>Ga0182015_10002822_pt1 | contig 20292 bp, 19 predicted proteins | sample 712P3MmetaG_FD_120478 | JGI IMG/M metagenome (GOLD analysis project Ga0182015, IMG submission 120478) | Permafrost microbial communities from Stordalen Mire, Sweden - 712P3M metaG | ecosystem: Environmental > Terrestrial > Soil > Wetlands > Permafrost | place: Sweden: Stordalen | collected...
ACGCCTTGCGGCGCGTGCATCTTGTGGCCGGAAATCGAAAGCGCGTCGCAGCCAATGCGCTTTACATCAATCGGAATTTTGCCGGCGGCCTGTACTGCGTCGGTATGAAAATAGACATCGGCCTCCGCGGCAATCGTTCCGATTTCCTCGACCGGCTGCAACACACCGGTTTCGTTGTTGGCCATCATGATCGAAATCAGCTTTGTGTTGGGCCGCAATGCCCGCCGCACATCCCCGGGATCGACCAAGCCACGGCCATCGACCGGCACATAAGCGACATCGCAGCCGGTTTCCTCCAAATGCCCGCAGGCGTGCAGTACGGCATGGTGCTCGATAATGGAAGTAATGATGTGGTCGCCCGCGCTGGTCAATCCCGCAATCGCCAGATTGTCGGCTTCGGTTCCGCCGCTGGTGAAGACAACTTCCGCAGCCCGGCAGCCGAGCAACGACGCTACTGAGTCCCGCGCCCGCTCCACAGCAGCACGGGTCTCCTGTCCATGGTGATGGATCGACGAAGCGTTGCCAAAGTGCTCGCTAAAAAACGGGCGCATGGCTTCGAGCACTTCCGGAAGAACCGGCGTGGTGGCGTTATTGTCGAGGTAAATCCGGCGCATCATCTCCTATTCTACCTGCTTTGACATTTGTTCGTGACTGGCGAAACGTCTCTCAGGTATGCGATTTTCTGCCGGGCACATGCTATTATGCAAGGCCTTAGCGAAACCAAGTTTTTGCTAGTTTCGATATCGCTCAAACAATTCTCGGGGATGCATGCCGCACCGACGCCATGAATGCCCTTTTGCACCTTTGGAACCATCTGTCGCAAGGCGCCCAAGACACTGTTATCGGCGGCCTAGTCTTAGCTGCGCTCGCTGCCCTAGGGAACTTCTTTAAGGAGCGGATATTTGCAACTTTTAAGCGCCTGACGGCAAGGCAGCCCTCCGAACCTCCTGCCCCTTCGCCCCCTCCGATTCCCCGGCCACCAGTTGCTTCGTTTGTCCCGCGCTTGGATCACGAGAACCGAGACATCTTGGAGCAACTGAAGCAGGAGCTGGCACCAGCGAAAAACCAGTTGGTGGTGCTTTGGGGTCCGGGTGGTGTGGGCAAAACCGCGCTCGCGGCAGAATCCGCGCGCGCTTTCAAGGACATTGCTGGCCAGCGTGTAGTGTGGGCCAGCGCCGAGAACCGAGCAGATTTTTCATTGAACATCCTTCTCGATGAGATCGCCGCTCAGTTAGGCCGTTCCGATCTGCGCCGCCTGTCCCGTGATTCAAAAGCAGAGGAAATACGAACTGCTATCGCTCCCGCACCAACCCTCGTCGTATTGGACAACTTCGAAACAATCTCTCTTGGGGAACAAGTTGATTGCGCGAACTGGCTTAGGAAGGAAGCTCCTTGTCCTGCGCTTATCACGACGCGAGAGAAGATCGAACAGGCTCATAACATCCCGGTCGATTCCATGTCATCGACGGAGGCGGCATCGCTGCTCGATCTATTGATTGGGCAGGCGGGGAATTCCAGGGCGTTCGAGGGACTCAGCCGCGAAAACATTATTCACGTCGCCGATGCCAATCCTCTGGTTTTGCAGTGGGTGGTAGGGCAGATAGATCTGGCGCAGGACCCGAGGTCAACCCTGGCGGACCTCGCGAAAGGCAAGGGCGACGCCGCTGAACGCATTTTCTTGCATTCCTACAACCTGCCCCAGTTGGGAGACGACGGTCGGTCGACCCTGCTCGCGCTTTCACTTTTTGTGCCCGGCGCATCGCGCGCGGCATTGGCTGACGTGGCCGGCTTTGATGCGGATGTAGGACGCTTAAATCAGTCTCTAAAACGTTTGGCGTCGCTTCGTCTCGTAAACAGTGCGCAGAAGGGTGATTATTTCGTGGTTGAAGGATTGACCCGGGAGCTGGCACGATCCCGCTTGTTACAGCACGAGATGCCGGAACGGTTCCAACAGCGCTTTGTCGCCTTTTTCCTCCGGTTTGCCCGGGAGCACCGCCAAGACGTCGACGCGCTAGAGGCGGAGAAAGACGACGTTCTAGCCGCCTTGGATATGGCTTCTGAGCTCGCGGATTGGTTAAGCGTAGCGGCCATCGGTGACATCATCGCCGATCCTGTTGATGGTGTTCTTGCCGCTCGTGGCTACTGGGATCAAGCAACACGGGCGGCCGAACTTTATCTTCAGGCGGCTCGCAATTCGCAAAACGAATCAGGAATTGCCGGTCGTGCGCAAAATCTTGCCATAATTTACCAGCGTCGGGGTAACTTCGCAGACGCACGGCGGCTCTACGAAGAGGCCTTGGCTATCCGAGAGAAACGGCGGGATAGCGAGGGAGAGGCCCGGGTCTTAGGCGATCTAGGTCTCCTTGAGGAAGCTGAGGAGAACTTCGATCGAGCTCGTCAGCTGGCCGAGAAGAGCTTCGAGATAAAAAAGGAACTTGGCGACCAAGTGCTCATTGGGAACAGCCTTCACCAGTTGGGACGGCTCGCATACGTCCAGCGCGACCTAGCTGGCGCAGAGAGTTTTTTTCAGCAGAGCTTGGAAGCTTACACGGTCGCGGCTGACCGGCGCGGTATCGGCGCTAGTCTTCAAGGCCTGGGAGCGGTTGAACTCAATCAAGGGCGCCATGGGCAAGCCAGAGAGCACCTAGGAGGGAGCCTCAGTATTGCGAAAAATATCAAAGACCAAGAAGCGATAGCTGACAATCTCAACCTGCTTGGAGACCTCGATGAAAAAGAGGGCAACAGAGACGAGGCCGCGCGCCAGATCCGCGAAGCTCTGCGGATCTATGAAAGACTTAAATCGCCCTCCGCAGAAAGCGCTCGAAGATCACTACAGCGCATAGGCCACCGCAAGCAGCCCCCACGGGACGATCTAGCGGCACCGGGGAAGTAGAACAACTCTGCGAGATGTATTCCCCGTCCCTACCGCTTTTCCATGGCCACGTAACGCTGGGGGTAATCCGGTCCGACATACTCCGCACGCGGACGAATCAGGCGGTTATCGTCGAGCTGCTCGATGACGTGCGCTGCCCAGCCACTGATGCGGGAGACGGCGAACACGGGGGTAAACAGATCTTCGTCGATGCCCAGCACGTGGTAAGTGGACGCGGAGTAAAAGTCCACATTGGCGTTCAGTTTTTTCTCCGCCTTCACGAACCGCTCGATTTTTTCAGACATCTCATACCACTGCGGCTGTCCGCTGGAACGGCCAAGATCGCGTGACATTACGCGCAGGTGCGTGGCCCGTGGATCCTCGGTGTGATATACGCGATGGCCAAAGCCGGGAATTTTCTTCTTCTGTGCCAGTATGTTGCGCACGTAGTCGACTGGCTCGGCCTTCTCGCGGTCAATTGTTTCGAGGATGCGAAACACCGCCTCATTCGCTCCACCGTGCAGCGGTCCCTTCAGCGCGCCGATGGCTGAGGTGATTGCCGAGTGCATGTCCGACAAGGTCGCGGCGGTCACACGCGCGGCAAACGTTGATGCATTCAGCTCGTGATCCGCATGCAGGATCAGCGCGATATCGAGAGCCCGCTCGGCGGTGGCAGAAGGTTTGGCGCCGGTCAATTGCAATAGGAAATTGGCGGAGTGCGAAAGCGAGCGGTCGGACTGGACAAGCGGCTTGTCCTTCCGAATCCGGTCATAGGCGGCAACGATCATCGCGATCTGCGAAGTCAGCCGGATGGCTTTTCGTACGTTGGCGTCGTGATCGTTGTTCTTCTCATCCGCGTCGTAGAAAGCCAGTGCCGAAACCGCGGTGCGCAGCACATCCATGGGTAGCGCAGTTCGGGGTGCGTCGCGGAGCAACTGAATAATGGCTGGATGAAGGTGACGCTCCTGCGCCAGACGCTCCTGCAGATTCTTCAGCTCGATGCGATTCGGCAAACGTCCAAACCAAAGCAGGTAGCAGGTTTCTTCAAAAGTAGAATGGTCGGCCAGTTCGTGAACGTCGATACCGCGATAGGCAAGAACGCCGCGGTCACCATCGATATAACAGATGCTGGAGCTGGTGGCAACAATGCCCTCCATGCCTTTGGGTGCCTGAGTGCCGGTCACGCTGGACATAGTCTCTCGCTTAATTAGATTGATTACCGTTGCGGGAGCCGCGCGAGGGAGTGCGCGGGGAATGCAACTTTCTGTTATACGCCAAGAGGCGCTCACGTTCCAACCCGCGCCGGTGACTTTGGTTTACAGGCAGGACATCGGTAGCGGCGCTCACCACGGCGTCCGGCCGGACGTTTGCGGCATCTTTGCCCGCGTTTTTCAGCGCGGCTTCTCTTTGCCGTCGCACGTACCAACGCAGAGTTTCCGACCTCTTAACACTTTCTGATGCTTTGCCGTGCTATCATTTTCGCCATTTCGTGAAAGGAATTGCAATGGGACAACCAGTGGTTCATTTCGAAATCGGCGGCCACGACAGTGCCAAGACAGCGGACTTTTTCTCCGGCCTCTTCGGCTGGAATATGCAAGCCATGGGTCCGGCCACCATGATCAATACGGGTGCGGAGAGCGGTATTCATGGCCATATCTCTGCGCTCGGCCATGAACCGCACCACTACACAATCTTCTACGTACAGGTGGATGATGTGCAGGGCTATCTGGACAAGGCCGGCGCGCTCGGCGGCAAGACGATCGTGCCACCGGTTGAGATTCCGACGGGGATATTCGCCTGGTTTGCCGACCCCGACGGCAATACGATTGGATTGTGGAAGCCGAAGTAGCGCCGGATCAGGCAGGCCAAATACTCAACGCTGTCTTGCTAAGGATCTGTTGTTGCGTTGCCTGATTCAGCGGGAGCGCACGGAATTCATCAAGATTCTTCTTGATATCCGGCACTCCCGGTCCCGGCCAGTCCGTACCGAACAGAGTCTTACGGGCGATTTCTTCGAGGCGCGGAAAGTACTGGAGCAAAGTCTTGGGCGGGATGCCGCTGATGTCGAGATAAACGTTGGGATGGCGGCGGATGAGAAAGAATGCTGTTTGCATCCAAAGCGGCCGCCCACCGTGCGCGAGAAGGATCTTCAGCCTGGGAAAATCGACGGCGACGTCGTCGACATACATAGGATCGCCGTATTTGTTACGCGCGCCGGGAAAAATGGACGTCCCCGTGTGAAACATCACCGGCACGCCGTTGGCTTCGGCAGCGCGGTAAATGATTTCAAGTTCCTTGACGCCGTTCAGGTAATCGTTGGGAAACAAGAGTTGATGCGGCGGATGGATCTTGATCATGCGGGTTCCAAGGCGCAAAATCTGCTCCATATCAGCCAAAACGTTCGTGGTATGACGCGGGTGCAGACTACCGCACGAGAGCAACCGCTTGGGGGCTTCCTTGACGTAGTCCGCGATGAACTGGTTCACACCATTGGTGAAGCCAATGACCTCCGGCGCCACGTAATTGATAAGCACCGCGCGATCGATACCGCAAACGTCAAGGTATTTTAAGAATGCTTTGGGTGAGCGGCAGAATTCGGCGATCTGCTCAAAGTTCGGCCGCTTCTTTTTCATGAGTTCCAGCGCCGCGGGTTTGAACATTTCGATCGGCTGGATATGAATGTGGCAGTCAGTAATCATGGATGGTTGGTTCTCATCCGCTTTCAGTACGTCGGCACGTTTGCGTCTACCTGCCGCGACCAGGCGTCGATACCGCCGCGCATGGACTGCGTCTTCTCGAATCCCTGCTGGCGCAGCCACGCTGTCACATTCAGCGAGCGCACGCCATGATGGCAAACCACTACGATGTGATTCTCCGGATCAAGCTCCTGGTGCGCGCGCGATGGAATATCACCCATGGGCACCAGCTTTGCTCCGGCCATGTGCGCTGCTTCAAACTCCCACGGCTCGCGAACGTCGAGCAGCATGAACTCCTCGCCCTGATCGAGCCTGACCTTCACTTCTTCGGGCGTAATCTCGTAGTCCATGTTTGCCACGCCGTCGACAGCGGCTACTTCCCTATCCACTTCGGTTCACGCTTCTCTGCGAACGCGCGGATGCCCTCCTGTGCGTCGGACGTTTTCATCAACTCTTCCAGATAAATCTTCTCGGCGCGTGCCAAGCCCTTGTCGAAGTGGATCGCGTCCCACGCGTAGAAGGCCTTCTTCGCTCCTGCTAACGCGACGGGACTCAGCTTGAGCAGAGCCCGCACGGTTTGTGTAACTGCGGCCTCCAGTTTCTTGTCGGGGACGGCGCGATTCGCCAGTCCCATCTCCGCTGCCTCAATGCCGCTGATCGTACGCCCGGTCAGAATCAATTCCGCAGCCCGCTTCTGCCCCACCAGCGCAGCCAGAGCCGTGCATGCCACCGGCGGATAACAGCCTAGCTTGATTTCAGGAAACCCCCACTGTGCTGAAGATGTGGTGTAAACCATGTCGCAAACCAGGGCCAGTTCCGCCCCTCCACCCAGGCAATGCCCGTGCACGGCAGCTACGGTCACCCTCTTGCTTGCAACCAAGGCCCTGACCACAGCGTGGAACTTGAGTAGCATCACCTCGACTCTATCGGGAGTGTGCGCCGGCACATCGACGCCAGCCGAAAAAGCGTTGCCCTCACCACTCAGCACGATTATAGAAATATCCGAACGCGCTTCGATTTCTCGCAACGTTTGCGCCAACTCCTCCATCATCGGAATGTCGATGACGTTCAGCGGAGCATTGTTCAGCGCAATTCGCGCCAGCGGAGGCGTGATGTTCACTATCAGCCGGGCAAGGTTGGACTCGACAAATGTGGAGGCCATGATTTCCCTTAAGTCTCTGTGCCTCAGTGATAAAAAGATTCTTGATTTATAGGTTGATCGCCGACTTCCTGACCTCGCCGATGCTCGCCAGCGGATCGCGCGCGCCGGTCTTCTCGGCAATCCACTTCTTCTCCGTACCGATGATTTCCAACAGCAGATTCTTGTCTTCCGCGGACGGCATGTATTCTTTCAGGTGTTCCGCGTAAGCGGGGTCGTCAAGTAGTTCGCCGGTCTGCGCATGGAACTTCTGTCCCGCCCAGCGGCCGATCTCGCGATTGAACTTGATATGCGGCGCATATAGTTTCGGCTGGCCCGGTTTCAAAGCGCCGTTAAAGCGCTCGATCAGGCCTGCCACTTCGTCGCGATAGAGGTTCCGGTTGTAATCGTTCAAATCGTCGAGATCGGGAGCGTGCTCGTTTTTAGGCTCGTCGTATCGTCCCTTGACACCCCACACATACGCCCAGTGGGCCGACGAAGAATGGTCGGTGCCGAAGAGGTCGTAAGAACTCGAAATCCACTTGTTGAGATATTTCTGAATCAGCCAGCCTGGAATCACGCCCGCTTCCACGATGCGCCGCAAGCCGTCGTTGCCGGTGCCCATGTGAAATGCCTCTTCGCGCAGCATGTACGACATCGAGCGCCCGAGCGGCGCGAAGGCGGAATACTTCAGCATCTGCAACTGAAACTTTCCGTCGCGATCGACGAAGTCGGTGTAGGTGAAGAAATCCATCCAGTTGTCGACTTCGACGTTGAACGCGCCCAGCAGACGCTTGTTCTCGAAGGCGCGGCGTTCCAGCATCTTCTGCGCCTCAACCTTGCCCGAATAGCCGAAATGATCCACCAGCAGGGCGCACATCTGCCAGCCATGGCGCATTTCTTCGATCATGACGCGGGTGATGGCGCGGCGGTCCCAGTCAGTGGGTGCATTTTCGAGCAAATTACGCTGCTGCTCGACGCTGGCAAACTCGGTGTCGCCTTGATAGACGATCATGTTCATCAGCGCGTCGCGCATCTGCTGCGTGGGCATCTGGCGCAGATTCTCCCACTTGCGGCGGCCTTTGTACGAACCGAACTCGATCTCCTCGGTATCGATGGCGCCGTAGAGCGTGTCGAAGTGGAAAGCTTCGATGTCCTTGGTGTTGACGCCAATGTCCTTGCGCCAGTCGTTGAACATGCCTTCCCAATCGCTGAACGTTCCGATTTTCGCTACTTTGCCTGGCATAAGACCTCGATATGAACGCGGCGTACCGCAGGAGATGAAGCCCGCGTCTTTAGTGGCTTTAAGTGGCACCCTTCGGCGCGCTTCGCTTGCTCTGGGCAGGCTAATAACTGAAGCCACGCCCTTCCGAAAGCAGTTTATGAGCTACTTCGCCTTGAAAATCGCTGGCCTCTTCTCCACGTATGCGGCCAAGCCTTCCTTCGCGTCTTCACTCTGAAACAATATTTGCTGGTTCTCGCGCTCCACCGCCAGCGCCGACTCCATCGGAATCTCCCATCCGGTCTGCACGGCGCGCTTGATCCGTCCCACAGCCTTGGCAGCTTTGTTCGGCGGGCAGAACTGCTTGGCATATTCCATCATGTTTTCCATGAAGCCGTCACGCTCGTAGATGTCATTAATGATTCCGAGCTCTTGCGCCTCCTCAAACGAGAACGTGTTGCCCGTGACCATCAACTCGATCGCTTTGCTCTTGCCTACCAGCCGCGAGAGCCGCTGCGTGCCGCCGGTGCCGGGAAGCACGCCCAGATTCACCTCCGGCAATCCGATCTTGCCCGCATCCTTGCGCGCGATGCGGATGTCAGCGGCCATTGCAATCTCCAGCCCACCGCCCACGCAGTGGCCGTTGATCGCCGCAATCACCAGCTTGGGCGTGTGCTCCAGGCGAAGCAGCATTTCGTTGGCGTGCAGGCAGAAGTAATACTTGAATGTTGGATCGACACTGGAAAGCATTTTGATATTGGCACCGGCGGAGAAAAACTTGTCGCCCGCGCCAGTTAGCAAGATGACGTAGACGTCATTCTCCATGCGCGCCCGCAGGATCGCCTCATCGAGCTGCCGGTTCATTTCGTAGGTATAGGTATTGGCCGGCGGATCGCACATTTCGATCACGGCTACACCGTTGTCGGTGCGATAGTTGACAAGCTGTTTGGTGGTTTCACCGGTCGTTGGCTGCGTTGTGGTCGCCATTTCTGTAACTCCTTAATGTTCGTAATCTTTAGTCCGAACTTTTGCCACGCCTATCTGCGGACCTTACCGCCCGTCATCACACCGCGCAGAAAGATGTCGCTCATCTCGCTCGCGAGCTGCTTGGCATCGGCATCGATTCGTGGGTTGTGCCAGGTATAGATCCAGTTCATCATGCCGAACAGGCTGAGCACCGCAATGCGTGTGGAGAATTGCAACCCGCGGTCGCGCTTCAACTCATCCAGCAAGCCCACGCAGGTGCGGTAGTATTCGCGCTTGATAGCCGCCAAGTCCGAGGCGAAACCATTGTTCAGTGCTTCCGCTTCGTGCGACAGCACCTTCATGGCCGCCTGATTGGCCAGGAAGTACTCCAGGTGATTGAGAATGAAGATGCGGACCTGCTGCTCCGGATCGCTCACACCCAGCAGCCGCGCGTTCAGCCGCTGCACAATGGTCGTGAATGTATGCTTCTGGATTAAGAAGAGCATCCGTTCTTTGGAGTCGAAATAGTAATAAAGCCCGGCCAGCGATATGCCGCTCGCCCGCGAAAGATCGCGCATGGAGGCGCCCTCGTATCCCTTCTTGCAGAAGACGTCCGTAGCGTGGGTAAGAATTTCCGCCAGCCGCCGATCAAAGCGCGGCGTTGGCCTGGGCGCGGCGCGATGGCGCGCGGAAACTCGTGCTGCTGTTAACGGACTCCCCATAGGTTGCGAGCGCAAGCGATAATCGAACGTTCGTTCGAACATAAGTATATGCGAATGTGATGCACGATCACAAGTCTTTGAGGGTTCTATCGGAGAATTAACTCCGCGTCTTGCTCTTGCCTGCCGCCTCATAGGCGTGCCCCAACCAATCCAGAGCGTCGCGCAAATCGGGGCCGCTGGTCATTTCAAAAGTGAACCAGCGCGCCTTCCGCATCTCGGTCGAGCCCACGCGAGAGTCCTGTTGCAACCGCATTAGAATTCGCGACGGCGGAAATTCCAGCTTGAAAGCCATGGAATTCGGTGTCTCCATGGCGCGCGTGCGCGGCAGAAGTGCGAAGATTCGAGCCCGCCGGTAGAGAGCGGTAAAGCCAAAGAACGCGCGGGTAGTGACCTGCGGCCAGTCCAGCACTTCACTCGACAGCGCGGCCGACCAGGCCTTCATCTCGTCGGAGACCCTTGGAAGCTTGGGGCGGACACCCTTCAAATTGGTTGATTTGAACGATTTCACGCTCTGGTCCCACTTAGTTCCTTATATCCGCCAGCAGTTGCTCCACTTCTTTTTTCACCTCGCCGATGAGCGGCAGCAGCGGAAGGCGCGCGGGACCGCCGAAGTAGCCGTTGAAGTCCATGCCGTACTTCACGCCAGGAATTCCAAGCTCGCCCACAACCCGCTGGGCAGAGGCGGCAATTCGATCCTGCTTCAATCGGGCCAACTCGGCGTCACCTTCTTTCCACGCCGCGTAAATTTCGTAACACGACGTCGGCGCGAGGCACGCGAAAGCAAGAATCGCGCCCACTGCTCCGGCGTCGAGTGAAGGATGCAGTTTGTTGGCCGCGCCCACCAATACCTGGAACCCAATTTCCTTCGGCCGGGTTTTCATCTTGCCGACTATCGTGACCGCCGCCGAAGACGGCTTTCCCAAAGACGGACCCGCCAATGCGGCAACCGGCACCAGTTCGTCTCCATCTGTACTCGATCCCGCGATCGCAGCCGTGAGCATGCGCGGGGTAACTGCTTCAAACGTCTCCGTCACCGTAGCGCTACGTCGAATGTGCCGCGTGCCCTCCACCATCTTCCGGACTTTTTCCACGTCGCCGCTTGATTCCTTGATCCCGATGAGGTTCGGATGTTCGGCCAGTTCGATCACCAGTTCCGCGGGAATGTCGTAGCCCGTTGCTTGCGGAAAGTTATAAATAATCACCGGCAGCGGCGATCGGTCGGCAACCGTGCGGTAAAACGCCAAAATGTTGGGTGGCTGCATCTGCTTCTTGTAGTAATGCGGCGTGCGCACCATGGCAACGTCGTAGCCAAGTTCGGCGGCGTATTCCGTGAGCCGCAGCGTCTCGATCGCAGATTCAATCCCCGTGCCCGCAAACAGCACTTTGTTGGGCGCTGTCGCCTCGCGCGCGGATTTCAGCACATCGCGCCGTTCCTGGTCGGAGAGCAAAATGGCCTCGCCGGTCGAACCGAGAACAACGATGCCCGCGCAAGGTGTGCGTGAGTAGCGTTCAACATTGCTCTCGAGCTTTTTGAAGTACACGTTACCGTCGGGATAGAACGGGGTGGTGATGGGAGGAAAAATACCGTGAAGTAGCATGGCGAGTCCAGCGTATCACTTCCTGGGCGGACTCAATAGCGGGATGGCTTCCCGCTTGTTGCGCCGGTAGACACGAAAGTCTTCGTCAACCGTGATGACCGTGTGGCGCGGGTAGAGCTCGCTCATTCGGATCAGGCAGAGATCGGCAAGGTCGGGATGCCGGTTCGCGTAGCGCGCGGCGAGATCGCTAAGTTGCTCCAGATGGCCGGCAACATCGAATGCCAGGCGAAGCATTCCATTCTGGAACATCTCAAGCGGCAATTCGCTGGAGCGCAGGTGAAAGGCAGTCTCAGATAAAACGGATTCACAGGTCAGGGCAGGCCATTTGACTTGTTCCGCAAGTTCAATCGCCCACGCGTGGTGCTCGTCATGAGTTTGCAGCAGGGCCACCAGAAAGCCGGTGTCCACAATGGCATTCATTTGCGCGAGTATCCCTTGCGCGAGGAAAGGTCTGGAGGACCATCTTTTAGAATGCCAGCATACTTTCTCCAAGCCTGATTCACGTCAGGCTCAAGTGCGGCTTCCAGCGATTGACGGACCACCCGACCCATCGGGAGCCCGGTTCGACGCGATTTCTCGCGGAGCCGCTCCAGCAATTCCTCAGGTAGGCGAATTGTGAGTGTGTTACTCATTGGCTTTTATTGTAACACAAGTTACGGCCAGGACAACATAGTGTTCGCGAAGAATATCGGAAAGAATATTGCGACGCCCTTGGCTGGAGGAACACTCGAGGTTGTGTTTCAGCGCAGGTTGGGTGAGTTAATGCGGTACGACTGCAAGCGTGGCTGGTCCTGCTCGATGATCCAGACGAAGGCCTCTTGGGCCTGGCCCAGTGCGAACTGCGTGTTGACGACCTGGTTTGCGGTGACGCGGCCATTTTGCCAGTTGACGTGAAAACCTTGAGAGCTGATCTTGCCCGAGTTTCCCATCTTTTGATGAACCGTCTCGAGGAATTTGATTTCGTCCGTCCGGCTTCCGGCACGACGAAACTCCTCGGTGGCCTCGCCGTAAATCGTCTCGTAGTCCGCTTGATCGAGTTGCCGATGAAGGCGTTCGACGGCCCCAGTCGACAGACGATAGTTGTGGTACATGCCCTTGCCGCAGCTCCACAGGAGCATCGCTGCGGCCACAACCGCCAGTCCGGCGAGAACGATCCACCTTGTCTTGGATCGTTGGCGATGGGGCAAAGGGAACGAAGGCCCATGCTGGGAGGTGAAAGCACCCATATCGACTCCTGTGGGCGAGCGTATTCTACAGCACTGTCAGCTTCTCAAGTTAGCCGCGCGCTCCGCGTGCAACTGCTGCAACGCCCTAATCTTCACTTCGCCGCGCTGCAGGGCTGCAATCCCTTCCGCCGCCGCGCGTGCCGCCGAGAGCGTGGTAATGGTGGGGATGCGCGCCATCACTGCGGCGCGCCGGATCGCCTTTTCGTCAAACCACGGCTCCAGCCCGGTGGGCGTGTTGACGATCAGATGAATGCGCTGGCCCTTGATTAAGTCCACCACGTTCGGACGACCTTCTTTTACTTTGTAGACGCGCTCGACTTTCATGCCAGCGGCCTCGATCACGTCGCCCGTACCCGAAGTAGCTACCAGTTTGAAGCCCATATCCACGAACTTGCGCGCGACCTCCGCGACATACCGCTTGTCATGCTCCGTCACACTGAGGAACACTGTTCCCTGTGTCGGCAGCTTCTGGCCCGCAGCCAACTGGGCCTTGCCGAAAGCTTCGCCGAAGCTGTCGCCCACGCCCATCACTTCGCCGGTGGATTTCATTTCCGGCCCCAGCACGGTGTCGATGCCAGGAAACTTATTCCAGGGGAACACTGGCGATTTCACGTAGTAGCAGCTTCCGGTGTCAAGATCGGCGCGGCGATCGATGTTCTCGGGCAGGAATTCGCGCAGCTTACGTCCGGTCATCAGCCGCGCCGCAATCTTCGCCAGCGGGATGCCGGTGGCCTTGGAAACGTATGGCACGGTCCGGGAAGCCCGCGGGTTCACTTCCAGCACATAGACTTTTCCGCCCTCCGCGCCGTTCCCCGATCCGCCGCCGTTCCCGCGCGGAATAGCGAACTGAATATTCATCAACCCAACCACCTTGAGCGCCCGCGCCAGCCTGAAGGTGTAGTCGCGCATGCGCTCCATGAGCGGCTGCGGAATATCCACCGCCGGCAGCACGCACGAGGAATCGCCGGAGTGAATGCCGGCCTCCTCAATGTGCTGCATGATGCCGCCGATCACCACGTCTTCACCGTCGGAGAGCGCATCTACGTCCACTTCTATCGCGTCTTCGAGAAAGTGATCGATCAGCACCGGACGATCGTGCGAGTATTCGACCGCCTCTTTCATGTATCGCACGACCGATTCCTCATCGTAGGCGATCACCATGGCGCGGCCCCCCAGCACGTAGGATGGCCGCACCACGACCGGATATCCAACGCGCTTCGCGCCTTCGATGGCTTCTTCAAGCGATGTCGCCATCATTCCCGCGGCCTGCGGGATTTTCAGTTCTTCCAGCAGCTTGTTGAAATGTTTGCGGTCCTCAGCCAAGTCGATCGACTCCGGAGACGTACCGATGATATTCACGCCCGCGGCCTTGAGGGGCAATGCCAGGTTCAGGGGCGTCTGCCCGCCAAACTGCACAATCACGCCGCACGGCGTGCCCTTCGATGTCTCGTGCTGGTAAATCGCCCACACGTCTTCAAACGTTAACGGCTCAAAGTAAAGCCTGTCACTGGTGTCGTAATCCGTCGAGACGGTCTCAGGATTGCAATTGATCATGATCGTCTCGTAACCGTCTTCATGCAGCGCGAATGAAGCGTGACAGCAGCAGTAGTCGAACTCGATTCCCTGCCCAATGCGGTTGGGCCCACTGCCCAGAATGATGATCTTCTTCTTGTCCGTCGGAGCGGCTTCGTCTTCGTCTTCGTAAGTTGAATAAAGATACGGTGTAAAACTTTCGAATTCTGCCGCGCACGTGTCGACGCGCTTGTAGACGGGCAAGACGCCGTGCTTCTTGCGCAGGTGCCGAACTTTCTCTTGCCCCTCCAGCCGCCACACACTGGCCAGCCGCCCATCGGAGAATCCCATTCGCTTGGCCTCGCGCAGCACCTCGGTGGGAATCGACTCCATCGGATGCTTCTCCAGCTCGAGCTGCATGTCGTTAATCTCTTTGAGCTGATAGAGAAACCACGGATCCATCGAGGTCATCTTCGCGACCTGCTTCACCGTGTGCCCCTGCCGCAATGCATATTGCACATACGCCAGGCGCTCTGGATGCGGCGTTACCAGACGTTGCGTCAGGATCTTAGGCTCAATTTTCGCGCCGCCTACACGCTTTCCAGTGTCTAGTGAGCGAATGCCCTTCATCAGAGCTTCTTTGAATGTGCGGCCAATCGCCATCACTTCGCCGACTGATTTCATCTGCACCCCGAGGCTCTCGTCCGCTCCGGGGAACTTCTCGAACTGCCACTTCGGAATTTTCACGACCACATAGTCGAGCGTCGGCTCAAAGCACGCAGGCGTCTTGCGTGTGATATCGTTGGGAATTTCGTCGAGCGTGTAGCCCACCGCGAGTTTCGCGGCGATCTTCGCAATCGGAAAACCCGTAGCCTTTGACGCCAGCGCCGACGAGCGCGAGACGCGCGGGTTCATCTCGATCACCACCATGCGCCCGGTTTCGGGATTCACCCCGAATTGAATGTTCGATCCGCCCGTATCTACGCCAATCTCGCGGATCACCGCAATCGACGCATCGCGCATGGCTTGGTACTCGCGGTCGGTGAGTGTCTGGGCTGGTGCTACGGTGATTGAATCACCCGTATGCACGCCCATGGGGTCGAAGTTTTCGATTGAACAAATGATGATGACGTTGTCCTTGGTGTCGCGCATCACCTCCAGTTCGAATTCTTTCCATCCCAGCACCGACTCTTCAATCAGCGCCTCGTGCACGGGAGACATATCCAAACCGCGGGCAAGCACTTCCACCAACTCCTCGCGGTTGAAGGCGATGCCGCCGCCCGTGCCGCCCAGCGTGAACGACGGCCGGATAATTACGGGAAACCCGATCTTGCCCGCGAACTCCAACCCATCTTTTGTGCTGTTCACCAGCGCCGACTTGGGCACGTCGAGCCCGATCTTCTGCATCGCGTCCTTGAAGAAAAGACGGTCTTCCGCCTTCTTGATGGCGCCTACGTTTGCACCGATCAAGATCACGTTGTATTTTTCGAGAACGCCGCCGTCGGAAAGTTCGATCGCCAGGTTGAGCGCGGTTTGCCCGCCAACCGTGGGCAACACGGCGAAACCCGCGCCCGGCGACAGTTCCCGCTCGATGCGGATGATCTCTTCCAGGTACTCGAGAGTGAGCGGTTCGATGTAAGTGCGGTCGGCAATCTCCGGGTCGGTCATGATGGTCGCCGGATTGGAGTTGGCCAGCACCACTTCATAGCCCTCGGATTTGAGGGCCTTGCAAGCCTGTGTGCCGGAGTAATCAAACTCCGCCGACTGGCCGATGACAATGGGCCCGGAGCCGAGGATCAGGATTTTCGAGATGTCAGTGCGTTTGGGCATTTAGGTTATGCAATCTTGCCGGACTTATCTTGAAAGGGCTCGATATCAACCGAACGAGAGGGTTTGCCTTGAAAGGGCGCGGCTTCAGCCGCGCCGTAAGAGCCTTCCAGAAGAACGGGCTTCAGCCCCTGAGGTAGCGGGTCAACCTCGATACCGGCTGCGGCCGACGAATACGGATACCCCTCAACCCGGTCGCACAGGTGCTTACGAACCGGATTCTGCCGAATGTATGCAACATGCCGCAGGTAGTCTTCCGCATCGCGAATGCGATGATCCGAGAATCCCTTCTGCCACACTTCCATATTCGAGCCAAGCTCTTTCTTCGCTCGATAGGAGAATCCCCCCTTGATGAACTGGATGGCTTTCTCCAAGCTCGTATTTGGAGTGAGAAGAACGTGCAAATGGTCGGGCATGATTGAGAACTCGTGCAGCAGATAGGCCGACCCGCGGTAATGGTAGAGCGTATCGATGAGCAGACGGGCCCAGCGCTCATTTCGAAAGAGAGAGCGCCGTTCCCAAGTTGCCGAAGTGACCATGTATGTTTGGCCGGTATTCGTAGCGTGTTCTCTGATTGGCCTCAACTGCGTTACCTCAGCGGCTAAAGCCGCAATTTATGCCTGCCCTTACGGCGCGCCTGAAGGCGCACCCTTTCAAAACAAACCCTCGCTAGGACCGCTGCCTCTCACCCTTTCCACTCCTCCATCATCTTCACGAAATCCTTGAACAGATAATGCGAGTCGTGCGGGCCCGGCGCGGCTTCGGGATGATACTGCACGCTGAACAGCGGCAGGTTCCGGTGCCGCAGGCCTTCGAGTGTTTGATCGTTCAAGTCGATGTGCGTCAACTCCACTTCACTCTCCGGCAGCGAATCCGGATCCACCGCAAAGTTATGGTTGTGCGCCGTGATCTCAATCTTCCCGGTCTTCAACTGCTTCACCGGATGATTCCCGCCGTGGTGTCCAAACTTAAGCTTGAAAGTCTTTCCACCGAGCGCAATGCCAGTGAGCTGATGTCCCAGGCAAATGCCAAAAACCGGCATTCTTCCCATCAGCCGCCGAATGCTGTCCACGGCATACGTACACGGTTCAGGATCGCCCGGACCGTTCGACAGGAATACTCCGTCGGGCTTCAGCGCCAACACATCTTCCGCCAGCGTCTGCGCCGGAACCACCGTCACTCGACATCCCTCACCACGTAACTTGCGTAGAATGTTCTGCTTAATGCCGAAGTCGTAAGCCACCACATGAAAGCGCGCCGGCTCATCCTTCACGCCCACCATGGCCACGGGCTCGTGCGAACGCTCGCCCACCTCCCACACGTACGGTCGCTTGGTGCTCACCTCTTTGGCTAGGTCGGTACCGTCCATCTTGGGAATCGAATTGGCTTTCGCTACCAGCTTCTCGGCGTCGCTCTCGATGGTCGAGACCACTCCTCGCATCACTCCGTGATCACGCAGGTGCCGTACCAGGGCCCGCGTGTCGATATCCGAGAGCACCGGAACCTTGAACTGCTCCAGATATTCTTCGGCTACCTGTTGTGAGCGCCAGTTCGAGCTCACCTTCGAGAACTCGCGCACAATCAGCCCTTCGATCCACGGACGCGTGGCTTCGTTATCTTCCTGGTTGGTACCGTAGTTGCCGATTTGGGGGTTGGTCAGGACAACAATCTGCCCCGAGTAGGAGGGATCGGTGAAGATTTCCTGGTAGCCGGTGATGGAAGTATTAAAAACGACTTCGCCGTAGCATTCGCCTTTGGCACCGTAGCCTTTGCCTCGGAAGACTCGCCCGTCTTCCAGCGCAAGGATTGCTTGCATTCTCGCTCCGGGGGAGTGGATTTTATAGATACTATCAGGGATTGCCCCGCTGGCCAAGCACGGAACGTGGCTTCTGCGAACAAATTTCCGAGCACGAAGAAACTTGCAACCATCCTCTGGAGGATCACTGCCCAACCGCTGCCAGAATGTACTCCGTCAGCAGCTTCTCGGTTTGCTCGTGCATGCCGCGCGTGCTGTAGTTGGTGCTGGTGATGACAACCGCCAGGTCGAGCCCCGGAAACACCGCAACCTTGTTCCCGCCGTTGCCGCTCATGAAAAACGCCGGATAACTCGTTGCTCCTGATTTGAAGGACTTGAGCCACCAGAGATAGCCGTACTCTGTGTCGTCGTCAATGCGCGCGTGCGGCTGGGTCGACGTATGCACCCACGCTTCGTCGACGATGCGCTTTCCCTGCCAAGTTCCACCGTTCAGATAAAGCTGTGCAATCTTCAACAGATCGCGGCTGCTCAAGCGCAGGCCACCTCCGGTCTGTGGGATATTCATCGGCGAATAGACCCATTGCGCGTCTGTGATCCCAAGAGGTCCGAACAGGTTTTCCTGCGCGTAGCGATCGGTGCGCACGCCGGTGGTTTCCTGCAAAACTTCGCTCAGTGTGAAGACTCCGCCGGTGCAGTAGCTGAAATATCTTCCGTAGGGTGGAGGCCCGACTTGCTCTCCCACGTGCATACGGCCCCGGATTGGGAGGTCGAGGATGAACTGCGCCCAGTCTTCCACCACATACATTCGCTCCTCGTTGCCTCGCGAGGCATCGTTCCAGTCGTCACACTCGAGGGGCGCACTCATGGTGAGGAAGTCTTCTACGGTGATCTTGTCTTTCCGCGGATCAGGGTTCTGCAGTTTGCGCGCATGTTCTGGCAGCAACTGCAGTACACGCGCATCGACGCCGGTCAATTTCTTTTCTCCGATGGCGATGCCAATGAGTGCATCGGTGATGCTTTTGGTAGCGGAGCGGGTATCGCGCAGGGAACTCGCATCGCCGTCGAAGTAGCTCTCATACACCAGTTTCCCGTGGCGGGCGATGAGCACGCTCCCGATCTTCTTAAAGTCCCCGGCCCGCACCGCCGACTCCATATCCTGTAGTGGCTTGGATGAGATCCCAGTGGACTCCTGGCTCGCCGTCGGCCAACCGTCTTTCCTCGATTCCGGCGCTGCAGACAGCGCAACCTGCGCCGATAGAATGGCACTGGCACTCACGCAGATCAGCACAATAAGAAATGTGGTCACTCGGGCAGTCATGTGGATTGTCCCAGTCTCCGAATTAGGCTTTCTTGAAGAGAGACTCCCCGCGGAGAAAAAGGTTGGCAATACGGCAGGAGTCGAAACAAAAGAGGAAAGAGGAAGGACTCGATACAAAAGAAACGGAAACAAGCCAACTGCTCCGGCCTAGCGTACTCTGCCCAGCTTATCCATCGGCCAGTAGCCAAAAACAGCCTTGCCATAGATGTAGCTCTGATTCACGGGCCCGAAGTCGCGGCTGTCGTTCGACATTGAACGATGATCTCCCAGCACCAGGTAGCACTCGGGCGGCACCACCGTCTCCGGGTACGACCGCGAATCGGCGTAGGCGGGCGGAACGTAATCCTCATCCAGGGCCTCGCCGTTCACATAGACTTGTCCGCCGTCGATGCGGATGCGGTCTCCGGCCACGCCGATCACGCGCTTGATAAAGCTCAACGACGGATCGCGGGGATAACGAAACACCACAATGTCCCCCCGCGAAATCGGCTCCAGGCGGTACACAAACTTGTTGACAAAGATTCGCTCCTGGTCCGCGAGAGACGGCATCATGCTGGTGCCTTCTACCTTCACTGGCTGGTAGATGAACACAATAATGAACGCGGAAATCGCGAGCGAAAGAATCAGGTCGCGCAGCCACACTCCCAAGGCCGGGCGCAGGCGCACTCCGGGCTCCGCTGGTCCAGCCGGCGCCGCCGGCGGAAGCTGCTGTATCGGCCGGATTGTTGACTCTGGGCTGGGCGGTTCTGGCATGCGCTTTTCTATTGTATACAGATCGGGCCAGTGCAGTAGCTGGTTCGATGGTGATTCCATTTCCCTGCATTCCCAACCGGCCGGTTAAAAAGCAGGTTAAAATAAGGGAGCAGGAGATATCTATGACGCCGACCCGAGGCCTTCAGGGGACGTTCGCCCACCGCGCGCTCACCCTCGCTTTGCTGTTATTGGTGACCCTTACCATGACTTCTCTTTGGGCTGCTCCTCAGGAAGAAGAAGGAATAGGCATCCCGGCTTACAACGCCGGGCCGCCGCCGAAAGGCACCAAACTTCCTCCCATCCTCACCAAAGATCAGCTCTGGGGAACCGACGCGCGGTATTCCTATCAGACTCATGCTTATGAACTGGCATCGAGGATTCCGGCCGTTCTGCACCAGCAGCCCTGCTATTGCTATTGCGACCGCGTGGGCCACAACAGCCTGCATAGCTGCTTCGAGAACACGCATGGGGCCCGGTGCGCCACCTGTCTCAAGGAGTTGTATTACTCCTATCAGCAGCATCAGGCGGGCAAAACTGCGACCCAGATTCGTGCTGGCATCATCAAAGGCGAGTGGAAGCAGATCGATGTGGAAGCGGCAGCGGCGATCAATTAGTACCTAGTAACGATAGTACCGAGTTGCGAGTGCCGAGGAACATGGGTTTTTCTCGGTTCGTCGGTACTACCC
>Ga0182015_10002823_pt1 | contig 20282 bp, 13 predicted proteins | sample 712P3MmetaG_FD_120478 | JGI IMG/M metagenome (GOLD analysis project Ga0182015, IMG submission 120478) | Permafrost microbial communities from Stordalen Mire, Sweden - 712P3M metaG | ecosystem: Environmental > Terrestrial > Soil > Wetlands > Permafrost | place: Sweden: Stordalen | collected...
GGCGGCAGCGATGCCCGTAGATCCGAACGTGAACTGAGCATGCTGAACCCAAGCCCTCTTGCTTGCATCTCCATTTGCTAAGTTTGCGAGGCCGCTTTATGTTTTTTAGCAGGAGCGAAAACTCATGGCCACGCGGTCGTCGCTAATTCTGTCGTTGCTGCTGGTGCTGTTCTTTCCCTTTGTCAGCACCGCTCAACCACAACCCATTGATGCGGAAGGCCATCGATGGTGGCAGCACGCCGTGTTTTACGAAATTTATCCACGTAGCTTTGCAGACAGCAACAATAATGGCATCGGCGACCTTAACGGTATCAGCTCCAAAATGAGTTACCTGCATGAACTGGGAGTCGACGCCATCTGGATTACTCCCTTCTATCCCTCGCCGCAAGTCGACTTCGGCTATGACGTCAGTGACTACCGGAACATCGACCCCATGTACGGAACTCTTTCCGACTTCGATCGCATGGTTGCCGAGGGTAGGAAACATCGTGTCCGCATCATCCTCGATTTTGTGCCGAATCACACCTCCGATCAGCACCCGTGGTTTCTGGATTCGAAGGCTTCCCTGACCACGGCGCATCGTGACTGGTATGTCTGGCGTGACGGCAAAGCGCCCGGCCAGCCTCCGAATAACTGGATCTCAATCTTCGGCGGCTCGGCGTGGACGCTCGATTTCACCACCAATCAGTACTACTATCATTTCTTCTACGCGCAACAGCCAGACTTGAATTGGCGCAATCCGGCCGTCGAGGAAGTCATGCTCGATACCACGCGCTGGTGGTACAAGCGCGGCGTTTCCGGATTTCGCCTGGATTCCGTTGGCACACTGTTTGAAGATCCCGAACTGCACGACAATCCCGTCCTTCCTGGCACCAACGCGCAGAGCGATCCCAACATGGAGAACAGATACAACACAAACCTTCCCGAGGTTCACGAGGAGTTGCAGAAGCTGCGCAAAGTGGCGGACGAATCAGGCGCTGTCCTCATCGGCGAAACCTGGACGTCCGATGTCGCTGAACTTGACCGCTACTATGGCCAGAATGGCAATGAACTTCAAATGCCCATGGACTTCATGTTCATGATGGTGGACAAACTTTCGCCGTCCGAATTTCGACGACAGATTGCTGCGGTCGAGAGCGCCCACGGTTGGCCGGTTTTCGTGCTCGGCAATCACGATAAAGCCCGGTCCTACGACCGTTACGGAGATGGCAAGCACAATGACGCCATCGCCAAGCTGATGGGTGCCTTCTACCTGACTCTACGTGGCACGCCCATCATGTATTACGGCGAAGAAATCGGCATGGAGAACAATGACCCCACCAGCAAACAAGACGTGAAGGATCCGATCGGGCGCACCGGGTGGCCAGAAGAAAAAGGCCGCGACGGTGAACGCACTCCCATGCAGTGGAACGCCGCGCCGAACGCCGGATTCAGCAAGGAAAATCCCTGGCTTCCGGTGCCGCCTAGCTTCCGGACTCATAACGTGGCCGCCGAATCGAAGGACCCCAACTCCATCCTAAGTCTCTATAAGAAGGTGCTCGCGTTGCGGCATACCAATGAAGCGCTGCTTGAAGGGAGCTACACTGCGCTCAACGCGGACGATCCCAACGTGATGTCGTACCTGCGCAGCTACAAGGGAAAAGCCGTGCTGGTGGCGCTGAACATGTCGGCTTCACCGCAAAAACCTGTCTTCGATCTTTCCCGGCAGGGATTCGGCCTGGCTCGGATGAAAATCCTAATTTCGTCCGAATCATCAGCGAAGGGCAATGAAGTGTCTCTCGCTCCCTTCGGACTGCTGATCGCGAGCATATCAGTGAGGTAGGTTCAGGACGCCTTGCTCTCGCTCCGCTTACCTGCGTATTGTTACGAAGTGAAATTTCCGCGATCCAGTGGAATTCTGCTGCACCTCACGTCCCTGCCCGGACGCTTCGGGATCGGTGACTTTGGCCCTTGCGTCTACGAGTTCACCGACTTCCTCTCCGCCGCTGGGCAGAAATTTTGGCAAGTACTGCCGCTGAATCCCACCGGATACGGCGATTCTCCCTACCAATGTTTTTCCGCTTTTGCCGGCAACCCACTATTGGTCAGTCTAGAGCGCTTGCGCGATCAGGGCGTGCTCCAGGCTTCGGACCTGAGGCGATCACCGCTGTTTCCCGAAGACTTCGTCGACTACGGGCCGGTAATCGAATTCAAAATGGCGACCTTAAGCCGGGCGGCACAGGTTTTCTTTGCCGACGGTTCCCGCGGGGATCGTGCAGCCTTTGATCGCTTTTGCGAAAACGCCAGTCCATGGCTCGATGATTATGCGCTTTTCATGGCCTGCAAAGATGCCCACCGCGGCACGATCTGGACCTCTTGGGACGCACAGATTAGGAATCGAGACGCGCATACCGTGAGCGAGTGGTCTAAGAAACTAGCGGCGGAGATTAGAGCCCACAAGTATTGGCAATTCGAATTCTTCCAGCAGTGGGAGCGTCTCAAGAATTATTGCCAGCAGCGTGGCATCCGTTTCATGGGCGACGTCCCCATCTATGTTGCGCACGACAGCGCAGACGTCTGGTCTCATCCCGATCTGTTCCATCTCGACGAACAGGGGCGCCCGACCGTGGTCTCAGGCGTACCGCCGGATTATTTCAGCGCCACCGGACAGCTTTGGGGGAATCCTATTTATCGCTGGGACTTGCTAGCCGCCAGCGGGTACAAGTGGTGGATCGAGCGGTTTCGCGCCTCGCTTGCGCTTTTCGATATGGTTCGACTCGATCATTTCCGCGGCTTTGAATCTTACTGGGAGGTCCCCGCCGGTGAAACGACCGCCATTCATGGGCGCTGGGTCAAAGGGCCGGGAGAGGAGTTTCTGTCGGCACTGCAGAACGCATTTGGCCGACTGCCGATCGTGGCGGAGAACCTGGGTGTCATCACTCCGCCGGTGGAGAAATTACGGCAGCAGTTCGGTCTCCCGGGCATGAGTCTTTTGCAATTCGCGTTCGGCACTGATCCGCAGGGTCCATCGTTTCGTCCGCATAATTACAGTCGCGATCTGGTCGCCTACACCGGCGGGCACGACAATGACACGACTGTGGGCTGGTGGTCGAGTTCCGGTGCCGGCGACAGTACACGCACTCCGGAGGATGTCCGCAAAGAGCGCGACTTCGCGCGCACGTATCTCAACTTCCGTGACGACTCCGATATCAACTGGGTCATGATCCGGGCAGTCCTGGCGTCGGTCGCGGACGTCGCGATTGTCCCGTTGCAGGATGTGCTGGGTCTGGGGAGCGCGGCGCGCATGAATCTTCCCGGCACAGTCAGCGGAAACTGGAAATGGCGTTATCGTCCGGGGGCGTTGAACGGTGAGTTGAGCGCGAGACTTCGAAGCTTGGTGACGCTGTACGATCGTTGAGAAAAGCAGCGACAAGAAAAAGCGTCGTCAGGAAAATCGAGGTAAGAGAGTCGTTAGTAGAAAATGTATGGATAAGCCACCACGAACCTTCTGGCAGATTTGGAACATGAGCTTTGGTTTCCTCGGCATCCAGTTTGGCTGGGGACTGCAGATGGCGAACATGAGCGCCATCTATGAATACCTGGGCGCGCGGGCCGATCAGATTCCGATTCTGTGGCTGGCCGCGCCGCTGACCGGATTGATCGTGCAGCCCATCATCGGGCACGCCAGCGACCGCACCTGGGGCCCTCTGGGCCGTCGTCGTCCCTATTTTCTAACCGGCGCGCTTCTGAGCTCGATGGCACTCATCCTAATGCCGCGCAGTTCCGCTCTCTGGATGGCAGCGGGCCTATTGTGGATTCTCGATGCCAGCATCAACATCAGCATGGAACCCTTTCGTGCGTTTGTGGCTGACCTGCTGCCGGAATTTCAGCGCACTCGCGGTTTTGCCATGCAGAGTCTCTTCATCGGACTTGGCGCTGTGATCGCCTCGGCGCTGCCGTACCTGTTGACCAATGTGTTTCACATGTCGGGTACCAGAACCGCTGGGACGATTCCGTTCACCGTGCGACTTTCGTTTTACATTGGCGCCGCGGCATTTCTGGGTGCTGTGCTGTGGACCATTTTCACCACGAAGGAATACCCGCCGGAGAATCTGGCAGAATTTCAGAAAGAAAAGACCGAACACAAAGGCATCGGAGTGAGCGCCCGCGAAATTCTGACGTCAATCCGAGAAATGCCTCGCACCATGCGGCAACTCGCCTGGGTTCAGATTTATACATGGCTGGGATTGTTCTGCATGTGGCTTTATTTTCCGGTGGCAGTGGCGCGCAATGTGTTCGGCGCATCCGATACAAACTCTCCTCTATATTCCGTGGGAGTGGAGTGGGCAGGCGTTTGTTTCGGAATGTACTCGCTGGTGTGCTTCGGATGCTCCTTCGTTCTGCCCGCGCTCGCCCGGCAATATGGACGCAAAGCAACGCACAGTTTTTGCCTGATCTGCGGCGGCCTCGGTCTGCTGTCGGTGGCCGTGATTCACAACAAGTATCTACTGTTACTCTCCATGACCGGAGTCGGGATCGCCTGGGCGAGCACCCTCTCCATGCCCTACTCAATCCTTGCCGGATCGCTCCCCCACGGCAAGACCGGAGTCTACATGGGCATCTTCAACTTCTTCATCGTAATTCCCGAGATCACGGCATCGCTCGGATTCGGCTGGATCATGGGTCATCTGTTAAATGACAACCGGATTGCCGCAGTGGTCGCTGGCGGAGTTTTCTTCATCCTGGCGGCGATACTGACGCAGCGCGTGGAGGATTTGTACGACCTGCGACATCCAAGCAGTTCGCTGCCGGGTAATGCAGTGGCGGCAAAATTATGAATCAAAGAAAACCAGTCATCGGTGGTTGCTTGCCAACGACTATCGACTGAGGCTTACGACTCGGTTTGAGCCGCCCTTACCTGGGGCGCACAGCGACGAGATCGGTTCCCACTGGCACTCCACGAGCGATCTTCACCCGGATCAGCGCTTCGAAAGGCTTGATCGATCCCGTACCAGAATCCGGAATGGCATGAAGCAGTTTCCCCACCGACTCCGGACGGCAAACAAATTCCACCGCGCCTTGTGTGCCGAAGGTCGTCGTTCCCGCCAGAATCATCACGTACCGGCCGGATCCTATACCCGGCACCAGTCCGACCAACGAATAGTCTTCCGTCAACGTGACGTTCGATGGGCTGGCAAGGTAGCTGGTGGCCTCTCCCGGCTTTGGATGCTTGCTGACGATCGCAAGATCACCTTGCCGCGGACCCGATGCTACCCTTTGGAAAACGAAATCCTGCGTGCCCGGAATGTCGAGCAAAGAAAGATTCTCTGAAGGAGAACCGATAAAGATTAGGTTGTTATTTCGAACGTCGTCGAGCGTGAACAAGCTCCCGCGCTTCACCCGTATCCGCCGTCCCAACGTGCCGAACGCATCGTCGAGCGCGTGGATGGCCAATACTTCTCCCACCCCGGTGTAGTGGTCGTAGACGGCGCTCTTCGAATCCTGACTCGAATTGTAGTAACGCATGCCGGTTTCCGGCCGTCCGACAAAGGCGGCATTGCTGAAGATAACCCAAGGCTCCTCGGCTCCGGAGGTGAAGGGTCTCCAAAATGAAGCCAGCGAACCGGTGGCCCGCGGTGCGCTGGGCGCCGCCATCGCAGGTTCGGGCATTTTGCGATCCCACAGCAGACTCCCCAAGACGATCAGCGAGATGGTAAGTCCAGCCAGAAGCGAGATGACGGCAACCCGCCAGCCTGCCGGAACCGAGGCGACCACAACACGCGGCGACGACAGCGCTTCCCGCGGAGACCTGCCTTGCCGTTGCAATGTCGACTCGACAGGTCGCGCCTCAAAGATGAGGTGGTAGCTTCCCTTTGGAATCTTCACTAGAAACGGATCCGCCACTCCCTCCCCGGCATAGTACTCCGCCAACTTCAGACGAAGACGTCCGGCTTGCACGCGGATGGTCGAGTCCGACTGCGGATCGAAGTCTGCGGGGCGCCCGTACACTTCTGTGGCAATCTGATATTCCTTCAAGGGTGCTTCGGGATGATAAAGGGATTGTTTTGCAAGATATTGCAGCAATTTGCAAAGGGACTCGGAGCCGCGCAGGCTATGACTTTTAATAATGTTATCTATTTGTTGGAAGAACTGTTCCGGCCCAGCCGCAAATGTGTGTGTGACAGCCATCTAACACCGACGTAACGGAGGTTGTATGTTGGTGCAACAGCGGGGATTTTACTCCCGTAACGGTATAAAACCTAGTGAAACGTGCGGGCGGGAATACTTTGTACCAAAACTTGCAGACGTTTTCAACCAGCGGGGTTAGTGTGCTCAGGGAGCCAACGCCTCCCGAAGTAGCCAAAACATTTGGAGGAAACATGCAGCGCAAATTCTTCGCGGCTCTCGTTCTTGTGCTGTACCTAGCCGGTGTGGCGCTCGCACAATCGGACACGGCACGTATCGTCGGAACCATCACAGATCCCGCCGGAGCCTTCGTAGCCAACGCCACTGTTACCGTTACCGACGCCGCAACGGGACGCGTGGTAACCGCCACAACGGGTGCTACGGGCGAGTACGTCATCAATGCTTTGCCGATCGGAAAATACCATGTCGAGGTGAAGCAGCAAGGTTTTAAGTCGGCAGCTGCGGACGTCACCCTTGAAGTCGACCAAGTGCTCGAGATCAGCTTGAAGCTGGAAACTGGCTCGGCCTCCACCACTGTGGACGTGACCAGCGAGGTGCCGCTGGTGGATACGGCCACTTCGAGCACCGGCGAGGTGATTCAGGGGAGTCAAGTCGTAGAACTCCCACTCAATGGACGAAACTTCACCCAACTCGCACTGTTGACCCCGGGCGTGAGCCGCGGCGCTTATGCGGATAACGCATCCGGGATCGCCTTCGGGAACGCGGCGGCCGAGACTTGGCGCAACTACGAATCCGGTGGCGCCTCACTGTCCGTCAATGGTCTGCGGCCGCAGGCCAACAACTACTTGCTGGATGGGGTCGACAACAACGACTCCATGGTCAACACGCTGATCATATATCCAGCGGTTGAAGACATCGCAGAATTCAGGACCACCACCAGCGTTGCGCCGGCCGAGTTTGGACGCGCAGGCGGCGCGGTAGTCCAAGTTGCCACCAAGTCCGGGACGAACGCTATTCACGGCTCCGCCTACTGGTTTAACCGCTCCAGGGAGGGTGCCGCGAACGTCTTTAGCGAAACCCAGCCTCCAGAGTTGAGCCGAAATCAGTTTGGCGCATCTCTGGGGGGACCTATCTGGAAAAACAAACTGTTCGCCTTCCTCGACTACCAGGGCTGGCGTCAGGACATACCGGCCGGTGTTGCCCAAAACAAGGTGCCTACGGCGCTGGAGCGTACCGGCAATTTCACGGAACTGCTTTCTCCAGTCGGCATGCTGGCGACAAGCGCTACCAGTTTGCCCGACGCGGCGTTGCCAGGGTGCAGCGCTGCCATGGCCACCCAGCCCAACGCTTTTCTTAGCACAGTTGTCAGCGGAACCACCTACACTGCAGGATACGTCTTCAACCCGCAAACATGTCTACCATTCGGTTGGAATTCGGGTGCCGACGCGCCGGGTCCGAACATCAACATGATTCCTACTACCAGCCAAAATACCGTGGGATTGGCCTATCTGAACCAGTTTCCAAATCCCAATATCAGCGGCGCGAATCTGTTAACGAACAGCAACAATTTCGCCGGACCGCAGCAGAACATCATTCACCAGGACGATTACGATGCGCGTGTGGATTTTAACGCTACCTCCAAAGACACTATTTTCGGCCGCTATAGCCTGGGCGATGATTTCCTGGTCAACACTCCCTATCTGGTAGGGGCCAACAACCCCGAACACTTCCTGCCCTCCGGTAGCGGCACCAATCCGCAACATCCGCGTCAGGTCGCCGTGGGCGAGACGCATATCATCAGCTCCAACATTCTCAATGAATTCCACTATGGCTACACGCGTCCGATTTACGGGTACCAGCAGCCCGGATTTGGGACTGCGATGGCCGCTGCTATTGGGATTGCCAATGCCAATACTAACCCGTTGCTGGGTGGCTATCCCATCATCGGCGGGTGGTACGGAAACATATCCTACGTGGGAGATGGTGGCCCCTACCTCGTGGTAGAGCCGTCCCATCAGTTCACCGATGCGGTGACTTGGACAAAAGGAAGGCATGTTTTCAAATTTGGCGCCAGCATTATGCATCGCGATGTTAATTGGACCCAAGGCAATGATGCCAAAGGCTACTTCTGGATCGACGATGGCAGTTTTGGCGCGTACCCCACTACTACCTCGCACCACGGAACTTTTACCGGGTTTGAAGATTCTGAGTTGTTGGCTGGTTTCATGGGCGCCTACACGGTGGGTGGGTTTCATGGGTTATACAACACGCGCAGCTGGGAGAACGGATTCTTCGCCCAAGACGATTTTCGCGTGAACCGCCGGCTGACGTTGAACCTTGGCGTGCGGTACGACCTGTTCACTTGGCCGAAAGAAGCCAGCAATAATATGTCCAACTTCGACCCTGCGACGGGGGAACTGGTCGAGGCCGGAACAGCCGCGGCTGCAGCCGGCGGATATAACCTCTCTCTAATCAATACGCCGAAGCACAACTTCGGCCCTCGCCTCGGATTCGCCTATGATCTGTTTGGCAAGGGCAAAACAGTGCTGCGCGGCGGCTATGGGTTGTTCTATTACCTCGACCGCGGGGGCGTCGCTAACGAACTTTCGGAGAACCCCGACTTCAATGGCACCCAGACCTTCTACGCGTGTCCCACTACGGCGACCTGCGGGACTGGCTATCGCTTCACGCTCAGCGGCGCAGCCGCAAATGGAAGCCTCAATCCGGTCGGAGCGACTGGAGCTCTGCCGCCTAAAGTCGGCATCAGCCCGGACGCCGTGAACAATACGGACAACGTGATTTACTGGCCGAAGAACAGCCCGAACTCGCACATCCAGCAATGGAACGTGCAGATCGAGCAGGCCGTCGATAGCAAGACGTCGTTCAACCTGGCATACGTTGGGACGCATATGTCAAATATCGCCACGCCCTTCAACGCCAATGAGAACATCCTTGCGCCTTATTCGGCGGGACCTGCGACCAGTTGGTTCCCGGTTGGGGGTGCCATCAACTCGAGCGGTGTCGGGACCATCGGCGAGTATGCGATGATCGGCAGCGGGAACTACAACGGTCTCCAGACCAAGCTGAATCGCAGGCTGAGCAATGGACTCACGGGCACGGTGGCTTATACCTGGTCGCACACGCTGGATAACGCCGCCTCCGCGCTTGGTGGGCCCGGCGGCATTGTGGTGGGGCCGAATGGTACGCCCCTTTTGCACTACCAATACGGCAACTCGAACGACGATCAGCGTCAGCTGTTTGCGGCCAGCGCCATCTATGAACTGCCGTTCGGACGTGGAAGACGCTTCGGCGGCGATATGCCGAAGACGGCTGACTACATTGTTGGCGGCTGGCAATGGAACAATGTGATTGTGCGTGCCACCGGAACCCCGATCGACATCAGCGGCGCCCCGAACACCGCGAATGGGCAGAATGGCCGACCTGATTATCACGGTGGATGCAGGACCGGCATCTCTGCCTTTGTCTGGCTCGCCTGTTCGCCGGGAGCGTTCAGCGCTCCTGCTGGGCTCGTCGGCACTCTTCCCAGAAACGCCTTTCCTGGCCCCGGAACATTCACGTGGGACACTTCGGTCACCAAGACATTCAGCGTGACCCAACGGGTAAAGGCGGAAGTGCGTGCCCAGGTCTATAACCTGACCAACACACCCCAGTTCCAGAACCCGGACGGCAACTACACCAACGGCGACTTCGGCCAGCTGACTTCGCCTCGGCTCGCGCCCACTAACCGGGAGCTCGAACTCGCAATGCGTATATCCTTCTAACCCGCAGCGCAGGGATGGCGCTTGAGTGTACTGCTCAAGCCCCTCCCGATGCGCCCAGGGAAGCAGGATATTCTCTCGGCTCTCCTTTCTTGATCTGGGTGCTCCGCCCTATTGGGCTGGTCTGTTTCAAGCTGGGCCATCGGTGACTGCCATGCAAAACAAACGAACGATTGCGCTGTCGCTGATCGTGTTCTGTGTGATCCTGTCATGCCTGCTCACGCTGCCGGCAGGCGCGCAGTCGGATGCCAGGTCGAGGCAAATTCCCGCAGTCCGCAAAATCGATCCTCCCAACTGGTGGGTGAACTACACGCCCGAACTTACGCTTCTGCTGACAGGTGAAAATCTGAATGCCGCCCGGGTGGAGAGCTCTGCGAAGGGTGTAACCGTGGTTGGCGCGGAAGCTTCCAGTAATGGACATTATCTCTTCGTCCACCTCCAACTGAGTTTCGATCTGCAGTCGGGAACCGTGCCTTTGCGGCTGATCACTTCGGCAGGAACTACGGTCGTGCAACTGCCCCTCCTGGCTCGTGCAGATCCTCGCGGACACATGGGCGGAGACTCCGGCGGACACTTCGAGGGCTTTTCTCGCGACGACGTTATCTACCTCATCATGCCCGACCGCTTTGCGGACGCTGATCCATCCAACGACCGTCCTCCGGGCTCGACCGGCGCGTATGACCCCGGTCAGCCCAGGGCGTATCACGGCGGTGACCTGCGCGGCATTCGCGAGCATCTCGGATATTTGCACGACCTCGGCGTGACCACGCTATGGCTCACTCCCGTCTGGAAGAACACTGATTCGGACTACCACGGCTACCACGTCGTAGATTTCTACGCGCTCGACGATCACATGGGATCGATGCAGGAATACCAGGCGCTGGTCGCCGATGCTCACCGCCTGGGAATGAAGGTGCTCATAGACTACGTGGTCAATCACACGGGCCCGAATCATCCCTGGGTCAATGACCCGCCGACACCCACGTGGTTTCACGGCACGCCCGCTCACCATCTGGAACCCGCCTATACTTTCAAAGGGCTCGTCGACCCACACGCTTCGCCGCGCGAGTATCTCAACACGCTCGACGGCTGGTTCGCGAACAAGTTGCCCGATCTGAATCCCGATGATCCTGAGCTTGGTCTCTACCTGGCGCAGAATGCGATGTGGTGGGTAGAGATAGCGCAGCTGGATGGATTCCGCTTGGATACGTTTCCCTATTCCACGCGCCAATTCTGGAGCGGATGGCACGAACGGCTTCACCAGGTCTATCCGCAGATGGTTTATCCGCAGGTCATGGATGTCGGCGAAGTGTGGGACGGCGACTCGACGATCACGTCGTTTTTCGAAGGCGGACGAAAACAATTCGATGGCATCGACTCCGGCTTGGCTACGGTCTTCGATTTTCCTCTCTGCTTCGCCCTGCGCGACGTTGTCATCAGGGGCATGCCAATGGAGAAGATTATCGACGTGCTTCGGCACGACGAACTCTACCCACATCCAGAGAACCTAGTCACCTTCATCGGCAATCACGACAACGCGCGGTTCCTGGGCGAAAAGGGCAGTAATCCGGCGAAGCTCAAAGCCGCGCTTTCGCTGCTGACGACGTTGCGCGGGATTCCGCAAGTCTATTATGGCGATGAAATTGCCATGACGGGCGACAGCGATCCCGACAACCGGCGTGATTTTCCGGGAGGCTTCCCCGGCGATCCCCGCAACGCCTTCACCGCCGCCGGCCGCACTGCCGAACAGCAGGACGTATTCGCGCATGTGCAGTCGCTGCTGGCGCTGCGCAAGAACCACGCCGCGCTGCGAACTGGAAAGCAGTGGCACATTGGATGGGACGAAAGTTACTACGCTTTCCTGCGCGAGGTACCGGAAGAGAAATTGCTGATTGTCTACAACAATGCCCCAAAGACGCGCGTACTCAATATCCCCGTCGAGAACACGCCGCTTGAAAACGCACATCAGCTGCAGTCGGTGTTTGGGAATATGTCCGCGGAACTAGTCTCCGGCCAGGTGCACGTGTCATTGCCAGCCCAGACACTTGCCGTGTTCAGCGTGCGTTAGTGGAACGAAGAGTTATCAAGTAAGCTTCTGCAAAGGTCGAGTTTTTTCGTCACATCGAGTCCCCGGACATGTCGTCCCCTTAGCAGAAAATCTGTTTCTTGCACGGCGAACCACTCGGCTTGTACGATTCGTTCAACGGCACGTTTTCTCCGGCCCCCGACCTATTTCGATTCGCAGACAGGCAACGGCTGAGAAACCGACCCCATCTGCAAGTACCTTGCGGATTCAAGGCCTTTGATTTGTATCGCTATGAAGCTGAATCCGCGTACGCCTCTGCCACACGCCATGTGGAAGACCGCCCCGTACACCGCCGACGCCGATTCAAGAAGCGTGCCACCGGAATCGCTCTCGCCGTTAAGTTGATTCTTTGCGTGCTGTGGAACGTTCCAAGCCTATTCGCCCAAGCCCCGCCGCCAACCTCGGCTTCAGGACCCCCGGCTGAACAGACCGATCGCGAGGCCGCGCAACCCCGTCGAGCCGCTCTCGGCAAAGAGTCCGCGAACACGGTGGCCCCACCCGCAGCGACGATCCAATTCCAGAACGTAATCGAAAAGTCGAAGATCAAGTTCAAGCTCAAGAACAGTGTCAGTCCCCAGCATTACACGTTTGAAACCATGGCTGGCGGAGTCGCGGTCTTCGACTACAACAACGACGGTTTGCTAGATATCTTCCTTACCAACGGCGCGGCTATCCCGTCGCTGGAAAAGAGCGATCCCAGCTATTTCAACCGGCTCTTCCGCAACAACGGAGACGGCACTTTTACCGATGTAACTGAGAAAGCCGGCCTGCAGGGCATCGGTTATTCCATGGGAGTGGCCGCCGGCGACTATGACAACGACGGATTTGTCGATCTTTACATTACTGGCCTCAACCACAACCAGCTTTTTCATAACAATGGAGACGGAACTTTCACCGACGTGACGGAGAAGGCGGGCGTTGGCGGTTTTGTTCCCAAGATCGGCAAGGCATGGTCTGTAGCTGCGGGGTGGTTCGATTACAACAACGATGGGCTGCTCGACCTTTTCGTGGTGAACTACCTCAATTACAGCATCAAAACCGCAGCCCTCTGCGTTCAGCAACGACTTCCGGTTTACTGCTCTCCCGTCGATTTTCTGGGCACGCCGAATATCCTCTATCGCAACAATGGCGATGGCACTTTCACCGACGTCTCCGAACAGTCCCACGTTTCCAAATACGTTGGCAAAGGGATGGGGGTGGCGTTTGCCGACTATGACAACGATGGGTTTACCGATATCTTCGTCTCCAACGATACCTTCGAGAATTATCTTCTGCACAACAACGGAGACGGGACGTTTACCAATGTTGCGACGCTCGCCGGAGTAGCATACAACGCATTTGGCAAAGCCATAGCCGGAATGGGGGTCGATTTCCGGGATGTCGACAACGACGGAAGGCCTGACATTTTTGAAACGGCGATGTTCGGGGAAGGCTTTCCACTCTACAGGAATCTGGGGAATGGTCAATTTCAGGATGTCAGCGGCGCGGCTGGACTGAGCGCTCCTACCAGCCGTTCCACCGGTTGGGGAGTGGGGATTTTCGATTTCGACAATGACGGGAACAAGGATCTCTTTACCGCCAATGCCGACATCCTCGACAATTCCGTGGACATCGCGCACAGGCCTTATCCGCTTCCCAATCGAGTGTTCCGCAACAAAGGCAACCTGACCTTCGAGGATGTCATTGCAAATGCCGGAACGTCTTTCTCCGTTCCAGCTGCACATCGCAGTGCGGCCTTCGGCGACCTCAACAACGATGGCTTCATCGATGCCGTCGTGACAGTTCTGAACGGGCCGCCAGAGATATGGATGAACCGGTCGGGTACCCAGGACGGTGGCAACCGCAACCACTGGATCATTCTGAAGCTGGTCGGTGTAAAGTCCAACCGCGACGGTTTGGGAACCAAGGTCAAGGTGACAACTTCTCTGGGCACGCAATACAACCAGGCGACAACAGCGGTTAGCTACAATTCTTCGAGCGATAAGCGTGTGCACTTTGGGCTGGGATCAGCTGCCGTTGTAGATAGTATTGAACTGGCATGGCCGAGCGGCATCAAGCAGGTTTTGAAGAACGTCAAAGTGGATCAGATCCTCACCGTGACCGAGAGCGCGCCCTGAGCTGCACGTGTCTGTGATGGCCAAGACTCGATTTTGACACAGGCTGCCGGATGGGGTCGCTCCCGTTAGGCTCGCCCTGGCCTCCGCGCCTTGCCAGGGTTTTGTCAGAAAAGGCGGCATTTTACAGCTACGTGGACAACAGAACGCACGAACTTGGGTGCATGGGGGTGCTCCCTGTCATGGTTGTCTTGCTGGAACCAACGCGAGAAGGACCGCACCGATCACTCCAACCCCTGCCGTGGCCATGAGCAAACCTCTGCGGTCGCTCGCAGGATGGATTGCCATGAGCGCCATCACCGTGGCATGAACGATGTTTGCCCAGCCCGCGTAGGCGATCAGGCTGCGATACCCCAATGGATTTCGCACTGCCAACAGCAAGAAAAAACCTAGCGTGACGTACAAACTGAACATCATCGCGTCACCCGGCGACCCATTTCCCGGCCGCCAAAGGTACATCGCAATCGGGTAGATTCCAGCCACAAATATCGAGCCCACAATCATCATGACAATCTTCGACACTCTTTCTCTGATCACCGGACCCCCCGTATACCGCATACCTTGGGCCGAGATGTTAGCCGTCGGAATGCCATCAGTCAATGAATCTGCGGTTGGTCGATGACTCTTGTTGTAACATCGCGACAACGCTCAAAACCCCAACTGCATCCGGCAAAAGGACAGTCGGGAGGGTGGGACAGGATGACTGTGTTCCGATACCTGGAACCTCCCCGCGGTTCACAAGGTCGAGTTCAAGCTATTGCAGCTGTCCCTATTTCTGCGCGAGGTTGGCCGATAAACGCTGTGCGAGGTCCGTTTGGCCATTGCGTTGGAGAAGGTCGATAAGATCTTTCATGAATTCGGGCTTGTTTCTCCCATACGCCGCCGCCGTTTCGGCAGTCAAGTCGGCATCCGAAGCTTTGCCGATGTGGAAGTAAGAATCACAAAGCATATACAGCAACTCCGGAGTCATGGTTCTGGACTTCGCCAGCTGTTCCGCCGCATCGGACCAACGCTCCTGGTGATAGCGGACCTCGCCGATCTCGGCAATCGCGGTCTGATAGTTCGGGTCGTTTGCCAGTTCCGCCTTGAACTCGCTCTCGGCCCCGCTCAAGTCGCCCAGTTTCAGCCTCAGGATTCCCTCATAGGTATGAGCTCCGCGAACGGTGGGCTGGATTTCCAGCGCGTGATGAAGACAGCGCAGGCCATCTTCTTTTTCTCCCATGGCGAGATACAGTTTCCCGACAAACACATACGCATCCGCCAAAGTGGCGGAGGTTCCCTGGAAGCGTTTTCTATACAGCTGCAACGCATCCTCTTCCCGATGCTCAGCCAGCAATTGATAGGCCGGAGCCTGAATCGGGGCTTCGCTTCCTTCACGCTCCACGGCGCGGACGAACGTCATCTGTTCCATCATCAACTGATGCAGTGCCGCCTCGTGCTGCGCCTCGCCCGTCTTCCCCATTCCGACATACGCCCGCGACAGATAGTAATGCGCAAGTAGCCGCGTGGGAGCCAGCTTTAACACCAATTGCAATTTATCGACGGCGGCGGGATAGTGCTTCAGTTCCAGTTCGCATTGGCCAAGCCCGAACAGCGAATCCACGTCGTCAGTCTTGAACGTGAGGACGCTCTCAAATGCCTGCTTGGCCTCCTGCCATTTGGCAAGCTTCACATCCATGGTAGCCAGCAGTTGCAGCGCGGGGACGTCATTGGGCTGGGCTTCGACTGCGCGCGCCGCATACTGCGCGGACCCGGCAACGTCCATCAACTTTAAATCCGTCACCCCAATGTCATAATCGATGTGCGGTAACTTAGCATCCGAATGCTGTGCCTTGAGCAGCCACCGCAGCCCTGCCTCGCAGTCTTCCTTGACGCACAGCAGTTCTCCGTACTCTTGCCACACCGATGGATTGTCGGGCTCGGACTTGAGACTTTGACGGATGGCACGCAACGCCGGCTCGTCTTGCGCAGTCAGGTGATAGGCCTGGGCAAGGTAATACTGCGCGTCTCCGTCGCCGGGAAGAATCCGAAGGCAGTGCTGCAGCAGCTTAATTGCTTCTTCGCTTTGGCCCGCAGTCAGTTTGTACTTGCCTACTTCGAGCAGGAGATCGGGGTCGTTCGGCGCAAGCTTCAGAGCTTCTTCAAACGCGGCTCCCGCCTCGGAGATGCGACCTGATTCCTCCAGCAACATGCCCTTCAGCTTGATGGCGGGCGCAAAATGGGGACGCTGCTCGAGCACGTTGAGGACAAGATTCATTGCCCCTTGCTGGTCACCGTGCTCGGCGAGCTTGAGCGCCTGCTGGACTTGCCGCATCGGCAAAGACTCGGTGGGATGGCTCGTCTTCTGCGCGCGACCAGAGGTTCCTCCGAGCGCAAACACCGCTGCCAGAAGCAGGACTGCGCGGAGGTGAACATTCCGGCCTCGTTCTCGCGGTAATTTCATGAAGCAGGCACCAATGAACCCCCAGACCGCAGCGATACCAAACTCCGTTATTGTATCGTGGCGTCTTCTGGTTCGGATCCAGCGGGCGAAACATCGTTAATCTGATGAACGGATGAGGATTGTACTGATCACTGGACCGATGCTTGGGCTGAGGACAGGCCTCGATCAATGAAATCCGGTAGTGTCTTAAATGCTATTTAAGACAAGGCCCGAAATCCGTTTCGCATTGACGCGAACAGGGAATTGACGGGACAATAGCAAACTGCCTTGACGGCCAAAAATCCGGCCAAAGTCTTAAGCATGACTGTGCGAGCTGATGCGGCTAAGAATCCTCAACACTACCTGTTTCGCGCAACATGTTTTTCAGCGTTAAACCCGTGGGCCGGTATCCTCCAACTCGTCTCCGCGCTCGCAATCTGTGTCGCAGCCTCTGCGTCCTCAGCTCAAACTTCTGCTCCCGTCGGCATGTCGATGCCCACCGCGGCCCGGGTTCAATCGCCCGGCTGGTGGCCCACTAAAGGGGATGGCACACGAGATAGCTTCGTAGGCACGGCAACGTGCGCGAAATGTCATGCCAACAAGGCTGCGACCCAGCAAAAACACGCCATGGCCCGTGCCGCCGTTCACGCCGCCGATGCGGATATACTTCGCCAGCATGACCATCTCTCCTTTCACTTTGGTCCTTATCGTGAGGAGATCATAACCAAAGGCGAGAAAAGCGTTCTAACGGTCACCGCTGGCGATAGCGCTCCGTCCCTCTCCACCGATCTGCTGTGGGCATTTGGCATCGGTCACATGGGCCAAACTTACGTTTATGAGAAAAACGGCAGCTACTACGAAAGCCATCTGACCTTTTTTTCGTCTTCCCAAGATCTGAATATCACTCCAGGGCAATCTCTTGCCACGTCCAACAGCCTTGAAGATGCAGCGGGACGTCGCATGCCGCCAGCGGAAAGCCGCGCATGTTTTGCTTGTCACACAACCGCCGCGGTGACCAATAATCAATTGGATGTAAATCGCGCTGTGCCGGGCGTCACCTGCGAAGCCTGTCACGGACCGGGCGCCAGTCACGTAGCCGCCATGAAAGCGGACAAGGAGGATGGCGGGCGCCTGATCATGAACCCCAGTCGCTTGGATCCGGTAGAGTCCGTGGACTTCTGCGGGGCGTGCCACCGCACTTGGCAGGATGTTGTGACCAACATCGGACTTGGCGCATTGAACCTCCGCTTTGCCCCTTACCGCCTCGAAAACAGCAAGTGTTGGAACAAACCAGACGCTCGCCTCACCTGCGTTGCCTGCCACGATCCCCATCAGCCTCTGGAGCACGATCCTGCTGCCTACGATTCACGCTGTCTGCAATGTCACGTCAATCAGCCAGGCGCAAAAACAACCGACGACTACCCAGGCGCAGCCTGTCCAGTAAGCACGAAGAACTGCACTACCTGCCACATGCCTAAAGTCGAGTCTTCCATCCAGCACTCGACCTTCACCGACCACTGGATCAGCAAACCCCTCAGATGACAGCAGAAAGCGTTTCAAAGCGGGTTCGCGGACTTTGCCATTGACAAAGGGCAAAACAGTCGCCGAAGCAGCAGCGACTTAAGGCTGGGCGTAGTAGCCCGTGCGAGTGCGAGCGGTCATCCCCGGCTTGTCGACCGTAACCTGAAGCGAGTGGTACTCGTTCGCCCGATCCGCGCGCGCCGCGGCGAAGGTGAGGACGTAATAGGCACTGGCGTCCGCTATGCAACTTGCGATTGCATCTTTGAGGTCGGTGGCCGAGGTAAAGACGCGCCCGCCAATCTGAGTGGCGATTACCTGTAAACCCATATTGCCCGGCTGCGCCCGCGAAACGGAGCTTACACCCTTCAGGAAGCCCTCATAGTACGAATTTTGAATCGAACCCGAACTTCGCAGACCGACAGGGTCGATACTATAAAGAGTGATCCGGGCTTGCCTGAGAGTGGTTGATTCCGTCGTGATCGAATCGAAGATCTGTTGCTCGTCCTTCACGGTATGCACGGCGCCCCATTCGAAGATCGGCCATCCGCGACTGAACCAGATCACCAGCTTTCTGCCTGGTCGTGTCTTTTCATATCTCACAATCTGGTCGAGAGCCTTGATCGAGACGTCAAGGCGCTGCAGCGCGCTCCAGTGGCCGCCATTGGTGAGATTAGCGGAGCGCAGGCCGGTTTCTTGACGATCGAAAAGTGCTGCTAAAGCATTTCCATCCCGAGAAGGACCATTCTGCATCTGTATACCAGTTTCGGCAAAGAAGGCGAGCGATACTGGCCACACGAGCTTCCCGTCATTTTGGAGCAGGAACTTCCTGACTTCATCCCGTTCATATGTCACGGCTCGAACCGGGGTGTTGACGGTGTCGACGACCAGGACAATTTCAACAGGCGGGTCCAAGCTCGGATCCCCTGCGTCATGTACGGAGTGAAAGTAAATCAGTTTCTGCGGTTGCTTTTCATCCAGAACAGTAAAGCTCTCTTGCGGCAGCCCGCGAATGTGCACGCCTGACTTGTCCATCACTTCCACATCGATTGTTATTTGCCGATCCGGGCCACCAGTCGGAGCGTTTTCAGGCCCGTCAAGTCTGGGCTGAACCTGGGGTAGGGATGTGGTTTGTCCCTTTACGGCAGAGAGTGGCACAAGAAGCAGGCCTAGAAGCAACACCAGCAAGGACACGTGCGCAAGGACGAGTGCAGCGATTCTCTGGGCACAAGATCGACCAAACAAAATGGTCATGGCCATAGCCCCCTTCCTCCGGCAGCGAGCGAACCCAAGATTATAATCCGGCTCAACAGATAACGCCCCTCCAAGGGTATCGGCTCGTAAATGCCACCGCTCAAAAACCCGCGCGCATAAAGTTCAGAAAAACGCGGAATGCCGAGTTGCCAATTGAGAACGTAGTCGCTCCCGTCGTTCGATTGATCAGGCAGATTGATGAAACCCAAGCTTCTGAGCATCGGGAAGAACTCCGGGTTGGCAACTCGCTCGCCTTCAGCACGAACAGTCCACTACTCTCCAGAATTTGCGCCCGCTCGATGTGGTTAGGGGGCCTTCGCCATCTCCATTGCGATGCTTCCGACGCTGGCAAAGTCAAGTCCGCTTCGCCTCATCATCGTATTGTGATCACATTCCAATTCGCCGAAGGGAGTCTTTGAAACCGGACTGCTCAGGTGGCCTCCGGAGAGAAGGCCGCAAAACCCCCGCCGCGGCATTGAGGAGGACACTTTCCCCAGTCCGGTTTCAGAGCAAGAATCGCGAAATTCCGCCGATTTCCTGCATTTTTTAGAGGAATCCAGGCGGATTTCTCTGCATTGCAGACTGTGTGGCGGAGAGGGAGGGATTCGAACCTTCGGTACAGCTTTGTTGCGCTAAGCCTCGACGTGTCCGTAAGTTACAGATAGCAAAAACCTAGCAGAGAATTGCACACCCGAAAACTGCCGATTGAACTTTGCAATCAGTCCGGTTTGGATTCGCCATGCATTCGGATCCGGAAGGCGACTGCCAGGCGATTCTGTGGCTAGAAACGGTCAGTTTGAATACTATTCACGTCCAGTCGGTTAGCGCCTGACTGCGTGCCCTAGCGGGCAGTCAGAGAATCGAACCTTTCTCTGACAGAAGCACTTGAAAATGGCGACAGAATTTTAGCGACGCCCAGATTTCGTGTCTGTGAGTTTCAGCGCACACCCGGAAGAGTTCTCAGTTTCCGAAGGCCGATCAAC
>Ga0182015_10002824_pt1 | contig 20281 bp, 23 predicted proteins | sample 712P3MmetaG_FD_120478 | JGI IMG/M metagenome (GOLD analysis project Ga0182015, IMG submission 120478) | Permafrost microbial communities from Stordalen Mire, Sweden - 712P3M metaG | ecosystem: Environmental > Terrestrial > Soil > Wetlands > Permafrost | place: Sweden: Stordalen | collected...
CTTACAAATGGCCGCCGCCTTGTGCTGCCAATCGAAGAGATTCAGGATCTGGGCACGGCAACCCACAAGCAACTTCAAAACTACGAACTGCTTGGCAGCGGAACCGGCATCAGTTTCCCCGACCTGGACGTTGATCTCTACATGCCCGCGCTCATCGAAGGCGTTTACGGCAATCGCCGCTGGATGGCCCAGCTAGGCCGCAAGGGCGGTAGCGCAAAATCCGACGCCAAACGCCGCGCCTCCAAAACCAACGGCGCAAAAGGCGGCCGACCTCCCAGGGCCATCGCCACCAGCGTCTGAGGACCCCTTTGAGGCCAGCCCATCCAGTTCACCCAGGATGAATGGACGCTCCGCCTCACGGGCCTCGCCTTGCAGGCTCCCGACCAGCCCGCCACCGTCATCGAAGTCGAGTGCGACGCCGAACCCGCCATCGACCACGAATCCCCGCGCGCCCACTGGCCCCGCTACAAAATCGGCGTCAGCTAGAGCGGATCAACGGCGGATTGAAGTTCAAGGTACTCCGTGGTTCGAGCGGAAAACATTCGAAGCATCTAACCGCAAAAGCAGCGCCGATCAAAAGGGTCTCGCACCTCCTGACCGGCGGGGTTATGGCTAGGTCAGCGAGGGCTGCCCAATCCGACGGCGGCGCCTAAACACTGTGGCGGTTGCAATACCCGAGAACAGGAGGGTCAATGAAGCGGGTTCCGGCACGGTGGAAGAGTCGGCCAAAGTGGCATCGAACGTGACGGGCGAAGACCCGGTATCGAAGAAAAGGGCTCCTCCAGTGGTGCTTATTGTCCCAAGGTTCCACTGCAACAAAGAGGCACTACCAGAAACCGGCCCAATCGAGGTTTGAAAATTCCAGGTGGCGAAGTCCGCGTCCCCATATGGTCCATCGTACAAGTCGTTCCCACTCGCCTGCGAGAGTCCCACGACTTCGTAGGTGTTGTTCACAAAATACTCTAGTCCGCTGGTGAAATCATATGTTCCCACACCGGCGATGTCGATGGAAGCGGATGTCACAGGCAAGAAGTAGCCAGTGACGCCGGAAAAGTTAAACGGCGTGACATTTGCAGTGTTTCCGGAAGCGGTGATGGAGAACGAATCGCTCGTAAACGCCGTGGTTCCAATACTGCCGGTTCCCACTCCTGTTTCGAAAATGTTAATAGTCCCAGCTGACGCCAGCGTGCTGACGGCAGCCAAAAGAAAAGGCAAGATCTTATACACTCTCATTCCCTGGTTCCTTTCGATTTAGGCGGTGGTTCCCGTCTCGCATTTTCGGTTCCAAAATTGGCAACGAGCACAAGAAAGGTTGGTCTGGGGGGAAAGCCTTAGAAAGATTTGTTTGAAAGACGCGCGGCCCTTAGGGATTGTGGAATCTAGGCAAGTTTAAGGGGGGGGGGGGGCTGTATGTGAAAATTTGATTAATTCTACCTCTGGATGATTTAAAGGGGGCGGCTCAGTGCAGGACGCGGCAGGCCCCTATGAATGAGGATCTTCGGGTGCCCCGCGTCTCGGTTCCGGGACATAGAAAACTCAGGCCCGAATTGGAAGGCGCTCTCCGATGCAGCTAGTTGGGATTCGCATCGGTTGGTTTCACTTAATCAATAACCAAACCGCTTCGGTTTTATGTTAAGATTGTTCATTGCCAACCATTCTGAGGATTGGTGCGCTCCGGGTTGGCATTTACCCGAACGACCACCGACCGCCGCATGTGCATGTTGTTGGGCGGGGAATGAAGCGGTATTCCTGTTGGACATTCCACCCGGCAGTGTTTCGCTGCGCGAGAACTACGGCTTCGCTCGCCGCGAGCTTACGGTAATCGCACGAGGATTGGTGGCAGATCTGGGCTTCCTGATGCGCGCCTGGGAGGAAATTCATGGACCGGAATGAAATCAACATCAGCCCTGCTGAGTTCGCCCAGGCAAATCGTCTGGGCCGCGAGATGCAGTCGACCACGCCCCGCGCCATCTCCGCTCGCTACGACCGCCGCATCGGCCGCATCGTTCTTCATCTCTCCTCCGGCATCGACCTCGCTTTCCCGCCCCACATAGCGCTGGGACTTGAAACAGCAACCCCCTCCGAGCTCTCGGCGATTGAAATCTCCCCCTCCGGATTCGGCATCCACTTTCCCCGCCTCGACGCCGACATCGATCTTCCCGCACTCCTCGAAGGCTTCCTTGGGTCGCGGCAATGGATGGCCAGCCGCCTCGGCGCAAAAGGTGGCCAGTCCACCAGTCCCGCCAAAACTGCCGCCGCAAAGCGCAACGGCCGCAACGGCGGGCGTCCTAGAAAGAAGACCGCCGAAGTTGCCTGAGGCCCCACGCCTCGCACACCTGGCAAATGGCAAAGCCCCACGAACGCAAAACCAGCCACCCCCACAAAAATCGCCCCACTCCTGTTAACCAACCCACCCCCTCACCCGTTGTATGTGCAGAAGGCCACCAAGCCCTTCGTCACAGTGAGGGATCGCCCCATGCAAATCCGCCAAGTCCTCCCCCGCACTCTCAGCTCCATCGCACTCGCCGCCAGCCTTTGCGCCTCCGTCGCCTGCGCGCAAACCCAGCCCGCGCCCGCTCGTCCCGCCGCGCCCGCCCGCCTTCAAACCATCGCCGCCCTGCCCCCGAGCGCCCAAATCTCCGACAAAGAGCTCGCCGAAACGCAGAGACAGCTCATCGAGCTTCTCCGCCTCAGCCCCACCCTCACCACCGTAGTCGCCCGCGACCCCTCCCTCCTCGCCAATCAGGACTACGTCGCCCGCAACAATCCTCAACTCGCGCAATTCCTCGCTGCCCATCCCGAGGTCGCCCGCAACCCAGACTTCTACCTCTTCACCCACGTCCACTCTCAGGACGGAAGCCCCGACGAAGCCATCGAGCGTGCCGTGTGGCCGCAGTTTTCGCAGCCGCGTCAAAATGGGTGGGCCACCGGGGAAGCGCTCATCCCGATCATGGTGTGCCTGGCCTTCGCCTGCTTTCTCGGCGCAGTCGTCTGGCTTGTCCGCCAGTTTCTCGAGAACCGCCGCTGGAGCCGCATCTTCAGGCTGCAGAGTGAGGTTCACGGCCGCCTCATCGACAAGTTCAGCTCCACGCAGGAGCTCGCCGCCTACATGGGCACTGAGGCAGGCCGCCGCTTTCTTGAGGCCGCCCCCATCCCCGTCGGATTCGAGCCCGATCAGCGCGTCCCCAACGCCATCGCCCGCGTCCTCACCCCGCTCCAGGTCGGCATCGTGCTCGTCCTCCTCGGCGTAGGCTTCTTCATGCTGCGCAACGTCCATCCCGACGCCCACGAGCCGATGCTGATCCTCGGAACCATCACCCTCATGCCCGGTCTCGGATTTATCATCTCCGCAGGTATCACCTGGGTTCTTGCCGGGCGTCTCGGCCTCATGCCCAAGAGCACACACAGCAGCGTGGCCGCACCCTTCGACACGCGGAACGAACAGTAAGTTTTTACCGTACCTGATTTGTTCAATCCTTACTTCTTCGAACCTGAATCGGTGAACGCGTTCATGCCCCTGGAATCCATACTTCCGAGTCTCTTCGCCGGCGAAGCCTTCCGCGCCGCGGCCATCCCCGCGGAGCTGCCCCCCGACACCCTCATGGGCAACGAAGCCTTCGCCGCCTTCTATTCCCGTTCCGCTCGACCTCTCTGGGCCTACCTCGCCCGCGTCTCCGCCGATCCTGCCCTCGCCGACGACCTCATGCAGGAGAGCTTCGTCCGCTTCCTCTGTGCAGCGCGTCCCGATGATGGAGAGGTCGCAGCCCGCCGCTATCTCTTCCGCATCGCCACCAACCTCCTCCGCGATCACTGGCGCAGGCCGCGTCAGGCCTCCATCGAAGAGATCCCCGAAGAGTTCTTCGCCGCAGTCTCCACTTCAGCCCAATCCGATTCACGAGTCCTGCTCGGCCCCGCCCTCGCCCAGTTGCGCCCACGCGATCGTCAGCTCCTCTGGCTCGCCTACGCTGAGGGCTACTCCCACCGCGAGATCGCCGAAGTCACAGGCCTCGCCTCGGCCAGCATCCGTCTTTTGCTCTTCCGCGCGCGGCGCAAGATCGCCGCGCTGCTTCGCGATCAAGTCCAGCCGGGAGGCCTTGTGCCATGACGCTCGGTCTTTGTCCGAATGAAAAGGAAGTAGCCGACCTGCTGGCCTGCGGCCAATGGCCCCAAGCCGCGCCCGCCGAGCTCCGCGCCCACGCAGCGTCGTGCCGTTCCTGCGCAGAGCTCGTTCTCATCACCTTGGCCTTTCGGGCCGCACGCACCACTGCCGCCGCTGCCGCGCCTCTCGTCTCTCCCGGCATTCTCTGGTGGCGCGCCCAGTTTCGCCGCCGCAACGCTGCCATCGAGCGCGTCACCCGGCCCCTCCTCGGCGCGCAGATCTTCGCCTTCCTCGTCTGCATTGCGGTCGCGATCGGCTTTACCGCCTCGCATGTTACGCAATCGCTCAGCTGGATCGCAGAAATCAGCCAGCTTCTGCGGCCGCCCTCCATCGACGTGGCCAAATTCTGGCCGTCCTCGCTCGCCGGCTCCGGATCGGCGCTCTGGGTGCTAGTCCCGTTGCTGGCTATGCTGGCGCTCCTGGGCGGCGTGGCAGTCTACCTCGCCTCTTCAGAAGAGCAGTAGCGGCAGAGCAGTCGCATCGTGCCAAACTGTAAGTCCGATTCGCTCAACATTTTTCCACTTGTCCGGTGCCAATCCACTCACCCCGGCGGCAGGCCGCCCCACTGCCAGAACCTCGTTGTCTTCGCCTCTGCAATCCACTTCGAAAGCTGCGCATCCGGGAACCGCTTCACATACGGCACAGCCCATCCGATGTCCGAGCCCGAAATCGAATCCGGCATGTTCTGCTCAACGCCCGTAGCCTTCTTGAAGATCCCCGGATCTTTCAGCCCGGCCTCCGAAATCGTCACCAGCCGATGGATCGCGCCGTGATTCTCCGCGTACAGGTCCATCCCGTTCGCCTCGCCCAGTTCCGCGATCATGATCAGCGGCGCCAGCGCGTAGAGGTGATAGTGCAGCGCCATCCCCGCCCGCCCCATCTCGCGCATCAGCACGCCGCTCGCTTGAATCTCCCCCACGCCAGTCTTATACGCATCCACTCCCCACTTGAAGTCGCGCGCATCATTCCGCGCCACGCCCGAGGCCGCAACCGCCAGTCCCGCCCAATAGAGATGGTTATTCCATGCGTCGCTGTTCGGGTTCGAGCGCTTACCATCGACATAGTCCTTGATTCGGTCTGCAAGCGTCCCCAGCCACCCTTGGATCGCTTTATCCTGTTCCGGCGTTCCCACCCCACTCATCCTGACTTTCAGATACGCCATCGATGTCCCGCTCAGCATCCACTTCTGCTCATAGGTTGCCTGTCCCGTCGGCATCGTTGCGGTCCAGGCCTTTGCTTCCGCTGCAGCCCCAGCAGCGAATACAAGCACGCTGCCGCCGCCTTGCTTCCGGTCGTGCGATACGCATCCGCCGCATTGCCCGCCCACTGGCCCAGCTGCGTGGATGCCTCGGTCCCCTTGCGAAACGCCTCCCGCTTTGCCTCGTCGATGATCGAGTGGTTCGCATCCGTGTAGTAGCTCTCCACGTCCATGCTCTTCGCAAAAGGCGGCGGATCAGGACACTTGTACGCCGCATCCGTAGGCGCCACCGTCTGCCCATCCCAAGGCGACTTCAGCTTCTCCGCTCCCGCCATTGCACAAAAACCAGCAACCACCACCAAACAAATGCGCCCCATCTTGCCCAAACCGCACATCCTGCCCTCCCTTGGCTCACGACCTTACAACCCACAACGCACCCCAGCCACACACTCAAGGCGCAGGCTCATCCGCACCGATCAGACTCACCAGAATAATTCTCCAATATCGTTTTGATGCGCTTGGCCCCATTCCGAGCCTGTCCGCCTTCTCCTCCATTTTCGTTACTCACAACCAACTCGGTACACTGCAATTAACCCAGGGGGTCAGCAGGGAAGCAGACGCCCGCCCAATCAGGAGCCGCCAGATGAAAGCCACCCCACGTATCATCGCCGTCCTCTGCCTCGCCGCCTTCACCCTCCCCGCCATCGCCCAGGAATCCGGCGCTGACACTTACAAAGCCAAATGCCAGATGTGCCATGGAGCCGACGGCCTCGGCAACACTCCCGTCGGCAAAATGGCCAAGATCGTCTCTCTCAAAGACCCCGTTGTCATCAGCGCCTCCGATGCCGATCTGATCGCCGTCGTCACCAACGGCAAAAACAAAATGCCCCCCAATAAAGGCAAGCTCACTGACGACCAAATCACCGCCGTCGTCGCCTACATTCGCACCCTGCAGAAGTAAGCCGCCCGAGCAATCGGCCCCCCGAGCGAGCAAAGCCCATCTCGCCTCTGCATTCCCAGCGATTCCCCCATGACCGACGCCCTCACCACTCCACGCCTTCTGCTCCGTCGCTGGTGCCCCTCTGACCGCGAGGTCTTTCGTACCATCAACGCCGACCCATGCGTGATGGAGTTTTTTCCCTCCACCCTCACCGCCTCTGATTCCGACGCACTCGCCGACCGCATCGAAACCCACTTCATCAAACACGGCTTCGGCGCATTCGCCGCCGAGCTCCGCTCCACTTCCGCTTTCATTGGCTTCATTGGTCTCGCCATCCCCGACTTCGACGCAGCCTTTCTGCGGCCGCCCTCCACCCAGGCAGACGCACACCATCCCCAGGTCGTCGAGCCACAACCACAAGTCGTCGAAATCGGCTGGCGCCTCGCCTTTCCTGTCTGGGGCCAGGGCCTCGCCACCGAAGGTGCACGCGCCGTCGCCCGCTACGCCTTTGAGACCCTCAACTTTCCCAGTCTCGTCTCCTTTACCGTTCCTGCCAATCTCCGCTCGCGCCGCGTCATGGAAAAGATCGGCATGGTCCGCGACTCCTCCGCCGACTTCCTCCATCCCAACTTGCCTGAAGGTCACACACTCCGCCCGCACGTGCTCTACCGCCTAAGTTATGAGCCTGAGTGAGTCTGAGCCTGAGTTGTAAAAGGGGTTCGCCGCTTCTTAAATACTGTCTATCGATAGGAGGGCGAAGAGGAGATGCCGTCGTCTCGCGTTCATCATTTTGAACGCGGTTTGATCCTTAACATCTCAACTTAACCGGCCACAACAGTCTTTCTTTGTTCGACGGCTCGGTCTGTTACTGAGCCATGCGGGAATAGTGATGGTGGTGGTGGTGATGGTGGTGGCGTACAACAACGACCACCTGCGCCTGCGCCGCATACGGTACCGCGAAGCAGAAAAGAAGAGCCAGTCCAAGCAGGGTCTTTTTCATATCTAATTGTCCCTCACCGCATACTTCGTGTCAGAGCTATTCTGACCTATCCGGCTATCTCTCCAGTCTGGCCTCGCCAGCATCTGAAAGCTAACTAGAGCTAACTAGCTCGCAGTTAAGAGTTCGAAGCTTGCCCTGCACGCAATCTCTTGAAACGGGCGGAAGGCGCAAGCATAGGCGCCGCCGCCCCGCTCAAGCCGTTGCGCACCGACTCCGTCAACCGTGGCCTGTCCATCTCTCGCCTCAAATTCGCGATTATCTCCCGTGCCATTTCAATTCGGCTGTTCTTCTTCATGTCCAAATTCCTCTTTGGGTGATGGTTCAATGGTGGGAGTGGCCCGGCATGCTTTGCGAGCACCTGACCTCTGACTTCTTTTCGCTGAATTCAGTTGAGCGGCACGTCCAACTCCCGCCCCGGCCCCAGCCTTATTTGCACCAGAATCTCCAGCAGGCTCGCCGAGTTTCGAACCGTTCCGGCCAGAATCATCAATGCCTCCGCGACGGGCGCATGCTGGTCCGCCAGCAAATCAAGACTCTCGCTCACTTTGTGCAGTTTCTTAGCTTCCTGCAGGATTTCTTTCGCTGGCATCGAGGACGAAGCCTTTCGGGAGCGTTGCGTGAAGCTTGACCGGTCGTTGTCGCTACCGGATCGCGGCCTCACTAACGATCATCCTAGAGGTGCGACAATCCTGCGTATGCTCACATTGGACCACCGTGAACACAAAGCTCTAATCGGTAGGATTTTCATGACTAACCGCCGCCTGTAACCTGTTATCTGCTCCCCAGCACTGCATCCGCCACCAGCGCTGCTTCCACCGCCTCGCGCATCCGGTGCACCCGTACAATCGAAGCCCCCGCCAGAATCGCCGCCACCATCCCCGCCACGCTCGCCGTCTCCCTTGCCCCCACCGGCGCAGCCGCGCCTCCATAGCGCGGTGCCAGAGCCTGCCCAAGAAACGACTTCCGGCTCACTCCCGCCAGCAAAGGCCGCCCCAGCCCCAGCAGTTCCGTTTGCCGCGCCAATAAGGCAAAGTTCTCCGCGCCTCGCTTGCCGAACCCGTACCCTGGGTCCAGGACAATGCTCTCTGCCTCAATCCCCGCCTCTGCCGCTTTGGCGAGGCTCGCCTCCAGCCCTATCCGGACTGTGCGCATCAGCTCATCCGGCTCCAATTGCGCCTGTGCGGCCCATTCATCCGGCCGCCCACGCGTATGCGTCAGCACCACACCGCATTGGGTCTCTGCTGCTACAGCATCCATTCCAGAACCCCACGAAAACCCGCTCACATCGTTCACAATCTCGGCCCCCGCCGCAATCGCCACCCGCGCCGTCTCCGCTTTGTACGTGTCGACAGAAACAATCGCCCCCGGCCGCGCTCGCAGCACCCCTTCCAACACCGGCAGCAGCCGCGCCTGCTCTTCCTCCGCACTTACAGCCGGCGCAGCCGATGCCCCAGCACGACCCACCGCCGCCCCTCCTACATTGACCCCCGGCCGCGTGCTCTCCGCCCCCAGGTCCACAATGTCCGCGCCATCGTCCAGCAAGCTCACCGCATGGGTAATAGCCTCATCCGAAACTAAGAAAAAATCGCGGCTGAAGGAGTCCGGCGTCACATTCACCACACCCATCACCAGCGTCCGCCGCCCCAGCTCCAGCGTCCGCGTCCGCAGCTTCCAGATTGTTGCCGCTCGAGTCAATCCAATTCCTTTCGTTCTCTGGCGCAATTCCAACCGCCCCTTCATGCTACCCCGCTCGTCCGTGAACCGGCCCTGATTCATGCTGCTACACTTCCGATCATGCTTCTCCCTCGGCGATTTTCCCTATTGCTTTTTGTGGCCGCACTTGTCTCTCCCGCTCTCTCGTCTCAGACCCAATCGCACCCGGCCTCATCGCATCACGCTGCCGTAAACGCCGCGCCCCGCCCCGCGCCCGCCAAAGGTCCTCTCAACGACCGCATCGCTGCTATCCTCGCTGATCCTGCGCTCGATCAGGCCGAATTCGGCATCAGCGTCGTCACTCTCGACGGCAAGCCCCTCTACGGCCTCAACGAAGCCAAGCTCTTCATCCCCGCCTCTGACACCAAGCTCCTCACCACCGCCGCCGCTTACGGTCTGCTCCCCGTAGATTCGCTCACCTGGACCACCAACGTCGTGGCCAGCGGCGTCCTCGACAGCGAAGGCATCCTCCACGGCGACCTCACCATCGTTGGCTCCGGTGACCCAACGCTCAGCACCCGCCGCTACCCCTACAAGCCTCCCACCGCCGCACCCCCCCCCGCTCCAGCCACGGCCCCCAACTCGCAAACCCAATCTCCACAGACTCCATCCACACCCGAATCCACGCCCGCCGAGTCCGAGCAACCTCTCTCTCCCATGAACTCGCTTGACTTGCTCGCCCAGCAGGTGGAGCAGGCTGGCGTACGCACCATCGAAGGCAACGTTGTCGGCGACGACGGGTTCTTCCTCTACGAGCCATACGGCAAAGCTTGGGCCTGGGACGACCTCCAGTGGGCCTACGGTGCGCCCATCTCCGCCCTTTCATTCAACGAAAACGCAATCGGCCTCTCCATCACTGCCGACTCCGCCAAACCCGAAGCCACCGTCGCCTCGTGGATCCCCGATGTCGACTACTACATCCTCGACAACTCCATCGTCCCCAATCCCGTCGGCAAAACCGCCCACCCCGGAATCGAGCGCCGTCCCGGTGCCACGCTTGTGCGCGCATGGGGCACGGTCGATCCCGGCTTCCATGTCAACCTCGCTGTCGAAGACCCAGCCGAGTTCACCGCCGCTGCTTTTGAGCTAGCCCTGCTCAAGCGCGGCATCAAGGTCAAAGGCACTCCCACATCCAGCCACCGCTACCCCGACGGCACGGGCGAGTTTGAAGTCGAGCGCTCCAAGCCGATGCCTGCACTCCATCCCTCCGATGCGCCCACCGTCACGCCGCCCCTTGCGGGCCGCCGCATTTTCGCCATTCACGACTCCGTCCCCATCGCCCAGGACATCACCGTCATCAACAAGGTCAGCCAGAACCTCCACGCCGAATTGCTGCTCCGCCTTCTTGGCAAGATCCACGGCGATGACGGTAGCATTGCTCAGGGGACGCGCGTTGTACGCCAGTTTCTATTGACTGCAGGCGTCAACGACACCGACTTCTACATCTACGACGGCTCCGGCATGTGCCCCTATAACCGCATCGCCCCCCGCGCCTACACGCAGTTGCTGTCCTATGTAGGTCGCCAGTCGTGGGGCAACGATTTTCGCGAGTCCCTCCCCATCGCAGGCGTCGACGGCACACTCATCAACCGCTTCACCAGCTCTCCGCTCAAGTCCAGGCTTTGGGCCAAGACCGGTACCATGACCGGCGTGAATGCTCTCTCCGGCTATCTCACTGCAACAAGCGGCCGTCTGCTCGCCTTCTCCATCCTCGTCAACGGACACCGCCCAGGCAGCGAAGCCGAGCTTCAGGCGGTCGACCGTATCGCCGAAGCCATCGCCGCCGCCGAATAGCGCTGAAGCGACATCGGAATATGACGAAGCAACTGATCCCCAAAGAACGAGCCGAGCCGTCGCTGGAAACGCGCTTCGCCCTGTTCTCACCAGTCGAGATTCCTTTGCGCGTGACCGCTTCTCGCTCCAGATGCCCGGGCAAGCTAACGAACTTTTCGACGGCATGTGGGTAAGCAGGAAATTGTCTATACTTCCAAGCACCGATGAATTGTCAAATCACTCGCTCTCTAACTCAGCAATTTTCGTGCATATGCCTACGGCTTTTGCCGCGATGTCCCGCAGCTCGCGGCCTGCATCTGATTCTTCTATTCACTCTGTTCGGCGCCTGCTCTTGGTCTCAATCGCTTGTGATCAAACACGTGACAGTGATTGACGCCACTGGCCGTGGCCCCGCGCCTGACATGACGGTGATCGCAGATGGCGATCGCATCGTGGCAGTTGGTCCATGGAGAAAGACACATATCCCAAGAAAAGCGGTAGTCGTCGACGGCACGGGCAAGTTTCTCATCCCTGGCTTGTGGGACATGCATGTACACGGCGCGTCAGACGGCCGCGCTCCCTGGAGCCACCTTCTTTTTCTGGCGAACGGAGTTGTCGGCGTCCGCGACATGTCAGGTCCGCCTGACGCCCATGCGTGGCGCGCTACGCAGGCTTCCAACGAAGATCCATCGCCGACCATCTACCTCGGCAGTCCAATCGTCGATGGTCCAAATCCCGTCTGGCCCGATTCCATAGTTGTCACCGATCAAGCTCAAGGGCGCGAAGTGGTGAAACAACAGCAGGAGCGCGGCGCAGACTTCATCAAGGTCTATAGCAAGTTACCCCGCGACGCCTACTTCGCCATCGCCGACGAGGCCAACAAGCGCGGCATTCCATTCGAAGGGCATGTTCCGGAATTGGTGACGGCGGAAGAAGCATCGGATGCTGGTCAGAAAAGCATTGAGCATCTGACCCGCGTGGCTGACGCCTGCTCAAAAGAAGAAAAGTCGATCGATTCTGAGATGCAGCGGCAAGAAACATTGTTCCGGGCGCCGGGCGCGACAATGGCGCAAAAGATAGACTCAGGGAAAAGCATCATTCGCCTGAACATGCGCTTCGTTGATACTTTTGACGAAGCCACCGCGAAGGCCTTGTTTGAGCTGTTCGTGAAAAATAGAACCTGGCAATGTCCCACCCTCACTTTGCTGCGAGCGCAGATTGACGATCCGCTGAACGCGAATGACCCACGATTGAAATATTTGAGCAGGGAGGTGCGAGCGAGATGGGATGCCGGCTACTACAAGAACGTTCCTCCCGAGCCTCGGGCCGCAATTGTCAAATTGAGTAAACTTCAATTTGACGAATCCGAGAGGATTGTCGGGCTCATGTACCGGGCGGGCGTCCCCATCCTCGCCGGCACAGATGCCATGAATCCGCAGTGCTTCCCTGGCTTTGGCATCCATGATGAGCTCGCGTTGCTGGTCGATGCCGGACTATCTCCGCTTGCCGCTCTCCAGGCCGCCACTCGAAACGCCGCTGAGTTTATGGGACAACTTGACCGCCGCGGAACCATTGAGGTTGGCAAGACTGCCGATCTTGTTTTACTCGACAAGGACCCGCTCGCCGACATTCATAACACGCGCACGATTCAGGCGGTTGTGCTCAGAGGCAAGCTTTACCCGCGTGCAGCGCTTGATGCCATGCTGGCGAAGGCGCAGACGCTAACGAGCAGTCAGGATGCCAGCGCCTCCGGGAAATGAACTGAATGCTGTCTTCCCGGAACAGAAGGTTGAATTGCATCGAACATGTGTTCTGGTCCTGGACAAATCGGTCAATCCGATGCATAAAACAAATTTGATTGTCGGTTTACGCATAATCGCCAAGGCGCAAATCGAACGCCGGAGACAAAGCTTGGAGTTCGAGGTTTGCCCCCGCCCACCCCGCGTATCATGAGATCCGAGATGCGCATTCATCCTTTTTCAGCTTCCTGTGCCTTCTTGTCCTGCGCCCTCGGCCTCGTCGCCGCTTTCGCAGGCTGCCGCTCGCTGCCTCCGTCCAAGCCCGAGTCCGAGTTCACCGTCGAAGAGGCCCGTGGCGCGGTTGTCTATCGTCAGGCTTGCGCCCGCTGCCACTACCCCACCAACACCAACTCGCTCCACGGCCCCGGTCTGCAAGCCATCACCAAGGTCCAGGCCATGCCCTCGGGCGCCCCGCCCTCTGACGAGCGCCTCACCGCCGTCATCCTTCACGGCCGCAATATGATGCCCGCCACCTCGCTCAATGATGCCCAAATGAGCGACTTGCTCGCCTACATTCACACGCTATGACCACCCGCGATCAGGCCGACGTTTCCTCAACTTACCCGCCCAACCTGCCTGCGCTCGGAACCCCGCCGCCCGCGCCTCGCCGCGAACTGCTCTCGCTCCCGGCCCTGGCTGCCATCAGCCTCTACATGGTGGTCTTGGCCGTTGTCGATGTGTTTGGCGTTGTCGGTGGCCAGTTCCGACCCATATACCTCGTACTCGCCGCCTTCTTCCTCGCCGCCGCCGGCGGTCTTCTCCTGCTCTTTCGCTGGGCCTGGGCACTCACGCTTGCCGCCGTCGTTCTTCTCGCAGGCCTCTTCATTTTCAAGTTCTATACCGATCATCAGCTCCCTTTCATCATCCAGGGCCTCATGAACCTCATCTTCTTCCTCTACCTCGTCCGCCCAGAGGTCCGCGAAAAGCTCCGCTAACACGCTTAGTGCTATTGCTTCCAGGCCACCGCTATCGTTTGCCACCGACCGAACCAAAGTTTTCCAGAGGAGAAAAGCTCAAGTGCTTAGCAAGTTCACCGGCCCAGGCATCTTTCGCTTCTTCCTCGCTCTAGCGGTGTTTGTAACTCATACAACGCGTATCGAATTTGGAGCTTCCGCAGTCCAGATATTCTTCTGTCTTAGCGGCTATTGGATCTACACAATGTATATAGAAAGGTACTCAGCGACGCGGCAGCCCTATCTTACTTTTTTGGTTTCCCGCATGTGGCGATTGCTGCCGTCATTTTGGCTCATCACAATGCTTGTGCTGCTGTTCCTCTATCTCAATCGCTCAATCGGAAGCTACTGGAACGGGTCCAATCCGGCGCATTTCATCCTGTCAAATCTCTTTATCGTGGGTTACGACACACTGCCAAAGGGACTGGTGGGACAGGCTTGGTCTCTGGATATCGAAGTCCAGTTCTACTTGATTGCACCGTTCATTGCCGTCTTCCTTGCCCGGAGGGGGATACGAATCGGCTGGATCCTGCTTGGAGCCGCGGCCCTTTCTCTTACTGCGATCGTTCTGAACTGCCCAATCAGGATTGCAAATTTCATTGTGTACTTCGTCATTGGAATGACGGCAGCTTCCGTTCATTGGCGCCCCTCCCGCAAGGTGGCCATGACTTCTCTCCTGGGAACGGCCCTTCTTCTCGTTTGCTGTATCGCAACTCCTTTGAGAGGAGTTCTCATCGTCGGCGCGCATCACGGACCACTTTCAATTTACTCGGAGCACGCGAACGAGGTAATAGCTCTTTTGATGACGCCGTATGCCATCTACACCACAGGGCAAAAAGGTTTCATTACGGATGGTATGTTTGCCGACCTCTCTTATATCGTTTATTTGCTTCAAACGATCGGGATCTTGTGGATCGCCTCGCATCCGGGCGGAATCATTACCGAGATAACATACAAGACTGCGGCGTGGATACTCGTGATCGGATTTTCCCTTGTCATCTGGAAGTTTTATGACCACCCTATCAATCGAATGCGATCTCAGTGGGTGAACAGAAGAAAAAAGGTCACGTCTATGAATTCCGAGACCTCGGTATCGGCATAACTCCGGCGGCTCGGGCGTGCCTTTCGTCCCTTATCACGGGCAGTTTGCTCGCCCTTCCAGCTACAATCAACTCGTGATGGATCTCGTCCAAATCGCCCCTGCCCGCCTGGCTTCCGCTCCCAAGCCCGAGTGGCTCAGGGCCCGTGCCCCCGTCGGCGAGAACTTCCACGACCTCAAGCGCCTCGCCCGCTCGCTCAATCTCCACACCGTCTGCGAGAGCGCCCACTGCCCCAACATCGGCGAGTGCTGGCACCACAAAACCGCCACCTTCATGATGCTTGGCAACCTCTGCACCCGCCGCTGCGGGTTCTGCGCCGTGCCCAAGGGCCGCCCTGAGCCAATCGACTTTGACGAGCCCCGCCGCGTAGCTCAAGCCGTCGCCACCCTCGGCCTCGAACACGCCGTCATAACTAGCGTCAATCGCGACGACGATCTCCTTGGAGGCGCCCGCGCCTTCGCTATGGTCATTCAGGAGATCCGCCGCCAGGCGCCCGGCTGCCGCGTCGAAGTACTAATCCCCGACTTCCAGGGCGATCGAACAGCGATCTCAACCGTCGTCGAAGCTCGCCCTGAAGTCCTCAACCACAACACCGAGTCTGTGCCCCGCCTTTATCGCGTCGTCCGCTCCGGCGCGCGTTACGAACTCACACTCGAGCTGCTGCGCTACGCAAAAGAACTGCGGCCCGCAGGGCTCACGAAGTCCGGCGTGATGGTCGGCCTCGGCGAAGAAACGCGCGAACTCCTCGAAGTCTTCCGCGATCTCGCCTCAGTCGGCTGCGACATCCTCACCATCGGCCAATACTTGCGCCCCTCACGCGACCACCTGCCCATGGCACGCCTCTACACCCCGCGCGAGTTCGCCGAGCTCAAAATCGAAGCCCTCAAGATGGGCTTCCGCCACGTCGAGTCCGGTCCCCTCGTCCGCTCCAGCTACCACGCCCACGAACAGGCCGCATCTACAGGTTTGGTGCCTGCTTTGTGGTGATTACATGCCCGGTGCCGGCATGGCTCCAGAAAACATGCTGAGCCGCCGTGAATAGTCTGCGATCTTCACCCAGTAAATAATCCAAAACACCAGAAACGCCCATACTGCTACAAACCCAAGCAGCGGAATCACAATGCAGCATCCGCAAATACTCATGGCCAAACCCACTGCCTGTCCTGGCTGCGGATCGGCGCTTGGTATTCCTCTCCTCGCAAACTCATTGGCTAGCGACTTCGATATTGCCAGCACCACGAAGAAGTTAAATACCAGGTGGACAAACGGGATGATCAGCAGCCATACCAAAGCTGGTTCCATCGTCCGCGAGACCGGCGCGCATTGGCTCAGCGCTTTCTGCACCGTCAGGATGTAGAAGATCGCCGGAATCAAAAAAAAGATCCCGAAGACAGAAGAGAGCACTATCAGATGCCACGGCTGCAGCAGATCCATTCAGGAGACCTCCATAATCTCTGGTTCCGAAACCTCGCCGCGATTCTAGCTCGATTCATCCTGCCGGAACAAGATGCGCTCCCACACCGGCGGCCCGCCGCCCAAAAGGTTCGTTCCGCTCTGCCTGATCGCGCCATCAATCCGGCCGCTCGCCCAGTTGTAGAATATGCACTGTTGTTGTTTCATCCAGAGGACGATAGCGTATGGCAGTCTCCATCATGGCCGGCATTCCGGCACTCAAAGAACTCAACGGCGACCTCCGCCACCGCATGGATCAGGCAGTCGCCACATTCCAGGCCACCCTCGCCTCCACGCGCACCGGCCGCGCCAGCGTCCACATGCTCGATCAGGTCAAGGTCGACTATTACGGCACACCCACGCCCATCACCCAGCTCGCCCAGGTCTCCACGCCCGAGGCTCAGCTCATCCTCATCTCCCCCTGGGACCCCACCGTCGTCAAGGATATGGAGAAGGCTCTCCTCACCGCCGACCTAGGCCTCAATCCCCAGTCCGATGGCAAGGTCATCCGCATCCCCGTGCCGCCCATGACCGAGGAGCGCCGCCGCGACGTCTGCAAGCACATCAACAAAGTCCTCGAAGAGCACCGCACCGCCATCCGTAACGTCCGCCGCGACGGCAACGACGCTCTTAAAAAGATGGCCAAAGATAAAAAGATCTCAGAGGACGATGAAAAGCGCGCTCTTGAAGAAGTCCAGAAGATGACGGACGAAGAAATCCGCCGCATTGAAGAGCTCTGCCGCAAGAAGGAAGCCGAAGTCATGCAGGTGTGAGCGGCGCATCGCTCTTCAAGCCAGGCGAGCCTTTCAGCCCATTTTAAGCGGCGCTGTTCGGCAGGGCTTTCGCAGGCAGGCACCTGCTCTCTATGCCTCCGCAAGAATCCTGGTCTGCGATGGTAGGCCCCAAACCTGCTCGATTCCAGATGACCCACCAAGCAAGCACCCCAAACGACGCCCTCCCAAAGCCGCTCAAGGCGTCCGGTCAGGTGCGACGCAGATCTGCTCCAGCCGATCAGCTAGATCCTGGTCCATAAACAGATGCTGGATCAAGCCCCTCCGCACCGCCGCGTGAACAACCTGCGCCTTGCTTGCCCCAATAGCCAGCACGATCACGCCAGGAGCGTCGCTGTCGCGCGCGCGCGCTGCACAATTCTCAAGCTGCTTGATCTTTACCCCGGTCCATCGCCTCAGAATGCTCTTCACCTCGCCCAGCGCCTTCTCATTCAGGTCTGGGCGAGGGATCAGGGCGCCGCACAAGTCGCCGATGACTAGATCGTTCAGCTTTGTTCTCTCCACACCGGCCGTCCGGATCAGGCTGTCATCGTCAAAGCCAAGCGGACGCTCGTGCGTCGACGTGCTGGTCAGCACCGCATCGATACGGTCAATCCAGGGCACACTCATTTCCACCCCTGCGGCTTTCCGTCGTTTCGCACCGAAGATCTCCCGATAGGCCGTGATCAGGTTAATCAGCTTATGGATCGCAACAATTTCCGGTTCGGACATCTCTGCCGGAATCAGTGCCGGCACCGCCGCAAGCGAGAGGCTGTGGCCTTGCCCCGGCTCCACGCCCGGGTTCAGAGCCTCTTCCAGCCTCGCCGCCAGAACGCTCGATGAGTGCTGCGTGATGTTCAGCCCCAGCGGCTCGCCCAGCAGCGGCACTGCTGTCCGGGTGCGCTTGTCTCGTTGAACTGCGGGCGCCACCCTCTTCATCGCGTCAATTGCACTCGCCACAGTGTCGCCCCACGAAACACCGATCACGCTGGCCGATGCCAGAACCTTCAGTACATCGTCCACGCATGCGCTCGCGAACTCGTCAACGCGATGCCGCCATGCCGCGGACGACGTGTTACGGCTGTGGCTCGGGTAGACGTGAACTACTGGGCCAGGCAGTTTGGACCCTTCCGCGGCCACCTTCGAAAGAATTTCCTTGAGCGGCGCGGGACGAACTCTGGCTTGAATCCGCGCCAGGTCCTCCTTCGTCACTCGATCCTCAACGAATCTTGTCCTGGTTTCGAGGTACCCTTGCTGCTTGGCGCGCAGTACCAGGCGCGATACCATCGGCTGGCTTAATCCTAGACTGCGGCCAATCGTTTCTTGCGTTTGCTGCTGTCCGTATAGGTATGCGGTAGCAAGAATATCCAGCTCTTCCACCTTCTTGCGCATATCTACCTCCCGCCTTGCAAATTGATCATGGAATAATCAACTACGAACTAAGGACTAGCTTTAATCAGAATATACAGAGCCATTAGAATATTCACATCCACCGAAAATATTCCTATTCACAAACGAGGACATATGGGTTCATTATGTGTCCTGCGTTGGGCAGGCTGCTCCGCGAGTTGCGCTGAAATCCGAAATTCTTCCGCCCAGGATCGGACACGGAGCACCCCCCAAAACGCAAACCTGCATTGGAGGTTAACATGCACTCGAACACTTCACCTCAGAGTTGCGAAGCTCGCTTCGATCCCTTCTCCAACAAGACGGTTCTCGTCGCGCCAAAACGATCTAAACGGCCCAATGGATCCCCTGTATGCTCCGCCGGCCGAAAGCTGAAAACCCCTCCTCCGGCTGCCTCTTCGGCTTGCCCGCCAGAATGCCCTGGGGGCCACGAAGAGCTCACTCCCCCTGCTGTCTTTGTGTGCCCCGAGGGTGCTGCCCTCAACTCTCCGGGCTGGAAAACACGTGTAGTGCCCAACAAATTCTCTTGCTTCTCGCCCGCTGGCAGCAATCTGCACTATGAGCTCCCTGGCGGATTGAGCGGGATCCAGGATCCGGCCGGCTCCTGCGAGGTTGTCTTCGAAACCGAGCACCACAGGCATCCCATCCACTCCCGTTCGAACGAAGAAATGGCTTTCTGCCTGCGCGCCATCGTCAACCGCTATCGGGCCGCCAGGTCTGATCCCCAAGCCAGGTTCTGGTACGGCTTCAAGAACCTCGGCGAGGATGCCGGCGGAACGCTCGAGCACGAACACTGGCAGCTTTACACCTTCTCCTTTGTGCCGCCTGCCATTCAGGAGCGCTATGAGCGCGCCGCGCAGTATTTCAACCGAACCGGACGCAGCCTCTACTGTGACTTCTTTGCCGCCGAAGCTGCATCGGGCGAACGCGTCGTTGCTTCCTCGCCCCACTTCCTCACTTTCGTCCCGTTTGCCGCTGGCATGCCCTACGAGATACGCATCGTTCCCAAAAGACACTCAGCCGATTTCTCCCGGATGACCGGCGACGAACTGATCGACTTCGGCGTCTCGCTGCGCGACGCCGTCGCGCGCCTTTGCGGAGTCATTCCGGATTTGGCCTTCAACATCGAACTCCACACCGCAGCCTTCGAGCACGTGAGCGCTCCGTGGTTCTGCTGGCACCTCGCCATCGTCCCGCGCATCACCACCCTCGCCGGTGTCGAGCTCGGACTCAACGTAATGGTCAATCCCGTACTGCCCGAAGAGGCCGCTTCCAAGCTCCGCGCGATATCCGTCGGCTGAGCCGTCGCTCACCGCCCAACTGGACCCACGAGAAAGGATTCTAGACATCATGATCACAGAAGATTTCACTGTTCACACGTTGAAGAGCAAGATGCGCCAGTCCTCGATCTTGATGGAAAAACTCACTGACCTGCACGACGACCTGGTTCAACAAGTGGAGCAGATCGCAAGGTCGCTCCCACCTGACAAGTCTTCTCCCGACGGAGAATCTGGCTTGCAAAGAACCCATGGAGCTTACGACCTCGAGGTGAGGGAAAGCACCAGCGGCGAGCTCACCTTCTCCTTCAACCTGCAAAAACCCTTCTACTTGCCCCGCAGGTTAGGTAAGGCGCTCCTTTTTCTCGCCACTGCACCCGCCGAAGAGACACCCGTTGGACATCGCCTTGTCGGCTACAGGACCAGGACGGAGATTCAGGCTCATCTGCAGAAGTCCGCACGGCCGGGGATGACCATCCGCTTGCGATACGTAAACAATGTAACCAGTCTGCTCAAGAAAGCCCTTCTCAAACAGACGGGCCGCAACCCGATCAGGATCGACAAGGAATCCGGGGACGTTGGGCTTCTGCTCAAGGCTGGGGGTCTGCACGGCCTCGAATCAACCTCAGCCCAAAAGTGGCTCTGACTCCGGCTCGTCGCCCACCCTCCCAAACCCCACGTCCCAACCCAATCGCCTGAGCGCCCCATCCTTTCGCAGCCACATCGCGGAAGGATGGGGC
>Ga0182015_10002825_pt1 | contig 20277 bp, 10 predicted proteins | sample 712P3MmetaG_FD_120478 | JGI IMG/M metagenome (GOLD analysis project Ga0182015, IMG submission 120478) | Permafrost microbial communities from Stordalen Mire, Sweden - 712P3M metaG | ecosystem: Environmental > Terrestrial > Soil > Wetlands > Permafrost | place: Sweden: Stordalen | collected...
GGGCCACGCCAGTTGGAGTTGCCGCCGAACAGCCGCGATCGCGACTCAGACGGCTCGTAGTCCACGCTCAGGGAGCGGCCTTCCTCCCAATATATGTATGGATGCTCTAAGTGGTATCGCGATACAGAGCGGACACCGTAATCAGAGAGAAACTCTTCGGGGTCCAGCATCCGCCTCAACAATGCTTTCATGCGGTGGCCCCGGAGCAACGACAGCAGCCTGCGCTCGCCGCTCCCCGGGACGAACCAGCGTGAGACAAGCCCGGCAAGGTCGGGCCGGTTCTCAAGAAACCACTTCATGTGGTATTTGAATACCGGGACTTTCTCCAGCAGGGCTGGCTCCAACGTCTCCACGGCAAACAAAGGAATCAACCCGACCATCGATCGAACGCGCATCGGGACGGTTTTTCCGTCAGGTAAATTGAGCACGTCATAGTAGAAGCTGTCTGTCTCATCCCAGAGTCCAACGCCGTGACCACCCATGTCGGTCATGGCTGCCGCAATGTAAAGGAAGTGCTCGAAGAACTTTGTCGCCATGTCCTGGTAGGCGCTGTTGTGCTGTGCCAGCTCAAGGGCGATCCTCATCAGGTTCAGCGTGTACATCGCCATCCAGCTGGTTCCGTCCGATTGGCTCAGGTATCCGCCTGTTGGCAGGGCTGCATCCCGGTTGAAGACACCGATATTGTCCAGGCCAAGGAAGCCACCTTCAAAGAGGTCGCGTCCATGCACGTCTTTTTGATTGACCCACCAGGTAAAGTTAAGCAGCAACTTCTGGAAGATACGCTCAAGAAAAAGAAGGTCTCCCGGGTCCGATGGGTTCTGTTTGCGTCGACGCTGCCGGTCAATCTCAAAGACGCGCCAGGTAGCCCACCCGTGTACCGGGGGATTGGCGTCTCCGAAGTTCCACTCATAGGCGGGGAGCTCGCCATTAGGATGGAGGCACCAGACATGTACCAGCTCAATGAGTTGCTGCTTGGCGAATTCCGAGTCGATCAATGAGAACGTTACCGCATGGAACGCCAAGTCCCAAGACGCGAACCACGGATACTCCCACTTGTCGGGCATGGAGAATATTGTGCCGCAGTCGAGGTGAGGCCAGCTGGAGTTGCGGCCGGACAGTCGCTCGGACGGTGGGGGAGGGGAGTTGGGATTACCTTCCAGCCAGCGACGAACATCGTATTCATAATATTGTTTATTCCAGATCATTCCAGCGAAGGCCTGCCGTTGCACCAGGCGAGCGTCGTCGTTATTCAGATTGGCTTGAATTTCATTGTAGAAATCATCCGCGTCTTTCTGCCTGGCGCTTGCGATCTGGTCGAAGTCGGCGAAGGGCGCCGCATTGCTGGAGTGAGACAGCCGTAGGCGAAATCTTGCACTCGCACCGCCGCTTACCTGCGTGCGTAAGTGCGCACATGCCTTGGAGCCGCGCAGCAGCGGGTTCACCGCCGACTGATTACCTTGTACCAGGTATTCGTGGAAAGCGTCTTTGCGATAGCCCTGGGATGCAGCTCCATACAAGCGCGCAACATTCGTCTCGTTTTCACAGAACAGGAGATCGGCGCGGTCTTCTGAGTACAGGTAGTAGGTGCCGAGCTCAAGATGCTCAGCGACGAGAATCGAGCCCGGCTGCGCGCTGATCTGCGGCTTCGTTGTCGAGGGACCCCAGGACCATGTATTGCGAAACCACAAGTGGGGCAGCACGTGCAATTCAGCGGCGCCGGGGCCGCGATTGTGAATTGTTATCTGTACCAGGATATCGTCGGGGGCAGCCTTGAAATATTCAATGAATACGTCCCAGTAGCGGTTTCCATCAAAGACTCCCGTATCGATGAGTTCAAACTCGTTGTCCTGGAGACCGCGAGTGCGATTCTGCTGTACGAGCTGCTCATAGGGGTAGGCAGCTTGCGGATATTTGTAGAGCATCTTCAGATAGGAATGGTCCGGAGTCGCGTCCAGATAGTAGTAGTATTCTTTTACGTCTTCTCCGTGATTGCCCTCGCCATTGGTCAGGCCGAACAGCCGCTCTTTCAGGATGGGGTCTTGTCCGTTCCACAACGCGAGGCCGAAGCACAATCTCTGGTACTCGTCGCTGATTCCGGCTAAACCATCCTCGCCCCATCGATACGCCCGGCTGCGAGCGTGGTCATGAGGGAAGTAGTTCCAGGCGTCACCGTTGCTGGAATAGTCCTCGCGCACGGTTCCCCACTGGCGCCCGCTAAGGTACGGCCCCCAAAACGAATTGCCTGGTCTTGGGGCCTCGGATTTTGCTGTTGTGGACATAGCCTTGGGTGTTGGGCGCCACCGGGGATAAGAGCCTGCTGGCGCCGCTGTACGGTTTCTTTCAGGCACTTAGTCCCGGCGAGAACAAGTTTCGAGACATGTTTTACCACAAAGTGTTTTTCTACCACCGAAGCGAGACAAATGAGGATGGGTGCAGTTTCCAGACCGCGTCGAACGGACCACTGGACCAGGTTTTCGAAGTCAGGGTCCTTTGCGCAGGTAGTAGATATTGCTGGGGCCGAAGGGCCTGGGTTGAAGCATCCGGGCAGTCAGGGAACCGCGATTACCCGGAGTTTAGGCCACTTCATACTGACGGTTCGGAGCCAGGAATGTCAAAACAATTGACCCCGAACAAGAGTGCTGCTCAAAGATAAGCTTTCTCTCATTCCGAGGGAATTGGTGGGCCCACCAGGACTTGAACCTGGAACCAACGGATTATGAGTCCGCTGCTCTAACCAATTGAGCTATAGGCCCTCAACAACTTACGGCGATTCCGCTGCATGGTGCGGGGAAATTTGTGGGGAGTACCTGCATAGATGGGTTGGTCTACGTTGGACTCCGGATGCGTTCGGGACCCTGTTTTTACCACCACTTGCTTACGTAGACCAATCCTGCCTAATGTGCCCAGATGGGATTATGGGTCCGCTGCCGGGTGCTTCCTGCCGTGCCAAACAGCAACCGCGGCTTGATCGAGACCTTGTTTCTTTTCAGTCGTCCACCGGCATTGCCGACCCGCGGGATATGAAACGGACATTTCTTGTCCTCGGCAGAGAGTGTAACAAATCCCCGGGTGCCCCATCCTTCGCGTTTTTTGCGAAGGGTGGGATACCACGAATCTCGATACCGACCGTCGCTTATCCCACGCTTTGCAACGAGCGCAAAGGACCCGGATTTCCTACTGCGCGGCCCCAGCCATGGCAGCGTGTGCGGCTTTAAGGAAAGCCGCATGAGGTTCGTTGATCCCACCAAGCCCTACAGGAAATCCCGGGGGATGGGGCACCCGCCTTTCGTGGTGCTTCCTACCGCGCCAACACCAACGGCGATTAATCGAGCCACTTGTTTGTTCGCAGATATTGTGAGACGGCTCGAACGCAGTTTTGCACTTGCGATCATTGAGGCTCCAGCAAGACGGCATAGAAAGATGATGACGAGGTTGATTATCAAGTACCCCAATATAGCCACTCTCGATGGAGAACAGTCACAATAATCGCCATGGACACTACTCCGACTCCAGCGAGACCGAGCCGACGTCGAAGCGGATGCTGTCGATCCTTGATGGCGTCGCCGAGTTGGAACGCAGCCGGCACCGCCGAGCGCCGGCGTAACCTTCAACTGGAGGCCGCGGCACAGATCCATTCGAGGAGACTTCCTTCTGCCGTGGGATGCAAACGCTGCGCTGCCTGAACGCAGGCCAGCGCGCCCTGGCAGTTGCCCTGCTTGAGCGAACGCCGCGCGGTTTGGCGCAAGCGGTAGGCCTGAGCTGCCAGCAGCATCAGCACGGCGAGGTCGGCGCCGCAGCGCGAGCACATGACAAGGCCTCGAAAGCGAGCCCGGCAGACTGGGCACGAGAGGGGAGCTTGCGCATCGGCCTTCATGCGCGTCCCTCGACAAAGAACAGCAACTCGCGCAGGTTGTGAACAGCTTGTTTGAGTACAGGAGCATCTCGATCTCCGATCGCGGCTTCGATTGCCTGGTTCAGGTCAATGACTTCCTCACGGTCCTCTTCGTGGACTCTCTCCAGCAGCCGGCGGGAGCGTTCGATCATGTTCCGGCCTTCACCCTCAACCGCACTCCAATCTTCCTCGTCCGATGAGCCGGCGGTCAGCGTCACGGGGGCATCGAGCGATTCCTCATCCTCATCCGTCCCTTCTTGGTCGAGCAAGTCCTCGTCCGCGTCGAAAACCTCCTCATCCTGCCGGGTGGCAAACAGTGCTTCAAGACGATTGCGTGCGGCGGCAATCTCGGCTTCGCTCTTGGTTTCGAGAGCGCGAGCGATGGTGAGGTGCTTGGACAGTCCCGACTTCTTCTCGATCGCGGTGACGTTGAGGATGCCGTCCAGGTCCAGGCTCATGCGACAGAGAACTTCATTGAAGTCGCGCATGGGCGTCAGGCCTTTGACGGTGAAGTCGCCGACCGGAATATTGCGCAGCGCGTCGTCTTCGTCGCCTTCATAGACCCGGACTTCGACCTCTTCCTGATAGGAATGGCTGGTATAAAAACGTTCGCTGCGCGTAACCGGCAGAGGGCTGTTGCGGCGGATGATCGGCTTGTAGCAGTGGGGATAGGAGACGCCGCCGCGCTCCCCCAGAAAGGAGACGCCGAACGTGTAGGGTGTCACATCCACCAGCACGCGTTCGACCTGGTGACCGGCCAGCCTCGAAGCCATGACTCCAGCTCCCAGGGCAACGCACAGGTCGGGGTGAATCTCCTCGCGCGGCGTCAAGCCGGTGCGTTCCTCAATCATGCGCGCGGCCAAGGGAGTGCGCGTCGAGCCACCAACCAGGAGAATTGCATCCAGATCGGAAGGGCCTTTGCCCGCGTCGGCAAGCGCCTTGGACATATGTTCGAGCGTCTGCTCGATGAGGGGGCGAATCAGGTCCTCGTACTGCTCGCGCGTAATCTCAAGTTCCAGATGCAGCGGCTTTCCATCGACGGTGGCCAGCGCTTCTTCTCGAACGGTCACCTCCGGATCGAAGCTCAAGCGCCGCTTGGCCTCCTCGGCGGCCCACCAGACACGGGCGCGGGCCACGGGATGTCCGCTGCGCAGATCGATTCCGTGAGCGGACTGAAATTCGCTGAACAGGTGCTCGGCCAGCAGGTCGTTGAAATCGTCGCCGCCCAGGTGATTGTTGCCATGGCTGGCGAGCACCTCGGTGACATCGCCCTCCAACGCGACAATGGAAACATCGAACGTGCCGCCGCCCAGGTCGTAGACCATGGCGGTGTGGCGAGTGCCCTCTCCATACGCCAGGCTTGCGGCCGTAGGCTCGTTCAGGATGCGGACGGCCTCCAGGCCTGCCAGACGCGCGGCCTCGCGCGTAGCCTGTCGCTGCGCATCGGAGAAGTAGGCGGGAACGGTGATGACCGCCTTCTCAACCTTCCGGCCGAGCTGGCGGCTGGCCCACGAGGCAAGCTCGCGCAGGATCAGAGAGGAGATCTCCTGCGGCGTAAACTGGCGGTCTCCCAGGGAGACGGTTTCGTTGCTGCCCATTTTGCGCTTGATGCTGCGCACGGTGCGCTCGGGGTACAGCGCCAACTGGTTGCGCGCCGCCTCACCTACCAGCAGTTCGCCGGCGGGGGAAAGGCCAACCACTGAAGGCAGCATGTTCCTCGCGCCGGAACTGAGAATCGTCACTTTGCCATCGACGAAAGCAGCTGCCTCGGAGTTGGTCGTACCCAGATCGATGCCAATCACCAAATCGTCCAACTGGCTCGCTGCTTCGCTCATGAAAATATCCCTTCCCAACCCTATCTTGCTGCCCGGGCCACCTTGACCTGGGCTGTGCGGTAAACTTCGTTATTCCACTCGAATCCGTTGCGGTAGACCTCGACCACGGTTCCTTCCGGCACGGATTCCGTCTCCTCGATATCAACCGCGGTCATACGTTGCGGGTCGAAGATCCGGCCCTCGGCGGCCACCCGGCTGACGCGGCAGGCCACCAGAGCTTCGTCCAAACCGTCGAGCGTCAGGCTGTAGCCGTGGGAGAGCGCGGCGAGAACCTCCTGGGTGTGGCGCGCATAGCTGTTGCCCACCCCCAGCCAGCGCGCCAGTCTTGGCAGACGCGTGGAAGCCAGTTCCTCGGCGGCGGTGCGCGCCGTGTTTCCTCCCCGTTCAATCCGGTCGCGCAGATCGAGCAGAACGTCGATCTCCTGCTTTCTCGGCTGCTGCGTTCTTGCGCTGCCCTGCTCGAGCGGTGTATCTTCCACGCTCCGGCTGACTGCAGATGCCTCCGGACTTAAGGCGATCCGGGGCAGCGTCTCATTCAACAGCGTCTCATTTAACTGCTTGAAGGTACGCCCTTGGATACGGACTTCCTGCGTAAGCGCGGTCATGGCCGCCCACAGGGAATAGAGATCGCATCCGCCGCCGCCGGGCTGCGCGGTCTCCAGTGGAGGAAAAGGATCCCCGTTCTTAAGCGCGGTGAGCAACTCGGCAGTCAAGCCCTGCGGCGCGGACTCATCCGTCAGCGCGCGATCCAGCCACGCCTCGAAGCCGCGCAGGATACGTTCTCGTACTTCGGTCGAAATCCCCTCGGTGGAGCGATCCCTTTCCATCTATCTTTCCTTGAGTACGGCCAGCCATGGGCCGGGTCCAGCGAATTGTCTTTGGGTGTCCATACCCTCGAGAAGAGACTCCAGGGGCGCATCCGGATTTGCGGAAAACAGTGTGTAATGTGCGCGCCGGCGCCGGTCGCGTAGAAGTTCGTAGGCGTCGCGCACCTGTTCAAATTCGGCCGGGGAGCGATCCGGCGGAAACTGCTTGAGTTTGGCCAGATAGGCGGCTCGAATCTGCTCGTCCTCCGCGCTCCGGACAATGCCCAGTACGCGATACGGATCGGACGTTGAAAGCGCGTTCAAGTTCATCGTTTCACCCTAGAGCGGTTTCACAGTAGGTATATCCCGAAGCAAAAGAAGTTTTCGTGGTTTTCCCCCAAAGAAAACCACACCTCGCGATCCTTGTGAGGGCATAGTAACTGTGGAACCGCCTTAGAACAAACTGCCCTGTGCCGGCGGCTTTGCCTTGGCGGTCTTCTCTTTGTTCGGCGATGCCGGAATTGCCCGCTTGGGAAATTCCTTGTTCATGATCCGATCGATGGCGGAGATGGGTTCCTCGCCGTTGGCAATGGCCCTGATCACCCGTCGAGCAACTGCCGGAGGGAGGTTGCCGAGAAAACCCTCAAGCATCTCTATTGCTTTGCGGGAGAGTGGGGGAGGCGGCTCGTCGAATTCATCGTCGTCGAATTCGTCCTCATCTTCATCTTCATCGTCCTCGTCCAATGCGTCGTCTTCATCCGGAAACTCTCCGCGATTTGCCCGGCATTTGGGACAATCGCAGAGAAGCGGATCGAATTCGCTTGCATACTTCGGGTCTCGGTAGCTTCCGAAAACGGGGAACTGTTTCAGTTGCCGTTCCTCTTCGAGAATTTTGCTGAGCAGCTCCGGCGAAACCTGACGGCTGGCAATCCTCGGGTCGTCTCCTGGGTCGTCTCTTAGACCGTCTCTTTGATCGGCTCCCCACCGCAAGCGCCCGCGTTCGCTGGGTTGCTTCCCATGCAGATGATCCAGGATTGTTCCGGCCAGCTCTGTGTTGCGCTCCCGCCTGGCCAGCTCCAATGCCGCCGTGAGACAGCCGTTCCGCCTGGCAGAGGCCCACGGGGGCAGCGAACGGGCGCGCAGAAACAGGAATCGTGCATTCGCGCTGCCGCTGGCCAATCCCGCAGCCGACACGGCAAAAGCCAGCTCTCTCGATACGCAGTTCAATGCCGCCTCCCCAAGAACCAGCATCTGGGCCGCATCCAATGGGCAGTTGGGCAGGAACAGTGCGGCAATCAACGGGTCGTTCCAGGAACGCGGAAGCGGTATGGAGAGACCTGCCCACTCGCCCAGAACACAGGCTCTGACCGCGCCCGCCAGAAGTTCGAGTGCGGGAGTTTCTGCGGCCTTCGATGGCGGCATCGTCGTGCCCATCCTCTTTGCATCGATCGGCAGTGCCTCAATGAGCAGATGCGCAGCCACACAGCCGATCGACTTGTTCAACTCCGCTTCCCGCGCTCGCTGGGCAGGCTTGTCCCCGTCAACCACCGCCGAGCACCAGCGCAGTGCCGCGGCCAGCGCGCCAATCTCCCCTGGCCGTACCTCAGGCACGGTCTCAAGCTGCTCGATTCCGCCTTGCGCGAGGTGAGTCTTGCGCTGGCTCAGATGTCGCAGGACTGCGGCAAGTAAGAGCCGCAGCTTCGCCCGCCGTACTTCGGGGTTCAGGCGGTCGAGATTTTCGGCTTCCTCCAGATACTTCAGGGACTTCTTGAATGCGCTTCGCCGCTCCGACGATTCCATCAGGTGCAGCAGGGGTTGAATGTCGGCGCCCCGGGCCTTTCGCCATTGCTCGGCCACATTGTCTGCCTCCTGCCACGGACCCTGCTGCTTGGCCCAGTTCAGCCATGCTTGAAAGGCTTCGGGATGAGGATCGGCCTCGCAGGCGCGCCGGTACAGCGTCGCCGGGGAAGGCAGACCCTCGTCTTTGTTCCACTTGGCCGGCTTACGATAGAACGGCTCGCGGTCTTTCATCTCCTCGGCCAGTTCTGCGGGCACCTTCTCGATCAGTTGCGCCATGTGCAGCGCGAGAACGCCGTCTTCCAAACTGCCGCCCGCGAACCAGTGCTCTTTGATGGCCTCGCGGCGAAAGTCTTCCCACACAATGGCTGCTTCCGCGTAGCCCTCCAAATGCTGTCCGTTTTCCAGGGTCCGTGCCAAGAGCCGGTAGTAGTAGGCATCCTGCCGGGGATGGCTGCCCAGGGCTGCATGGACGGACGGCAGCGGAAGAGGTTGCACGATGCCGCGTACGGCGATGTGCTGGCGCAGCCGCTCACGGACCGCGGGTTCGCAGCGGTTGCTGGCTGCTGCCACTGCCCGTACAGCGTCGAGGATGGGCCTTTGCCTCTTCGCATGGAATGCCTTTTCCAGATTCGCCACCGCGGCATGCAACCCCGCACTATGATCCCCAGCCACGCTTATCAGCTTTTCTTCCGCCGGAGTGAACTTGGAGTCGGTCTTCCGTCCCCGCATCGCCATGATCGCTGGAAGCAGGCGCGCGGGGATGGAATCGTCCACGATGCTCAGCAGCCACTTCCCGCAATCCTCATCCTCGCGCCGGTAGTAGCTGGCAATCGCCCGGACGAGCCCCTTCCATGACGCCAGCGGACTGCGGCGCGACACCTCTGGAAGCGCCAGAATCTCGTCCTCCACCGGCCCCTGCGTCACCGCCTTGAACGCGGCCGACAGCGCGGACGCTGCCACTCGCAAAGGATGGTCTTGCGGCAGCGAGGAAACCGCAGCCAACGCGGGCAGGTCTTGGACTCGCTGCCGAATGAAGGTTTCGATGCGCTCACGCTCTTCCGAAGAGAGGTTCGGATCGCGCAGTGGACCCACAACCTCCTCCAGCCGGCCGTCGAGCGCGCTTATCTCCCGGCCGAGCTCTGCCAATCGAGGTAGAGACGCGGGAAACCGCTCCCGCACCATTGCCAGCAGAGCCTTGGCCTCCACCATCATCCCCAGTTTGAGCAGATCATCGATGCGAGCCGTGTAGGCCTCGACCAGCAGAGTTTCCGACTCCGCCGCAGCCCACCGTTTGTAAAGATCTTTGGCTAGCTGAAGTGCGGCCTTGGAATGCTGGCCGGCAATCAATTCCCGTACCCGTGCGGCCTCCACTGGCAACAGGCGCCCGTCGCCTGTGCCGGGCGCGGAGCCTAAAGCCTGAACATTCTGCTTGTTCTGTTTTCGCGACATGAGAGGAAGAGCAGCAACCCTAGTCTAAACAAGAGGCGCGATCCGCTTCTACATATCTGTGCGCAAAACACCTCGTGGCCCGGCGACGAGGACAGGGAACCGCAGATCCCCTCCACTGCGCTACCCCGGATTTCCTGTCGAGATTGGTGGGGTCGCGAACTTCATGCGGCTTTCCTGAAAGAAAGCCGCACACGCGTGGCGTTCGTTGGCGCCGCGTAGTAGAAACCCTCATCTGTCCGAATCGCACAGAAGAGGCCCCGCTGTCAGAAATCAGCGACCACAACCACTCCTCCTCACCTGCAATGAAGAACGATCACCATGAAACTAACCTTGACCGCCCACATTTGGACACTTTTTCTTGCAATCGTTAACATTCTGCTACAAGATAAAGCTCTCATCAGAAAGTTACCCGGGGCCCCAGGGGCACAACCAAAGCACGAAGACATCAGCACGACCGACAATTCCAGGCCATCTACTCGTGTTTATTTGGAGGCAGTTGTGACGAGAAGGTGTTTGGTAACGGCAGTAGTGTTTCTGTTGATCGGCTTCGCGGCGATCGGCTTTTCCCAAATGGCAAACACGTCGCTACGCGGCGTGATTAAAGATCCCAGTGGCGCACTTGTGCCGAAGGCAAAGGTCACCCTGACCGACGACGCTACCGGGCACACGTTCGAAGCGTCATCGAGCGCAGCCGGCGAATATGCCTTCGCCCAGATTCCTCCTGCCAAGTACATCATCACTGTTTCGGCGCTGGGATTCGGCGAACAGCGCAAGTCTGCCGAACTACTGGTGAATCAACCCGCGACCATCGATTTCACGGTCGCTGTCCAAGCCAATCAGGTGGTCGTCAACGTCAGCGCGGAAGCGCAAACCCTGAACACCACCGACGCCTCCCTGGGCAATTCCATGGATAATACGCTTATCCAGGCGCTGCCCAGCGAGGGCCGCAACATCCCCGATCTGCTCTCCCTGCAGCCCGGGGTGCTCTATCTTGGGCAGAATTCGGGCAGGCCCAGCAATCCCCTGCTGCAGAACGATCCGCGCAGCGGCGCGGTCAATGGAGGCCGGTCGGACCAGGGGAATATCACCGTCGACGGCCTCGACGACAACGACCAAATCAATGGCTACGCCTTCACGGGTGTGCTGCGCGAAACCCAGGACTCGGTCGAAGAGTTCCGCGTGACTACCGGCCTTGCCAATGCCGATCAGGGCCGCTCATCCGGAGCACAAGTCAGTATGGTCACCAAGTCCGGAACCAACAAGTTTCACGGCGCGGCGTATGAGTACAACCGCCCCACGCTGACCGTCGCCAATGACTGGTTCAACAAGGCATCCCAGGTGAGCAGCGGCGAACCCAACATACCCCCCAAGCTGATCCGCAATAGCTTTGGAGGCGCACTCGGCGGCCCTATATTCAAGGACAAACTGTTCTTTTTTGGGAATTACGAAGGCACGCGTCAGGCAGAGAACCAGATTGTCAGCCAGACTGCTCCCACCGCCAGCTACCAGCAGGGAATTATCACCTATCAGGGTGACACCCCCTCAGGAGCTGTCGAGAACACCTCCATCTCATCCAGCCAGCTTGCGGCCCTTGACGGTGGCTGCACGGCAAACGGCGTTTGCCCCTGGGGTCCGGGCCCCAATCCCAACGTGCTCGCATACTTGAACCAGTACCCGGCGGCCAATGGTACCTCGCTGGGCGACGGCTTAAATACCGGCTCGTTCACCTTTTCATCGCCCAACCCGGTAACCCTGAACACATCCATCGCGCGCATTGATTTCACACCTGGCCAGAAGCAGCGCATCTTCGTGCGCGGCAACCTGCAGAAGGACACAACCGCAGGGACCGAACAGTTCCCCGGGCAGGGCCCATCTTACGGGCTGGTGGACAACACCAAGGGCATCGCCGCCGGCGACACCTGGACGCTCACGTCTAACCTCATCAATGACGTGCGCTATGGCTACATTCGCCAGGCGAACAGCAATCGCGGTCCCGGAACCGGCGATTACGTGGACTTCCGCTTTATGACGACACTTACGTCGGAAAATCGCACCACCATTATCAGCGTGCCGGTGAACAACATCGTCGACAACCTGAGCTGGAGCAAAGGCAAACACACGTTGCAGTTTGGAGGGAACTGGCGGCTCGTCCACCAAAACCGGGGATCGGACGCTATTTCCTACAATAGCGCCAGCTCGAATCCGTATTGGTTAGGCGGCAATCCTCCCGACCCCTCCACGGTTGGCGGCCTGCCGGTAGACAGCGGCTTTTCAAATTCGTACGCGATCGCCTATGCCAACCTCGTGGGTACCATCCCCCAGGTCTCGACTGAGGAAAACTATGCTGTCACCAGTCCAACAGCAGGATCGCTCCTGCCCGACGGGGCCTTCATCAACCGGCATTTCAAGGCCAACGAGTTCGAGTGGTACATACAGGATTCGTGGCGCCCGTTGCCCAATCTCACGGTGACCTTCGGAGTGCGCCACACCATCCTGCAGACCCCCTGGGAAACCCACGGCCAGCAGGTTGCTCCGACCACCGACACGCATGCCTGGTTCATGCAGCGTGAGGCGGCGGCCCAGGTGGGGCAGGTTTATGAGCCGGACCTGACCTTTGCCCCGAACGGGCCGTTTTACCACAAGCCGGGCTATTGGCCGAAGCAAAAAGCTAACTTCGCTCCGCGCCTGGCCTTCGCTTATTCGCCCGATTCCAAAACCTCTATCCGCGCCGGCTTTGGGCTCTTTTTCGACCACTATGGCGAACAGTTGGTGAGCACCTTCGATCAGCAAGGTTCCTTCGGCACCAGCTCTTCCGTCAGCAATCCGGCAGGTGTCTACGGGTATGAGACCTCGCCACGCTTTGTCAATCGCCGTACCTTCCCACCGATCAGCACTGGCCCAGCTGCTCCTACCATCACGTATCCCTACACGGCGCCCACAGGGAATTTCGCAATCACCTGGGGCCTCGACAACCGATTGAAGACTCCCTACTCCGAATCAGTTGATTTCTCGATCCAGCGCCAGGTTCCAGGCGGATTTACCTTTGAAGCCAACTACGTTGGCCGTCTTGGCCGTCACCTTCTGCAAAGCCTCGATCTCGCCGAGCCGGTCGACTTCCGTGACACACAATCAGGTGTCGATTACTTCACCGCTGGCGCCCAGCTTTCCGCGCTGGTGGATGCAAACGGCGGAATCTACCCGGCACCGGTGCCGGCCATTCCCTATTTTGAAAATGTATTTCCATTTATGGCTGGCTGGGACTATGCCGGAGAGAGCGCGACGCAGGCTATCTACAACAACGAGTGGGCTCCCTATCGGTCTAATCTGGGAGCGACCAGCGCTCTTGCAGATCTCGACTTCTACTGCAATTACGGCTGCCCGATGGGAACCCGGTTTTGGCAGGATCAGTTCTCGTCGCTCTACGCGCTGGATACCATCGGCATGAGCTACTACAACGCCGCTCAGTTAATTCTGCGGCACCCCACGAGCTACGGCCTCAACCTTGATTTCAGCTACACGTTCTCCAACTCCATCGATATGGGATCGGACCCGGAACGCGGAACGGAGTTTAACAACATCGAGGGCGTTTCAGGCAACGGTAACTTCAGCAACATCATCAACACCTGGAACCCTAGTCTCAATCGCGCTGTGTCTGACTTCGACACCCGTCACCTCATTACCGCCGACTGGGTCTACCTGCTCCCCGTAGGCCAGGGTAAGAAGTTCTTCAACAGCGCCAATACCGCCACCAATATTTTTCTTGGCGGATGGCAATGGTCTGGTATCAACCGCTGGACCAGCGGTCTGCCGTTCAGTCTCACCGATCCCGGCTGGACAACCGACTGGCAGGAGGAGAGCTTCGGTGTCGTGACCGGCAAGGTCCAGATGCAGAAGCACGTCGTCAATGGGGCCCCGGTGGTTTTTGCCAATGCTAACGCCATCAATAGCGGAACCGCCACCGGCAGCCCCATTCGTCTGTCATACCCCGGAGAACTCGGAGAGCGCAATAACTTCCGCGGCGACGGAATCTTTGGCATCGATTCGGGACTGGCCAAGGCGTGGCAGTTCGGAGAGTACGGTGCTCTCAAGTTTTCCTGGGAAGTCTTCAACGTCACCAACAGCGTTCGTTTCAACAGCAACCCATATCTTTTTGGTACAGGGCTTACGGGCGGAAACCTGGGTACCTACAGCGCCATGCAGAATCTGCCGCGGCGCATGCAGTTCGGCCTCCGTTACGATTTCTAGGCTCTTGAGTCTAAAGTTTCCCGTAGAAATGCGAATCAATATGAGAGAACGAGAGGTTGAACCGCGGGTCCCTCCACTGCGCTACCCGGATTTCCTGTCGGGCTTGTGGGATCAGCGGAGCTGTGCAATCTGCACCGCGACTTCTTAACCGGACACGCAGTCCCTGCGGGACTGCACCGTGCTGACAAATTCGTTGCAGGTTGCTTTTCGTTGCTTTCTGCCCCTATACGCAATTGAACCGTGACAATGAGCCGCTCCCGCTGAAATTTCGCGGTCCGTGCTTGGCCGCGCGACCACCTTATGCCAGCCGCAGAACATTTCCATTGGATCGATGCGATGGACGAACAGCCGTGAGCGGGCGTACTTGCGCTCAGTCGGCCTAAGCGAAATAATCACGAAGGCCTAGGAAGGCCCCGTTGCGGATTCGTATAGCGGGGATCGTCTCATGCGCCGATGGGGATGGGACCAACATGGCTGAAGCGAATTGCGATATTGGATTGATTGGATTGGCGGTGATGGGCCAGAACCTTGTATTGAACATGAACGACCACGGGTACAAGGTCGCTGTCTTCAACCGTACCGTCTCTAAGGTGGATGATTTCCTCGCCGATGAGGCGAAGGGGACGCAGGTCGTGGGGGCGCACTCCATCGAGGAAATGTGTGGGCTGCTGAAGACCCCGCGGCGCGTGATGATCATGGTTAAGGCCGGAGAAGTGGTCGATCACACGATCGAGCAAGTGCTCCCATATTTGGAAAAGGGCGACATCCTTATCGATGGCGGCAACTCGCTGTACACCGACTCGACGCGGCGAACTAGAGATCTAGCTGCTAAAGGCATTCTGTTTATTGGGACCGGCGTTTCCGGGGGTGAAGAGGGCGCGCGGTTCGGCCCGTCCATTATGCCGGGGGGAAATAAAGAAGCGTGGCCGCACGTGAAAGAGATCTTCCAGGCCATCGCGGCGAAGGTCGAGGATGGGACTCCGTGCTGCGACTGGGTCGGGGAAGACGGCGCGGGGCATTACGTGAAGATGGTGCATAACGGCATCGAGTATGGCGATATGCAGTTGATCGGTGAGGCGTACCAGTTGTTGAAGGATGGGCTGGGGCTGACCGCTGACGAGCTAGCCGCGATATTTGCGGAATGGAACAAGGGCGAGCTGGACAGCTTCCTGATCGATATCTCGGCGACGATTTTCGCCAAGAAAGATGATGACGGAAAGCCGATGGTGGACAAGATTCTTGACGCCGCTGGGCAGAAGGGAACCGGCAAGTGGACGGCGATCTCGGCCCTCGACCTGGGGCAGCCGGTGACCTTGATCGGGGAGAGTGTGTTTGCGCGTTGCCTGTCGGCGCTGAAGGACGAGCGAGTCAAGGCAGCAAAGGTGCTGAAAGGACCCCGCAAGCGAAAGAAATTAGAGGGGCAGAAAGAATTCATCGAGGAAGTGCGCCTGGCGCTCTACTGCTCAAAGATGGTGAGCTATGCGCAGGGGTATATGTTGCTGCGAGCAGCAGAGAAGGACCAGGGCTGGAACCTGAACATGGGCGGCGTGGCCCTGATGTGGCGTGGCGGTTGCATCATTCGAAGCATTTTTTTGGGCGACATCAAGGCGGCGTTCGACCGGGACTCGAAGCTACAAAACCTGTTGCTGGATAGGTTTTTCTCGACTGCGATGAACAAGTACCAGGCTTCGTGGAGGAGGGCGATCATCCACGGGATCAGAATTGGCGTTCCCCTGCCTGCATTTGCAACAGCGTTGGCGTTTTATGACGGCTACCGGACAGCGCGGCTGCCGGCGAATCTATTGCAGGCGCAACGCGACTTCTTCGGCGCGCACACGTACGAACGTGTCGATAAGCCTCGCGGCGAATTTTTTCATACCAATTGGACCGGCCGTGGAGGCCGTGTTTCGTCCTCTACCTACAACGCCTAGACCGGGTTGATGCCAAACGGCGGAAAGTGCAACAAATCCCCGGGTGCCCCATCCTTTGCGCTCTTTGCAAAGGGTGGGATACGCATCGGTCGGTATCGAGATTCGTGGTATCCCGCAATTCGCAAAGAGCGCAAAGGATGGGGCACCCGGGGATTTGTTGCGCTAGCTACCGTGCCCAACAAAACACGGTAGCCATTTCCCTCAACCACACGCGACCTCTGATGGCGCTGAATCATAAATTCTTTTCTAAAAATTTACCCGCACGGCCGCCTGCAGCTGCCGTGCCGTGCCGGTAAAGTTCGGCGTCGCAAACGTGGGGTTTGTGCTCCTTCGTCAATCGCAGAAATCAATCATGACCTTTTCGCTGCTGGCGGATATATTCTGCAACTTCATCAACCGTACCAAACCAGATCCTGTTGTCAGGGTCTCTCAAATACTTGCACAAGAGCTCGATCGCTTTGGTATCGGTAGTCTGGAATGCGCGCTGGCCAATCTCATGGCCCACAAAAATAACCCATCGCCCTTGCTTGACGGCTTCGTCAACCACCTTCTTCATTTGCAGGAAATCCATATCATCGAAGGCAGTCCCCATGGCTTGCGACAAGTCAACCACCGTAGGATCGTTGGATGACTCCGAGAGGTAGCTACGCCCCACGAGAAAGCGCTCAGCTATGAGCGGCACGTAACTTTGTACATCAAGCTCCCTTCCCACAAATTTCTGGCCGCAGGGATAAGCAAAGGTTTTGGACTTTACTCCAAGCAGTTTTTGGATTTGATCGTTAGCGCCGTCAATCTCTTGCGCCATCCGCTCTAAGTCATAATCCTCCAAAGCGTTCTTCCGCGAGAAGGCATAATTGCCGGTGCAGGGATGGGTTAGCGTGTGATTTGCAATTTCGTGGCCGTCGATCACCGCTTGCTTCCAGCCTTCCAGCCGCTCCTGCACGCCCCTCGGCTCTACGAAAAATGTAACCTTGACCCCGAGCCTCTTGAAGAGGGGCAAGCCGGTGTCTATTTGGCTGAGCCGGGCATCGTCAAAACTCAGACTTACCGCTGCTGTATGCCCGTCGGGCCAATGAAATTCGCTCCCTGCTTTCCCGTTTGTCGGCTGAGAGGCCGGCGCCGCCTGGGCGTTCAGGAAAAGCGTGCAGCAGATCATCGCGGCGATCAGAGAAAGCAGGCCTCTTGTTCTCATTTTGGCTCCATCTGTCACTGCAGCAATCTTAGAAATTCGCTGTTTCAAACCCAGGCTTCACCTCGAGTGTGCTTCGAAGTTGGATATTCGCGGAAGAGCTGCCCACCATGATATCGAACGTGCCCGGAACCACCGACCAATGCATATTAAGGTCGAGCAGCATCAGATCCTCAGGCGTCAGCGTAAAGCTGACCGTCTTGCTTTCCCCGGCATCGAGGGCAACCCTCTGAAATCCGTGCAGTTGTTCAACGGCGGTGGACACAGGCGCAAAGCGCTCGTGAATGTATAGCTGAACCGTTTCTATCCCGGGACGGCTGCCAACATTCTTTACCTCCAGATGGACGTGGGCATCGCCACCTGGACGGATCTGAGGCGAATCGACCACGAGATTGCTATATTGAAATTGCGTGTAACCCAAGCCATAACCAAATGGGTAGAGCGGACTGGAGGGCATGTCCACATACCCATGGTTCCTGCTCCATCCCTTTTCAACCCAAAAGACTTTTGAGGGCTTGCAATCATAGTAGGCCGGCAGTTGGGCAGCGCTGCGAGGGATGGTGATCGGCAGCCGGCCGCTCGGATTGTAGTCGCCAAAAAGTACCTCGGCGACGGCCGTGCCGCCGAGTTCACCCGGTTCCCACGCTTCTATCAGCGCGGGGACATGCGCGGCCTCCCAACGCACGGAGAGAGGCCGGCCATTGATTAGGACCACGACCACTGGCGTGCCGGTGGCAGAGACTGCTTGAACGAGGTCATCCTGGACGCCCGTAAGATCCAAGCTTGCCACGTCGGAACCCTCGCCATCCGTGGCGAATCTCTCTCTGTTATCGCTCTCGTTGCGTCCGAACTGCTCGCCAACCACAACAACGGCCAAGTCCGCGCTCTTTGCAGCTTGCACGGCATCTCGAAATCCGCTTTTGTCGTCGCCAAGCACGTTCGATCCTTTGGCATAGAGGATCTTTGTCTGCGGACCAACTTTCTCCTTGATTCCCTGCAGGATGGTGACCACGGGCTGGAGAACTGTTCTTGCCGTGTAATCGCCTAGCTGATTTGCGCCGTTGTCCGCATCGGGTCCGATGACCGCAATGGATTTAAGGGTTTTTTTCAAAGGCAGGAGATTCTGCTCATTCTTGAGCAGCACGATTCCTTCTCGAGCGACCTTGAGGGCAAGATCCTGATGCTCCTGCGAATGGACGATTTTCACTGCTTGCTGCGGGTTTACATAGGGATGCTCGAATAGTCCGAGGCGAAATTTTTCCCGGAGGACACGGCGCACAGACAGGTCGACCAGTGAAACCGGCACCCGGCCTTCTTCGACATTCTGAACCAGAGGACCCATGTAAGCGGGCTCATACGTGATGTTTAAATCGACTCCCGCGCGCAAGGCCAGCGCCCCGGCTTCTTTCTGCGTAGGGACGATACCCTCATCGATGAGAGTTTGAAATCCGTTTCCTTCGCTCTCCACCAAGCCGTGAAACCCCAATTCCTGCCGCAACACCTCGGTGAGCCATTTTCGAGAGCCGTGTGCCGGCTCGTCGTCAATCTCGGGATAGCCGGCCATGACCCCCAGGGCCCCGGCCTTGGTAATGCCTGCATTCCAGGGAGGCAAAAAATCTTCACGGAGCATCCGCTCCGACAGTTCGATCGCTCCTCGTTCCAGGCCACTCACCGGTTCGCTCTGGGTGGGGAAGTCGGTGAGGACGGCCTCAACTTTGTCCGGCGCACTTACGTCGTCGCCTTGCACGCCCTGAACGATGCTTTCGGCCAGCCGCGAGTAGAGGTAGGGATCCTCCGTGTAGGCTTCAGCATTTCGGCCCATCCTGGGGTCCCGGTCCAGTTCCATTACCAAGGTAGAGAGCATGTGAATGCCAACCGCCCTGGCTTCCTGGGCCGATGCTGAGTAAACCGATTGGACCAGATCCGGGTCGAACGTACTGCCAATCGCTAGTCCTTCAGGAAAAACAGTGGCGCCGGAAAACATCGCTCCATGGGTCCCCTCCTCGTCCTCGAGCAGGGGGATCTTCAGACGCGTTTGGGTGAGAGCAATCTTTTGCAGATCATTAAAATAGGTCGCTTGCTGAAGGGTTCCTTTCTGCAGAATGGTGTCGGCCAGGGTGAAGAAGCCGCTTCCAGGCCCGATCTCATCGGTATATGTTCCCGCTGCAAATCGTCTGCATCCTTCCATCTTTGTGGGAATATCGTTGCCCAGTTGGCTCACGTAGACGCAAGGAAGATTAAGCTGGCCAATCTTTTCCTTGAGCGTCATCCTGGCGAGAAGGTCTTCTACCCGCCGGTCGACTGGTTGATTGGGCTTTAGATAGGCGGGTACTTCGGTGCTTGATTGCGAGAGGACGAGCAGACCTCCAACCATCATCAGAATGGCTCCTAGGATGAACACATGGAATGGCTTTAGGAAGCGCATAGAAGCCTCACGTAGGTTTGTTCGGTTGACTCGTTGGGATCCAGGAAGGCAAACTGATTCGCTCGCGATTAGAGCTTTTCTCCTGTAGGTGTATACCGGAGAACGAATGTTTACGCAGCTTTTCCGTTAAGAAAAGCTGCACCTGACCGCCCTCGAAAGGATATAGCAACAGGAGAAATGCTCTAGACTTCTCTTCCACTCGCAATCAGACGACCCGCTATAAGAAACTAAGTAGAACAGGAATGGACGAGACAGCGACAGCAATTTCTAGATTCTAACCAAAGTTCAGCGGCTCGCGGCTCGGTCGCTTTGCGATGTCCGTGATCCTGCGCATTGTCGAAAAAAAGCGTTTGACGCGGGATATCTATATATGTAGAGTTACCGAATGAAGCTCCGGTTGTCACTGCAAACGCTCGAAACTCTGAATGCCTTCCTGCAGGAGCCCAAGGACTGGAAATACGGATATGACATTAGCCGGAACACAGGATTGAAATCCGGCACCCTGTATCCGATCCTCATGCGCCTTGCGGAACGGAAGCTGCTGGAAACTTCATGGGAGACATCGGAACCAGGCAAGCCCCCTCGGCATTTGTACCGGCTGACACCTGACGGCCTGCGGTTTGCACGGGAACACCGACTCGTTCGTTCCGCCGGTCACACCGGGGCCGCCGCATGGAGCAGAGGCTGATGTCCGCGCTCCGCAAA
>Ga0182015_10002827_pt1 | contig 20272 bp, 17 predicted proteins | sample 712P3MmetaG_FD_120478 | JGI IMG/M metagenome (GOLD analysis project Ga0182015, IMG submission 120478) | Permafrost microbial communities from Stordalen Mire, Sweden - 712P3M metaG | ecosystem: Environmental > Terrestrial > Soil > Wetlands > Permafrost | place: Sweden: Stordalen | collected...
GCTCACCCACGGCAAGCGGGCGCTCATGCTCCTCGAGCACGGAATCGGGTAACAGCCGCATCGAGCTCTGGTTCCACGATCTCGGCGGACGCATCTACAAACCTTCATATCGACCCGAGGAGGAGCCACATGTCGACGCTCCAGGCAACCAGCAACAAAGCGACTTTCAGGCGCTTTCACGACGCCACCAACACCGGCGATGCGGAGCTCATCTCGAGGACGATCGACGAGGTCTTTGAGCCGGACGTGCTCATCCGCACGCCGCTGCCGGTCGAAGCGACCGGGGCGCAAGCAATCAAGGAAGTGTTCATGGGGCTACATCGGGCCTTCCCCGACCTTCACGTCACGGTCGAGGACTTGATCGCGGAGGACAACAAGGTCGCCGGCAGGAACTCAATTACCGGCACACACCGGGGTGAATACATGGGCCTCCCACCAACTGGCAAAACCATCACGTACAACGAGATCTTCATCTTCCGCTTCACGGGCGGTCGAATCGCGGAGACATGGGGGGTCGTCGACGTCTTTTCGCAGATGAAACAGCTCGGCGTGATCGCAGCGTCGTGAAGCCTTCGACTGGCCCCAAACGACAGCAGTCTGGCGGTGACGAGATGGAGCTAACTCGGTGCGACAACACGGTGAGCACGTCCGGCGTTGTCCTCCCATGGAGCGCCAGCGCGGATCTCGCGGAGCGATCGACAACCGTACGCTGGCGAGCGTGCGCCAAAGCCTCCCCTCCGGCGGCCCGAGCGTCTCAGGGATTCTGCGAGCTGGGTCATTTCGGCGACTGCGGGATCGATCCGTGGAACTGCCGCAGTCGCCAGCCACCGTTCGCGCGCACCGCGAAGAAGGTCGCGCGGATCGGCGCTCGCAGCTCCTGGGTGTCATCGACGAGCACGAAGTCGCCAAACGCGGCGAACCGAAGGGCATCTTCGGATTCGAAGAAGAGACCGCCGATTGCTTGGAGAGCCGGCATTGGGTAGTGTCGCCACATGGCCAGCACGCCGGTTGCCGACGACGCTCGCGCCGATGAGCGCAAGAGGCTCGCAGGCCTGTTCAGTCGGCTTAGGGATCTGTTTGACCGTTTGATGGTCGAGGACAATCTGTTGTATTCCGATGCGGTGCTCCGTTTGCTGGTACCCGCGTGGACAGAGCTCAAGGCAGCAGACCACTTCGAGACTATTAGGCGCACTATCGAGGACGGCGAGATCGACGTCCAGCTGCAAGCGCATGCTCTGTTTGGGGCCCAGGGGGCACTAAAGACTGAAGTCGGGTCTCAGGAGCTCGCGAGAGTAGAACACGATCTTGACCACGGGAAAGGTGGGCGGCGGACTAAGGAACAGCTAGACCGCGCGCTCGAGTGGGTCGATGTTCCGCTAGGCACCTTCGCCGCGATCCCCGGTCCAGTGGGAATCGCGGCCGATGTCGTCAAGGAGTTCAAGGAGGGCGCCAAAGCCGCGCTTCGTCACCCTGCTGGCATAGTGAAGGCGTTCAAGCGAGTCGGCGTGCGGACCAAGAAAGGGCTTAGTCGGATTCTTCCTCGCGGAGATGAGGTTCGCGCCTAACGGGGGGATCCGGGACTCGACGAGGGCGTTACAGTCGTCAGCGAGGTCAGGCCCCGGCAATATCGCCGCGTCCCCACATACCGATCTCGGGATACGCCCGAGCGTGGTCGAAGAATGCGCGGCTGTGGATGTACGGGAAGGCCGTCGAAAGCGACACCAATATCGATCCAACTGCTAGCGGAGTCCCGAGCCGCGGCTTGCGACGGACGGCGTAAACGACCAGTGGTGTGACCAGCCGTGTCTTCCAGCCCAGGAACCGCTTCACCTGGAAGCTCTCGAAGTCACCCGTCGCGCACCAGATCGCGATGGATTCGCAGTTTCGATAGCCGAGCCGGTAACCGGGTGGCTGGTTCGCGCAAAGCCAAAGAGCCCGATCTGCCACCTCCTGCGGTGGCAAAGCCTCGGAGTAGGTGATCCCGCTATGCCGGATCGGGTGGTTCACGACGCCAGCTTCGCAACCGGCCCGGAAAGCCTCGAGCGTGACACGACGGACTTGAGTTGCGCCCTTGTGCAGCAGGTTACCGCCGCCGAAATCAACAACTTCGCTATCGCCAACGACGATCCCGTGGTGCCAGTAGCGCACGCCGGTCTCGACACCGCTTATCTTCAACCGGCGTTCAACCCTGAGATGCGTGCCGAGTTCGAACACCCTTTCAAGGTAGCGACGAGCCCCAAGCGGCGCCGGGGAACGCCGACGCTTCGATCGGGCTCATAGCCCGGGCTTCGATGATGACTGCTCGCGGAAACCGCAGCCACGCCGCGAGCCGCTCCCGCCGCGGCACGCTAAATCGGTCGCGCGTTGCGACAACGCTCCTGGTCCCGCCCAGCAGGGCTGTTGGGCGGATCCGGTAGCGGGCCAGGTCGGCGCACGCCCGCCTACGCAGGTGATGCGGAAACACTGGCTTCGCCTGGCCTCTGACCAGCATCTCGTCCCGGAGCGCAGTTGCGGTGCTTTGTCAGCGGTGCGCCCGCTCGCTGGTGAGAGTATGAGCCTGACTCAAGATCGTCCAACCGGTGGGACTGCCGCTCGGCTATCTAAAGGGCCTGGCAGAGCCGAGGCCCTTTAGATAGGCCAATCGTTCTGCTCGGGGGTCGTTCGGTTGGTGGCCGGCTTGCTCATGACGGTAGGGCTCCGGTCTGGGCCACTTGTCCTTCCTGCAGCAGCACGTTGTAATCCTCGATCGTCGGGACGCGTGGGAGATCGAGGCCGCACGGGGCGTTTGGCGTGTCAATCGATTCGACCTCGAGCGGCTGTCCGGTCGTCGGGTCGAGAACCAGGTAAGTGATGCCCTGGCCGAGCGCGTGGCGGCTCGCGAGGATGGTGTCCATTTGCGGCTGTGATGGCGTGCTGTGAACTGCGACGCAGGTCTGTCCGGAATCGAACGTGCCGGTTGGAACGCCGATCGCTTGCCCTGCGACGCCGGCGTTGTCGGTGACCGTGCCCGCGTCGAACACGCCGGGCAGCGTGGCGAGCAGTTGATACAGGGCAGCAGCCTGTCTGGGTGTAGCGGTGCCCTCGCCCAGCTGCGACATGACGCCTTGGGCAAGGATCGTCTGCTGCTCGCTCGCGGGTGTGTTCGCCGGTGTAGTTGCGAGCAGTGCTGCTTTGAGCGCCGCCGGTGTCGCTGGGAGACCCTTGTTCGTGTCCTGCCATTGACCGCTGCTCTCGTCGGTTGCTGGCCCGACCGCGGCGCCCGCTGGTGTCGTGTCTTGAAGCCAGGTCTTTGCAACTGCTGAGCCGTCCGCGGCGACCCACACTTGCCGGACCGTAGTTTCGAAATAGCTCGTGGACGTGCCGCCGCCGACGTTGACTTGGAGGGCGTAGTTCTGTGTCTTGGCGTATGTCACAGGGCCGGTCCCATCGCTCGCTTGGCGTCGCAGGGCGCTGGCGTTGTCCAGCAGCGTGACGGCTTGCTGATTTGACCCGTGGGAGAAAGGCAGTGCCTCGGGTAGCGCGGGTGTTCCTGAAGCAGCGCCGGTGTCGAGGCTGAGCACTCCGATCGCGCCGACGAGGACAAGCACGGGTGCGGTCAGCGCAGCGACACGGATGCGCGGCAGCGCCACGGCCGGCAGGGCGAAGCGCGGGCCTTGCTTCTCGAGGGTGATCGTGGCTAGTAGATGCCGCTTGCGCTCCGCGACACGGCCGGCCGGCAGATCACGCAACTGCGGTACGTAGTCGGATTTCATGGTTCAAGAGCCTCCTGAGCAGTCGCGGTTGTGCCCTCTTCATGTCCGAACGCCGGATCGAGTTCCCGCAGGCGCCGCCGCGCACGGGACAGACGTGAGCGGACGGTGCCGAGCGGCACGCCGAGCGCAAGCGCCGCGTCCTCATAGCTCAACCCCATCCACCCGCAAAGGACAAAAACGTCTTGCTCGTGGCGGCGAAGCTGCGCGAGCAGCGCAAGCACGCCCCGCATCTGCTGCTCGTCGTCAACGCGCTCGTCGCAGCGCTCGGCGAAGTTCCGCTCCGGCTGCGGCTTAGGCATCCGCCGCAGCGCCCCGCCGTACCGTCTCTCCGAGCGACGTCGGTTACGCACAACGTTCGTAGCGATACCGAACAGCCAGGGCAGCACCTTGTCGCCCGGCAGCTCCTTGTCGCGGCGCCGCCACGCCTCGAGGAAGACGATCGACAGCAGATCCTCCGCGACAGCCCAATCACCGATCCGCCGGAAGCAAAAGTTGTAGATAGCAGCAGCGTGGCGCTCGAAGAGCAAGCCGAAGGCATCAGGATCGCCGCTACGCGAACGCGACCACAACTCGGCGTCTGACTGCTCCATCTCCTCCTCATGTCCGAACGCGCAGGCGGCGTTCCCGCGATGCCTAACTCACGAACCTAAAGGCGGCCGCCATCGCACACAAGCGAACACGCGTCCTTGAGCCAGCCCGGGCCTGAGCCTCCGTCAAACCCGGCCTGGCCCAACCCAACCAGCCGCCAACACGACGGGCCCACTAGCGACCCCGTCTCGACTCGACGAACGGGCCAGGCAAAGCCACCCTCGCAGCCAAGCAGGAGCGACCCGCCCGAGACCGACACGCCCCCTGCGGACGCGTTGCACGAGCCTGCGCAGGTCTGCCGCTCGCTACCGCTCCCCCGCCACATCCAAGAGTGTCGGATCTCGCGCGCAGAGCGGCAACGGGCATGCGGGGCGAGCCGACCCGCATCCGGGTGGGCGGATGGGGTGTCAGCCGCAACGCGGCGTAGGACGCGTCGGTCGGATATGGCGCGACGTACGCGTTGCCCTCGGCGTCGTAGACAGCGACATGCGTCACCGTGGCACGGTGCACCTTCGCCGCATCGTCGATCCGAAACGCGCACAGACGGCTCCCACGGAAGTGCTCGGTCACTGGTCGGCAGCGGATGCTGGCGCCGTGACAAGGCGCCGCAGATCGTTCGGCCTTAGTCGCGACGCGAAATCTCCGTGAAGCGCTATGCGGACGGGTGCATGTGTGGTATTAGAGCCTTCCAATTTTGATGGTGAGCGCGAGGAGTCCGTTGGGCTCGAGGGGAGACGGCAAAATGCCACACGTTGAGAGAGAAGAATCGCCGATCTTCATTGACCCCGGTGACCCGCCGAGCCAGCCGCCGCTCGACCCTGGCCAGCCGCCGAGCCAGCCGCCGCTCGACCCTGGCCAGCCGCCGAGCCAGCCGCCGCTCGACCCTGGCCAGCAGCCGAGCCAGCCGCCGCTCGACCCTGGCCAGCCGCCGAGCCAGCCGCCGCTCGACCCTGGCCAGCCGCCGAGCCAGCCGCCAGTCGATCCGCCGCCGAGTGACCCAGACCCGGGTGGCCCCGATCGCGGGGTCGACCCCAAGTTTCCGGAGGACCCAGGTGATCCGGGCGACCCCGGCGACCCCGAAGATCCAGGTGACCCCGAAGACCCCGGCGACCCCGAAGACCCCGGCGACCCTGGCGAGCCCGACGGTCCCGGTGAGGGCGGCGAGCCAGCCTGACCACCAGCACGGACGACGCGCGGCGCGTGAATAGCGAGGAGGAAGCCGCTGTCCGTTGACAGTTCGCTGACTGACGTGCTACTGCGCCCGTCGAACTAGTGGCGCCCCGAAAGTTGTAGCTGACGGGGCGCCGGGCAACCGAGGGACGACGATCCCCCGGGGCCGACGGGGAGCCTACCCGTCGGCAAAAGCGACACTGCGGTCCGCTCCGAGCCGCGCGCCCCCTATCGCGTCTTAGGGACATCGCAGCCCACTACCGGCTTCGCCCAATACCACGCGCGGCCCGTGCCGCGCAAACGAGCGCCAGCGCTGGGGATGGTCGCGTGATCGTTTTCCTTGGGAGGAGGCGTCTGGTTGCGTTTGCCCGGCGTCGTCTTTGGGAGCGCCAGTCGAGGTGCGACAATGCGCGTATGGCGACGGTGCGCAAGCAGGCTGTTCAGCTCGACAGGGACGGGCCGTTGACTATTCCTACGGCGATTCGTGAGGCGGCGCATCTGCACGAGGGCGACACGGTCCTTGTTGAGGCCGCGGATGGTGGCGTGATGATCCGCCACATCGATCCTGCGCAGGCCGGGTTCTGGACGGCCGAATGGCTCGAGGGTGAGCGCGAGATCGACGAGGAGATTGCCCGTGGCAGCACCGCAACGGTTTACGCGGGCGCCGAGGACTTCCTCGCTCACCTCGAAAGCGTCCCGCTCGCCGACGACGCCTAGCCTCGGCGGGTGCCGACCCACGCCGAGCGCGAGCGGTTCCTGCGGGAGTACTCCCGTCTCACGCGCGAGCAGCGCAAAGCGTTTCTGGCTGCGGTTGGACTGTTTGTCGCCGGTCTTGGCACCCAGAGGTTCGACCAGAAGCTCCGCATCAAGCGAGTGCAAGGTCAGCGCGGTGTGTGGGAGCTGACCTGGGCGCCTGACGGCCGCGCGACCTTTGAGTACGGGACCCGCTCCGCGCGGGCGACCCGCACATCATCTGGCGGCGTGTCGGGACGCACGACATCTTTCGCCAGCCGTAAACGAGGAACCGTCGCGCCCATATCGCCGACCGGCTACTTAGGCGCTCGCAGCTGCTCGTCGCGGTGGCTGTTGCGTAACTCCCGGCCGGCCTCGCTGGAAGGCAATTTCGTTAAGGCCAACGGCAGGCCGCGTTGGCCTTAATAGCGCCTAATTCAGCCTAAATCAGCCGAAAACCGTCCTTCGCGCACCTAACAAACCACTGATTTTGCAGGCAGAACGGGCGCTTTCAGCGAGACCGTAGTATCGCCTTGTAAGCGATCGATAGGGGTTCGACTCCCCTCTCCGGCTTCGGAAGTACCTGCAAAATTGGTTGTTTTGGGTACGCCGCGAGTCCGGTGAGGCGGGTCCGTCGTCGACCGTTGGTCTTCTCGTTGGCCTTAACGATGACTGCTCAGCGTCGCAATACGGTCGACTAGCAGGGCAACCCTGCTAGTCGACCGTGGCTGCGGTGTGCTCACACAACGGCTGTGCGCGTTTTGAAGCCCGTTCTGATCAGGTCGCCGAGATGTTGACCTGCCAACGGATGCCGAACTTGTCGATGAGGGCGCCGAAGATGTCGCCCCAGAACATTTTCTCCAGGGGAGCCTTGACAGTGCCGTCCTCGCTCAGCTTGTCGAAGATCCTGCGTAGATCGGCCTCCTCGGTGCCGACGACGGTCAGCTCGATTCTGGTCTGAACGTCCTTCGTCGCGTCGGACCGGTCACTCGCGCGTAGCGTGAACGCTTTGCTGTCGAGTGCGGCGTTGATGACGACATCCTTTTCGCTCTCCGATGCCGACGGATCGACGTCGCCACGACGGGTGATCGAGAGATCGCCGCCGAACACGCCTTGGTAGAAGGACATCGCTTCGTCGGTGTTGCCTGGGTAGAAGAGGTACGCCTCCAGCTTCATGGGGACTCCTATGGTCCGTCTCGGATTAGAACTAGACCGTATAGTACTACACTAGGAACCAGTCTGTCTAGTACTCTCCTGAGTGATCACGATGAACCTCCCCGAACAACCAGAACGCGGCTCGGATCGACGCCACCGCGAGATCCGTGAAGCGGCCATCGCGATCTTCCTCGCCAACGGCTACGAGGGCGCCACGATGGAGGACATCGCCGTGCATGCCGGCGTCTCCAAACAGACCGTGTACAAGCATTTCACCGACAAGCAGCACCTCTTTGCGGACATCGTCTTGTCGACCACGGACGACATGGACGCTCTCGTCGGTCTCATCGCCGACGGACTGGCCGAGACCTCCGATCTCGCCAAGGACCTTGAGCACCTTGCCCACACGTTCCTACGCGCACTCATGGAGCCCCGCGTGCTACAGCTACGTCGTCTCGTCATCTCGTCCGCGGACCGCTTCCCCGAGATTGCCACCGCGTGGTACGAGAGAGGCTTCGAGCGAGCCCTGGGAGCGCTTTCGAGGAGCTTCCAATCCCTCGCAGACCGAGACCTGCTAGCTATCGACAGCGCGGCAACTGCAGCGGAACACTTCGTCGGCATGCTGTTCTGGATCCCGGTGAACAAGGCCATGTTCACCGGTGACGACAACTACGCCGCGACTCATGATCTCGCCTCCGTAGCCCAGGCGACCACAACGGCGTTCATAAACGCCTATGGACTCCGTCGCCTCGAAGGCCGCAGGCAAAAATGACCAACAATCGGCAACGGCACCGAACAAGCCGAGCTACGCCGTCGCCCACGCGATCATCGACGTAGGGGCGTTCATCGAGCGTCGACGGTCGGGGTTCGGCCGCCGGCGAGCGCTATTCGCAGCGACCATGGGCGCGCCCGACTGACGCTCGCTTACGCCGGGGATGCAGAAGCACGCCTAATGTCGGCCAGGCGACCCGACCCGGTCGTTCCGGCAGACGCTCCCTAATCGCGCAAGGGGGCCACGTTGCGACGCTCGTCCGGCGTTGTCGCTCCCGCGGTTTGCGACAGCGACGGGGGAGGAGCCGTGTGCTTAGGCGCCGGAAGCAGCCGGGCGGGGGCGTCTGCGCTGGTAGTAGATCAACGAGATCAACGCTAGCGCGGCGAGGACCAGGCCCGCGATCCCAAGCACGTCTGTTGTGGTTGGGGTCCCGGCGACTCGCTTGGCGATGGAGATTCCGACCACGGCGGCGCTACCGCGGGCGGTCGCGATGCGAACCGTGAGGCCGCAGTCGCTGCGCCGCTTCTCGTAGCTCGCAGCTAGCCGTAACGCGGTGGCGCGGAGTGTCGCGTGAACCGGCTGTTGCTCGGCGAAGCTCTTCAGTGCCTGAGCGTCTTCTGCGCAGATAGGGGACACCGGCTGGCTGGCCGCCCTGGCGTTCGCGACCGCGCTAGCGCTTGCTACCAGCAAGCCACAGGCGAGCAGCCCGCCAAGAAAGCAACGTCGCATGACGCCAGCATCCGCGCGTAGCACCCGGCCGTCAAGTACACAGCAGCGGTGAGGCGCGCCCCGCGCGCTCGCAAATCGCGGTGGCCGTTGCGTAATTGGGCGCTGTAGTCGCGGTGCGACAACGGACCGCTGGTTGGGTCGCCTACTTCCACGGAAGGGACAACGAGCGAGCCTGTAAGTCGCTCGCCGTCGGGCGATCGACGGTGTGGCGGCCGACGCTCTCCGATGCCGATTCGTGGCTGTCCCGCTCATCGCGTTACCAGCCGCCGTTGCAGCCCCGTCGGTTATCGTGAAGGAGTCAGGCGGAACGAGGTATCGCGGCTCGCCTGCAACGGCCGTCGCCCGCACGTTGGTGAAGCGCGCCGAACCGGCGACGTAGCTCTCGACGACCGAGCCGCCGACGCCGTCGATCGTGACGCCGTCCAGCTCAACGCCGCTGATCTCGTGGCCGAAGAGGAACGTGATCGCGCTCGTCGGGCTGGTCTCGATCTTCAGCCGGGACACGAGGATCGCCTCCCCGAGCGGCGCCTCCTTCCCCCAGAACCAGAGCGCGCCGAGCGGGATGTCGAAGCGGCGGTCGAAGTTGCCGCTGCGCACGATGACGTTGTCGACGATCCTGGTGATCCCTGCGACCGGTGTCGCGTCGAAGCGGTTGCCGACGTGGATGCCGCCGCCTTCGTTGATGCCGGCGTCCTTGACGAGGTTGCCGCGCACCTCGTTGTCGCGCCCGCCGTAGAGCGCGATCCCGTTCGCCAGGTAGATCAGCTCGACGGTGTTGCCGACGAAGCTGTTGCCAGCGTTCTCGTGCCGGTGCGACCAGATCGCTAGGCCGTCGTCGCCGACGCCGCGGATGTGGCTGTTGCGGACGGTCGAGCGCGTAACGCCGCCGTGGAAGTTGACGCCGTCGGCGATCTGGTTGCGGATGCGCATGTTCTCGAGCGTGAGATTGTCGAGTGGGCCGTCGAGCCAGGCTCCGACCTTCGTGTGTTCGATCCAGAGATCGGAGACGGTCGAATCGGAGAGCGCGCCGCCGAGCCCGTTCGCCTGGACGTTGTCCTCGCGGATGCGGATGTCGCCACGGATGGCAAAGCCCGAGAGGCGGACATTGCGACTGCCGCCCTCGGGCGCCCGCTTGCCGTAGACACCAACGCCCTCGCCGATCAGCACCGAATGCCACATCCCGGCGCCGAGAAGCGTGACCTCGTCGACGATCAGGTGGCCGTCGAGCCTGAACGTGCCGGGCGGGATCCACACCGGCCTACCCGTCGCCCGTCCGTTCTCCAGTGCCATGTCGACGCACGGCATCGCATCGTCGCGACCGGACGGGTCGGCGCCGAAGTCGAGCACCGAGAGCGCTTCAGCTGGAACGCGGCCCGGAGCTGCAACGAGCTCGAAGTCGGCGAGGTCGATGGTGACCTCGTCGGGAGTTTGGGCCTCGAGCCGGACCTTCGTGCCCGCCGGCATCTCGTCGAGCAACCGATGCGCTTCATCGAAGAAGTGCTGCGGCTTTCCGTCAGCCGGATCCTTCGTGAACTGGTATTCGCCGTAGCGCCAGGTGTAGGCGTTCGTGAGCGGCAGGGGCGGCTGGGCTTCCCCTGCGACGACGAGGCCGAGCGGCACGGTGTACTCCGAGCTGTCGGGGGTGTTCGGGATGCTGTAGCGGACGAGGATCGAGTTCGCGGGCTCGGTCAGCGTGAACTCGAGGGACTGACCCTGTCGCAGGGTCAGGGCACGCCGACCCGAGGCCTCGACAGCCACCTCGTTCTGCTGCCAGGTCGGACCGATGATCGTCCCGTCTGTGACGGCGTCCTCGGCCTGGTGCTCGACGAACGGCAGTGAGGCTCCGAAAGCCCGCGGCGGTTTCGGCACTGCGCAATTCTCGCAGCTCGCTCCCGCGAGCTCACGGGGCGGGGACGAAATGACCGCTGGTGAGAGGCGGCACACCTCCTACCTGCGGTCGCCCGTCCGCTTCACGCGACAGTCCCGGTGGACCAAGCTAGGAACTCTCCCCGACGGCACGGGGAACACGCAGCGCGGTAGCGCACCACGCCGCCCCTCAGCCCCAACCTCAGTCGAGATCGAAGCGGCCGAGCTCCATGACCTTGACCCACGCGGCGACGAAGTCCTCGACGAACTTCTCCGTGGCGTCGTCAGACGCGTACACCTCGGCGACCGCGCGCAGTTCGGAGTTCGAGCCGAACACGAGGTCCACGCGGCTGCCGTGCCATTTGACCACACCACTCGCTCGGTCGCGGGCCGCGTAGATTTCCGCGCCGGCTGGGTCGCGCTTCCACTCCATGTCCACGTCCAGCAGGTTCACGAAGAAGTCGTTCGTGAGCGCTCCGGGCCGCTCGGTAAAGACGCCGAGACGCGAGTTCCCGCAGTTGGCGCCCAGCACACGCAGCCCGCCGACAAGCAGGGTCATCTCCGGCGCGCTCAGGGTCAGCAGGTTCGCCCGATCGATCAGCAGGTACTCCGCCGGCAGCCGGGTACGGGCTGCGAGGTAGTTGCGGAAGCCATCCGCCTTGGGCTCGAGCACAGCAAAAGACTCGACGTCCGTCTGCTCGAGCGAGGCATCGGTCCGTCCGGGCCGGAACGGGACCTCCACCGCGTGGCCCGCGATCTTCGCCGCCTGCTCGACGCCGACACCTCCCGACAGCACGATCAGGTCGGCAAGCGAGATCTTCTTCTCGCCGCCGGCCGACCTGTCAAAGGCCTCCTTGATCGCCTCCAGCGTCGAGAGCACGCTCGCGAGCTGCGCCGGGTTGTTGACCTCCCAGTCCTTCTGCGGCTCGAGGCGGATCCGCGCGCCGTTCGCGCCGCCGCGCTTGTCGCCGCCGCGGAACGTCGACGCCGACGCCCAGGCGGTCGAGACGAGCTGTGACACCGACAGTCCGGAGGCCGCGATCTTCTCCTTCAGCGCGACCAGGTCCGCCGGCCCCACGAGATCGTGGTCGACCGGCGGTACCGGGTCCTGCCAGATCAGCACCTCTGAGGGAACCTCGGGCCCGAGGTAGCGCGCCACCGGTCCCATGTCACGATGCGTCAGCTTGTACCAGGCCCGTGCGAAGGCGTCGGCGAACTCGTCCGGGTTCTCGTAGAAGCGGCGCGAGATCGGCTCGTATATCGGGTCGAAGCGCAGCGCCAGGTCGGTGGTCAGCATCGACGGGTGGCGGAAGCACGAGGGGTCGTCGGGCTCGGGCACCGTGCCGGCGCCGGCTCCGTCCTTCGGCTTCCACTGCTGGGCGCCCGCCGGGCTCTTCGTGAGCTCCCACTCGTATTTGAACAGGTGCTCGAAGAAGTCGTTGCTCCACTTCGTCGGCGTCCTCGTCCAAATGACCTCCGGGCCCCCGGTGATCGCGTCGCGCCCCTTGCCTGTCCCGTTGGAGCTGATCCAGCCGAAGCCCTGCTCCTCGATGCCCGCGGCCTCGGGCTCGGGGCCGACGGTGTCGGTCGAGCCGGCGCCGTGGGTCTTTCCGAACGTGTGGCCGCCAGCGATCAGCGCGACGGTCTCCTCGTCGTTCATCGCCATGCGGCTGAACGTCTCGCGGATGTCGCGCGCCGCGAGCACCGGGTCGGGGTTGCCGTTCGGACCTTCGGGGTTGACGTAGATCAGGCCCATCTGGACCGCGGCGAGCGGCTCCTCGAGGTCGCGGTCACCGCTGTATCGGTCGTCGCCGAGCCACTCCTTCTCGGGACCCCAGTAGACGTCAACGTCGGGCTCCCACGCATCGACACGGCCGCCGGCAAAGCCGAAGGTCTTGAAGCCCATCGACTCGAGCGCGACGTTCCCGGCAAGGATCATCAGGTCGGCCCAAGAGAGGCTGCGCCCGTACTTCTGCTTGATCGGCCACAGCAGCCGTCGAGCCTTGTCGAGGTTCGCGTTGTCGGGCCAGCTGTTCAACGGCGCGAAGCGCTGCTGCCCGCTCCCCGCGCCGCCGCGGCCGTCGCTGATCCGGTAGGTGCCGGCGCTGTGCCACGCCATGCGAATGATCAGGCCGCCATAGTGGCCAAAGTCGGCGGGCCACCAGTCCTGGGAGGTCGTCAGCACCTCCTCGATGTCGCGCTTGACTGCAGGCAGGTCGAGCGCACTGAACGCCGCGGCGTAGTCGAACTCGTCGCCCAGAGGGTTCGCAGCCGGTGGGGTCTTGGCGAGGATCTTCAGGTTCAGCCGCTCCGGCCACCAGCCACCGCTCGTCCCGCCCTCGGCGGGGTAGGGCGCGCGCCCATGGACCGGGCAGCCGCCTGTCTCCTCCTCGTTCATCTCGCCGACTACGGCATCGGGCTTCTCAGACACAGAGAGATCCTTCCGGATCGGGGTTTGCTCAGTGGTTGGTCTTGCAGGCGGGGCAGAGGCCCCAGTAGATGACCTCGGCTTCGTCGATCGCGTAGCCGTGGTCATCGAAGGGGGTGAGGCATGAGGCTATGCCGACCGCGCAGTCGACGTCGGCGATCGCGCCGCATAAACGGCAGACGATGTGGTGGTGGTTGTCTGCGACACGCGACTCGTAGCGCGCAACCGAGAGCGACGGTTGAATCCGCCGCACGAGCCCGGCGTCGGTCAGCGCCCGCAGCACGTCGTAAACAGCCTGATGTGAGACACCGAATTCCTCGCGCACGGCGACGATGATCGAGTCGGTGTCGGCATGCGGGTTCTCGTGGACCGCCGCTAGCACCGCGACTCGCGGCCGCGTCACGCGAAGGTCGGCATCCCGGAGCAACTGCTCGTAGTCGAGGCTCGCCGGCACGCCCTGGCAGTGTTTCGCATTTTCTTGACTGATTCAAGAAGCATATGCTAATTCCGCGGCTGGCATTTCGAACGCCCATCCACGGCGCTCTGCGACTCCGTGTCATGTCAAGCAAAACATCGCTATCCGAAGGAGAACAGTGTCGTTCCAATCAACCTGCCAGAGCGACTTCGAGCCAGCTGCTGCTCGCAGCGCGGTCCACGAGTTGCTGGCTGCCGGCATGTCGCCACGGGACGTGAAACTTCTCATTGGTACAGCCACGCGAGACGTCCGCAACCAGCCGATGGGCACCTTCGCAGGTACGATCAGACCCGACGCCCCCCGTCGGAACGTTCGCGGGCAAAACTCGTCTGCGCAGCCAAGCCGCCGGCGGTTGGGCCGGCGACCCGACAGCCAGCGGCAAGGGTCATTCGCAGACGCCGAGCACGACAAGGTTGTGACCTTCGATGATGGGCACGAGGTCTCGCGGACGATCAGCAGCCCCGGTCTCGCTCGGCTACTGCGACCCGCAGCAAACGATCGCGAACACGCCGAAAAACTGCTCGCCGAGATCCATCAAGGCCACGCAGTCGTGCTCGTCACCCATCCCACGGAGGTGGCGCAGATCAGTACACAGGAGATCGCGCAGACCGATCCACAGCCGGAAAGCGAGCGCGAGGCCGCGTGAAACGGTCGACCAGCGACCTAGCAACGATCGCCATCGCAGGCGATCGAGCGCACAGCACCATCACATAACTGCTCCTGGGGATCGCGAGAAACACTCGCGATCCCCGACGCTTCGGGTACGCCATCGACGGCTCCGGGTTCGCGTCTCGCGCTACGGCCCGTAAGGGCCAGTCTCAGCGGCCTGGATGCGTCCCTGCCAGACCGCTTGGGCGCCAAGGGTTCCGGTCCGATAGACCATGTAGCCGGCGCCGATGGAGACCACGACGAGCACGACGCGCAGCGCCCTGAACGTCGAGCGCGGAGATAGCAGGCGATCGATTATGCCGAGTCCGGTCGGCATGCCGCTCGAGACTCGCAGCGCTGCGAACGTGAGAATGAGCGTGGCGGTAAACACGACGTAGATGACTGCAAGGACGTGCGCGGCCTGGGCGTGCTGGGCGATCAGGTGCGCGGCTCGTCCGTGCAGGTGGAGCGCAGCACGCAGCGCGGCCCCGGCCTGCATCGTGACGAAGATCGAGCTCATCGCGACGATCGACACCAACGCGAGCGCGATGCCGTATCGCGTCAGCCAGCCTGGCTTGATCATGAAGATGATCGCTGCTACGACTGTGGTCGGGATCAAGACGACCGGCACGTGCACGAACAGCGGGTGTGCGGGCAGGCCGCTGTAAATCGTCAGGATCCGGATCGGCAGCGTGATGAAGCCGAGCAAGGCGAGCGCCGTGAGGACGAACTCGGCTCGCCGCCAGTCGACTCCACCGTGGTCGCCCCGATTGACGCGGGTCGCCTCGGCGCTCATGCGCAGTCGCCGCCAGGCAGTCTGGATCGCGAAGGGTCGTCGCCGCGACGACGCGGGCCGGCGGTGACCCTTAGGTGTCGTCCAACTGCCACTGCCCGAGTATTCGCCGGCCGTCTAAGGGTGTGGTGAGGGCATGATGAGAATGTTCTTTTGCTTCGACGCGTCGTGGTCGGTCGCCGATTGCGGGCGGCCTATGATGGATTGATGACGCCGGTTGCAGCACGCCCGAAGACGGCGGGTGTGTCTGGGTCGATCTTGGTCGTCGAGGACGAGCCTGCGATCGTCGACTTCCTTGAACGGGGTTTGCGCGCCGAAGGCTTTGCGGTTGAGTCGGCGAGCGATGGCATCGAAGGCACCGGGCGTGCGTTGAGTCCCGGCATCGATCTGGTTGTGCTCGACATGATGCTTCCCGGGCGCAGCGGCCAGGAATCGCTGGTGATAATTCGCGAGGCACGACCGACGCTGCCGGTGATCGTCCTGACGGCTCGCGGCGAGATCGAGGACCGGGTAGCCGGCCTTGATGCAGGGGCCGTCGACTACCTAGTCAAGCCGTTTGCGTTGGCTGAGCTCGTCGCTCGGATTCGAGCCCAGTTGCGGGTCGCGTTGCAAGCGCCAACGACGACTGCCCGCTGCGGCGACATCGAGCTTGACTTGATTACGCGCGAAGTCCGCCGCGGCGAGCTGCAGATCCGGCTTTCGACGACGGAATTCGAGCTGCTCACCTACCTCGTGCGAAACCGGGGGCGGGTCCTTTCCCGGGCCGAGCTGCTCAGCGCCGTCTGGGGGTATGAGCACGATCCGGGCACCAACGTCGTCGATGTCTACGTCGGATATCTGCGACGCAAGCTACGTTTGAGGGGTCGACGCGCACCGATCGTGACGGTGCGCTCGGTTGGCTACCGCCTCGACGATGCGCTTTAGCTCACGCCTCTGGGCAAGCCTGCGCTGGCGACTGACTGCATGGGTCGCGTGCGCGATGCTCCTATCGACTGCGGTCATTTTTGTCGTCGTCTACCGCGACATCGATCACAAACTCCGAGGCCAGATAGACCATGACCTCGTTGGCGATACAGCCGAACTCGCGCAGACGCTGAGTAGTGTGAGCACGCCTAATGCCAGCGTAATCCTGGCGGCAGCTAAGCGCGGGATTGGCAGCGAGCCCTACCGTACGACCGACAAGCTGCTCTTCGCAGTCGTGCCACGAGCTGGCGCGACGAGCAACGATCCTGGGCTGTTTGTCGGCCGCCGCTCCGGTGCCAACGGGGCAACGGGCAAGGCGTCTACAGCGAGCGCGCTCGGGCGAGCGCTCCTCTTGCCCCATGGCGGCTTCTCGAGTCAAGCCGCGTCGGCTGGAATCACGATGCGGGTGTTTGAGCAGACGTTCAAGGTCGCAGGACGCAACGTGGTCGTGGGTGCCGGCGAGTCGTTGGCTGTCGTCACGGACGCTGAGCGGAGTCTCGTGACAGCATTTATTTTCGCCGGAGGGCTGGCTTTCGCGATTGCACTTCTTGCCGCCTATTTCGCGGGGGCGCGAGTGTCTGCACCACTTCGCCGTATGGCGGCTGTGTCCGCGCAAGTCGACGCTGGCGACCTGAAGGCCAGAATGGCTGCACCAGTCGGACACAACGACGAGGTGCGAATACTGACCGATGCCTTTAATCACATGCTCGATCGGCTGGCCGAGCACATCGATTCGCAGCGCAGTTTCATCGCCGACGCCTCGCATGAGCTACGCACACCGCTCACCGTGATCCGCGGCCAGCTCGAGGTCCTCGCCGCGCAACGAAACCCCTCCGGCGCCGAGGTGCGACGCGTGGAGCGGCTCGTCTCGGCGGAGATCTCACGAACGAGCCGCCTCGTCGACGACCTCCTGCTACTCGCGCAGGCCGAGCGCCCGGCTTTTCTGCACATGGACACGATTGAAGTTCAGTCTTACGTTGCCGAGCTTTGGGACGGAATGAGCCTTACTGGCAAGCGCAATTTCGAGCTAGGCGAGGTCCCTGCGGGAACGTTGATCGCCGATCCGGACCGTCTCGCTCAAGCACTCCGCAACCTCGCACGCAACGCGATCGAGCACACCCGTGACGGAGAAGGACTCGTGCGCCTCGACGTCGCATACGTCGCACCCAATCTGCTTCGCTTTGTCGTCAGCGACGACGGCGACGGTATCTCCCCTGAGGAAACGACGCGTGTTTTCGAACGCTTCCACCGCACCGACCCAGCGCGCGCCAGAACGTCCGGTGGCGCCGGTCTCGGGCTCGCGATCGTGCGCGCCATCGCCGAGGCTCACGATGGACACGTCGTCGCCCACGACAGGCCTGACGGAGCACGGATCGAACTCGAGCTCCCCGGCTTCACCGTGACACCGAGCGCATCAGCGGGGCGCGAGCAACCCGACCACGCATCTCGTCCGTGATGCATGAAACGGATAATCCCCTAGAACCTCGACGCCCGAGAAGTTAGCCTCGTACGAGGCTATTGGCTAGGTTTCGACTGAGCCTCCGCCCGGAATGGAGGGAAGACGCGGCCGCTAGCAGACGTGGTCGCTACCGCGATCCCTTGCACTGGAGTAGACGGAGGTCCGTTCGCGCTAGCTCGCGAAAGCCGTTCCGCGATGAATCAAAGGCTGATCTGCAGCGTGACTGGGCCGGCGCGGGCAGCGTGCACGTCGAGCCAGCCTCCACGGCCCTCGGTGATCGTCGCACTTCCCTGCGCGACCTGCCACGCATCGACGAAATGCTCGCGCACGAGAACCGCCCCGGGGCGTGTGACCTCGAGGCGGATCGCCGATCCGTTTGCGCTCACGAGCCGCGCCGGGCCGCTGAGGAGTCCGTGAGCACCAATCACGGCATAGACCCGCCAATTTGTGCTGTGCCATGTGAGGCGCAGCCCGGGCACACCGGCGCGCAGCATCCGCGCCTCGGCGTAGGCCGAGTAGTCAAGCGGGACATTCGGCAGCGCGACGAACCGCACGCCGTTGTCGAGCAGCCAGGCGCGGTAGGAGTGTGACGATAGCGGCGTCGAGCTGTAGAAGATCGGGTTGTCGACGGTGTCGAGCTGTCGCTCCCAGCCCCGCGCGAGCGGGAAGTACGGTGCGACGTAGGCCGCCTCCCAGTGCAGCGCTGTCGGCACTACCTCGGCGCGCGCGAGTGGATGATCAGCTCGTCGCAGGTAGCTCAACAGCGGCCGAAAATAGGCGGCATCCGTCGATGCGTTCCCGTCCCCGAGCAGCGCGGGCCACGCGGGTATCCACTGGGCCAGAGCGAGCGGAACGGCGGCCGTGAGAAGAAGCACTCGACCGGGCCGAGCGTCCGGTGCGAGCATCACCACAATGGCGACGCCAAAACACGCACCCAGCCGGGTGACGTTGGCGCCAACCGCGCTTGGGAGCATGTAGGCGAGAATCAGCGCCAACGTGTAAAGCCCCACTCCCAGGGAGATCGTGCGGTCGTAGCGCGCGGCGATGACCGCGATCGGAACGAGGGCGACGAGCATCGAGACGAAGTTGACGGACGCGAACGGCATCGTCCCCTGGCCCGGGAAAAGCGCTTGAAGCAGCGCCACAGGCACGAACGCGCCGGTCACAACCGCGACGCCAGGACGCCAGCGGCGGCGCCAGCAGCCGATCACCCATGCGCCGGCCACCAGGACGAGGAACGCCCCGGCTAGGGGACTTGCCAACGCCGAACCGAGAGCAAACAGCGGCGCAAGAGGCCAGCGTCGACCACTCGCCAACACCAGCGCGACGAGCGCCAGCGCCTCTCCCAGCAAGTAGGGCTCCTGACCAATTGCGACCTGCACGACGGTCCCAACAGCAAATGCGACCGCTCCCGCCCTTCCGGCCCGGCCGAAACGAGCGACGGAAAGACGATCAAATGCCCAGGCGGCGACCAGCACGCACGCCACATCCATCGCCGGGATTCCGGCAAGCCAACCGATGGCAGGGAACAGCACCGAGTAATCGAGCGTCCAGTGCCCGGCGTACCACTGGCTATCCCACAGCGTCAGCCCGCTGCGCGCAAACAGCTCAACGCGGTAGGTCGCCGCCGCCAAGTCGCTGCCCGGCGCACCGGTTCCGATCGCTAGCAGCGCGAGCGACGCAGCGAGCGCAGGGGCGACGACCCGTGAACTCGAGCTCACAACGACAGACCGAACCTGACTCACCGCGAAATCAGGCCCGGTGACGCGCTGTCAACGTCACATGGCGAGCAAGCCTGCGCCGACGCGTACGGGCCTTCGCACGCCAGCCGCAACGTAGTGACGCCGACGATCACCATGGCGACAGCGGCGATCCGCAGCCTCCGTAGCGAACGTCCTGAGCGAGACATCGCCACCAGCTTCAAGCACAGGCATCAACTGTCACTCAGAGTTGAGTGAGAGTTCTCACATCTGCACTCCAGGCGCAGAGAGAGCCGTCGCTGCTCGGTATTCTCGCCTTCGTGGTGCCCGCTCGCGATCACCCTCGGTCTTCGCGGAGATCTGACCGCCAAGCGGGGTCAGCGGACGGCCAGCTTCCGCTGGTTGGTCGTTTCTTTCCTGCTCCGGTCGCCGCGAAGGTCCCGGAGGTCATCCTCCTCTTCTGGGTCGTGAAGATCCTTACGACCGCGGGCGGGGAGGCCACGTCGGATTACCTGAAGACTTACGGCAACTTCAAGGGCGGCGGCATTGAGGTGCTCGTCATCGTAGTCGGGCTCCTGCTGCAATTCAGCACGCGCCGCTACCGAGCGTTTGCCTACTGGTCCCTGGCCTTTGCGATCGCGATCACGGGGACCGGCGTCTCCGATTTCCTGCATCTCGACGTCCACGTCCCCTATGCGGGGACGACCCTGCTGTGGGCGGTGGTCCTGGCCGCGATCTTCTGGGTCTGGCAGCGCAGCGAGGGCACGCTGTCGATTCACAGCATTACGACCCAGCGACGTGAGGCCTTCTACTGGGCGACCGTGTTCGCGACCTTCGCCCTCGGGACCGCGCTCGGAGACTTCACCGCGACCTCGCTGAACATGGGATACCTGACCTCGGGGATCGTCTTCGCCGTCGTCATCCTGATCCCGGCCTTGGCGCACCGCCAGCTCGGCCTGAACGGCATCGCCGCGTTCTGGATGTCCTACATCGTCACCAGGCCGCTCGGCGCGTCGTTCGCCGACTACATCAGCAAACCCCA
>Ga0182015_10002828_pt1 | contig 20237 bp, 19 predicted proteins | sample 712P3MmetaG_FD_120478 | JGI IMG/M metagenome (GOLD analysis project Ga0182015, IMG submission 120478) | Permafrost microbial communities from Stordalen Mire, Sweden - 712P3M metaG | ecosystem: Environmental > Terrestrial > Soil > Wetlands > Permafrost | place: Sweden: Stordalen | collected...
TGAGTGAGCTCATTGCGAAATACCATGCAGGTGGTGCATATCAGATCGCTGAGGTTTATGCTTTCCGGAACCAGTCCGACAAGGCGTTCGAGTGGCTAGACCGGGCTTATACCCAACATGACGGCGGTCTGGCCTATACGAAAGTGGATCCCGTACTGAAGAACTTGCACGGCGACCCGCGATATGCCGCGTTCTTGAAGAAACTCAATCTGCCGAATTGACACTCTGTTTCAGAGAAGTTTGCGTCTCCCGCCATTCCGGCCCATCGTCGAGCGTTGTTGACCGATATTTCTTCGATCATTTACCGAGAGTAATTACTGTGAGCTAGCGGTTGCTCACATTCCCCCAATATCCCGTCACGTGTGAGTCTGCGTGCAGCGTTTCAGGACACAATCGTGGGCGCGCAGCAAACAGAACTACGGATACTGGCCGTCGTTCCAACTTACAGACGCGCAGAAATAGCGCGTCAACTTGCCCCATTGAACGCCAACCTCTTATTTGTGAGGCATTCCGCCGAGGCGTCTGCAGCCATTCGTGAAAACGATGTCATTCAGGTAGCCCTTCTCCCGGCGAATCTCACAGATACGGATTGGTGGGAACTATGGGGCGCGTTGGCACTCTTGAACGCTCGCCCGGCGATCTTGGTCTACGCGCGAGAGGCAACTTTCCAATTGTGGTCGGGTGTTCTTGAGGCGGGAGGCTACGACGTAATTGTAGAACCCTTTTCAGACAGTGATTTGCAAAATGCCGTGCTGCGTGCCGCAAAGAGTTTTGAGCAAAGAGCGGACGACGGCATGGCGCACAAATGATTCAGGAACTAAAGAACGGAGGAAGAACAATGGGCCAATCTTATGATGCAATCTCTCTGACGGGCCTGCCGAAGCGCTCGAACCATGGTCTTGAAGCTTCTCACCACCTTACACACAAGGCGGCAAGGCTCTGGCGTTCCCTCGCATTTTCCACAATCCAGTGCGTCGCCCTCGCCATCGGCTGGACATTCGCGCTCAGCATTCCGATGTGCGCGCAGGAACCTTCAGACATAGCCAAACAGGCGCAAAATCCAATCGCCAGCCTAATTTCCGTCCCTTTCGAAAACGACTTCAATCCTTACACAGGGGTCAACAAAGAAGACAGCTACGTCCTGGAGATGAAGCCGGTCATTCCCATCCGCTTGTCGAACGACTGGACTCTGATTACACGGACGATCATTCCCGTAATCCAAGTTCCCGATCTGGCCCCGGGCGTGAGCGGAACGAGCGGCTTGGGCGACATACAGGAGTCGCTATTTCTATCGCCGTCTAAAGCTGGTCCCGTGATTTGGGGCGCCGGGCCGGTGATCTCGATTCCTACCGCAACGGAGAACATCCTCGGCACAAAGAAACTTAGCGTCGGACCCACTGTGGTAGTGCTTAGAATCCAAGGGCACTGGTTATTCGGATCGCTGGTGCAAAACTTGTTCTCTGTAGCTGGACCGTCGGGGCGACCCGATGTGAATCAGATGTTGATGCAGCCCTTTGTCAATTACAACCTGCCTCACAAGTGGTATCTCACCTCCTCGCCCATTATCACTGCAAATTGGGAAGTAAGACCCGACGAAAGATGGGTAGTGCCTGTGGGCGGCGGAGTCGGAAAGATTGTGCATTTCGGGAAGCTGCCTGTGAACATCTATACCCAATTCTTTCGCAACGTACAGCGCCCGGATGGCACCAGCAGTTGGTCCGCAAGATTTCAGATGCAACTTCTATTTCCCAAGAAACGATGACAGAAGCACTTCAGGTTGAGTGGGACTCCGATATGAACAGCCGTACAGCCATCGCGCATCCGGATCTTCCTGCGAGCGTCATGTTAGATCCGGCCTGGACGAAAGAGAAACTCCGGACTCGAGCACCTTCCAATCTGTCCCGAGTGACGAGACAACGGGCATCAAAGCGATCTCCAAGTCTGAAGAGCAGAGTGGCGCCCGCTCAGTCGGATGGGCAGCAACAGAATATCCTTCAAGAGCTCTTTCTGACGTCGCGCAAGAGGTTCGTCCGAATTGCGTATCGCATTCTCGGGAACATCGAAGACGCCGAGGACGCTGTGCAAGACGCTTTTGTTTCCGTGTGCCGCCACTTTGGCAAATTCGAAGGCCGCTGTGCCATAACAACCTGGCTGACTCGTATCGTAATGAACGCGGCCTTGATGGCTCTGCGCAAACGGAAGAAAACGCGTTGCTCGTTCGACGAAATGGACCAGGCGATGTCGTCTTTCGCTGAAACAGTTCCGGATACCCAGCCGAATCCCGAACTGGCCTGCTCGCGAACGGAATCGTATGAATTTCTCGAAGTTCATCTGAATAGACTTAATCCCCTGCTTCGGGAAGCAGTCGTGACGACGTACTACGACGAACTCTCCGTCACAGAGGCAAGTTCGGCCATCGGTGTTTCTCTAGGAACCTACAAAGCGCGATTGTTTCGCGGCAGACGCCTGTTGCAGCAGCGTGCGATCTCTAGAGAGAGAGTCAACTCCCGTCAAACCAAGCAGGCAAATCCAGCCGTTCGTTTATCCCACCGGAACACTGTGAGCTAGCCGTTGCTCACGTTTTCAGGTTCGCTGAACGCTGCAAATACTTGGGTGTGATTCGAGATGCACATAACGCGGGGGAACGATCGATCACAACAAGGAGACGTACTATGAATGCAGCGGAAAAGCTAGCGAAGGGAATAATCGCCAACTACAACAATCAGCTACAGAGCAGCACGATAGACCTACCTGCACATGTTGAATCCTTACTACAAAGCTTAGGAGCAGCAACTTCCGACTCTGGGGGTAAGGTCACTTATTACGGCTCTGATCCCATCACGCCGGACCGATTGCCTTATGGATCTATCAGCGCAATCTCGCTCGCGGCCAAGGCGATCCTGATCGCAAAGATATGGAAGGAGCGTACAGGCGAAGGGCAGGATATTCACATTGACGTGCGTAAGGCTTTGCGGCGCCTCACGCCGTTCCTCGACGGGAAGTGGGAACTTGTCAATGGATTCCCCGGACGCACGGATCCACATAGCCCGTTTACCGGCGGTCCGGATATTGTTCCCACAAGGGACGGCAAGTGGATTATGTTGGCCGATGTGTTTCCCGCTTTGCGCCAGAACGCACTCGACGTCCTTAAACCCAAGGGTGGCACGTATGAAGCGCTACGCGACGCGGTGAAAGAGTGGAACGGTGAAGAACTTGAAGCGGCCGGTGAGAAAGCGGGCATCCCCATGCCGCTTGCGCGCAACATCAAAGACGTGCTGAAGATGGATGCCTTCACCAAGTCCGTGGGGCTGATGCCTCTCGTCAGCGTCGAGAAGGTGGGCGAAAGCGATCCGATACCATTTACGCCCAATCCGAAGACGCCGCTCGATGGTATCCGTCAACTCGCTACAACTCACGTCATTGCAGGCCCATCGATCGGTCGCGCAATGGCCCTGCATGGCGCCGACGCGCTCAACGTGTGGCGGCCATCCGATGTCGAGCACACGCTCTGGCACTACACCTCGCATGTTGGAATGCGGTCCACCATGCTTGAGTTGGGTGACAAGGAAGGCCGTGCGAAGTTCCTTGAACTCATTTCCAAAGCCGACATATTCGTCTCGAATCGCCGTAAGGGATGGCGGGAGCGATTCAATATCACTCCAGAGGAAACGATTAATCATCGCCCGGGTCTAATCGATACACAGATTACCTGGGCCGGCGAAACCGGGCCGTGGTCGAGTCGCGTCGGCTTCGACATCACCGCCACTCTCGCTTGGGGCCTCGACAATATCGAGGGTACCGACGAAAAGCCAGCACATCCGTCGATATACGTGGCCTGCGACTACGTAGCGGGTTGGCTCGCAACTTGCGGCGTCCTGTCGGCACTGCTACGGCGTGCGAAGGAGGGCGGAAGCTACCGCGTCGTGGTTTCGTTGTCACGCACGGCTCTCTGGCTTGCTGAGCTGGGCATTTTCGATCGCGACTACGTGGCAAAAACGGCCAGCTCAAATGATGAGCACCACTATCCGGATCCCGATGGATTCGTTGTCGATACGCCAATGGGTCGCTATACCGGCATCAAGGAAATGATCGAAATGTCGAAGACGCCGGGTGAATACAAGTATCCATTGACTCCGTTGGGTTCGTGGCAACCAAGCTGGCTCTAACGGAGGAGAGCCCAAAGCGAATCGGAAAGGACAGCGCGGGGGGAAGTCTCGTCATGGCGTGCCGTCAGGACGAGACTTCACCTTAAACCGAGAAAAGATGAAGCTCAAACTCAATTTCACTGTCCTGCTCCTCACACTTCTGGTTGTTCTCGCAGCCTCCTCCAAAGGAATGGACGACACTCCTGAACCACACAGATTTTTTCGAGAGTACGTTGGCTTAAGTGACGATCAGATCGCCACAATTCGAAATGGAAAAGCCCTGGCGCGCGTCCTCGAATCACGTACGCCCGATGAGGTATTTGTCTTCGGAGCCGTGTACGTGGAATCGACTCCAGAGAAATATGTCAAGCTCGCGTCAAACATAGAATCGCTACGGAAACTTCCGAACTATCTCGCGATCCAGGAGTTCAGCGACCCGCCTCAACTCTCGGACCTGGATGGCTTCACGCTCGATGAGCAAGACATTCAGGAACTCAAGAAGTGCAAACCAGGCCATTGCGAAGTTCAATTGCCGAGCGAGTCCATGGAGGCTTTCCAGCAATCCGTGGATTGGTCGTCTCCGGACGTGACAGAGCAGGTGAACCGCTTGGCAAAAAAGCTAGCACTCGAAGCGATTACGCGATACCAGCAAGGGGGTAACGAGGCCCTCGGCACCTATCGAGACAAGGCTCACCCATCCATCGTGGCCGACACATTTCGGTCCCTGTTGAGCAGGTCCAAGGCACTTCCTGTCTACCTGCCCGAGCTTAATCACTATCTCCTCGACTACCCGACCGCCCCGTCGGAACATATCCAATCGAAATTCTATTGGGAGAAGGTCAACTTCGGCCTCAAGCCCACCATTCGGGTAGTTCAGGCCATCATTTACCGGGATGTTGGCACCGCGGGCCCTGCATACGCCATAGCAGTCAAACAGCTCTATGCAAGCCACTACTTTGAGACAGCACTGGATTTAACCTTTTGTGTCTCAGACCCTGAGAATCGCGAACGTCCAGGCTTCTATCTCATCACCGTTAAGGGCTCTCAACAAGCTGGTCTGACCGGATTGAAGGGAAGCTTGGTGCGGAAAGTTGCCGTGGACAAAACACGTTCCTCGCTCGAACGAGCACTCGCAACAATCAAACAGAGACTCGAAGCCCAGACCGATTGACTCGCCAAAGGATAGTCCACTACAGATGCTGGATCGCCGCACAATAAACGTCCTCTTGACCATGCTCGTCTTTGTCTTAGCGGTCGCCCTCATCTACGTCGTGCGGACCATTCTCGTATTGTTTGCTTTCTCCATCCTCTTCGCGTACCTGATTAATCCTGCGGTGAGAGTCCTGCAGCGGTACTCCCTGTTCTTCAAAGACTTAAAAGGCCCTCACATCTTTCAGGCTTATCTGGGATTTCTCATTCTGCTTGCCTTGCTCGTGCAAGCATTCGCTCCCGACTTCCGTCGCTGTCCGGGTGCGTTAGGCAATCTTCCCGCATTTGCTGACAGTGTGGCCAGCGGGGAAATTGCGAACAACTTTGGGAAAAACCTGGGCTGGACGGAAGCTCAGACGCTGAGACTGAAGACTTTTCTTCAGGGACATAGATCCGACATCGAGAGTGCAAGACAAGCGATCCAGCGATCCGCAGTTACCATCGCGGGCGGTGTTCTAGTCATACCCATTCTCGCCATTTTCTTCCTGAGCGACGGCGAGAAGCTGATAAATCAGATCCTCCTTCTGGTTCCCCCGACGTCCGATCAAGATGGCGTTCGCTCGCTCGTCGTCGACCTCAACCTCATGCTTCAGCGCTACATACGCGCAAAGGTCATTCTAGGTCTGCTCTCGTTTCTCTTTTCTTCCATAGCGTTGCTGTCGCTCGGTTTTCCCCATTGGCTCGCGCTCGGGGTGCTCGCGGGAATGCTGGAATTTATTCCCATTGCCGGATGGATGATGGCCGCAGCAACCATAACCAGTTTCGGATTCATTACGCACTCGCATTGGATCTGGATGCTGGGGTTGCTGGGAGTCTGGCGAGTCGTCATGGACTACGCGATTTCGCCCCGAGTCATGGGACATCAACTGGAGATTCATCCGCTGCTCGCGATATTCACCGTCATGGCAGGGGGAGCGGTGGGCGGAATCGCCGGTATCTATCTTTCCATTCCACTCGTCGCCACGCTGCGAGTCGTCTGGCGTCGGCTTCCCGCGCTCACTAACGCGACGTCCTGATCCATAACTTCCTCTCTGCAGCCGATCTACGCATTTCTTCCGCGCGATTCCCCTTCCTTCTCGTTCCACCATCGGGCTTGATCGAATCCCATCACGGTGAGCTAGCGGTTGCTCACGTTTTCAGATTTGACGGAGCTTGCGAATATTCGCTCGTGAGACGAGCACCGACGCCTCGAAATGAAAGGAATTATCCGATGACGGAAACGAAAAAGGAAAACGCAGAGTCTTCGACTGGGAAAGCAACCAGTGTGATCGACTATATCGTCCAGCGACTCGCTGATGAGGGTATCACGGACTGTTTCGGCGTACCGGGAGACTACGCGTTCCCGGTCTGTGACGCAGTCGATCGCAACCCAAAGATCAGATGGGTCGGCTGCTCAAATGAGTTGAATGCGTCCTATGCTGCCGATGGCTATGCACGCGTTCGAGGCGCAGCTATGCTGTCGACGACCTATGCTGTGGGTGAGTTATCGGCGATCAACGGAGTGATGGGTGCAAAAGCCGAGCGCTCACTCGTCTACCATGTCGTCGGCATGCCGTCCCACCAGAATGAGCTCTTGCGCAAGAAAATGCATCACACATTTGGCGACGGAGTCTTCGGGAACTTCGTCGACATTTCCGCTCAAGCTGCCTGTTGCCACGCGGTGATCAACCCTGACAACTGCGTGATTGAAATGGAGCGTGTGATCCTGGAGGCGCGTCGCAATAACCAACCCGCTTACATCGTCGTTCCCGGAGACTACGCGCTGGCACCGTTCACGCCGACTGAGGTGAGTCCTGTCGCGCTGAAGTCGGGCGAAGCGTCCCTCAAGAAAGCAGTCGCAGCCCTAGCCGAAAAGATAAGAGGCGCCAAATCCATTGTCGCCTTTCCGGCATTCATATTGTCGCGTCTCGGCTTACAGAAGGAGGCCAAGCAGGCGATTGAGGCACTGGGCTGCCCGTTTGCTACCACGACGATGGAAAAGTGCATCATCGACGAAAGCCACCCGCAATTTGCGGGCGTGTATGCGGGAGCGGCATCCACGGAGAAGACGCGGCAGATCGTCGAGGACGCAGAATTGGTGCTTGATCTTGGCGGGATCAGTCTCAACGATGAAACGACCGCGGGCTTTTCTGAGCGACTTGATCCCGCACGGTTCGTCTCGGTCGGGTTGAATGACGTTCGTATTGGACAACAGGTGATCGCGAATGTCCGAATCGTCGACGTGCTAGGTGCGATCGCAAAACTCAAATCGTCTCTGCCGTCGTTCAAGAGAACGTCGGAGCAAGCTCAACCCGTAACTGGAAAGCCATCGGACAAAATCACGATGGAGCAACTCTATCCTCGTTACGCCGCGTTTATCCGGCCGGGCGACAACGTCGTTCTGGAAAGCGGGAGTTCCACCTTGGGACTCGCGCCAGAAACGCTCGCCAACGATGTGCAGGTGCACATTCAAATGTTATGGGGATCGATTGGATGGGCTACGGGGGCCACCTTCGGGATAGCGCTCGCTAACGCGAACCGAAGAACGGTCCTCATCACCGGCGAAGGCTCTCATCAACTAACCGCCAACGAGATCGGGAATATGGGGCGCTACGACGCCAAGCCGATCATCTTTGTCCTCAACAACGACGGCTATATGGTGGAGCGCGCCCTGGAACCCTACCCAGACTGGTCCTACAACGATCTCGCAAAGTGGCGTTATGCCGATTTGCCCCGGGCATTGGGATGCGCTGACTGGGTAACAGCGCGAGTCGAGACGCTCGGCGAGCTCGACGCCGCGATGAAAGCGGCCCGCGAAAGTAAGTCGGGCGCGTACATCGAGATCATTGGCGGGCGAATGGACATGCCTAAAACTCTCGCCTACGCGCATACCCGCATTAAGGAATTGTATGGAGATGCGGCCGTATAACGTTCCAGTTACTCCTTTGACAGCCGACTAGCAGCTTTTCCACCACTGGGCCGGAGTCGGCGGGCCGGCCCAGTGAATTCAAACAAGGATAAGAAAGTGACAATCGAGCGGAGCATTGCAAAGTGTGTTTCATTCTTTCTGCCAATCTTCGCGGCATTATTTCTCCTACCGCGAGCGAGAGCGCAATCGTTGACCATGGATGGCGAGTCCGGAATCTTCCTGCAACCACTGGCCGATGTCGTTCCCTCGCTGCAACACAGGTTCGGCGGCCCAACGGTCAGCTTCCATGCCGTCGACGCCGGCCCCGTCGCCGGAAACTACATCAACATTGGAGTCGAAGAGGGTTTTGGAAACTGGCTGGAATTCGGGTACACCCGCAGCAACCACACGGACGGTGGAGATCCCACGATCAGTCCTCTTTTTAACTTCAGCGGGATGAATATCTTTAACGTCAAGGCTAAGGTCCTGCCCGCGAACTATCACGGCCATAAATATTTTCCGGCCATTTCTGTCGGCGGAGTGCTCCGAACAAATGATCCCTTCGTCGTACAGGCTGTCAAGCACAAGGATGCAACGAATGGTGATGTCTACCTCGTCGGGACAAAACTCTTCATGATCGGGAAAAAGTTCGGCTTCGTAGGAAGCGCCGGCGTTCGCGGCACCAACGCACAAAAGTACGGCTATGGCGGAAATACCGTGGACTGGGAAGCTCGGGCGTTCGGCGGCGTCGCTTTTCCAATTCCGATAAAGAATGTTCTCGTACTTACCCCTGCTTTCGAGATCGATCAAGAGCCCAGCAGAATCAAGTACGTCCCTACAGCGAGATTACCCACCGACTTGATCTACGCATTAAGGATTTCGCGTTTTCCTGATTCGAAATGGAGCATCGACATTGGAACCGGTCACCTCGGCGCGAACATCGGACCAGGGCTCAACATTAAAGTAAACAACGCCCTCGCCATTGCGGCCAACTACAGGTTCTGAGCGATAGAGGAACGGCTCAGGCCCGCACATGCGCCGCCTGCGCACTGCAGCAGACGGATTTTCGAAGAGAAAAGAGGATCAAATGCGGAAGGAATCTACAACCTTTTCAACAATTCGCACCCCCTCGTCGTATCCCGCGTCGCAGAAACGCTACCTCTCTGCCGCCCGCGCGGACGTGCGGGTCCCCTATCGGGAGATCGCTTTGTCGACGACACGCCGCGGCGAACGCGTTGAAGAAAATCCTCCTTTACCGGTTTATGACACCTCCGGCCCATACACAGACCCCGAAGTACGGATTAACCTCGATCGGGGCCTCCCCAACCTGCGCACGAACTGGATCAAGGAACGCGGCGATACGGAAATTCTTTCTGGTCCGAGTTCCGAATATGCCCGCATGTCCGACAACAACCTTCTCAACTACAACATGCGTTTTCCGTCTCCCTTCATTTCTCGACGCGCCTACATGAGCAAAAACGTCAGCCAGATGCACTACGCCCGCAAAGGCATCGTCACAGCGGAAATGGAATTTGTTACGCTGCGGGAATCGATGCAGCTCGAGCGCCTATTACAGGATCCCTACTACGCATCCCTTGCCCGCCAGCACCACGGACAATCTCGGGGTGCGCGCCTTCCCGAACAGATCACGCCCGAATTCGTCCGCGAGGAAGTGGCAGCCGGGCGGGCGATTATCCCTGCGAACATCAACCATCCCGAGCTTGAACCGACGATCATCGGTCGCAATTTCAAGGTCAAAATCAACGCGAATATTGGCAACTCCGCAGTTACATCCTCTCCGACGGAGGAAGTTGACAAGATGATCTGGGCCGCCTATTGGGGCGCGGACACCATCATGGATCTTTCCACGGGCACGAACATCCACGAGATCCGCGAATGGATCGTTCGCAACTCCCCAGCGCCGGTCGGAACGGTGCCCATTTATCAGGCACTTGAGAAAGTGGGAGGCCGCGCGGAAGAACTCTCTTGGGACCTTATGCGCGACACTTTGATCGAACAGGCCGAGCAGGGAGTTGATTACTTCACGCTCCATGCCGGTGTTCGGCTGCCGTGGATTCCACTGACCGTGAACCGGCTGACGGGCATCGTCTCGCGCGGAGGCTCGATCATGGCGAAGTGGTGCCTGGCCCACCATAAAGAGAACTTCCTCTACACACATTTCGAAGAGATCTGCGAAATCATGAAGGCCTACGATGTGTCCTTCAGCCTGGGTGATGGTCTTCGTCCTGGCTCCATTCATGACGCCAATGACGAAGCACAATTTGCGGAGTTGCGAACACTCGGAGAGTTGACCGAGTTGGCTTGGAAGCACGACATCCAAGTGATGATCGAAGGTCCTGGACACGTTCCCATGCAGTTGATCCAAGAAAACATGGACCAAGAATTGCGGCACTGTTTCGAGGCTCCCTTCTATACCTTGGGGCCGCTCACGACGGACATTGCTCCCGGCTACGATCACATCACCAGCGCAATCGGTGCGGCTCAGATCGGGTGGTACGGCACGGCGATGCTGTGCTATGTAACGCCGAAGGAACACCTTGGCCTTCCCAACAAAGAGGATGTCCGTACGGGCATCGTCAGCTACCAAATCGCCGCACACGCGGCCGACCTCGCGAAAGGATGGCCCGGCGCACAGCTTCGCGATAATGCACTCTCCAAAGCGCGCTTCGAGTTCCGCTGGGAAGATCAGTTCAATCTGAGCCTTGATCCCGACCGGGCTCGTGAGTTCCACGATGCCACCTTGCCTCACGAAGGCGCCAAGACGGCTCACTTTTGCTCGATGTGTGGGCCCAAATTTTGCTCGATGAAGATTACGGAAGAAATTCGCGAAAAATATCAGAAAGATGCACAGGTGGGAATGGCGGAGAAGGCTCGCGAGTTTGCCGAGCGCGGTGGCGAGGTCTATTCGTGACGCTCGCCGACATCGCCGTCGTAGGCGGTGGCCTGCTTGGCCGCACCTTGGCATGGCGCGCCGCGCGTGCAGGCGCGCGCGTTGCTCTCTACGATGCGGCAGGTAGCCAGGGAGAAGGCTCCGCGGCCTGGGCCGCAGCCGGAATGATTGCCCCCATAGTGGAAGCAATCGATGCCGACGTTCAAATTGCCTCCATGGGAAAGCACAGCCTCACCCTATGGCCGCAATGGCTCGCAGACCTGCCAGTCCCGGTCTTCTATCGTAACAACGGAACTATCTTGCTCTGGCATCGTGAGGATTCCAGCGAAGCAGTCCGCGTCGAGCACAGGCTCGCTTCGCGAGTCCCACAGGCTGGTTGGAAACCTCTTGAAGATTCGCAGCTCCGCGAACTCGAACCAGAACTCAATTCACGACTGTCTCACGCCGCATACATTTCCGAAGAAGCACAGATCGACAATCGCGAATTCCTCAAAGCTGTTGGCTTGGCTCTCGAAGAAACCCGTGTCGAATGCCATTGGAACACGTTCGTCTCAGACCACGCACTTCCCGACGCCGGAGTCGTTGTGGATTGCCGCGGCATGGGTGCCAAGTCTAGCCGGCACAACCTCCGCGGCGTGCGCGGAGAGATTGTGCGGCTCCATGCGCCCGATATCGAGCTTCATCACATGCTGCGGCTCCTGCATCCACGCCACCCGGTATATATTGTCCCTCGCGCTGAAGGGCGGCTGGTCGTCGGCGCCACCAGCGTCGAGAGTGATGATCGCTCTCCGGTCTCCGTTCGTGGGGCCTTGGAACTCCTCGCTTCCGCGCAGTCGGTGCTGCCTGCTCTTGGGGAAGCGCGCATCCTCGAATTCAATACGCAAGTGCGGCCAGCCTTCCCGGATAATCTGCCCGCCATCCGGTTCGATCGCGAACGAAGAGTCCTTCGGATCAACGGACTTTATCGGCACGGATTCTTGCTGACGCCAACCATCGTCGAAGACGTCTTGATTCTATTGTCACTGGAGCCACCGACGCGCGTCGAAAGCTGGCCCTCCCTGCGATACCACGATGAGGTGCACGAATGTTTGTTCTCGTAAACGGCACACCACACCCGCTGCCGCAATCTCGGTCGCTCGCTGCGCTGTTGCGTTCCGTCTCGCCCCCGGTCCCGTTTGCGGTTGCTCTCAATGAAGAATTTATTCCCGGAGGAACGTACGAAGGCTGTCTCGTCCACCCAAACGACAGGATCGACATCGTTCATCCGACCGCCGGAGGTTGACATGGGAAGGCAAGCGATCCAAGACGAACTCATCTTGTATGGCAGAAGGTTCACCAGCCGTCTGCTCCTCGGAACCGCACGCTACGATTCTCCTTCGCTCCTGGCTGACGCGATCGCCGCTGCGGATCCCGCATTGCTTACGGTCTCTTTGCGACGCCAGCTGTCGGGCTCGAAGGAGTGCGGAGAATCTTTCTGGAACTTACTGCGCGAAACCAAACGGACGCTTCTCCCAAACACCGCTGGCTGTATGACCGCGCAGGAAGCTGTAAAAACGGCATGCATGGCACGCGAGCTGTTTCAAACCAATCTCATAAAACTCGAGGTCATTGGAGACGAAGTCAGCCTGCAGCCGGACCCCTTCGGTCTGGTTGAGGCCGCGAACCAACTCGTAAAGCTTGGCTTCCAAGTCTTGCCATACTGCACCGAAGATTGGGTGCTGTGCAGGCGTTTGATGGACGTTGGCTGCGAGGTTCTTATGCCGTGGGCTGCTCCCATCGGAACCGGCCAAGGACCCCGCAACGCCCGGGCTTTGCGGGAACTGCGCGAACGCGCACCGAATATACCCCTGATTGTTGATGCGGGAATAGGACTCCCGTCTCACGCGTGCCAGGTTATGGAATGGGGATTCGACGGCGTGCTCTTAAATACTGCTGTTTCGCGTGCTGATAACCCGGTTCGAATGGCAGGCGCTTTCGCCAGCGCAATCAAAGCCGGTCACAGCGCTTTTGTGGCCGGGCCCATGATCGTCCAAGAAGCCGCGGTGTCGAGCACTCCCGAAATTGGTCGTCCTTTCTCAACAGGCTCTTCGACCTTTCTTGCTACGGCCAACTGACGTTTTTTTTTGCTAGCTTAGCGCGCCATCTTTCGCTCAACCGCGGCAGCGCTTGGTTCCCTAGACTGTTGTACGAACATTTGCACCAAATCTGTCAAGACGGCGGTTTTCCAAACCGCCGCCGACCCGAATGGTTCTCGCGGATTAAGTCTCGCGCGACCAGCCCTTATTTGAGTGACATTTTTGTGATAGCGCCGCACCACATGAATCGCTGAAAGTATTTCGCTGTTTCTTCGCTGAGGGGGAAATTGGGGGGACTCTATGCATGCGGAGCCACATTTCAGTACATGGTGCCACTACCAAATTTTGTGATAACCCTTTTGTTTTCAAAAATGCGATTGAAAAGGAAGGACTTCCAAGAGATAGTACGCCTGACTCGTGAGCAGGAGTGCCACGGTCCGAGAATTCTGTTGACGCAGAGACTCAATGCAGTTTGCTGGGAAGATTGAACCAGCGGCTGGCGCGACCATTGTTGGGTCATTGCCGTTGACGTCTTCGCTAGGGTCCGAACAGCTGTACAATCCCTAAACGAGGAAATTGCGGTGGTTCTTCCTGAGCCAATTCACAAGGCGGGGCTATTGGTCCTTTCACTGTCGCGGGTTGTTTTTCTACTGTCCGTCCTGGCAGCAACTGCGTGGGCCATCGATCCCAGCAAGCAGATGACACAATATGCACATACAGCCTGGAGAATGCAGGACGGATTTTTGAACGGTGTGCCAATGGCAGTTGCTCAGACTACGGATGGTTATCTATGGATTGGAACGCAGACTGGACTCATGCGTTTCGACGGGGTCCGATTCGTTCCATGGAGGCCGAAGAGTGGGGAAGAATCGTCGTTATCCAACATTTACGCACTCCTCGGCGCGCGCGACGGGAGCCTCTGGATCGGAACGGATAATTCCGGGTTGAGCCATTTGGTCGATGGGGATCTGATCCAATATCCTGACCGGCCCGGAGGAGTCGGGGAAATCATGCAGAGCGCCAATGGAGAAATCTGGTTTTCGCATTATCAAATTACGGAGGCTGCATGGGAGATATGTAAGGTCCTCGGAGCGCGAACGCAATGCTACTACGGAAAGAACAACGGTATACCGCTGGTCGAGGATGGTTCGGGATCTCTTTGGACTGGCTACGGGGCAACGCTCACGCGCTGGAAACTGGGTTCATCCAGTACCTACGCTCAGCATGGGCTGGGATTGATGCGGGCGGGCGTGGTTAGCCTCGCTCCGGCGAGAGATGGTTCGATATGGGTTGGAATGGCGTCTGGCGGGCGCGGCGCAGGATTGCAACAATTCACAAATGGCGTATGGAAGCCGTTTATTGCGCAGCATTTCGACAGCAGCACCTTGATAGTTACCGCATTATTGTTAGACCGGAAGAATACGTTGTGGGTTGGCACCAGCCAAGGACTTTACCGTATTCGCGACCGGCAGGTGGATCACTTTGGGAGTTCAGACGGCCTGTCTAGTGACTATGTGAGTAACATGGGTTTATATGAGGATCGCGAAGGCAACATGTGGGTCGCCACGTCCGAGGGCCTCGACTGTTTCCGCGATCTACCTGTCACGACGTACACAATCCGCGAAGGGCTCCCAACGGTCGAGGTCGATTCGGTTCTCGCCTCGCGCGACGGCACGATATGGTTAAGCGTTGCTCAATCCCTCGTCGCACTTCGACATGAACGAACTCCCGTCATTGAGGCACACCGGGCACAGGGGAATCAGGTTATGGCGCTCCTGGAAGATCATGCCGGTCAACTCTGGGTGGGTGTCGATGATTTCTTGACGATATATAAGAACGGAACGTTCCGTAGGATCGATAAGCCAGACGGTGAGCCAATTGGGGTGGTTGTCGAAATGACCGAAGATGTGGACCACAATATCTGGGCCGAAACCACAGGGCCGCCCAGGACACTCTTTCGCATTCAGGACTTCAAAATCCAGGAAGGGTTTCCCGCGCTGCAGATGCCTGCTGCTCGGAGGGTTGCGCCTGATCCGGGAGGGGGCATCTGGTTGGGTCTCATTCGCGGCGATCTGGCCCGATACAAGAACGGCAACCTTGAGATATTTCCCTTCAGGCACAGGGCTGTTGCCGGCCTCGATTCTGAAGTAAATCAATTGCTCGTGACTTCCGATGGGGCTGTATTGGGAGCTACACATTTTGGAATCATCGCGTGGAGAAACGGAACTCAACAGACCCTCACAGTTCGAAACGGCCTTCCCTGCGATGGAGTCAATGCGCTTGTTTTTGACAATCAGGGAGATCTCTGGCTGTACTCGCAATGTGGACTCGTTGAGATCCCGAAGACCGAGATACAGAAGTGGTGGCAAAAGCCCGACACGGTAGTGCGTGTCAGCATCCTGGATTCTCTTGACGGCGTTCGTCCAGGGCAGGCCGCTTTTGATGCGGCGGCGCGATCTCCTGATGGGCGGTTATGGTTCGTCAACGGATTTGCGTTGCAGGTGGTTGATCCGGCTCACCTGTCTAGGAACTCCATTCCGCCGCCGGTGCATATCGAAGAAATCATCGCGGATCGCAGGAGCTATACTCCCGGAAGCAATCTTAGTCTTCCGTCGTTCACTCGAGATTTGGAAATCGACTACACCGCATTGAGCTTCATGGCGCCACAGAAGGTACGCTTTCGCTACAAACTTGAAGACCACGATACGGAATGGCAGGAACCCGGGAGTCGGCGACAGGCATTCTATAGTGATCTTCGTCCGGGAAAATACCGCTTTCGCGTGATCGCCTGTAATAATGACGGCGTTTGGAATGAAGAAGGAACAACTCTAGATTTCAGCGTCGCGCCAGCCTGGTACCAGACGATCTGGTTCCGCGTCTCGTGCGTGGGAGGCTTTGTTCTGTTGCTGTGGGCGCTTTATCAGCTCCGCCTTCAGCAACTGGAACGGCAATTCGGCATGCAGGTCGAAGCGCGTGTCAACGAACGGACACGCATCGCTCGCGATTTACATGACACGCTTTTGCAGAGTTTCCAAGGACTGCTGATGCGTTTTCAAGCCGTTTCGAACGAACTTGCGGAGGGCGAGCTCAAACAGGAACTCGACGAGGCCATCGACCGGGCCACGGGGGCGATTACTGAGGGGCGAGACGCGGTGCAGGGATTGCGCTCTTCGGTAGTGGAGAGAAACGATCTCGCGGCAGCCCTTGGGACTCTCGGAAAAGAGCTGGCTGCACCCGCTAGCCAGCCCCCCGAATTCACGATGCAGGTCGAAGGCGCGGCGCGCGACCTGCACCCGATCTTACGCGATGAAGTGTACCGGGTGGCGGGGGAGGCGCTACGCAACGCTTTCCGGCACGCCGATGCGCGGCGAATCGAAGTAGAAATCCGCTACGACGAGCGGGTGTTCCGGTTGCGTGTGCGCGATGACGGGAAAGGTATTGGTCCGAACCTTCTGGCTGAGGGCGGACGAGCGGGGCACTTTGGGTTACGCGGAATGCGAGAACGGGCCAAACGGGTGGAAGGCAAGCTGACGGTGTGGAGCGAACTGGGGTCGGGCACAGAGGTCGAGCTGAGAGTTCCCGCCTCGCACGCTTACACGAGATTTCGTCGTCCGCACCGCTCCTGGCTCGCCGAGAAGTTTTTCGCCAAAGACCATGAGATGAAATCATGAGCCAGGACGCGAATGCAATTCGGATTTTGGTGGTGGACGACCACCCCGTCGTTCGCGAAGGGGTCGATGCCCTGGTTCGCCGCCAAAGGGACATGCGGATCGTGGCGCAAGCGACCAACGGGCGGGAGGCGATCCAGCAGTTCCGCGCACAACGTCCAGATGTCACGCTGATGGATTTGCAGATGCCGGAAATGAATGGGCTCGATGCGTTGATGGCCCTTCGCGGCGAGTTTCCCGAGGCTCGCATCATTGTTTTAACGACTTATGCGGGAGACACACAGGTGTTGCGTGCGATCAAAGCGGGGGCCAGGGCTTACCTGCTAAAGAATGCTTTGCACAAAGAGCTACTGGACACGATCCGCGCCGTTCATGCCGGGAAAAAGTATATTTCCCCCGGGGCTTCCTTCGAGCTTGCGGAGCATGCCAGTGACGACGCCCTAACGCCGGCGGAGGTCCGCGTGTTGCGCTTGATTGCCGACGGCAATGCCAATAAGGAGATTGCGGCGCAACTGTCGGTGAGCGAAGACACCGTGAAGGGTCAGGTCCGAAACATCCTTTCCAAATTGGGAGCCAAAGACCGCGCCAACGCCGCCATGATTGGAGTGAAGCGCGGAATCATCGAAGTTTAGAAACCGGCACTCGAAAGGGTACTTTGTTTCGCCCTTTGGGGCTTGCTGCCCGAATTGTGGACCTTATATCCTCGCCAGGACTTGCGCCGACTTTTCTCAAACTTCGCCGGTGGTGCGCCTGGACTGGGTCTTCTTTTGCTCCGTCTGGCGGCGGGTATCGGCTTGGTGGCCCACGGAGTTCTGGAATTACGGGGCGCTCCTCCGCTCGGAGCAGCCTTGCTGCATGTGGTGGCCATCGGTATAGGAGTACTTCTCCTGATCGGTTTGTGGACTCCGATAGCGGGGACGATACTGGCGATCCTTGCGTTCTTGCACGCGGCCTTACATCTCACGAATCCATGGACGTGCGTCCTCATGGGCATCCTCGGTGCCGCACTGGCGCTCCTGGGGCCAGGAGTGTGGTCGGTCGATGCCCGCCTCTTTGGATGGAAGCGCATCCGCATTTCCGATCGATAGACGTGGCTGCTTCTCTCAACCCTTTCTAACGTGTTGCTTCGCCCGAAAGGGTGACTTGTGCCTTCCCCGCTTTGGGGCAACCGTACCGAATGGGTGCCCGCCGTCACACGAAGTGGCGTTGTCCGCCGCACAAAGCCTGTTCAGAATGGGTTCCATGAAATGGCATTCCATCGTTAAGTGGTAGCGCATCTTGCGGGTGCATTATCACTGGTCTGTGTTTCAGGGGATTCGGTATGCGCTGTGGCTCGCACGCTAACTCGGATCTGGGGCCAATAGTGGTCTGTTAGTGGATGATCAACGGATGCACGTAAGAAGGGGATATGAGTTCAGCTACCGTTTCTCTGGGACACGCCGTAAGCGCGGCGCACGTATTTGGGCATGAATTCATATCGTCGTTTGTGTCGGACGCCACACGAATTGTTTTGCTCGAGAATTGCCCGGCGTACATCCGCAAGTGGATTATGGGAGAACGGCGATAGCGGAGAAAAGGTCACGAAAGTAAAGGAGACAGTCATGGCGACAGCAACACAATGGGCTACGAACATGACCTGGGGAAACGGGACTCTTTCTGAAAATCAAAGTGATGTCGAGACCTGTCTCACCGAGCGAGAATATGAGGACGACAGTCCAACGCTCGACACAGCCGAATCCTCGGCACTGCTCCCAATTGTCGAAGCAAGAGACCATGAGTCACCGAGGGGCAAGAGTGTGAACGATGGCTTTGCAGGCATCGTCGGAGCAAGCGAGACACTCCGGGAAGTGTTGAAGCTCGTCCAAATTGTCGCTCCCACAAATTCCACCACTCTTATCCAGGGAGAAACGGGCACCGGCAAGGATCTAGTCGCACACGCTATACACAACCTCAGTTCGCGGTGCGGACGCCCATTCGTAAAGCTGAATTGCGCCGCCATTCCGTTCGATCTGCTGGAAAGCGAGCTTTTCGGCCATGAGAAGGGCGCTTTCACAGGCGCCATCGCGCCAAAGGTGGGTCGCTTCGAATCGGCCGACAAAGGGACCCTCTTCCTGGATGAGGTCGGAGATATTCCATTGGCACTGCAGCCCAAACTGCTGCGTGTTCTGCAAGAGCAGGAGTTCGAGCGATTGGGCAGCACACGCACTCGCCAGGTCGACGTTCGGCTCGTGGCTGCGACCAACCGAAACTTGGAGGACATGGTGAAGCGCAACGAATTTCGGAGCGATCTCTACTACCGTCTGAATGTGTTTCCGATTTCGCTGCCACCGCTGCGGGCGCGTAGCGAAGACATTCCCGCGTTGGTGGGACACTTTGTCGACATTTATGCCCGTCGGATGGGCAAGCAAATCGACCGCATTTCCTCAGAAACGATGTCGGAGCTTATCTCGCACTCATGGCCCGGGAACATTCGCCAACTCCAGAACTTTATCGAACGGAGCGTAATTCTTAGCGCGGAGAATGTCCTGCGTCCGCCGAGCCTGAAGGCCGCAGGCGAGGCCCCGGCGGAGTGCCAGTCCCAGGAGGCAGGGTACGGCCCGGCTGTTCCATTTGTTAGAACGCGCACGGACAGAGAGCGTGGGATTATCGAGGCAGCTCTTGCAGAGAGCGGCGGACAGGTTGCTGGCCCCAAGGGGGCAGCGGCAAAGTTGGGGATTCCGCGCCAGACACTCGATTCGAAGATTACAAGCCTGGGCATCGATAAACGGCGTTTTCAAAATCTAACTCGATATGCTCAGTTACTCAGAGCCTCGAACTTCGTGCCCGCAACCGCTCACGAAACACGATAGCGTGTGTGAGGGGACCGTCCTTCATTTCCAGCAAGCTAGATACCTGCTCGCCATTTCTTTGAGGTGTGCTCGATGCTGTTTGTGAAGGTCGTCGGGATCACGCCCGAACACTCCTGTAGTTTCGCGCTGCGCGCAATCTTCTTCAGTGATAGTTCGAATCCCATCATTTTTGGCATGAGCGTTGACTGATCGGCATCACAAGCTAAACCTGCTCCTTGGCGTTCTGATTCCTTCCCTCTGAAATTTCAGCACTTCAGAATTGTCGGCACGATCTTGCCCAGCAAGTGCGGTGAATTCAACGCTAAAGCATTGGCCGCTCGATTGCATTTGTATGGGGCGGTTGTCAAGAGTTTGAGGAGTAGTTATGGCGGTACACAAATCGCGCAGGTCGATTCTTTCGTTGAAGAGCTGGCTGTTCACGCCCGCGACGAAAGCCGATCGGTTTGGCCGCGCGGCTGAGGTACATGCCGACGCACTCATCATCGATCTCGAA
>Ga0182015_10002829_pt1 | contig 20237 bp, 23 predicted proteins | sample 712P3MmetaG_FD_120478 | JGI IMG/M metagenome (GOLD analysis project Ga0182015, IMG submission 120478) | Permafrost microbial communities from Stordalen Mire, Sweden - 712P3M metaG | ecosystem: Environmental > Terrestrial > Soil > Wetlands > Permafrost | place: Sweden: Stordalen | collected...
GCTGTCGCCGGCGCCGACCAAGGTCGTCGCGAACCTTCCCTACGGGATCGCCGCGGGCGTGATCCTGCGCACGATCGAGGAACTCGATGCGGTCGCGCTATGGATCGCGATGGTGCAGAAGGAGGTCGGCGAACGATTTGCGGCTACGCCGGCAAATCGCGCCGCCTACGGAATACCGAGCGTGCTCTCGCAGCTCGCGTGTGACGTGAAGGTCCTGCGTCCGGTCGCGCGCTCCGTTTTCCATCCCGTTCCGCGCGTCGACTCGGTGCTGGTGCGTTTGGTCCGCCACGGCGCGGCGCCGCCCGCAGAGCTGCGCGCGTTCATCCGGGGAGCCTTCGCCCACCGCCGCAAGACGGTTGCCGGCTCGCTCGAGCTGAGCATCGGCCTCGATGGCGACGCGGTTCGTGCGGCGCTGCTGGACATTGGTAAGCCCGCTCAGTCGCGAGCGGAGTCGCTCGTTCCGAGCGAGCTGCGCTCGCTCTGGGAAGCATTGCAATGAGAGAGCTGGCGCCGGCGAAGGTCAACCTCTGCCTCTATCTCGGGCCGTTGCGCGCCGACGGGCGCCACGAGCTGGTCAGCGTGATGCAGTCGATCGAGCTCGCCGACCGGCTCGAGCTCCGCGATCACGACGGCCCGGCTGACGAGGTTCGCTGCGATGGCGTCGAGGGGCCGAACCTGGCCGCGCAGGCACTCGCCGCTTTCCGCGAGCTGACAGGGTGGGATGGCTCGCCGCAGTCGCTCGAGATCGAGAAGCGGATCCCGATCGCGGCGGGCATGGGCGGCGGCTCGGCTGATGCGGCCGCGGCGCTCCGACTCCTCGCGCGCCGCTCGGGCCTGGGTAGCGAGCAGCAGTTGTTCGAGATCGCCGCGGCCCTCGGCGCCGATGTCCCGAGCCAGCTGCGTCCGGGTCGCGTGCTGGCCGAAGGGGTCGGAGATCGGCTCACCCGACTCGCCGATCCCCTGCCGTTTGGAATCCTGGTGCTGCCGGGAGCCGGCGGTCTCTCGACCGCCGCCGTCTACGCCGAGGCCGACCGACTCGGCCTCGGGCGCAGCAGCAGCGAGCTTGCCGTCGCGCTTGGCGGGCTCGACACGGTGGCCCCTGAGCCGGTCAACGACCTCGAGCGCGCTGCCTCCTCGCTTGATCCGACGATCGAGGACCGCCGCCGCCAAGCCTTGGAGGCCGGCGCCAACCACGCGATGGTCTGTGGCTCGGGCCCGACGGTCATCGGCCTCTTCGCGACGCCTAAGGATGCACTCGCCGGCGCCCGCGCGCTTTCGCGAGCCGGCGTGGACGCTCGTGCATCAAAGCCGCTAGCTACGTCAGAATAGTGTCGCCATGAGCCGAACCCACGTCATCTACTACGTCGTCGGCGCCTGTGCCGTTGCTGGATTCCTCGCCTGGGTGGGCCTGATCCTGATCCCCGCGTGGACGGCCTACTCGCGTCTGTGGCAGCGGTTCGTGGCGGCGCTCCTCTCGCTCTACATCGCCGTGGCGATGACCGGGCTCGGCATCGTCCTTGGCCTCGGCGTCGTGCCGTGGGCCTGGGACCACCTCCATTCGTGAGCGCCGAGCGCGCGTCTTCCGAGTTGGACCTCGCCGCGCTCGAGGAGATCACGGGCGCCGTCGAGTCCGGCGCCGGCCTGCCCACTGTCGTCCGGGCCGCGGCAAAGGCGCTCGGGGGGAGCCTCGTCGTGCTCGACCGCAGCGGTCAGACGCTCGCCGTCGCCGCGCGCTCGCCGGCGGATGAGAAGTCGCTGCTCGCGGCCAGCGACGGCGTCGAGACGATCGACCTGCGCGTCGCCGACACGCAGGTCGGCCTGATGCGCCTGCGCGCTCGCACCGGTCCGAGCGCCGCCCTCTTGCGGCTGCTTACGACGCTGATCGCCTCCGAGGTCGAGCGCGTACGGGCGCCGGAGCGCGAGTCCGAAGAGGAGAGCGCGGCGTTCCTCGGCGGGCTGCTCGCGCACGAGTTCTCGAGTCGCGAGGAGCTACTCGAACGGGCGCGCACAGTCGGGCTGCGTGAGCTCGAGCGCGGCACGATCGTGCTTGTCCTGCACGCCCATGCCCAGGCGCCGGCGCAGGAGGGGTGGCGGATCCGGCTACGACTGCTCGCGGCGCGCGGCGCGCGGGCGACGGTCTCGACCGCCGTGGCCGTGCTCTCCGAGCGCGGCATCACCGGCGGAGCGGAGATCATCGTGCTCCTCCCCGGCGCCGACGAGGCGACTGGGCGGCGCGCCGCGGAGACCGTGTTGCGCGATGTCGAAGCCGGGCTCAGCGGCTTCGCCTTTGTCGTCGGGCGCAGCCGCCTGGCCGAGGATCCGCTGCTGATCGCGCGCGCCGCCGACGAGGCGCTGCTCGCCGCCAACGTCGCCGAGGGCGACGGCGAAGCGCGCGTGCTCGGCTTCGAGGAGACCGGCGCCTACCGCCTGCTGCTGAGCACGATGAGCGAGAACCCGGCCGAGCTTCAGCGCTTCTTTGCCGAGACCGTCGAGCCGCTGCTCGCCTATGACGAGCAGTACGAGACCGAGCTTGTGGCGACGGTCGCGGCGTTCCTCGAGGCAGACGGCAACGTCGCCGCCACCGCGCAGCGCCTCTTCACCCACCGCCACACGATCCGCTACCGCCTCGAGCGCGTGCGCGAGCTGTGCGGCCTCGACGTCGGCTCGAGCGACGGCCGCGAAAAGCTGAGCCTCGGCCTCAAGGCGATGCGCGTTCTCGGCATCGTCTCCGCGCGCGGCCCGGCAAGCGAGCCCGGCGCGACCGGCGGCCGCGTGCCGGCGCACTGACCCAGCCTGCCGCGAGGGGCCTTCCTCGCGCGACTAGGCCGCAGTCTGCGGTGTGGCGGCCGCGTCGCCCTGCGTGCCTGGGCGAATGCCGGCGGCCAGCTTGCGCTGCGCTTCGAGTTGATGGGCCGAGAGCGCCAAGGTCAGGCATTCGACCAGCTCCGGCGCCTCGATGCCCTTGAGCAGATAGGTGATCGCGCCGGCTTCCAAGAGGTCGATGACGGCGCCGCGCGTCTCATCGCCAGAGAGGATTACGATCGCCGTGTCGGGGGCGCCGGAAACGATCTCGCTCGTCGCGTGCATCGCGCCCCCGCCCGGCATCTCGACGTCGAGGATCACGATGTCGGGGCGCTCGGCCAGCGCCAGCGCGACCGCTCCCAGGGCGTCGGCGGCCGTGCCCACGCACTCAAACTCGCCCTCCAGCTGGGCCGCCAACATCGAGCAGATGATCTCGTCATCGTCCGCGAGCACAATTCGCGGCAGGCTCGTCGGCGCCATGCGAAGCCCCTTCTTGGCCGGTAGGTGCGTTGGCGTCATGCTCGTTTAATGAGCGGTGCCGACCTTCTCGCGGCGGCTCCAAACAACCGCCTCGACGCCAGATCAGCGACGCCTCGATTGACTTCTTACTCGACGCTGATATCGACACAGAGCGCGCGAAGCCTTAGCCCGCAGGGGGCGGAGCGCCGTCGAAGCCGTCGGCGCCGTCGTCGTGAAGAACGAGCTGGCGCGCCGCGGTGGCCGCCCAAATAAAGCGGTTCATCGTCGCCGAGCTGGGGGGCAGGGATTCGAACCCCGATAGCCGGCGCCAAAGGCCGGAGTCTTGCCGTTAGACGACCCCCCAGTGCGGGCCCGAGCGATTCTAGATTCGACTGCCCGCCGCTCGCGTTACGCTCAGCGAGATGAATGCCGCACGCATCGCCGCCGCCACCGGGGTCGAGGGCCCGCCGGCTGGCGCTCCGCAGCGCGGGGGATGGGGCGTCGTGATCCTCGCCGCCGGGCGCGGCACGCGGATGCGCTCGGCGACACCGAAGCTGCTGCACGACTTCTGCGGGCGCCCGCTGATCCACTGGCCGGTGACCGCGGCGCTCAGCGCCGGAGCCGACCGCGTGATCGTCGTCGTCGCCGAAGAGGGCCCGCTCGCGGATGCCCTACCCGAGGGTGTGCTCGTCGCGCGCCAGGCGCAGCCCGACGGCACCGGCGGCGCGGTGCTCGCGGCGGCCGAGCAGATCGATCGCGACGACACCGTGATCGTGCTGGCCGGTGACGTACCGCTGGTCGAACCGTCACTGCTGCGCGAGCTGGCGGCGGCGCATCAGCGCAGTGGCGCCGCGGCGACGATGGTGACGATGGTGTTGGCCAACCCGGAGGGCTACGGGCGCGTCGTACGCGACGCAGCTGGCGCCGTCGAGCGCGTCGTCGAGACCAAGGAGCCGAGCGGCGCGAGCGCCGCGGAGCTCGAGATCCACGAGGTCAACACCGGCGTCTTTGCGTTTTCTGCCGCCCCGTTGCTCGATGCGCTGGCCAGCGTCGCGCCGGTCGCCGGCGAGCTCTACCTGCCCGGCGTGCTGCCGCTGCTGCGCGCCGGCGGTGGCGTGCTCGCGACGCTGCCGGCGAGCGACCCGGCGCTGCTGGCCGGAATCAACGATCGCGCCCAGCTCGCCGCGGTGAGCGCGGAAGCCCAGCGGCGCATCCAGGAGCGCCACATGCTTGCCGGCGTGACGATCGTCCAGCCGCAGAGCACCAGCATCGACGTCGACGTCGAGATTGCCGGCGACACGGTGATCGAGCCGTGCACGCAACTGCGAGGCACGACGCGGGTCGGCTCCGGCGCGACCCTCGGACCGCACGCCACCGTGATCGACTCACTGATCGGCGACGGCGCCCAGGTGATCCACTCCCACCTCGTCAGCTGCGAGCTGCGCGCCGGCGTCACCGTCGGGCCCTTCGCCTATCTGCGACCCGGGACGCTGCTGCGCGAGCGTGCCAAGGCTGGCACGTTCGTCGAGCTGAAGAACTCGGACATCGGTGCCGGCACCAAGGTGCCGCACCTCTCCTACATCGGCGACGCCGACATTGGCGAGCAGACGAACATCGGCGCCGGGTCGATCACGGCGAACTACGACGGCTACGCCAAGCACCGCACGACGATCGGCGCACGCGTGAAGGGTGGTGTCGACACCGCCTATGTCGCGCCGGTGAGCGTTGGCGACGACGCCTGGACGGCCGCCGGATCGGTGGTCACCGGCGACGTGCCGGCGGGCGCGCTGGCGATCGCGCGGGCTCGACAGCACAACGTCGAGGGCTACAGCGAACGTCGCTCCTCCGATGTGAAGGACGCGTAGACTGGTGGCGCGATGAGTGTGCTGGAGCCGCAGGGGGCGTTCACCAGTCTGCCGATCGACTACGACAAGCGACTGATGCTCTTCAGCGGCCGGGCGACGCCGCAACTGGCCGTCAACATCGCCGTCAAGCTGGGTGTCGAGGTCGGTCCGACAACGCTCAAGACGTTCTCAAACGGCGAGGTCTACTGCCGCTACGAGGAGTCGATTCGCGGCGCCGACGTGTTCATCGTGCAGTCCACGTGCGGCAACCCGGAAACCGGGCTGACCGCCAACGACGCGCTGCTCGAACTGCTGGTGATGATCGACGCCGCCGTCGGCGCTTCAGCTCACCGCGTGATCGCCGTGATGCCCTGGTACGGCTACTCGCGCCAGGACAAGAAGTCGGCACCGCGCGAGCCGATCAGCGCGCGTCTTGTTGCGCGCATGCTCGAGGCCGCCGGCGCCGACCGGGTGTTGACGATGGACCTCCACGCCGGACAGGTACAGGGGTTCTTCAGCACGCCGGTCGATCACATGACCGCTCGCTTCATCCTCGCTCAGCACTTCATGGACCTGCGCCTCGACAACCTCGTCGTCGTAGCGCCGGATGTCGGCCGCGCCAAGCTCGCGCAGCGCTTCGCCGAGAACGTCGGCGCCGACCTCGCCGTGCTGACCAAGGAGCGCCCGGCGCAGCAGGTCGCCGAGATCGGGTACGTGATCGGTCATGTCCGTGGCAAGAACGCGATCATCCTCGACGACATCATCGATACCGCCGGCACGCTGCGCGCGGCGACGAACACGCTGCTCGAGCAAGGCGCGCTGCGGGTCTTTGCCGCAGCCACGCACGGAGTGTTCTCCGGCCCGGCGTTCGAGAACATCGAGAACACGCCACTGGAACGGATCGTCGTCACAGATACCGTTCCGCTGCGACCGAATCCGCCGGAGAAGATCGTCCAGCTGCCGTGCGCCGACTTGCTGACGGACTCGATTCGGCGGATCTTCACTGACGGCTCGGTCAGCGAAGTGTTCGGCGGCGAGAACCAGCTTTTTTGAGCGGCGCGCTCGAGGAGTTGGTCGCCCGGCTTGGGCTGAGCGACGACGAGGCGCTCGCGATCTTCCGCCTCGAGGCGCTCGAGGCGATCAGCGGCGAGCACCTCCACCGACCGGAGGTGGAGATTCTCGATGCGCTGACGCGCGAGGCCGATGAGCGGGTTGGCGCGCTCGCCCTCGGACGCTGGCTGCGGGGCACCACGAGCATCCCGACGCCGCTCGAGCTGCTTGAGCGCGGCGAGTGGGGAGCCTTCGAGCAGGCGCTCGCTGACTGGCTGCGCGACAGCGGCGTCGACGTCGCGGGCTGAGAACTGGCCGGTCCGATGGTCTAAGCTCCTTGCCCGCATGGCGACGAGCGTTCCCACGAGGCTGAATGTCAGCGTACGCGTGCCCGGCGGCTCGCGTTCGGTTCGCCGGCTGCGCCGCGACGGGCTGGTCCCCGGCGTGCTCTACGGCGGCGGCGGCGAGGCCGTGAGCTTTGCCGTCGATGAACGCGTGCTGCGCCACGCGCTGGCCGCCCGGGGCGCCGTGCTCGAGGTCGCGATCGACGGCGCCAGAGCGACGCCGGCGGTGTTGAAGGACCAGCAGCGCGACGTCGTCCGCGGCCAGACCGTTCACGTCGATCTCGTCCGAGTGCGCCTCGATGAGGCGATCCACGCAAACGTCCTGGTCGAGCTCGTCGGCACCGAGACGGCACCAGGGGTGCGCGACGGCGGCGTGCTCGAGCAGATCACGCACGAGCTTGCAGTCGAGGCGTTGCCGACGGCAATCCCGGAGTCGATCACCTTCGATGTCTCGGAGATGTCGATCGGCGACACCATGCTGCTCGAGTCGATCGAGCCGCCGCCCGGGGTGACACTGCTCGGGGACCCGAGCGAGATCGTGATCGCCACGCTGACCCCGCCGCGGCTGCGGACGGAAGACGAAGTGGAGCTGGAACTCGAGACGGAGCTTGTCGGTGAGGGCGAAGAAGGTGAAGCTGCGCCGGCTGGCGAGGGTGACGACGCCGCCGAAGGCGGCGGCGGGACGACCGAGTAGCTCGCTGCGATTCGCGCGAGGCGGCTCGGTCGTTGATTGGCTCGTGGTCGGGCTTGGCAACCCGGGCCGCGAGTACCAAAGCACGCGCCACAACGTCGGCTTCGCGGTGATCGAACGCCTCGCTGCGCGCTGGGGCTTGGAGCGCGAGCGCAAACGCTTCCACGGCCTTTTGCGCGAAGGGCGCGCTGGCGACAGCGGTCCGCGGATCGCCCTGCTCGAACCGCTCACCTACATGAACGACGCCGGTCGCTCAGTCGGTCCGGCGCGCGGCTCCTACCACCTGGCGCTCGAGCGGGTGCTGGTCGTCCACGACGAAATCGACCTGCCGTTCGGGGAGGTGCGCTCGCGCGTCGGCGGCGGACTGGCCGGTCACAACGGACTTAAGTCGTTGCGCGCAGAGCTCGGTGACGGCGGCTTCACGCGGGTACGAGTTGGCGTAGGACGCCCCGAGTCGACCGACCCTGAGGTCGTCGCGGCCTATGTCCTCGCCCGCTTTCGCGAGCCGGCGGCGGAGGTCGATGCGCTTGTCGAGCGTGCCTGCGACGCCGTCGCCGCCGTAGTGCTGGACCGCTGAGCATGCTGGCGCCGCTGCTCGATCACCTCGCCGAGAGCGAGGACGCGCTGACGCTCGCGCGCGACGGCGGCGACGCGTTCTGCTCCTCGGTGCTGCGGCCCTACCTCGTTGCGGCGTTGCTGGCGCGCTCGCCCGCGCGCGCGGCGATCGTCGTCGCCCCCGATGACCGCACGGCGCACGAGCTCGCCGGCGACGTGGCAAGCTGGCTGGCGCCGCGACCGGTCCGCTTCTATCCCTCACGCGGCGTCACCTACGAGTCCCATCTGACTCCGCCACCGCATCTCGTCGGGCTGCGGATCGCAGCACTCGACGCGATCCTTGGCCATGCTGGTACGCCCGGGGAGCTGCCGGACGCGCCGGTTCTCGTCGTCTCGGCGCCCGCCCTGGCCGAGAAGGTCCCCGATCCGGCGCTCCGCCCGCATTCCTTCACGCTGCGGGTAGGCGAGCTCCTCGATCTCGATGAGTGTGCCCAGATGCTTGTCGAGATGGGCTACGAGCGTGTCGCGCAGGTCGAAGATCGCGGCCAGTTCGCGGTGCGCGGCGGGCTGCTTGACATCTTCGGTGCGACCGCTGAGCGCGCGACGCGGGTTGAGCTGTTCGACATCGAGATCGAATCGCTGCGGAGCTTCTCGACCTTCACCCAGCGCTCGCTCGAAAGCGTCGAGGCGGTCGAGATCGCGCCGGCCGCGGAGCTCGCGCTGGAGCATCGCCCGGTGCTGCTCGAATCGACGCGTGGCGGTGATGAGCGTCCCGACATCGCCGAGCTTTTGCCGGTCGAACGCTTCCAGCCATTGCTCGAGCTGGCGGGCCCGGAGGTCGAGCTGATCGTCTGCGCCACCGAGGAGATCGGCCCGGCGCTCCACGACCACTGGGCCGACGTCTGCGCCGCCTTCCACGACGCCGACGCGCACCACCTCTACGTCGCGCCCGAGCAGATCGAGCGCGCGCTTGCCGAGCGTGCCTACGTGCGCCTCTCTTCGCTCGCCGGCAGCGCAGCGCTCGAGCTCCACGCCCAGGCGACGATCCCGACGGCCCGCACGCTCGCCGACGCCGAGGCCGGGCTCGAGCGCCAACTTCGCTCGGGCTACCGCACGGTCGTGACCTGGACGCGGCGCGGCGACGGCGAACGCGCGGCGCACAACCTCACGCGGCTCGTCGCCGACTGGATCGAGCAGGACCCACCACGGGACCGGCTCACGTTCGCAGCGGCGACGCTGCGCGAGGGCTTTGTCGCACCGTCGCTGCGCCTCGCCGTAATTCCCGATCATCGGCTCTATCACCGCCGCCGGCCTGCCAGCAGCCCGGCGAGCGGAAGGCGCGGCGCGCTGCGGTCCTTCTCCGATCTGCGCGGCGGCGAGTTCGTCGTGCACGAGGATCACGGCGTCGCGCGCTTTGCCGGATTTGAGACGCGCACGGTCGCCGGGGTCACGCGCGACTACCTGCTGCTCGAGTACCAGGGCGACGATCGCGTCTACGCTCCGACCGACCAGTTCGCGAAAATCTCACGCTACGTCGGCGCGGGTGGTGAGTCGCCGACACTCTCGAAGCTCGGCGGGACGCGCTGGGACACGCTCAAGGCACGAGCGCGTCACGCCGCCCAGGAGCTGGCGGGCGAGCTGCTCGCGCTCTACGTCGAGCGCCGCCGTCGCGAGGGTCATGCGTTCGCGCCGGACGGCGACTGGCAGCGCGAGTTCGAGCAGCGCTTCCCCTACCGCGAGACCCCCGATCAGAGCGAGGCGATCGATCTCGTCAAAGCCGATATGGAGGCGCCGCGTCCGATGGATCGCCTGATCTGCGGCGATGTCGGCTACGGCAAGACAGAGGTGGCGCTACGCGCTGCGTTCAAGGCAGTCGCAGACGGCAAGCAGGTGCTGATGCTGGTGCCGACGACGATCCTCGCCCAGCAGCATTTCGGCACCTTCCGCGAGCGGCTGGCCGACTACCCGATCACCGTCGAGCACGTGTCGCGATTTCGCAGCGCCGCCGAGCAGCGCGAGGCCCTGCAACGCTTCGCCGACGGGCGTGCGGACATCTTGATCGGCACCCACCGCGCGCTTTCGCGTGATGTCCGTGCCAAGGATCTCGGGTTGTTGATCCTCGATGAGGAGCAGCGCTTTGGCGTCAAGCAGAAGGAGCTGTTGCGCCAGATGCGCCTGCGCGTCGATGTGATCGCGATGTCGGCCACGCCGATTCCGCGCACGCTGCAGATGTCGCTCGCCGGGCTGCGCGACATCTCGGTGATCGAAACGCCGCCGGAGGGCCGGCGGCCGGTGCGCACCTACGTCGGCGAATACGACGAGCAGCTGGTGCGACAGGCGCTCGAGCGCGAAGGCGAGCGCGGCGGCCAGGCGTTCTATCTGCACAATCGCATCGAGACGATTGACGAGGTGGCCGCCGGCCTGCGCGGCCTGTGTCCGACCCTTCGTTTCGAGGTCGCCCACGGAGCGCTCGACGAGCACGAACTCGAAGCGCGAATGATCTCGTTCTTGCGCGGCGAGGCGGATGTGCTGGTGTGCACGTCGATCATCGAGTCGGGCATCGACATCCCGCAGGCCAACACGCTGATCGTCGAGCGTTCCGACCATTTCGGTCTCTCGCAGCTCTACCAGATTCGCGGCCGGGTCGGACGCAGCCGCGAGCGCGCCTACGCCTACCTGCTCTACGACTCGGCGGCGGCGCTCACGGCCCAGGCGGCGCAGCGACTGGCCGCGCTCTCGGACTTCACCGAGCTCGGCGCCGGTTTTCAGATCGCGATGCGCGACCTCGAGCTGCGCGGCGCCGGCAACCTGCTCGGCGATGAGCAATCCGGACACGTTGCGGCGCTCGGATTCGAGCTATACATGCAGATGCTCGACGAGGCGCTGCGCGAAGCCGAAAGCGAGGACGGCGCGGGCGGCGACTGGGAGCCGGTACGGCTCGATGTCGACGTCGACGCCTACGTGCCGGCCGAGTACGTTGGCTACGAGCAAGCCAAGATCGATCTCCACCGGCGCATTGCCGGGGCTCGCGATGTGGCCGATCTCGAGCAGCTGCGCGTCGAGGTCGAGGACCGCTTCGGTCCGCCGCCGGAGCCGGTCGAGCATTTGCTCGACCTCCAACGCGCGCGGGTCAAGCTCGGCCTCGCCGGTGCGCGCGCCGTGACCTTTCGCGGCGGCCGTCTGGCGATTACGCCGATCGAATTGGACTCGGCGGGCGTCCGCGAGCTGCGTGATCGGCTCCCCGGCGCGATCTACGAGTCGGGCCGCTCGCAAGTCCTCGTGCGCGTGCCCGACGAGGCGGGCGAGCGCTTCCCCGCGGTGCTCGCCGCAGCTGACGCGGTGCTTGCAGCGAGCGGTGCGCGAGCATGAGCGGCGTTCGCCCGCTCGCTGATCCGCTACGATCGGCGACCTCGTGACACGAAGGATCAGGACAGCCGTGGCGTGTTGCGCCGCGATCGTCACCGCTGTCGCCGTTGGCGCCTGCGGCAGCAGCGTGCCTTCGAACGCGGTTGCCACGGTCGGCAACGCGAAGGTGCTAACGACCGCGTTCGACCACTGGCTGACGATCGCGAACAACTCGAACTACGTTGGCACCGGTACGACGCCCCCGCCGATTCCGCTGCCGCCCGACTACACGGCGTGTATCGCAGCCAGCCGCGCGTCCGCGATCGTGGCCAAAGGAACGCCAACCACTACCGCGCTCAGGAAGGCCTGCGCGGCGACCTTCGCCGGGCTGATGCCGACGGTCGTCGAGTTTCTCGTGCAGGACTACTGGGTCCAGGGCGAGGCCATCGACCGTCACGTCCATGTAAGCAACGCGAGCGTGCTCAAGACCTACAACAGCGAGGTCAAGCAGGAGTTCCCGACGACGGCCAAGTTCGACACCTTCCTCGCCGAGTCCGGCGAGACCGTGGCGGACCTCAAGTGGCGTGCGCTTGAATATCTGCTCGAAGGGGGGATCGTCGCCAAGGTCAAAGCGGGTGCCGCGAAGGTCACCGCGGCGCAAATCGCGACCTTCTACAAGAGTCACGCCTCTGAGTTCAGCGAGCCGGCACGGCGCAATATCGAGTTCGTGCTCGTCGCCAAGGCTGGCACCGCCGCAACGGTCAAGTCGCTGCTGTCTGGCGGTGCGAGCTATGCCACGGTCGCAAAGAAATACTCGATCGATCCGACGACGAAGAACAAGGGTGGTGTGACCGACGGCGTAGTGCAGGGCGAAGAAACGCCGCTCTTCAGCACGGCGATCTTCAAGGCGCGGGTCGGTGTTCTCACCGGTCCCGTGAAGACCGCCTTCGGCTACTACGTCTTCACCGTGACCAAGGCGATCCCCGGCAGCGTCGTGAGCCTCGCCGCCGCAACCGCCGGTATCAAGAGCGAGCTCAAAACAGCCCACCAGACGACCGCGCTCAACTCACTCCAAGCCAACTTCACGAAAAAGTGGCGGGCGCGCACGCGTTGCGCGTCCGGCTACCTGGTCTCGTTGGTCTGCACGAACGCACCTGCTGCGGCGTCGACCGGGTCCAGCGGGACGACATCGGCCTCGGGCGCGACGTAATGACACTGGCAGCAGTGACCCCGACCTCAGCTACGCCTGAAGGAGAGCTTGCGTGAGCGCAATCGAGTCCGTCCACGCGCGGCAGGTCTTCGACAGCCGTGGCAACCCGACCGTTGAGGTCGAGCTAACGTTGCGCGGCGGCGCGCGCGGTCGTGCCGCGGTCCCCTCCGGCGCATCGACCGGAGAGTTCGAGGCCGTCGAGCTCCGTGACGGCGGCAACGCCTATGGCGGCAAGGGCGTCTCGAAGGCTGTTGCGCACGTCAACGGCGAGATCGCTGCGCAGATCGTCGGCAACGACGCAGGCGATCAGGAGGCGCTCGATCGCGCCTTGATCGAGCTCGATGGCACGCCGAATAAGTCGCGGCTCGGCGCGAACGCGCTGCTCGGCGTGTCGCTCGCCGCGGCCCACGCGACGGCGCGCGAGCGCGATCTGCCGCTGTGGCGCCACCTTGGTGGCGAGGAGGCCGTATTGCTGCCGGTGCCGTTGATGAACGTGCTCAACGGTGGTGCCCACGCCGACAACAAGGTCGACTTCCAGGAGTTCATGGTCGTGCCGGTTGGCGCAGCGAGCTTCGGCGAGGCTATGCGGGTCGGCAGCGAGGTCTACCACGCCCTCAAGGCGACGTTGCACGACCGCGGCTTGGCGACGGCGGTCGGAGACGAGGGCGGCTTCGCGCCCGACCTGCCGTCGAACGAGGCCGCGCTCGAGTTGCTGCTGGAAGCGATCGAGAAGGCTGGCTGGCGGGCGGGAGAGGACGTCGCGATCGCGCTCGACCCGGCAGCGAGCGAGTTCTACCGCGAGGATGCCTACGTGCTCGCCAGCGAGGGCCGCACACTCGGCGGCGCGGCGCTCGTCGACTACTGGGCGACGCTTGCTGGGCGCTACCCGATCGTCTCGCTCGAGGACGGCATGGACGAGGAGGATTGGGACGGCTGGCGGACGCTCACGGAGCGCCTCGGCAGCGAGATTCAATTGGTTGGCGATGACATCTTTGTCACCAACACCGAGCGCCTCCAGCGGGGCATCGCCGACGGCGTGGCCAATTCGATCCTGATCAAGGTCAACCAGATCGGCACCCTCAGCGAGACGCTGGCCGCGATCGCCCTCGCGCGCGAGGCGGGCTATAGCGCCGTGATGTCCCACCGCTCTGGCGAGACCGAGGACGTCACGATCGCCGATCTGGCGGTCGCGAGCGGTGTCGGCCAGATCAAGACCGGCGCCCCCTCGCGAAGCGAGCGCGTCGCCAAGTACAACCAGCTACTGCGGATCGAGGAAGCGCTCGGCGAGCGCGCCCGGTACGCCGGTCGGGCAGCATTTCGAAGCTGAGCTCGCGTGTCGCCAGGCAGGAGCCTGGCAGTGGGGAGCGAATGCGTGATCGATGGCCGCAGCCGACTATGCGCGTGCGCGACGCGCAGCCCAGCGCCGTGATGCGCTCCCCCGACGGTCCCCGCGCCAGCGACGATCGACGCGGATGCGCTGGGACCGCGTCAGCCGTGCGGCAATGCTGTTCGTCATCGTCGTCCTTCTGTACCTGTACATCAGCCCGGTTCGTGGTCTCATCGGCGACTTGCACGAGGCAGCTGCCCGCCATGCGCAGGTCGTCGCGCTCGAGCGCACCGGCGCTGCTCTACGCCTGCAGGAGCGGGCGCTCACGCGCCCGAGCATCGTCGAGGCTCGCAGCGTGGGCCTCGTGCGTCCTGGCGAGCGCGAGTACGTCGTCAGCGGCCTGCCACACAACTGAGCACGGCCTCGGCGGGCGCTGAGGATGCTCGAGACCGCCCTGCATCAGTGGCAGGACGGCGAGCGCCGCCTCGCGCAGACGCCGGCTGGGCAACGCCGCGCTGTCGAGCGGGTGATCGAGCGGATCGTCGCTGAGCTGCGCTGGCGCCTTGGCAACTCCTTCGCCATCGCCGATCTCGTCGAGCTCTACGACGGCTCGCCGGCCTGGTCGATGGGACTCGCGTTGCAGGCCGCGCCGGCCGAACCGCTGGCCTGGGAGCAGTGGGTCAGCGACGCCGCGTTTTACCGGCATCTGCGCCGAGCGCGCGACTGGCCGCCGCGGCGCTGAGTTTGGGTGTCGCGCAGCTACTCGCTGCGGCGAATGACGATCTGGTCCTCTTCGATCGTGACTGAGACCGGCCGGTGTCCGGCCCAATGCTCGGCGTAGATCGGGTTGTCGGTGATCGCCGGGTCGAGCCACAGTCCGTAGCCCTCTTCGCCGTGCTCGAAGGTTCCCTCGAGCGGTCCGCTCGCCGTTTTGGCGCGGCCACGTGCGCTGCCGCGGCTGCGACGTTTGGGTGTGGCCGACGGCGCCTCAGCCTGAGCCGCTTCCTCGGCAGCACGTGCGATGCGCTCGGCCTCTTCTGCTTCCAACCGGGCGCGCTCGGCTGCCTCGAGCTCGGCTGCGATTAGCGCGTCGTCCTCCGCGCGCAGGTCGATCTCGTCGTCAAAGGCTGCGCTCGGCGCGCCCTCGTGGCCCTGTTCGTCCTCGAGCAGTCCGTTCTCGCGTTTGAAGCTCTGGATCTGTTGGACCGTCACCTCGAGTTGGTGGGCGACCCACGCATCGGTGCGGCCCTGACGGGTCCACGTGCGGATCTGGTTGAGGTGGGGGCGGAGGGACTTGCGCGCCATCGGCGGGGGGACACTAGCGCAAAGGGCCCCGCGTTCTCCGCCCGCTTGCAATCGGGTCCGAGAACGGAGTTAATGGCATCCTGCGACAGGAGAGCGAGGGGTCACATGCTCGTGCTAACGAGAAAGCCGGACCAGAGCATCATGATTGGCGACGAGATCGAAGTCTCGGTGCTGTCGGTCGCCGGCGAGAAGGTGCGCATCGGAATCCAGGCGCCGCGTGCGGTACCGGTCTACCGCCGTGAGGTCTACGTCGAGATTCAGCGCGAACAGGCGGCGACGCCTGGTGGCGCGGCGCCGATCGTCGAGTCGCCGTCCAGCTAGCGGGTGCTATTCGAGCAGCACGTACAGCAGGCGGAACATCAAGATGCTGACGACGACCGCTGTTGTGGCGAGCGTGATCGAGAGCAGGATGAACCGCGCCTGACCATCGCGCGTGTGGCGCTCGATCGCGCGCTTGCGAGCGCGACGTTCAGCCGCTCGCCTGAGCGCCTCGCGACGATCGCGGTCGATCTCTGTCTCCGCTTCGAGCGCGCGCTCGAAGTGGCTGAGGCTTTGACGCATCTTCATCGGCTGGAGAGGCTAGCGCTTGCGTCGCGCGGATGTGCCGTAGGAGCGAACTTCTTCGCGCGGCTGCCTAGAATCATCGAAGGATGTCGCCCGCCGATCTGTTTGTCGTCTGCAAGAACCCCGACTGCGGAGCCGAGGTCAGTCCGTATGTCACCGAATGCCCTTACTGCGGCACGCGGCTGCGCAAGCGCGCACCAAAGCTCGACAAGGGGCTGCAGCGTGTCGCGCATTCGCGGCGAGTCCCGACGCCTTCGCTCGGGCGGCTGCGCGCCGATGAGATTCCGGGGATTCGCGCCGATCGCGGCCCCTACGCGACGGGCCTGATCATCCTCGCCACGTGCGGCGTCTGGATCGCGACGCGCGCGAACTACGTCTCGCCAACGAACCTCGTCGCCACGGCGGCCAAAGGGCAGCTCGGCCATGACTGGTGGCATGTGCTGACGACCCCGTTTACCTACTACGACTACTTCGCCCCGAGCTTCTCGAGCTTCGGCAGCGGCGTCTACCAGTTCACAACGCTGTTTGCTGTGGCGCTGTTCGGCTGGCTGATCGAACGTCGTCACGGTCCGTTTGTGGTGCTCTTGCTGTTCTTGCTTGGCGCCTGCGGAGGGGTTTACCTCGCGCTCGTGGCGCGCACCACGACGCTCGCGGTCGGTGGCAACGGCGGCGCGCTCGCGCTGGTCTGCGCCTGGGCAGTTCCGGATCTGCTCGCGCGGCGGCGTCACGAAAGCTACGACGGTGATCTGCTCGGAGCGGGGGTGATCGCACTCGCGCTGCTCGCGATGCCGATCGTCCGCCCCGGGGCCAGCGCGCTCGCCGGTGGCTTCGGCGTGCTCAGCGGCTACATCGGCGGTCTCGCGCTAGCGCGCCGCGGCTCGTCCTAGCGGCGGGCGCGGGCTGGCCGATCGCGCTGGTGGGTGCTCGGCCAGCCGGCTCGCTGTACGTATGATGAGCGCAATGGCCGCTGCCGGACAGGCATCCTGAGCGCGAGCGTGTCTGCGCGCACCTACACCGCGAGCGAGGTCGACTCCGCCGTGGCCCGGCTCTCGGATCCGGAACGCTTGGGACACGCCTCGGAAATCGTCACACACGCCGCGCCAAGCCTTGCGGGTGTGCTCGACCGCGCGCTCGCCGAGGGTGGCTGGTACGGCGCGGCACACGAGGAGCTGCTGCGCCGGGCGAGTGGCGAGAGCGACCCGGCCGAGCGCCTGGAGTCGGTCCGTGCGCTCGTTGACGAGCAGACCCGCGTCGGAATGCTCGTCGGCGTCGCTGTCGGCTTCGAGCTCGCCAATGAGCTCGCGCTCGCGCAACAGACCGCTACCGAGGAGGGTTGATCTCGATGGATATTCGCTACCTGGGCCACGCCGCGTTCGAGTTCACGGACGACGCGACGACGGTGTTGATTGATCCTTTTCTGACTGGCAATCCGAAGGCTGCCGCGACGGCTGATGAGCTGAATCCAAACGTGATCCTGCTCACCCACGGTCACGGCGACCACTATGGAGACACCGTGCCGATTGCCAAACGGACCGGAGCGACGGTTGTCGCGATCACCGAAATCGCCGGTGAGCTCGAGGGCGAGGGCATTGCCGACGTCCGTAACCCGAATCTCGGCGGAACGGTCACGTTTGACTGGGGCTCGGTCAAGCTCGTGCCTGCGTGGCACACATCGACGACGCCGAATGGGACCGTGAGCTACTCGGCGGGCATGATTATCGAGATCGGCAGCAAGACGATCTACCACCTCGGCGACACCGCACTGTTCGGTGACCTCGAGCTGATCGGCAGGCGCCATGCGATCGACGTCGCGCTGGTTTGCATCGGCGGGCACTTCACCATGGATCGCCACGACGCGGTCGAGGCTGTGCGCCTGCTCGGGCCGCGTCAAGTGATCCCCTGTCACTACGACACGTTCCCGCCGATAGAAACCGACGTTGCTGCGTTCAAGGCCGATGTCGAGGGCTCGACCGCGTCCGAGGTCATCGTGCTGGCACCAGGCGAGCATCACAACACATGACTCACGCGATCGTGCTGATCGAGGCTGAACGTGGCGCGATGACGAAGCTCGGCGGGCTGATCGCCGACGTCGATGGGGTTGCCGAGTGCTATTCGGTGACCGGCGCGTGGGACTTGGTCGCGATTGTTCGTGTCCGCACCCACGAGCAGCTTGCCGATGTCATCACGAAAGCGATCTGCGGGCTACCCGGGGTTGTGCGCACGCAGACGATGGTCGCCTTCGAGGTCTTCTCGCAACATGACCTCGACGCGATGTTTGCCATTGGGGAGTGAGCGTGCATCGACGAGCGGCGTCGCGCTGATGCTTGGGGCGCGCGTCAAGCCCGAATACGGGCCGAGCCTGCCGGAGCTGCTCGAGTCGCGCGCCGTTCGCGTGGGCCTACGCCTGCGGGGCTTGTTTGTGCTCGTGACGATCGCTGTTGTCGTGATCGTCGGTCTGTCGCTCGCGACCGGCGGAGCTTCGTTGATCAGCCGCAGCGTCCCCGGCATGTCCTTCAGCTTCTCCTACGCGTCGATGCAGCGCGAGGCGGCGCCTCCCGGCCAGTATGCGTTGGTCGAAAAGCGCCGCGGATCGGAGCTCGTTGCGCGCCTCGCTGTCGCTCCGCTACCACTCCCGGCCTACGCGGGCGATGTCAGCGGGCTCGCCCCGGTCGTGATGGGCAACTACGTCCGCGCCCTGGCGGCGCAGACCCCTGGCTTCGTGTTACAGACCGAGGGCCCCACGAGCGTTAACGGGATCGCCGGCTACAACTTCACCTACACCGAAGGCATCGACGGAACGACCTACTACGGCCGTGTGATCATGGTCACGCAACACCAGTCCGGCGAGCGTCGTGCGCTGATGATCTCGCTGCTCGCCCAGCCCGTGCTCGCCGGCACCATCGGTCCCGGCCGCAGCGCGCTCGCCGGAGCGCTGTACGAGCCGGGGCAGGGTGGCGTCGGCGTGCTTTTCCAGCCCGCGGGGCTGCTCGCACTGCCGCTCGCGACGCTTCGGCTCGGCTCCTAGAAATCCCCGGTCGCGCCGCCTGCGGCGGTTGCGCCGGTGGTCGTGCCACTCGTCCCCGTCGTGCCGCTCGGCCCGGTTGTGCTGGTTGTCCCGGTGGTGCCGGTCGTGCCGCTTGCGCCTGTTGAGCCGGCGGTCGTTCCGCTCGCGCCGGTCGTGGCGGTGGCTCCGCTGGTGCCCGTAACGCCGCCGACGGTCACGCCACTAGGCCCGGTCGCTGTGGAGCCTGGGAAGACCGTTGTCGTTGTGACTTCCTCAGTCGTCGGGGTGGCCGGAGCCGCGACGGGCACAGTCGCGGGCACTGGCGTGCTCACGTTTGGCGCGACAGTTGGCATCGTCATCGTGGCGGGTGCGGCGATGCTCGCGAGCGCGAGCTTTGGCGCGTAGGCCGGTCGACCAGCGTGCAGCGACCCCGAACGCGAGACGGTGGCTGGCGCCGCTGCGGCTGCCTGCGGCCGCGCGATGCTCAGTGGATGTGGATGGTCAGACGCAACGGCACCGACCGTCAAGAGGGCGGCGGCCGCGATCCCGGCGATCGCCTTTGTCGCGACAGCGGTCGCCGTGAATGCGCCTGCGGTTCCGGCGCCGGCGATGCTCGCGGTACCTCCAGCCGCCACGGCAGCGGCAGCGCCACCGCCGGCCGTGGCGCCAGCGCCACCGGCGCCAGCGCCCGCTCCGAGCTTGGTCACCAGGAGCTTCTTCAGCAACAGCAGCGGCCCAAAAGGCGCGAGCGCCGCCAGCGCGCGATTGTTGGCGCGCAAGTGCGCGCGGAAATCGCGGCAGCGCTCGCAGTCCTTGAGGTGGTGACGTACAGGCTGGGTTAGCGAAACGATGCCCTCGGCGACCGCCCCGAGCTCTACACGCACGTCAGCACAGTTCAGCTTTCGGGCCTCGACAGCCTCCGCAAGGCCGATCCGCGCGCGCACGAGCAGCGACTTCACTCCGGGCACGGTCGTTTCCATCGCATGCGCGACCTGTTCGTATGACAGACCGTCCATCTCGCGCAGGAGCAGCGCGGTGCGCTGCGTTTCCGGTAGCCGCCCGATGTCCTCGACCAGCGTGCGGAACTCCTCGCGCTTGAAGACCTTCTCGCCAGTCGAGATGCCCATGTCGGCGAAATGGATGTCCATCGAGTCGACACCGATCGCGCTACGGCGACGCATGTGGTTCAAGCAGCGGTTGCGCGCGATACGGTAGAGCCACGGCCGCACGTTGATCTCGCGCTCATCGGCCAGGAGCGCGTTGAACGCGGCGGCGAACACGTCCTGGAGAATGTCCTCGGCATCCTCGCGCGATTTGAGGATGTGACGGCAGAACGTCAGCAGCCGAGCCTGATAGCGGGCAACAAGTACCTCAAAGGCCGCCTGTTCACCGCGACGCGTGAGCGTGACAAGTCGCTCGTCGGTGGCGAGTCGCAGCAGGCGCGACGGCCCGCGCGTGGCGGCAAGCGGCCGCTGGGTGAGTGTGTAGCCCTCCATGCGTGATCCCAAGATCCAGTTCTCTAGACACAGTATCGGCGTCTGAGTTGCGCTTGCGCACCTTCTTCACCTCCGCTCAACAGTCGCGATTCGCGGCTACGATGGCGCTCCAGCCCGGGTTGGCGAAGCGGTACAGCCGGCGGTCTTAAAAACTGCTGCCCATTGCGGGCGTGCGGGTTCGAATCCCGCCCCGGGCACTGGCGATCGGCGGCTTTTCGCCCGACCGTTGTGACTTCGGCCC
>Ga0182015_10002830_pt1 | contig 20233 bp, 15 predicted proteins | sample 712P3MmetaG_FD_120478 | JGI IMG/M metagenome (GOLD analysis project Ga0182015, IMG submission 120478) | Permafrost microbial communities from Stordalen Mire, Sweden - 712P3M metaG | ecosystem: Environmental > Terrestrial > Soil > Wetlands > Permafrost | place: Sweden: Stordalen | collected...
CAAGTATTGTGCGCGAGTGGGGCCGGCGCTCCAGACACTGGGACAATGCCGACCAGATGCTGGAAGCCATGTTCGCACTCTCGCGTGTGCAGTCGGAGACCAGCCCGTTGCAAGGCTATTTGATGATGTGCGACTTCGACGCGCGTCGCCCGGCGGGTCGCCGATTGAGCCCCGAAACCGTGGCGCTCCTGGCAAGTAAGCTTCACGAATTCGGCGATCAATATCTGATTTTTTCCGAATTCCCCGAACTGGATGACACATCCATAGCCGTCTTTATCACCACCGCTTCGGCGCTGGATGCCATCCACAACCAAAGCTTGCGCGGCAACGCCATGGGAACGTTTCAGGCAACCGTTGGCATTTGGCAGATACTCGGCCGCCAGGGCCAGATACCTCTGGACCAATTAAACGCTTCGTTCCAGAAGACCATCAAGCCCTTCGGCAAGGTCAGTTCGCCGCCGCAGTTGTTCGATGCCGGCCGGAGCTCGCTCAAAGAAGTGGTTTTGGCCGCGACTGGAAAGCCAGACGCCTCGCAAGATCTAATCATTGATCTACTCGCCGGTCCGAACCAGGTGAACCCGGACGCCCAGCGCGTACATCAGGCCATCGCCAACCGCATGCGGTCGGTGCTCGACGCCCAGCGCCTGGTTACTCTCGACACGCTCATTAACCTTGGCGACGGCCTGCACGATGTCGGGCACGTGAAAGCGAACGCCGCCAGCTTGCTTGCGCTCGCTGCCGAAGTTCACGAATTCGAAATGCCGCAACCCATTTTCAAGAACAGCGAAAGAGATCAGTGGGCCGCCGGCATCTATAACAACCATCACACCGAAACGCAGATGAAGACCGACCTGTCGAAGGTCGTGAAATCTCCTAATTCGGCGGAGCAACTGGCGGAAGCGCGCGGCCAACTCGCCTCGCCGTATCGGGACACACTGGTGGGTCTGAACTATGCCTATTACGAACCGCCGGGTGCGCAGATTCTGCATCACAACCCGCTCTTCGTGCGCTCGCATGATTTTGCCGGAGATACAGTTACCGGTGTCGAGAAGCAAGCCTGGCTGGCTCCGCAATTGTTTGGCGCCGGTTCGCCCGCCGGTGGCGGCGCGCGCCTAGTAGGGTCGCTGGCCGATCTTCCGTATGTGCTCGCGGATGCCGAGCAGGATTTTATCGCGCCCGAAAATGTGCAGGCACTCATCTGGCGGCAAGTGGTGCCCGGGCTTTTGACCAGCGCGGTCGTGCCCCGATGGTGGGGCATCAGCCGCACCGAGCTTCACGCTGTCACGCTATACCAGCGCACCGGCGAGGAACTCTTGGAAGCCGCTCAGCAGAACGACGATCTCCGCGATCAGTTGCTGATCATCTTCTCGGATCGCATGTCCCCGCAGCGCGTCGAGTTTGTCGATCAGGCCATCCGATCCAAGCACGCCACCCAGCTGGCGGTGCAATTGATGCCCGCGGACACTTTTTATCTCGCTGCCGAATACCGGCGGAGATTTTCCGATCGAAAAGGTTCGTTTGGTGCGGCTGGTACGGAGCTCGAAGCGCTGGCGCAAAGCAACCCAGACGACGTCAGCATCGCGCGCTTGTCGCGGGATTTCGGAGTACCGCACCCCGCGCTGGAGCAATCCTACGCGCTGGAACTCTTGAATGTGCAGCCGTTCCCGGCATTCATGGGCTTCTCCAGCCGCTTCCTGGCGGAGTCGTGGGATTCCAGCAATCTGTTTTGGGCCCGCCTGGCGGATGAGAAGGGCTATTCACCCGAATCGCTCAACCGGCTGGTGCCGGAACTCACGCATCGCATGGTTGAGAAAATTTTCGCTACGGACCTGGAGGATTGGCCCGCTCTTTTGCGCGCGGCACGCGAGACCGCTGACGAATTCCGGCTCGGAAAACTCGCTGCGGTCACAAACCCGGGCGAGGTTCCTCAGCCGTAGGGCGCAAAGTTTTTATCACAGCGGTGAACTTTTGTCGCTGTCTGGCCGCAGCCGCCACGAGTATATAGATTGGAACAGGACGCCATGGCAAAACGCTACTTTGTACTTTTCGCTCTAGCGGTTGGATTTCTCTCCGGCTCCGGAACGCGCATGGCCGCCCAGCAGGACGGCACGCGCTTCCGCATCTCGGTTGACCTCGTACAGCTCAACGTTGCGGTCACCGATTCGAAGGGCAATTACATCACCGGTTTGAAGCCGACAGACTTCGTCATCTCTGAAGACGGCATTGTCGAAAAGCTGGCTTCGTTCGAAGAGGGCAATGGCCCGACGCGCAGATTGGAAGCTGGACCGGAGAACGCCAAGGCCGGCGGCCAAGAGAATGGCTCCTCGGCAACACAGGATCCCAACGAGACGCTCGGCGAAGCTATCGCCGGCGCGAACGTATTCATCCTCTTCGATACCAGCAACTATATGTATCGCGGTTTTGTTTTCGCACAGGACGCCATCTCCGATTTCGTCCGTTCGTTGGAGACGGCTGATAAAATCGCGTTTTATTCCTACAGCCGCGATCTATACCGCTCCGCTCCGCTGACCGCCGACCGTACCGAGGTTGTTCACGGCGTGCGCACCACCGTCGCAGGCGACGACGCGGCGCTCTATAACTCGCTCTTGCTTACGCTAAAGGACGCCTCCGGGTTTACGGGCAGAAAAGTCGTGGTGGTGTTTTCGAATGGCCCGGACAACGCCAGCATGGTCCCGCCCGAAGATGTCGCCGAGCTCGCGCAGTCCACTGGTATTCCCATCTACATGATCAGCACCCGCGAAGCCCGGCTCGAACCGGTTTCCACGGTTGTTTTTGAACGCATGACTGCGGCCACTGGCGGCAAGGCTTACTTCGCGAACAGTTGGCGTGACGAACGCAAAGCCTTCGCCTCCATTCGCGACGACCTCGGTCATCTCTATTCCGTCACCTATTACCCCGAGCCCAACGCCAACCGCGGCTGGCGCGCCATCAACGTAAAACTGGTGGGCGAACACGCCAAGAAATACCACGTGCGCACCCGCAACGGCTACCGCCCGCAAACCAACCGCTTCAACTCAGAAAATGCGCCATCCACGGTTTCGCAAGTCTTTCCCAATCAACAATAGCTGCGTTTTTTTGCGGGAGAGGTGGTCGCTCACGCGACAAAAGTTGCGAACATCGCCGTTGCCGTGCAACAATCCCGCTCCATGGCCACAATGAGAAATGCTTTTTCGCTGTCGTTGCTTCTCGCCGCCAGCTTTTGCGTCTCAACCCTTCCCGCCCAAACAGTACGGCCCGACTCCGAAAAGCAACTCGCTCACGACATCTACAAGGAATTTATCGAAATTCAATCTGGTTATACCACCGGTTCGACGACTCCGGTCGCCGAAGCTGCCGCGGCCCGCCTGAAGGCTGCAGGCTTTCCCGATGCCGACATCTTTGTCGGCGGTGCGACGCCCAAGAAAGCGAACCTGGTCGTCCGCTATCACGGCACGGGCGCTCATAAGCCGATTCTGTTGCTTGCGCATACTGACGTCGTGGAAGCCAAGCGCGAAGATTGGACTACCGATCCGTTTCAGCTCGTCGAGAAAGACGGTTTCTTCTATGGCCGCGGCACCGGCGACGACAAAGCGCAAGCCGCGGTCTGGATCGCCAACTTAATTCGCTATAAACAAGAAGGGTTCAAGCCGGACCGCGACATCATCGTCGCGCTGACCGCCGATGAAGAAGGCGGTGGCCCGTACAACGGCGTCGAATGGCTGATCAAGAATCATCGCGAGCTGATCGATGCGGAATTTGCTTTGAATGAAGGCGGCTGGGGCGAATCGCTCGACGGGAAGAAGATTTCCAACGACGTGCAGGTCAGCGAGAAATACGTAATCAACTTTCGGTTCGAGGTTCACAACAAGGGCGGGCACAGTTCGTTGCCGGTTCCGGATAACGCGATTTACCATTTAGCAGTCGCGTTGGAACATCTCTCGAACTTTGGATTTCCGCTGAAGACGAACGAAGTCACGAAGGCGTACTTTGAGCAAATGGCCAAGATTGAGACCGGTCCAACGAAAGACGACTTGGTTAGAGCCGCGCAAGGCTCGCAAGAAGCGATGGGGCGCCTGGCCGCCGCGACTCCGGCGTTCAACGCCACGCTGCGCACTACCTGCGTAGCCACGCAACTGGAAGGCGGCCACGCGGTGAACGCGTTGCCTCAACTTGCTGCTGCAACCGTGAATTGCCGCGTGCTGCCGGAAGATTCCGGCGACTATGTGCAAAGCACGCTGCAGAAAGTGGTCGCTGACGATCAGGTCAGCATCAAAATCATGGGCGACGCACTGGCTGGACCCGCGTCCCCAATGCGCGCCGATCTCCTGAAAGCTATCAGCCAAACCACCAACAAAATCTGGCCCGGCGTGCCCGCGGTTCCCATGATGGTGATGGGCGCGACCGACGGCAAATATCTCCGCATTGTCGGCATCCCAACCTACGGCGTCCAAGGATTTTTCTTCGATCGAAACGACATCCGCTTCCACGGCCGTGACGAACGCATGGCGGTGCAATCCTTCTACGAAGGACAGGCCTTTCTGTATGACCTGATCAAGCAGCTCGCCACGCCATAGCTGAGCGTTCCTAGTGTCCCAGCCAATTCAGGCTGAGTTGCGCAGCGCAGAATCGGACAGTCGTCGACTCGGCGCGTCGGGGCGAAGTTTGCTTTGTAGGACGCCGCGCCGCTGCGTCCGAGCTTGGCCGGACGTAAACAAAACGAGAGATCGTAGCTAGCTGTTTCTTGCGACCTACGAGCTCCCAATCAAATACCCCGTGAAAAACACGAGCAACCCGCCGACAATCACCTGAAACGCCGCCTGCAAAAACGGCGTGTCCATGTATCGATGGCGGATATAAGCAATCGCCGCCAACTCCACACACACCACGGCGATCGCAATCGTTGTAGCCAAATGAAAACTGGAAATCAAAAAGGGAAGTGTATGTCCAATTCCACCCGCGGTAGTCATTAACCCAATAACCGTGCCGCGTATCCAAGGTGACCCGCGGCCCGTCAACGAACCGTCGTCCGACAGCGACTCCGCAAAGCCCATCGAAATTCCCGCGCCCACGGATGCCGCAAGACCCACCAAAAAAGCATCCCAAGTCTTATGCGTAGCAAACGCCGCAGCAAACAGTGGCGCCAAGGTCGAAACCGATCCGTCCATCAATCCAGCGAGTCCCGGCTGTACGACTTGCAGCAAAAACAGCTTGCGGTGAGACTCGTCCTCTTGTGCCTTGGCGCTCTGCGTCAGATGTTTCTCTTCGAGATTTCCCGCGGTCTGGGTATGCTTGCGCTCTTCGTCCGCCAGCTTGTTCAGAAGTTCGCGCGTGGATGCATCCGAAGTCCGCGCGATGGCCCGCTGATAGAAACGCTGGGCCTCGATCTCCATCATTTCCGCCTGGCGGCGCGCCACGTTCACGCCCAACGGCCGCACCAGCCACGTCGGCCGCCGCGCCAGAAACCCTTTTACGTTCTCCCGCCGGATCAGCGGAATGTGATCGCCAAAGCGCTGCTTGAACATCGCCAGCAGGCGGTCGCGATGTACAACCTCCTCCGCGCGCATTTCTTCGAACATCGTCGCCGTTGCGGGATAGGACTCCCGCAAGGCGTCCGCGAACTCGCCGTAAATCCGGCCGTCTTCTTCTTCCGAAGAGATGGCTAGTGCCAAGATTTCCTTCTCCGACAAATCCTTGAATTTCTTTAGCATTGAGCCTTACCTCGACCCTTTTCGCGAATGCAGCATCGCACAAAGCGCGCGCCAGTGTCATCTCGACCTTGCGGTGCATCTAAATTGCGGACCAACAGTGTTACCATCTCACGCGCCTTACAGGAGAGCCACACATGGCAGAGAAGCCCGTTGACCACGAAAAGGCAATTACTCGCGACCGCTTGGCGGAATTGCTGAACGAAGATCTTTCGCGCGAATATCAAGCCGTCATCGCTTACGTCGTGTATTCGCAGGTGCTCAAGGGCGCCGCGTACATGAATATCGCCGACCAGTTGGAAATTCATGCCGGGCAAGAGCTGGAGCATGCGCTGACCTTGTCGCGGCAGATCGACTATCTCGGCAAAATGCCGACGGTCGTGCCCAAGCCAGTCAAAACGTCGGAAGACGCCAAAGAGATGCTGCGCTTCGACCTCGACAATGAAACTGAGACGATCAAGAATTATCGCGAACGCGTCCGCCAGTGCGAAATCCTCGGCGAATTCGCCTTGGCCGAGCAGATTCGCCAGATACTGGTGCAGGAACAAGATCACCAGATCGATTTGGCGACTGCTCTCGGCGTCGAAGTTCCGGACATGAGCAAGAAAGCCTAACGCCGCATCGTCAAGCATGTGGTTGAAATTAGACGGGAGCGCCTGTTGTTCAGTGCGTTCCCGTCTTTGTTTCGCCGCTCTTGTGCTAGAGTGGCCGGCGCCATGAGCAACCTTCAAAGAACACGAACCGGCGCTTTTCTTTTATTGTTGATTTGGCTGGCGGCCGCGCCTGCGCTGCGCGGGCAACAAGCCAAACGCGGCATTACTGCCGAAGACTACCTCGCTTTTCATTTCGCAGGTGATCCTCACATTTCGCCGGACGGCAAGCTGGTCGCTTACGTGGTGACCACAATCGACCAGAAAAAAAATCACCGCGAATCCTCCGTTTGGCTGGTGGATGCCGACGGCGCGACGGCGCCACGGAGAATCAGTGCCGAAGGCTTTACTTCAAATTCGCCGCGCTGGAGTCCCGACGGCAAGACGCTTGCCATTCTCTCCACGCGAGCCGCTGATCCGTCCGTCGGTGGCGAACCGCCCAAGCCTCAAATTTATCTGCTGCCTATGACTGGAGGAGAAGGGCTGGCCCTCACAAAATTTAAAAATGCCGTGCAGTCTTATCAATGGTCGCCGGACGGAACACGCATCGTGCTGGTCAGTTCTTCGGGGCCGAGCGATGGCGTCGCGCCCACTGACCGCAAGAGCGACGTTCGCCATTACACACACATCCAGTACAAATTCAACGATAGCGGTTGGTATGACGACAAGCGCCGCCACTTGTGGGTCGTCAACGTACCGAGTGGGGAAGCCAAGCAAATTACCGAAGGTCAGGACTGGAACGACACCGATCCGCAATGGTCGCCGGACGGAACGCGCATCGCGTTCGTCTCCGACCGCACCGGAAAAGCCTACGACGACGGCCACAATACGGATGTTTGGGTTATTCCCGCCGCCGGCGGAACGCTTACTAAGATTTCCGATCACGCTTTTGAGGATGAAAGTCCGCGCTGGTCGCCCGACGGCAACCAGATTCTGTTCGCGGGCCAAACGGCGGTGCACCAATTTCCCAAACTCTACGTCGCGCGTTCTTCCGGCGGTGCGGCGTCACAACTTGCCGTCAAAGACCTCGACACCATCCCTGGCGAGCTCGTCTGGCCCATGGCGGGTTCCGCATTCTTCACCGCGGGCGTGAAGGGCGAGACACAACTCTTTCGTGCCGATCCGGTCGCTCACACGTTTTCCGCCGTCACTTCTGGACCTCGCGGGCTGCACGGCTTTGACGTCAATGCTGGCGCCGGCAAAATGGTTTATCTCGCCAATGATTTTCAGCATCTCGACGACGTCTACGTTGCAAGCGTGGATGGAACCGGCGAACGCCAGCTGACGCATCTCAACGACGCTTTGTGGGCGCAACTGGATTTGCAGCCGGTCGAGCGTCTGCAATACAAAAGCAGCGACGGCTGGCCAGTCGAGGGTTTTTTCGTAAAGCCGCTGGGCTGGAAAGCCGATGCGAAGTTCCCGATGATTTTGGTGATTCACGGCGGTCCCGAAGGCATGTTTGGCGTCGACTGGTATCACGAGTTTCAGGTGTACGCCGCGAAAGGCTATACCGTTTTCTTTTGCAATCCGCGCGGCTCGACCGGTTACGGCGAAAAATTCGAACTCGGCGAGATCAACAACTGGGGCGGCATGGATTATCAGGACATAATGGCCGGCGTGGATGCCGCCCTGAAGAAATACTCGTGGATCGATTCCAGCAAGCTGGGCGTGACGGGCGGAAGCTACGGCGGCTACATGACCAACTGGATCGTTTCGCACACCGATCGTTTTAAAGCCGCGGTGACGCTGCGTTCGGTCTCGAACTTTATCAGCGATGAAGGCACGCGCGACGGCGCTTACGGTCACGAAGAATATTTCAAAGGAATACTGTTCGACGATTTCGAGCAGTACTGGAACGCGTCGCCGCTAAAATACGCGCGCAATGTACACACCCCCACTTTGATTCTTCATTCTGATTTCGATTTCCGCGTCCCCATGGAGCAGGGCGAACAGTGGTTCCGCGCACTACAGCATTACGGAATTCCTTCGGAAATGGTCATGTTCCCGCGTGAGAACCACAACCTGACCCGTACTGGTGAACCCAAGCACCTGGTCGAGAGCCTGAATTGGCAACTCTATTGGTTCGACCGCTACTTAACGCCTAATTCGAAAGCCAAACCGCCCGACGCTCAATAAAGAGTTCTTGCAGGGGTTTCACTCTGCATGGCTCGGGATTTTTTAGAGCTTAGTTTTCCGGGGGGTTCTCCATTTTCCGTCCTGCTCAAGACTCTCTCGAACGCGGAACGCGGTGATCTTGCGGATCAGGGATAGCGGCAGCGGCTTCTCCAGCGGAAACTGGATCGATCCTTTAGCCGTGGCAAATTTCGACAGGTCATTCGCGAAGGCCGTCACCGCCGACGGCGCGGGATAGAAGCCGATGTGGCGTTTGAATGCGGCAAACGTGACCAGTATCCTCCGATAGGAAAAGGCAGGCATCCCCCACTTCAGTCCTTCCGTGGCCCCGGGCGCAGATTTCCGGATGGACTCGCGCATCTCCCGCAGTTTCTTCTGAGACTCTTTGGGGGCGTTATCGATGTACTCGTTGATACTCCCAGGTCGCGCTCTCTTTGGAATCATGATTTATCCTAAGGATTCTCCCACTGATACTCCAAACGGCTGTTCGGCGAGGTGGCTTTTGGAATGAGACTTGGCATTTTGACCATCTGGTGGGTGACTCCCCATTCCCAAGCAGCTCTGGCAGAAATGAATCTCTCTATATTCAAATGTCCGGCAATCCATGCCAACTGCGACTAGCAGGATGCCACGCTTTCGACGTATCGCCGCCTTGTACGTTAGCGTACAGTGAGTCTGGCATCTCGCTCGAAACCGCCGGCAAGTGAGCCGCTATTTGAGGATGTCCAGTTGCTAGCAAAGATTGCCGAGTTCACTGACCGTGCTGTTCGCCCGAAGTGAGAACGGAGAATTCCATGGTGGTTCATGGGCTCAGATATTTTTCCCACTTGGCGGCTGTCGTTGCCGCGCTCATCGTGCCGATTGCGCTGTCGCCGATATTGACATTCGCGCAAGCTCCCGCCAGCATCCCAGCAGAACCTCAGCTCACCCTCCAACAAGTGGTCGCAAAGCTGGTCCAGAAGAATGCGGAGCGCGCTAAGGCTCTGGAAAACTATCGTGGCAAGCGGGTCTACCAACTGGAATACAAAGGCTTTCCCACCGAACTTCGAGCAGAGATGACCGTCGAGATGACGTACAACGCTGCGGCCAAAAAAGAATTCACGATTCTGTCCGAAAGCGGAAGCAAGTGGATCGTCAAACGAGTTCTCAAGCGATTGATCGAGGCCGAGAGCGAAGCTCAGGAAGCGGCCAACCACGCCCGCGTAGAGCTCAACGCCCAAAACTACGACTTTACATCGCTCGAACAGCGGCCCAGCGCGGATGGTTGCGACTACGTTGTCGGGATCCAGCCGAAAGTGCCGAGTAAGTTCCTTTACCGTGGCCGAATCTGGGTGCATGGCCGGGACTTCGCCGTGTGTCGAATCGAAGCCGAACCTTCCAAGAATCCCTCGATGTGGATTGCAAAAACGGAGATCCGCCACAACTATCAGAAGTTTGAGGACTTTTGGCTTCCAGTGGAGAACCAGAGCGTTTCGAGTTTGCGGCTCGGCGGCCGCGCCACCCTCACCATTACGTATCAAAATTACGAAATCAATAGCGCGCACCTTGTGAAGGACAGTTCGGCATCTGCGGGCCAGTAGGCGCGGGCCTGCGATCGCGTCGCGTCGGACCGCCTGCCGTTATTACAGAAGGAAACCCTGGGTGCGGAATCGCTGGACTATATTTAGGCGGTCTTCCGTGCCGATTTTGTGTTTCATACGATAGAGGTGATCTTTTACCGTTTGTTCAGACAGGCAGAGGTGGTTGGCGATTTCTTTGTTCGTCAGGCCTTTCGCGATCAACGGGACGATTTGTTGTTCGCGGCGACTTAAGCCCAATCGCTGGCTGGGGCTTCCGCACGGCAGAGTTGGCTCTTCGCGCTCGAGGTAGCGGAAGAGTGCGGTGCAAAGGGCGGCGGGACAGACTGCTTCTTCCGCTCGTACGGCGCTAATGCCGTCCAGCACGTCCTCGGCGGTGGCGTCGCGCCGCAGGTAGCCGCTGATTCCTGCGCGCACACATTGCAGGAATTCGCCGTCTTCCTTGGCCGAGCCGATCAGCAAAATCCGCACGCCGGGCGCCGCGCGATGCACTCGCTGTACGATGGGTAAATCTTCGGAGAGGTCGCCGCAAGATAGCAGGAGCAGGATTTCGACTCGTTCTCGCAGCAGGGTTTCCGCTTCAAGAGCGGCTGGCGAATTCGCGCCCACGAACGCGATAATTGTGCTCTTCTTCAGGAGGCTCGCCAATTCCTCCTGCAGCCGCCGGTTTTCCGCCGCAACATATACGCGAGCCGGAGCCCCGTTTTTTTGCACGCCGACGGCGGCGCGTCCTGGGTCTTGCGGGAAACCGCGCCCTTCCGCGCCGTCCTGCCGGCCTCGGTTTCGCTGACCATCGAATGCAGTTGGATGTGGACGGGTAGAGGCGATCATCGTGATTCTCCGTGCGATTCGCCGACCCCTGGGGCGGATGCTTCGCGGTCGCGTTCGGCGCTGGCGGATTCGACGGCTTCCAGTGCAATTTTGCACCCGCTTACCTCCCATACCGCGAGCTCTCGAGTAAGCCCTATCTCCATACAGAGACGTGGGTTAGCTGGATCGGGAGCGGATTCACGTTTTCCGAAACTCTCCCGATTCGGTACCACGCTCTTTTCGAATTTTCGTTTCGGAACATGGGCTGCGTCTCGCCCCTTTGGTCCCCAATCCACTCGCTTTTCTTTCGCCCTCTTTCTTTCCCGGTACTTCCGTACTACTATCGCGGTTGGAGCGTCCTACTTTTTCGCGGTACGGTCCGTCTATAGGCATTCCGTCGCTTACGGCTTAGGCTTTCTCTATTGCAGGCAGTCTTTATTTATAGCGATAGCGAGGTAAGAGTTATGGCGACACAGGACTTCATGAGCAAGACTCCGCAGAACGGTGTGCCAACACAACGCAGCAGTTCGCAGAGCGAGCGCCGCAGCACCCGGCGTTGCAAAATTACGCAATTGATGCGCATTCGCCCTTCCGACCCTGAAAAGGAACACTTTGAAGATCTGCGCGGCACCATGAGCGTTTCGCGCACCGGCGTCTATTACCAGACCAGCGAGGCCGGCTACGAACTCGGCATGCGCCTGTTTGTGACCATGCCCTACTCGCAAGGCGCCGCTTCGATGAGCCACGAATATCTGGCCGAGGTTGTGCGCGTCGAGGCCATGCCCAACGGCATGACCGGAATCGGCTTCAAAATCCTGATGGAAATGGGCACGCTTTCGCATCATTCCTACGGATTCGCCAAGCAATCTAAATAGCTTCGCTTCGATTGAACGAACTGAATTCGGCAGCTTGAAGGCTGGAAAAATAAACGTCCGGTGAACCGGACGCCCTTGTTCAGTTTTAGGGCTGCAAAAGCTTAGGTTGGAAGAAATCTCAAGTTAATCGCTGCGTCCCAGAATCCGCATGGCGCGGTGTCTCAGCAGACCCAACTGGCGGTTTACCGGATGCTGCCGCGTCAGGAACGAGAGCACCGGCTCCTGACGTGTCATCAGCCGATTCATGGCAATTGTGAGTCGCACGTCGCGACGGGCAAATTTCAAACCCGCTTGAAGGGCCTCGACGGCTTCGTCGCGCCTACCGGCAGTGGCGTAAACTTCCGCAAGGTTTAGGTAAAGTTGGGCCTGGTTTCGCTTCATGCGCACGGCGGAATCGCAGAGTCTCTCGGCTTCGCCCCACTTCTGTTCGGAACGCGCCAGCACTACTCCCAAGTACGACATGTAATACGGGTTGCTTTTGTCGAGATCCATGGCGCGCTGCATGTGCGGCAGAGCGCGTCCGGCGTAATTGTCACGCAACAGGGTCAGCCCTTGCTTGAACTCGCGGAAGGCTTCCGTGTCGAGCATCGTTTCACCTCATCGACCGTTCTGCGGTCGCACAACATGAAGTATTGCCGGTTCTAGGAACGCACAAAAACGCGGCGCTGCTTTGCGGAGGTCGACATTGCCCGTTGAGCGGCAGGATGTATCGGGAAAGCTCCGGTCGCCCGGGTGCGTTGCCACCCGAACAAGAGAGCGATGAGCAGTGTCGCGATCAGGGTTCCCATGCCAGTCCTTTGCGAAGGTACCCAATTCGGCACAGAGATTCTACTGACCCGTGGGACAGTCTTGGGACAGCGGAACTAATGTGGTGGTTGCGGGCAGGAGGCGTCGGCAGGCGGGCGCTTTGGAACTTGCCGATGCGGCGTCAAAGCAAAGCCGGCCTCGCGACCAGTGCGGGCCAAGCCCGCCTCTACAAAGGCGCGGAATTATCGAGCGTCCTAACCGGACGGAGTTACGCGTCGCCGGTTTGAGGTGGCTTGCCCAGGTTCTTTTTCCAGCCCTTACGCCATTCTTCCCAATCTTGCAGGGTCGCTTTGGTCATGGCTTTGGAGGCTTTGTGTAGCCAGCGACCTTTGCGGTGTTTCAAGTCGTCCTTGATTTTCGTTATGGCGGCGGGCGTTCCGAAATGCATGTTCGCGGTCTCCCAGCCCATGTCGTACAGTAGGCGCGATTCATCGCGTTCGGCCGGGAGCGAAGCGAGTTCTATGCGCGAGCAATCCGGCGCGAGGCGGCGTACCAGCCAGTGCCCGTGAAAGTGTACGCACGGGTCTTTGACGCGAATCGCGCGGTTCGCGAGTTTTGCACCACACACATCGGTCGATGAACTATTTTTGTACCAGACCCACGCGGATGTGCGGATACCTTTTGCTTCGCGGGCGATGAACGCGCCTTGCCAGGATGACAGCGCGAGGATCCGCGGATGGCCCAGGCTCCCCAGTCCGGCGACGCGGCGTTTTAGCTGATAGTTTCGCTTCGGGAGCGGGAAAGAGTCTTCGATCAGCTTGCGAGCCTCATCCGGCGGCTTCGACGTGTAGGGCGGATTTTCTTGCATTTTCGCCCAGAAACGAACGGGGTCACGGAGCTTGCTGGTCGCCAGGAGGCGGAGCCATTGATGATGCTCGGCGAGGATGAATGCCTTGCCGCCCGCTGCGATTGCGTCGCGGTAGCCTTCTTCGATGGCTTCGGCGGCCTGGCGTCGCGTCAGGCACAGATGTTCGCCCGAGATTGCCAGGTAAGCACTGGCGGTAAGGCGGACGAGGTCGAGCGTGTAGGCCGATGGCCAGGCTTCGTCGAGATCGTTGACGCCCCAGATGAGGCGGCCTTCTTCGTCGCGCCAAGTGCCGAAGTTTTCGATATGCAGGTCGCCGACGCCGAGGACTGCGGGGGCCTTCGCTACGTCGCGGCAGGCCTCGGGCCAGTGCTGCAGCCAGCGATAGAAAGTGGCGCGGAAGAAAGGAAAGGGAGCTTGCGCCATCAGCGCGTGCTTTAGGGCCACGTCTTGGCGGACGATGGGGAGTCGTTTGGCCAGCCAATGTTCGAAATCCTGCGTCGCTTTGAAGATGTTCATAGTGCGCTCTTGGGTGGACGGGCAGGTGGTTTTGGGATGCGTTCGAATTGGCCAAGTTGCATCGGTCATCCTTAACTGGAGCACAGCGATGCTGTGCCCCTACAAAGGACTAACATTGTTGTGGCCTTCGGTTCTCAAACTTTCGCGTGTTCGGTGCGATTGTGAGTGGCCTTTGTGCGCGACTCATAAATTGGGAATCGGTTCGCCAACTCCGCTACTTGCTGCCGGACACGTTGCTCGACGGGGGCGTCGCCGATGTGAGTTAGGACGTCGGCGATCCAGACGCTAATTTGCTCCATTTCCGGTTCGCGCATTCCTCGCGTGGTGACCGATGGAGTGCCCAGACGAATTCCGCCGGCTTTCATTGGCGGCAGAGGGTCGAAAGGGATGGCGTTTTTGTTTACGGTGATGCCCGCGCGGTCGAGGGCTTTTTCGGCGTCTGTGCCGGTCACGCCGCGAGAATGAATATCTACGAGGAAGAGATGGTTGTCGGTGCCGCCGGTTACGATGCGGAAACCTTGCTTTGCCACGCTCGCGGCTAATGCCTTGGCGTTGAGCGCCACTTGCTTTTGATAATCGCGGAAAGACGGCTCCATCGCTTCCTTGAGGCAGACGGCCTTAGCGGCGATGGTATGCACCAGTGGACCGCCCTGCGTGCCGGGAAATGTCAGCTTGTCCAACTCTTTGGCAAAGGCCGCCCTGCAGAGCACCAGGCCGCCGCGCGGGCCACGCAGCGTTTTGTGCGTGGTGGTGGAAACGATGTCGGCGTGCGGGACCGGACTGGGGTGAACTCCGGCCGCCACCAGGCCCGCGATGTGCGCCATGTCGACGAAAAAGAGTGCTTCGACGGCTTTCGCTACCTTGGCGATGCGCTCGAAGTCGATGATGCGCGAATAGGCGCTGGCGCCCGCAACGATCATCTTCGGTTTGTGCTCGTGCGCGAGCTTTTCGATTTCGTCGTAGTCGATGCGTTCGTCTTCTTTGCGCACACCATACGCGATGAATTTGTACATGCGCCCGGAAAAATTCAGCGGGTGGCCATGTGTCAGGTGGCCGCCATGGGCGAGATTCATACCCAACACGGTGTCGCCGGGCTTCAGCGTGGACATGTAGACCGCGACGTTGGCGGAGGTGCCGGAATGCGCTTGTACATTGGCGTGCTCGGCGCCGAAGAGTTGTTTCGCGCGGTCAATGGCGAGCTGTTCGACTTTATCGGCGACCTCGCAACCTCCGTAATAGCGCTTGCCAGGGTAGCCCTCGGCGTATTTGTTGGTGAAGATCGAGCCCATGGCTTCGAGCACGGCTTCCGAGACTAGATTCTCGGACGGGATCAGCTCGAGGCCGGTAGCTTGGCGAGTAGCTTCTTCGCGGAGCAGGTCGGCGATCGGGGCATCGACGACGTCGAGCGGGCGCTGCATGCGGTCGTTGGATTCGCTGGTGTTGGTCATTGCCTTGGCCCTTCGCGTTAGGAGATGTCTTATCTTACCTCGCCCAGGCGCGATTCAGCCAAGGGTTGAATGCCACAATGGAAGAGCCCCATAAAGTTTTTGACTACTTGCCAGCGAGAACTCCAAATAAGGATAATGTCGCCGTGGAAATACTTTGCTCTCAGTGCGGAGCCCCGATGCCTTGCGAGATGGAAAAAGGGTGCTGGTGTGCGGAGCTTCCGGAGATTCTGCAGGTCCCTGAAGGAAAAGACACCGGGTGCTTGTGCCGCAGTTGCTTGACGGAAAAAATAGCCACACAAGCGACAATCCGCAGTGTCCCTTCTTGACCTCGCTGCCATGTCGAGCCGATATGCTACGGCGACAAATTATCGTCACGCGCTGAGTGAGTTCGTTCACGGCGCGCACGAAACGCTCGTGCCCGCATTTTTACCACGGATTGTTTGATCGAGTTCGCTAGACCGACACCCATGTACGAATCAAGTTTCTGTCGCTGAATGACCGAATGTGTGTCCCTTGCTTTGGCGCTGGGCACATCTACATCTAAACCCCGCCCTCTGGAAGAGGGCGGCTGCAGGTCGCTGTGAAAAATGTTTTCGTCGAATTGAACGGATTTATGTCGGAAAGGTCCAGGCACGCTTACCAGACGTAAGTGCCGACGGAGCCTGCGTTCATTGAGGTGTTAAACGTTTTTCCGTGGTCGTGAACGTTGAAGGCTTGTGATGACTTGGCATCGTTCACGACGACCAGCACGGTCTTGCCGCCTGGTGCGCGGAAGGCGATGGTGACTAGATTTGCTGGCGACGTCGAGGCGATGCGGATCGAACCAGGCCTGACAAATTTTGAGAAGTGGGCCATCGCGTAGTACGCCAGGTTGCGGGTGACTTCGTCGGCGTCGATCGTGACTGCGCCCTGGCATATCGGGCATCCACCGTTGTCGGTGTGCGGCTCAAATTTCGAATTCGCGGCTAGATTCCAGAGTAAGACGTTGCGGCTCCAGTTTTGCAGGGCGCCCATGAAAGTTTCTTGCACGGGCTTCGCTATCGAGATTCTTCCAGGTTCGGTGGGCTCAACCGCCATGTACTCGGTGAAATACAAATTCTTTTTGGGATAAGCGTCGTGCACTTTGCTCATGGCGGTTATTTCGCCGCCGTATAGATGGAACCCGGAGCCGTCGATGTAGGGATTGGCTTGTGCATCGTTGAGAATGGAAATGGCGTATTCAGGGACGTCGCAGTTGTGATCGTAGAGGATGATCTTGGTGCGGATGCCTGCGGCCCTGAACGCGGGTCCGAGATGATCCCTAATGAAAATCGCTTCGTCGGGAGCGAGCATCTGCATGCTGGGAGTATTTTTCTCGTTTAGCGGCTCGTTCTGGATGCTGATGGCTGCGATCGAAACGCCTTCCGCCTTCATGCCCTGAATATATTTGACGAAATAATTTGCATAGGCTTCGTAATATTCGGATTTTAGCTGCCCGCCCTTGGCATTGTGATTTGTTTTCATCCACGGAGGTGCGGACCAGGGCGAGCCCAGGACTTCGATATTGGGATTGACGGCGAGAATTTCTTTCAGCATCGGCAGCAGGTCGATGCGATCGGGAGCGAGGCTGAATTTCGCCAATTCGGGATCGGTTTCGCCTGCGGGAAGATCATCGTAGGTATAGACGTGATCGTTCAGGTCGGACGATCCGATGCTGATTCGCAAATAGCTGACGCCAATGTTGTTGTCATCGACAGCGAAAAGTTCCTTTAGGAGCGCCCCTCGTTTGGCGGCGTCCATGTGCGCGAGATGTTGGGCGCTGCCTCCCGTTAAGGCAAATCCGAATCCGTCGATGTCCTGAAATGTCTGGCGATCATTTATTTCGATCGTGGCCACGGCAGGCTGCTGGCTCGCGTATGGAGAGAAACGCAAAAACGGTTTTTGCTGGGCGAACAGAGCGGATTTGTCCGCGTTCGTCAGCCAGAATTGAATGCCTCCCTTTTTCTGAACATGAAGCGGCGCCGCCGTCAGCGCCAGCGCCAACGCCAACGCGCAAATCAGCAAACAGCTGGGAAGTCTGAGTTTCAAACCGTGCCTCCGGCCGCATCGCGGAAGAAGGTATTCTTCGACAAGCAATAGCCGTTTGGCCAGCAGAATGAATGAGTGAGGTGTTGCGAGTAGGTTTACGGTTCGTGAAAGCGAGCGAGCCACGGTCTCGGCTCGTTCGGAGAGGACTGCTTGAGCGCGAGTCAACAATCTTGGGTTGAGAGCAAGACACGTCCAAAACATGTCATAATCGGCGGCGGAAAATTCGCTTATGGCCGCCTACGCAATAAATGCTGAGTCGACTGGGACGCGTACATTCTGGCGGGCCCTCTCAGCGTTTACGCTCGGCATCACTTTTATTTTCTACGCCCAGGTTGCGCCCGTCTTCGCGCAAGGCGACGGCGGCCGTTCGCAACAATCCCAATCTTCGGATGTTCTCCGCGGAACGGTGTTGAACGGCATTACGCACGAGCCCATTGGCCATGCTCTGGTGGTCTCGTCGGACAATCGTTTCGCGACGATGACCGACGATCGCGGACATTTTGAGTTCGTGCTCCCGCCCGCCGCGGCCGAACAAACGAGTCAAACTCCCGGGACATCGGGTAGTTCAGCCGGGCAAACCGTCGCGATCGCAACAGCGCAGATACAACAATCGACTAATAACCGTCCGAATTTCCTCGCAGCGCGAAAGACAGGGTTCCTTCCCAGCGAAAGCGGAATGCAGGGAATCTTCGTAGCTCCCGATCAGCAGGATGTAACGATCACTTCGCTGCCTGAGGGTCACATCGTGGGGCACGTGATTCTGCCGGGGTTAGAGAGCGCCGTCGGAATACACGTGGATCTTTACAAGCGTCTGGTGCGAGAGGGCCGCCCGCATTGGGATTCAGTGAGGACCGTGACGGCCCGGTCGGACGGTGAGTTTCGTTTTGCCGATCTTTCTGCCAGCTCGTACAAAATATTCACCCAGGAATTGCTGGACCGCGATCCGATCAGGTCAGATTCGCGCGCACAATTGTTTGGATATCCACCCGTTTATTATCCTGCGGCGGCAGATTTCGCGGCGGCCGTCATCATTCGGCTGTCGGCGGGCGAAACATTTCAAGCGACCCTCTCTCCGGCAAGACGCGAATACTATCCAGTCAAATTGGGAATTCTGAACGGCGTAGTCGGATCGCGGCCCGAAATACAGATTTGGCGTCAAGGGCACGAAGGGCCGGGTTATTCCCTGGGCTACGACTTCCGAGATGGAACCGTCGTGGGGACCTTGCCGAACGGCGCTTATACCGTGCAGGTGTTGAGCAACGGGGCAAACTCGATGACAGGGGCCTCAAATATCAAAGTGAGCGGCGCGCCGGTCTCGGGCGCGATGATCGCACTGCTGCCGAACAGTTCCATAAGTGTGAGCGTGATGGAGCAGTTCCGGTACGGGAACGACAGCTCACTGAATACGGCATCCGGCAACGTCACACCAGGGGCTGGGCGCACAAATGTGTCGGTAATGCTGCCGCCGGACGAGGAACTCGGCGCCCGGCAAATCTTTGCGCTCCGGCAGCCGAAGGGACCCGGGGATGAGTCCCTCGTTATCGAAAACGTTTTGCCGGGAAGTTATCACGTTCAGGTTGGTACTGCAGTTGGGTATGCCGCGTCCATAACTTCTGGAGGGACAGACTTGCAGCGATTTCCATTGCAGGTCGGGCTAGGGGCTTCACCACAGATCGAGGTCATCTTGCGTGACGATGGTGGCGCGGTGGACGGCAGCATCATCGCGGATGCGGGGGTGAGCGCGACTCGGGAAGGGAAGGTGAATTCCGCGGCTCAAACGACCGGTCTGGTTTATTTCCTGCCAATGGGCGACGCCGGCACCATGCAACAAGTGTGGATTCCTCCGGACGGAAACTTCCACGCGCAGCAGTTGGCGCCAGGGAATTACCGCGTGCTGGCTTTCGAACGCCAGCGGTCGGAACTCGAATTTACGAGAGAAGAATTAGCGGAGCGATATGCATCGAAATCGCAGGTAATTAGCGTGGTCGCGGGCCAAACCGAGCATCTCCGATTGCAGTTGATTGCCGAGAACGAGTGACTATGCCGATACCCAGCAGGTCGTGGATTCGAATGGTTATGCAGGCATTCGCGCTGGCGTTGATTTTTCCGCATCCGATGATTCGCGCGCAGAACGTGCTCGTGGCGCCGGGTTCGACATCCGCAGCAACCTACAAAATTTCCGGCACCATTGTGAGCGCGCTGGACGGCACGCCGCTTGGCCTTGCTCGCGTTTCGCTGGCCGACGCCAAAAATCGCGATCAGTCCGTATGGATGATCACCTCCGAGAATGGACATTTTGAATTCAGCTCGATTCCTGCGGGAAAGTTTTCGTTGGAAGGAGGGAAGAAGGGATTCTTGAGTGCCACGTACCAGCAGCACGAACAATTCTCCACAGCGATTGTTACCGGAGCTGGCTTGAACACCGAGAATCTAATATTGCGGCTCTCGCCGTTGTCCATGTTGAGCGGCAAGATTGTCGACGAGTCGGGCGATCCAGTTCGCACTGCACGCGTCGTGGTCTATGTCGAAAGCCACAACGCCGGCGTGAATCGGATTCGCCCTGCCTGCTACGACGAGACGGATGATCAGGGTTACTACGAGTGCCGGCGCTGGCTCCGGGGAACTATTACGTCAGCGTCACCACGAAGCCTTGGTACGCCGTGCATCCCTCTTCCACGTACGTCGACGGCGTTGGCAACACGCCGCCGGGCGTGGCGCGGTCGCTGGACGTTGCGTATCCGACAACTTTTTACAACGGCGCGACCGACAGTGATGGCGCCACGCCTATTCCCATCCATGGCAACGAACGCGTGACCGCCGATATTCACCTTAGTCCC
>Ga0182015_10002831_pt1 | contig 20221 bp, 15 predicted proteins | sample 712P3MmetaG_FD_120478 | JGI IMG/M metagenome (GOLD analysis project Ga0182015, IMG submission 120478) | Permafrost microbial communities from Stordalen Mire, Sweden - 712P3M metaG | ecosystem: Environmental > Terrestrial > Soil > Wetlands > Permafrost | place: Sweden: Stordalen | collected...
AGACGGCCCCGAACTCCCCCATGGCCCGGGCGTTGCAGAGGATGACGCCGTAGAAGAGGCCCCACCTGATGTTGGGGAGCGTCACGCGCCAGAAGGTCTGCCAGCCGTTGGCGCCGAGCGTGACGGCCGAGTACTCCTCGTCGGTCCCCTGCGACTGCATGAGGGGGATCAGCTCGCGGGCGACGAACGGGAAGGTGACGAACGCGGTCACCAGGACGATCCCGGGGACGGCGAAGATGATCCTTATGTTGTGCTCGATCAGCCAAGGGCCGAACCAGCCCTGCGCCCCGAAGACAAGGACGTAGACGAGGCCCGAGATGACGGGGGAGACCGCGAACGGGAGGTCGATCAGCGTCGTCAGGAGGCTCTTCCCCGGAAACTTGAACTTGGCGATCGCCCAGGCCGCCGCGATGCCGAAGGCCACGTTCGCCGGGACGACGATCGCGACCGTCAGGAGCGTCAGCCGGATGGCCGCGAGGGCGTCCGGCTCGCGGACGGCGGCCAGGAAGTACCCCGCACCCCTGGAGAAGGCCTCCGCGAACACGACGATAAGCGGCAGGACAAGGAAGAAGGCCAGGAACGCCAGCGCGACCGCCGTCAGGAACCAGCGGGCCCATGCGGGATCACGCGTCGCCCGCGGGCGGGCGGAGCGGGACGGGCGGGCTTCGAAGGGGGCTGCGGTTGCGGAGGGCAAGGGTCTTGAGGGGAGGTCGCGCGGCGGGATGGGGAGGGAGGCGTCCGATGGTTGACCAGGGGCCGCCGTCTCCCAACAGGGATTCACGTCATATGGTCTGGTAGCGGCGGCTCCACTTCTGGAGGAGGTTGATGAGGAGGAGGAGAGTGAACGAGGAGACCAGCATGACGACCGCGATCGCCGTCGCCCCCCGGTAGTCGTACTGCTCGAGCTTGGTGATGATGAGGAGCGGGACGATCTCGGTCTTCATCGGCATGTTGCCCGAGATGAACACGACCGAGCCGTATTCCCCGAGCGCCCGCGCGAAGGCCAGCGCAAAGCCGGTCAGGAGGGACGGCATGAGCTCAGGCAGCACGATCCGGGTCACGGTCTGGAGGCGGTTCGCCCCGAGCGTAGAGGACGCCTCCTCGATCTCGGGCTCGAGCTCCTGGAGCACGGGCTGCACCGTCCTGACCACGAAAGGAAGGCCGATGAAGGTCAGCGCCACGAAGACGCCCGCCCATGTGAAGTCGACCTTGATGCCGTAGGGGGTGAGCCAGCGGCCGACCCAGCCGTTCGGCGCGTAAAGGGAGGTTAGGGCTATGCCGGCGACGGCGGTCGGCAGGGCGAAGGGGAGGTCCACCAGGGCGTCCACGATCCGCTTCCCGGGAAAGGAGTAGCGGACCAGCACCCAGGCGACGATGAGCCCGAAGACCATGTTCACGAACGCCGCCGCGAGCGAGGCGCCGAAGCTCAGCCTGTAGGCGGCGATGACCCGCGGCGAGGCCACCGCGGCGATGAAGTCGTGCCAGCTCATCCCGGCCGCGCGCAGGAAGGCGGCGGAGAGGGGGATGAGGACGATCAGGCCCAGGTAGGCCAGCGTGAACCCGAGCGACAGGCCGAAGCCCGGCAGGATCGTGCGGGAACTGCGCGGCCGGCTCATGGGCGTCGACAGGACTTCACAGGTGCCGGCCGCAGGCCGGGAAGGCGCGGTGGGATGGGGAGCTCATGGCTTCGAGGACGGGAAAAAATGGAGTCATTTCTGTCGGGGCGGCGCGGGGATCACTTCTGGTAGATCTGGTCAAAGATGCCGCCGTCGGCGAAATGGGTCTGCTGGGCCTGCGTCCAGCCGCCGAAGACGCCGTCGATCGTGAACAGCTCGAGGCTCGGGAAGACCGTTGCGAACTTGGCCGCGGCGGCCGGATTGCGCGGGCGGTAGAAGTTGCGGCCGGCGATCTCCTGGCCCTCGTCGGAGTAGAGGTATTCGAGGTAGGCCCGCGCGACCTCGGTCGTCCCCCTGCGCGCGGCCACCGTCTCGACGACGGCCACCGGCGGCTCGGCGAGGATGCTGGACGAGGGGACCACGGTCTCGAACTTGCCCGGGCCAAACTCCTTCTGCGCCAGGAAGGCCTCGTTTTCCCAGGCGAGGAGCACGTCCCCGATCTCCTTCTGGGCAAAAGTGATCGTCGAGCCGCGGGCGCCGGAGTCGAGGACCGGCACGTTCTTGTAGAGGGACGAGACGAAGCCCCTCGCCCTCTCCTTGCTCCCGTACTTGCGCTCGGCGAAGCCCCAGGCCGCGAGGTAGGCCCAGCGGGCGCCCCCCGAGGTCTTGGGATTGGCGGTGATGACGGAAACGTCGGGCCGGATCAGGTCGTCCCAGTCCCTGATGTGCTTCGGGTTCCCCTTGCGGACGAGAAGGACGATCGTGCTCGTGTAGGGCGTCGAGTTCTGGGGCAGCTTCGACTGCCAGTCGGCTGGAAGGAGGCCGCCGTGCACATGCAGGGCGTCGATGTCGGCCGCCAGGGCCAGCGTCACGACGTCGGCCTGCAGCCCGTCGATGACGGACCGCGCCTGGGCGCCGGACCCGCCGTGGGACTGCTTGATCACGACGTCGTCGCCGGTCTTGGCCTTCCAATACTTGGTGAACGCGGCGTTGTAGTCGGCGTAGAGCTCCCGCGTCGGGTCGTAGGACACGTTGAGGAGCTCGATCGTCTTCGCATGGGCCGTCGGCCCGGTCGCGGTCGCCGCGAGGACGAGGGCCGCCTGGAGCGCGAAGGCCGCGCGGATTCGGGGGAAGAGTTTCATGGACCGTGGAGGAGTTGCCTGCCGGCCGGCGTCCCGTCGTGGGGAAGGCCGCCCGGATCCGGGACTGCGGTGGTCGGTGGTCTCCTCCGGAGGTCCGGCTGGCGTGAAAGAGGGCTCATGGGCGGGTCAGCGCTGGGGACGCTCCGGGCGGTCCGAGACGAGCCTTGTCTTCTCGGTCCGCTCGATCTGCGTGACGCGGCCGTCGTGGACCACGAGCTGCACCACCCCGTAGCGCAGGTCCCGCACCTGCGAGCGGACAAGCGCCAGCCACTCGGGCTCGTCCGCGGCGACTGCGGGAATCGGGTTGGGTTCGGCGGCCATGGCTCGGGCGGGGTCTCGCTAGATGGAGTATTCGCCGAGGATGTGGTGCAGGACGCCCTCGGTCGGCGTGTTCCGCAGGCGCTTCGTGACGCGGCCCCTCTGCGCCAGCTGCTGGCGGGCGATCCGGGCGGGCAGGCGCGACTGGACCCGCGCGCCGGCAACCTGCGCCGAGAATGGGAGGGAGACGCTGTCCCGGCGCATCTTGCGGAGCGTGATCTCCACGACGTCGGCCAGCGTGTAGCGGTCCAGGATGTCGGCGATGGCGTTCCGGACGTCCACCATCAGCATCCGCAGGCCGCAGTGGACCTCGTCGGGGCAGGTGCAGGGCACGTAGGCCGTCTGCGACACGCAGCCGATCGGGGCGAGGGGGCCGTCGATCAGCCTCACCACCTCGCCGATGAAGATCTTCTTGGCGGGCCTCCCCAGCCGGTATCCCCCGAACTTGCCCCGCTCGCTCTCGACGATCCCGGCCTCCTTGAGGGCCTGCAGGATCTGCTCCAGGAACTTGACCGGCAGCTGCTCGCTTTCCGCAAGCTCCGAGACCTGCACCAGCTTGCGCTTCATCTCCGCGGCGATGCCGAGGTTGATGAGGGAGCGCAGGGCGTACTCGCCTTTCTTCGAGAGCTTCATGGAGGTATGATTTCAATCTACATTAATTAAGTATAGATTAAAGCAAGCCGATTTGCCCTCCCCGCGTCATAAAAACGGTTCGGCCCAGGCCGAGAACCCACGTCCTAACCCATTAGGGGCCAGACATTTCGTAGACCTCGGCAAGGGCCGTGCCCGTCGTCGAGCCCACCCCGGAAACCTCGGCCGTATAGGCCCCCGGAGGCAGGGTGACGACGATGGCCGAGTCGTTTGAGCCCGCCGTGAGCGAGAAGGCCCCCACGGCCTTCATGTCGGCCGCAGTCGCCTGCCGGAACGTGGCGGCGACGGTTGAGGTACCGGCCACCGGGGGGTTGCCCCACCCCGTGTCGCTCGCGATGAGCGTCGTCGACTGGTCGAAGATCTCGATCTCGGGCTGCGCGAGGCTGCCGGAGACGCCAAACCCGGCCAGCGCCGGCCCGATCCCGCGGATCAGGAGGTGCGCGGGCTGGGTGCCCTCCACGACGAAGCCGGAGATCGCCACCTGGGATCCCGTCCCCACGAAGCACCGGGCGGAAATGTTCTCGAGGACCTCTGGCACCACCGTGCTGACCTCATAGACCTCGGTCAGCGCGACGCCGGTCGACCCGCCCGCGCCCGAGACCTGGACCGTGTAGGCCCCCGTCGGGAGCGTCAGCACCATGGCCGAGTCGGCCGAGTTCGCGGTGAGCGCGAAGGCGCCGACGGACTTCATGTCGGCGGCCGTCGCCGGCCGGAAGCTCGCGGCGACGGCGGAGTTCCCGCCGGCGGGGTCACTGCCCCAGCCCGTGTTGCTCGCGATCAGGAGCGGGGCGGCCGCGGAATCATAGACGCTCACGACCGGCTGGGCGAGGAAGCCGGAAACGCCGAAGGCGCTCAGCGCGGGCCCGATGCCGCGGACAAGGACGTCCTTCGTCGAACCCGCCGGTCCGCCGATGACGAATCCGGCAATGACGATGTTCGAGCCGGTCTCGACCTCGGCGCGGGCAGAGATGTTGACGAGCCTCTGCTGCGGGCTCGGCGAGGACAGGGCTGCCAGGAGGTTCGCGACGTCGGGGCTTCCGAGTCCGGTGCAGAGGTCGTATCCCGGGCCGGCGCTGTAGGCGCCGTTGTTGCCGCTCGTGACGTCATTGAACGCGCCTGTCCCCTGCAGGGGATAGAGGAAGGGGTTCAGCAGCCCGATGGATGCCTGCCCGTTGGCCGCCCGGGCCTGGTTGATGAGGGCGGTGATTCCCGCCCAGACCGGGCACGCGAGGCTGGTGCCGCTGGCGCCCGTGGCCGAACCAGCGACGATGACGAGGACTCCCGCGTTCGTGAAATTGACTGGCTGGTCGCCAGGAATGACCAAGTTGTCAAAATCACCATCCGAGATTCCCGCGACATCGGGGACGCAGCGCATCGTCTGCCCAGCAAGGACGGAGCCTCCCGTCTGCCAGGACGGCTTGGAAAAGGTCGAGCTGATGCCGCCGCCGCTCGCGCTGGCGCTCGGGCGCATCGCATCGTTGAACTCGTTCCAGACGATCTCGCCCGAGTACACAAAGTCTCCCGTATAGTTGATGGTGGTCCCGCCGACGCCCGTGACACTCGGATCGCTCGCCGGGTAGGTCACCCCGAGCGGGGCCGAGGCTGAGTATTCACCGGCGCTGATGCTGGCATTCGGGTTCGAGCCGGCATCCCCGCTCGCCGTCAGGCTCGATACGCCCTGCGATGCTAAAACGGCCGCCGTCTGCGAGGCCGCCTGGAGAAACTGGCTGCCGATGAGCTGCTCGGTGTTGCCGTAGCTCGAGGAGACGACCGTGAGCGACGGGACGCTCGGCAGGTCGTTGATGACCTGCGTCGCGGCCTCGAGCGCATTCGGTCCGACGTACATGCGGATCGCGGCGCCGGGCGCGATCGCCCCCGCCCACTCGACGTCGAGGCTCGACTCGAACATGTCGTCGGATGTCGGGTTGTTGGGACCCCCGTCGTAGTTGACAGTCGTCACGTTGTTCACGGACTGCGCGGAATTGACCGTCGCCCAGAAGGTCGAGAGGTCGCCTGTCGCCGGCACGGCCTGGAGGAGGATGGCGATCGTCTGGCCGGCGCCCGTCGCCGTGGAGGGTATTTCGTAGGCGGAGGCCACGTTGTCCGGAGTCACATAGATCGTCGTCCCGATAACGTCGTCCGGGGCAACCCTGGTCGCGGAATGGACAGGCCGCATCCGGAACTCGGGCTGGAGGTCGTTCACGCTCAGGACGACCGGGGCCAGGTCCGCGGGAAGCGAGGGATCCGTGACCGCGGAGGTGTATTCGCCGTCGGAGACCGAGACCCGGGCGAACTGGACGCCAAAGGCTTGGGCGACCTGGGACACGGGGCCCCGCACGAAGATCGAGCTCCGGGAGCGGTCGCGGAGCGCCGTCGCGAAGCCTTGGGACGACAGCCACGACGCGACGCGCTCGTAGTCGGAGGAAAGCGGCAGGTAGCGGGCCTCCATCTCAGCCCAGGGGATCTTCTCGCCCGCGGCGATCCTGGCCTCGAGCCCCGCGAAGTCCCTCATGGACAGCGTGACCGAGAACAGCATCGGCTCCGCGAGCTCGGCCGGCGTGAGCGTCGTCCGCACAATGACCGCCCCGCCGATCGTCTGGCCGCCCGGGTCGAGAAGCCTCACCGACCCGGAGAGGGTCCGGGCGGCCGGCGACGTCGTGGCGGACGCTTGGGGTGAGAGCAATGCGAGGCCCGCGAGGACGATGCATGCCAGCGAAGACCTGGGGCCCGTGAGTATGATTGGGTAAAGGGGTTGACCCTAGAGTCGTAGCCGAAGGCCGTCATGGGCGAGTCCAAACCCTTCGGGGAGCTCCGCCTCCGCGGCGGCGTGGTCTGTCAGGTGGGTCAGGTGGGTGAGCCAGACGCGCTTTGCGCCGAGGCCCCTCCCCGCCTGGATTGCCTCGTCGATGCTCAGGTGGGAGGGGTGCGGGAGCGGGCGGAGCCCGTCGATGATGACCGCGTCGGCGCCCCTCGCCAGTTCCACGGCCTCGGGGGTCAGGAGCTTGCAGTCGGTGTAGTAGGCGAACCGGGCGCCCGTGCTCCTCTCCGTGAAGACGAGCCCGATTGTCTGGGCCTCCCCGTGCGGGAGAAGCGTCGACCGGATGGTCCCCTGGGGGAGTTCCATCGAGGCGGGCATGTCGGCCAGCTTGAACGCGGGGTACCCGCGGACCCGGGGCTTCTTGATGATGGCGTAGGGATAGATCGCGGCGACCCGGGACTTTCCCTCGGCGGTCGTGTGGACCGTCAGCGCCCTGGCCCCGTGAAGGTCGCAGAACCGCCTCAGGTCGTCCATCCCGGCGACATGGTCCGAGTGCCCATGGGTGAGGATGAAGACGTCGAGCCGGTCGATCCCCTCCTTCAGGCACTGGAGCCGGAACTCCGGGGCCGCATCGACCTGGACGTGGAGCCCGTCCATGACGACGTGGATGGACGTCCTCGTCCGCTTGTTGCGCGGGTCCGCGGACGTGCAGACGGCGCAGGTGCAGCCGATCATGGGCACCCCCTGGGACGTTCCGCTGCCTAGGACGATCACTTCCATGTTGTCACAGGCAGGATTGGGCCGGGGTTGTTCCAAGGCACCCAAAAAAAAAGCGCCCCAGCCTTCCGGCGGGGGCGCTCTTGAATTTTGCCTTGGGACCGATCAGTAGTCCATGCCGCCGCCACCCGGGGGGTGGGCGGGAGCCGAATCCTTCTTCTCCGGGATCTCGGTTATCATGCACTCGGTCGTGAGGAGCAGCCCGGCGATCGAGGCCGCGTTCTGCAGCGCCGTCCGGGTCACCTTGGTCGGGTCGACGACGCCGGCCTTCACGAGGTCCTCGTACTTGTCGGTAGCGACGTTGTAGCCGAAGTTGCCCTTGCCGGCGAGAACCTCGCCGACGACAACCGCGCCTTCGACGCCTGCGTTCGAGCAGAGCATCCGGATCGGATGCTCGATGGCCCGGCGCACGATCTGGGAGCCGATCTTCTCGTCGCCCTCGAGGTGGAGGGCGTCGATGGCCTTGGCCGTGCGCAGGAGCGCGACGCCGCCGCCGGCGACGATGCCTTCCTCGACGGCCGCGCGGGTCGCGTGCAGGGCGTCCTCGACGCGGGCCTTCTTCTCCTTCATCTCGACCTCGGTGGAGGCGCCGACATTGATGACGGCGACGCCGCCCGCGAGCTTCGCGAGGCGCTCCTGGAGCTTCTCGCGGTCGTAGTCGGAGGTGGTCTCCTCGATCTGGCGGCGGATCTGCTTCACGCGGCCCTGGATGTCGGAGCCCTTGCCGCCGCCCTCCACGATCGTCGTGTTCTCCTTGTCGATGACGATCCGCTTCGCGCGGCCGAGGTCGCTGATGGTGACGTTCTCAAGCTTGATGCCGAGGTCCTCGGTGAAGCACTTGCCGCCCGTGAGGATGGCAATGTCCTCGAGGATCGCCTTGCGGCGGTCCCCGAAGCCCGGGGCCTTGACGGCGACGACGTTGAGCGTGCCGCGGATCTTGTTGACGACGAGGGCGGCCAGGGCCTCCCCCTCGACCTCCTCGGCGATGATCAGGAGGGGCTTGCCGCCCTTGGCGACGGTCTGGAGAAGCGGCAGCAGGTCGTTCAGGGCGCTGATCTTCTTCTCGTGGATGAGGACGTAGGCGTCCTCGAGCACGGCCTCCATGGCCTCGGCGTTGGTGACGAAGTAGGGCGAAAGGTAGCCCTTGTCGAACTGCATGCCCTCGACCACCTCGAGCGTTGTCTCGATGGAGCGGGCCTCCTCGACCGTGATCGTGCCATCCTTGCCGACCTTGTCCATGGCGTCGGCGATGATGTTGCCGATCGTATCGTCCCAGTTTGCGGAGACGGTCGCGACCTGGCGGATCTCCTCGCGGTCGGAGACCTTCTTGGAGACCTTGGCGAGCTCGGCGACGGCGGCCTCGACGGCCTTGTCGATGCCGCGCTTCAGGAAGATCGGGTTCGAGCCGGCGGTGACGTTCTTCAGGCCCTCGCGGAAGATGCCCTCGGCGAGCACCGTGGCGGTCGTGGTGCCGTCACCCGCGGCGTCGGAGGTCTTCGAAGCGACCTCCTTCACCATCTGGGCGCCCATGTTCTCATAGGGGTCCGGCAGCTCGATTTCCTTGGCGACGGTGACGCCGTCCTTGGTGACGGTCGGCGAGCCGAATTTCTTGTCGATGACGACGTTTCGTCCCTTGGGGCCAAGGGTGACCTTGACCGCGCGGGAGAGCAGCTCTACGCCGCGGAGGATTTTCTGACGAGCGGACTCGTCGAAGATGAGTTGTTTGGCAGGCATGTTAATTAAGTTGTTCTGTCTTGGGTTCTGGTTCGTTCCGGGCCTCAGGCGATGACGCCGAGGATGTCGTCCTCGCGGACAAGGGTGTACTTCTGCTCGTCGAGCTTCACTTCGGTGCCGCCGTACTTGCCGACGAGGACGCGGTCGCCGACCTTCACCTCGAAGGCGTGGACCTTGCCGTTGTCGTCGCGCTTGCCGGTGCCGAGGGCGATGACCTGGGCCTCCTGCGGCTTCTCTTTGGCGCTGTCCGGGATGATGATCCCCCCGCGGACCTGCTCTTTGTCCTCGAGATGCTTCACGAGGACGCGATCACCGATCGGTCTGATTTTGACTTTAGACATATGGATTTTGTTTTGGGTTGAAGGTCGGAACGGGGCGACGTGTCGCCCCGGATCCGGAAAGGGTCACTTCTTGCTCTTCTCCTCGTCGACGACCTCGAAGTCGGCGTCGACGACGTCGGCCTTCTTCTCGGCCTTGGGCGCGGGGCCCGGCTCTGCGCCGTCCGCTTCGGGGGGCGCGCCAGCGGCATTGGCGGCCTGCGCGGCCGCCTGGGCCTCCGCGTAGAACTCGGCGCCCACCTTGGAGAGGTTGTCGAGGGCGGCCTTCATCTGGTCGCCGTCATTGGACTCAAGGGCCTTCTTCGCCTCGGCAACGGCCGCCTCGGCCTTGGACTTCTTCTCGGCCGGGAGCTTGTCGCCCGCGTCCTTGATGGTCCTCTCGAGCTGGTAGGAGGCCGTGTCGAGCTGGTTGCGCGTCTCGACGGCGTCGCGGCGCTTCTTGTCCTCGACGGCGTTGAGCTCGGCCTCCTTCGTCATCTTGTCGACCTCGTCCTTGGACAGGCCCGACGAGCCCTGGATCGTGATCTTCTGGTCCTTGCCCGTGCCAAGGTCCTTGGCGGAGACGTGAAGGATGCCGTTCGCGTCGATGTCAAAGGTGACCTCGACCTGCGGGGCGCCGCGGGGCGCCGGCGGGATGCCGTCGAGCCGGAAGGTGCCGAGCGTCTTGTTGTCGCGGGCCATCGGGCGCTCGCCCTGGAGGACCACGATCTCGACCGAGGGCTGGTTGTCGCTGTAGGTGGAGAAGACCTGGGTCTTCTTGGAGGGGATGGTCGTGTTGCGCGGGATCATCGCCGTCGACACGTCGCCGGCCGTCATGATGCCGAGGGTCAGCGGGGTCACGTCGAGGAGGAGCACGTCGCGGACGTCGCCCTTGAGGACGCCGCCCTGGATCGCTGCGCCGACCGCCACGACCTCGTCGGGGTTGACCCCCTGGTGCGGCGGCTTGCCGCCGAGCGTCTTCGCGATCTCGACCACCTTCGGCATGCGGGTCATGCCGCCGACCAGCACGAGCTCGTCGATCTGGGCGGAGGTGAGGGACGCGTCCTTGAGGCAGTTCTTGAAGGGCTGGATGCAGCGCTCGAAGAGGCTCTCGCAGATCTGCTCCATCTTGGCGCGGGAAAGCTGGACGTTGAGGTGCTTCGGGCCCGACGCGTCGGCCGTGATGAACGGGAGGTTGATGTCGACCGACTGGGTCGAGGAGAGGGCGATCTTCGCCTTCTCGGCCTCTTCCTTCAGGCGCTGGAGCGCCATCGGGTCCTTGCGCAGGTCGATGCCGTTGTCCTTCTTGAAATTGTCCACCAGCCACGCGATCAGCGCGTCATCCCAGTTGTCGCCGCCGAGGTGGGTGTCGCCGTTCGTGGCCTTGACCTCGAACACGCCGTCGCCGATCTCGAGCACGGACACGTCGAACGTGCCGCCGCCGAGGTCGAACACCGCGATCTTCTCGTCCTTCTTCTTGTCCAGGCCGTAGGCCAGGGAGGCAGCCGTCGGCTCGTTGATGATGCGCAGGACCTCGAGCCCCGCGATCTTGCCGGCGTCCTTGGTCGCCTGGCGCTGGGAGTCGTTGAAATAGGCGGGAACCGTGATCACGGCCTGCGTGATCTTCTCGCCCAGGTAGGCCTCGGCGTCGGCCTTCAGCTTGCCGAGGACGAACGCGGCGATCTGCTGCGGGGCGTACTGCTCGGTCTTGTCGCCCTGCTTGATCTCAATGTAGGCGTCGCCGTTCTTTCCCTCGACGACCTTGAACGGCATGTTCTTCGCCTCGTCGCGGATTTCCGCGAACTTGCGGCCGATGAGGCGCTTCGAGGAGAAGACGGTGTTGCTCGGGTTGGTGACGGCCTGCCGCTTCGCGGCCTGGCCCACCACGCGCTCGCCCGTCTTCGTGAAGGCGACGACGGAGGGGGTGGTGCGGCCGCCCTCGGCGTTCGGGATGACCACGGGCTCTCCGCCTTCCATGACGGCCATGCAGGAGTTCGTGGTGCCCAGATCGATGCCTAGAATGCGGCTCATGCCGTTAACCCAGCACTACGTGTGCCTCCCGGGATGATCTTCTGTTACCCCTTACGGGTAATGTGCTTAAAAAATTACAGGCCCGGGACAAGCGAGGGAAAATCAAGCCATTCTGTCCCACTTTAGGCGCCTTGGGACAGGGCGTGGCACAGCCCCGGCCCGGGCCCCTCGCCTACCCCTTCGACCCCGTTGTCGCGATCCCGCGGATGAAGCTCTTCTGCCCGAAGAGGAAGAGGATGATGACCGGCAGGATCGTCACCGCGCTGGCCGCCATCAGGTAATGCCACTGGACGCCGCCGTTCTGGGACTCGTAGCTCTGGAGCGCGATCGCGAGCGTGTAGGTGTCCTTTCGCGTCAGGTAGAGGAGGGGCCCGAGGAAATCATTCCAGGCGAAGATGAAGTGGAAGAGCGCCGCCACCACCAGGACCGGCGTGCTGAGCGGGATGATGATCCGCCAGAAGATGCGCCACTCGCTGCAGCCGTCGATCCGGGCCGCCTCGCTCAGCTCCTCGGGGATCGTCCGGAAGAACTGGCGCATGAGGAATATGTTGAAGGCGCTCCCGAACCATGTCGGCAGCCAGAGCGGCAGGAGTGTCCCGATGAGCCCGAAGGCCTTGAAGACGCCGTAGAGCGGGACCATGAGGACCGGGAAGGGCACCATCATGGTGGCGAGTGTGAGGGCGAAGAACGCGTCGCGGCCCTTCCACCTGAGGCGGGCGAACCCGTAGGCGATGATCGCGTTCGAGATCACGGTTCCGATGACGCCGAGGACGGCGACCGTCAGGGAATTGGCCAGGAACGTCCAGAACCCCACGCGGTGGCGGTCCGACTCGGCGTCGCCGCCCAGCGCGGCGAGCGCCCTCGGGTAGTTCTCCCAGCGGAACTTGATATGCGTGTCGATCCGGTCCCGGGGGAGGACGTCCCAGAGCGGCGAGGGGCCCCCTTCGCCCGTGGCGCGGTCGAGGCGCTGCGTCACGTGCCACGAGCCGGCCGCGACCGGGTGGACGACGACCGCCGAATCCGCGTGCTGCGCGAGCTGCGCCGCCCCCATGAAGCCGAGCTTGCCCGCGTCGTCGCCGGAAAGGAGGCGGACGACCGCCCCCGCCTGCGTCACCTGGAAGTCGAGCGTCACCTCCATCCTCCGCCCGTCGAGGTCAGCGTAGTGCGCCCTGGGGAGGAAGGTGATCGGGAGGGAGAGCGTCTGCTCGATCGGCTTCAGCGACGTGCTGAGGAGCCAGACGAACGGGACGGCGAACGCCGCCGAGAACAGCAGGAGGAGCGCCGTCACGACCGCCCGGGAAAACTGCGTCTTCGGGCGCATGTCAGACGGCGTCCTCGTACTGGCCGCGCGAGAACCGCGCGGCCGCCCATGTCAGCGCCGCCGTGATCAGGAAGAGGATGTAGGCCATCGCGCTCGCGTAGCCCATCCGCAGGTCCTGGAAGGCCGTCGAGAAGAGGTAGATCGTGTAGAACAGGGTCGAGCGGGCGGGGTTCCCGTCCGAGGCGTTGCCGTTGCCGTTGGCCCCCTCCGACATGATGTAGGCCTGCGCGAAGAGCTGCATGGCGCTTATGAGCGCCATGATGCCGTTGAAGGCCACGACCGGCGCGATCGACGGGAGCGTCACGTGGACGAAGCGCTGCCAAGCGGAGGCGCCGTCGATCTCCGCGGCCTCGTAGAGCTCCGTCGGCACGTTCTGGAGCCCGGCCAGGTAGATGACGACGGCGTTGCCCGTTCCCCAGAGGCTCATGATGACGAGGGCCGGCTTGGACCATGCCGGGTCCGCGAGCCATGCCGGACCGTGCAGGCCGAAGGGGGTGAGGAAGAGGTTAAGGAAGCCGTTCATGAGCCCGTACTGGCCGTTGAAGATCCAGAGCCACAGCATCGAGGAGGCAACGATCGGGACGATGGATGGCATGAAGAAGAGCAGCCGGTAGGCGGACTTGCCCCTCACCTCGCTGTTGAGGAGGACGGCGAGTCCGAGCGCCACGATGGTGCCGAGGGGAACGGACAGCCCCGCGTAGAAGAGCGTGTTGCGCAGCGATTTCCAGAAAAGGCCGTCCTGCGCCAGCTGCTGGTAGTTCTCAAGGCCGATCCAGACCGGGGACTTGAGGATCGAGTAGTCGCAGAAGCTGTAGTACAGGGACGCCAGGATCGGGTAGGCCGTGAAGGCGGCCAGGCCGACGATCCACAGGCTCGTGAAGCCGATGCCGGCCCGGAACTGCTTCTTCTCGTTCCGCGTCATGGGGCGGTCTCCCCCAGGGCCGCCCACTGGCCGTGGCGCTCCAGGCTCTTTCGGTAGCGCGTCCAGCTGGCGTCGAGGCGCGCCTGGGAGTACGCGAGCGCCTCCTCGGGCGTGGCGTCCATCAGCCTCACGCGGTCGAAGGACGAGATCACCTCGCGGTAGTATTCCTGCCAGATCCCGATCTGCGGGACGCAGGTCGCGTTCGGGCTGGCGGAGAGGAGGCGCATCATCGCGATGTGGGGATGGGGATTGTGGTTCGTGAAGTACGGGCTCCAGACGCGCAGGGGCGAGTTCTTCAGCTGCAGGAAGTCCATGAGCTCCGCGCCCTGCAACTCCTCCCGCGATTGGGCGTTCGGGTTGGCGGAATTGAGGTACTTGATGAATTCCCACGCCTCGCTCGCATGCTTCGCGCCTCGCGGGATGGTGAGGACGTCGGCCTCGGCCATCGCGAAGTCCTTCACGCCGGGCACGTTCTCGGGCCACGGACCAACGCCGTAGTCGAGGCCGGGCTTGTACTGGCGGATGTAGTTGTCGTACCAAACGCCCTGGAAGACCATGGCGATCTTGCCCGTGAAGAACGGCGCCGCGGGCGAGGCCCACGGGCCGAACTCCGAGGACAGGGCCTTCACGTTCTCCAGGCCGTATTCCTTCGTGAACGACTGCATCCACGCGTAGGCGGCGACATTGTGCGGGTCGGTGGCGAAGGTGATCCTGTTGCCCTCGACCAGCCTGCCGCCGAACCAGTCGCAGAAGATCCACGGCCACCAGCCGGGATCCTGCGGCAGGAAGCCGACCTGGGTGAGGCGCCCCGTCTTCGGGTCGTGCCGGGTGAGGCGTCGGGCGTAGTCGTTGAACTCCGCCAGAGTCCGCGGGGGCCGGTCCGGGTCGAGTCCGGCCTCCCGGAAGAGCGTCTTGTTCCAGTACAGGGCCTCCACCGCCGGGGTGCTGATCCCGGCATAGATGTGGCCGCCGTGCGTGCAGATCTTCGCGTAGACCGGATAGTAGCGCGACAGCCACTCCTCGTTCGTCAGGCCCTCCCTGTGGATGAAGTCGTCCAGGGGCTGCAGGACCTCGGCGTCGGCGAACGTGGCGATGTTCTGCTCGTGGAGGCCCGCGATGTCCGGGGGGTCGCCGCCCGCCGTCGCCACCAGCGTCTTCCTGTCGGGGACCGACGTGGCGTAGTAGTCGACGATGATCCGGTCCTGGGACCGGTTGAAGGTGTCGATGACGGCCTGAGCGGCCTGCCCCTCGACCCCGACCCATTTCTCCCAGTAGACGACGTGGACCGGCTCCGCCGCCGCGGCAGGATGCACCGCAAGGAGCAGCGGGGCGCCGGTCAGGAGTCTCAGGATCGAGCGAATGGGGAGCGTTCGGGGGTTGGCTGGCTTGCCGGAATGCCGGCAAGCGGAGAGGCAGGCTGGACTTAGCCTTATCTAGGAGTTTTTCGACCAGATTCTTGAAATTGCGGCCATTCGGAGCAAGCTGGGTCCATGGAAGTGGAAATCCAAGTGCCGGACGAGGTGCCGGTGATGACGCTTCCGAACCTGCCGTTTTTCCCGCAGGCCCTCCTGCCCCTCCACATCTTCGAGCCCCGCTACCGCAGGATGCTCCGGGACGTCCTCGCCACCAACAGGTTATTCGCGGTGGCCTGCATGAATCTGGGCGCGGAGGAATCCGAGGCGCGCTTCGAGCCGCCGCACCGGGTCGCCTGCATCGGGCTCGTCCGGGCGTGCCAGAAGAACGAGAACGGGACATCGAACCTGCTGCTTCAGGGCCTCTGCCGCATCGCGATAGAGTCGATCCTCGGCGACGAGCCGTACCGGAGGATCCGGATCCGGGCGCTCACGAGCGAGCCGGGCGCCCCCCCGGGCGAGAACGCCCGGCTCAGGCTTGAGCTCTCCCGGCTGATCAAGCTGAAGCTCAGGCTCTCGCCGGGGGGCACTGAGGGCATGACCGACCTCCTGAAGACGGTCGAGGACCCCGAGATCTTCGCGGACATAGCGGCCTTCAACCTCTGCGACGACATCCTGGTGAAGCAGAGGCTCCTGGAGACCCTTGACGTCAACCGCCGGCTCCTCATGCTCCTGAAGGTGCTGCGCTCGGAAATAGACACGACGATCCTGCACCAGAAGCTTCAGGGCGGGCTGCCGGACGACAGGATCTCGCTCAACTGAGGATACGCGGGAATCGATTCGCCTTTTTTTAGCAAAATCCCGCCAAACAAGTATCGGAATCCTCCGTCAATCACTACAGGTCTTATGCGTTCAGATAAAAAGCCATGATCTCCCCTTCTCCCGAGATAACCGCGGCAGCGAACAAGTCGAAGCGGGTCCTCTACGTCGACGACATGCGCGAACTGCGCGAGGTGGCGCGCCTGGCGCTTTCCAGGCTCGGGCACAAGGTCGACTGCGCCCCCGACGGGGGCGACGCCCTCCAGATGGTCTCCGCCGACCTGCTGGCCTATGACATCGTCATCTCCGACCACCACATGACGGCCATGAACGGCCTTGAGCTCGTCATGAAGCTTCGCGAGATCAAGTTCCCGGGGAAGATCGCGATCGTCAGCTCCGAGCTGAACGGGGACGTCGCGAAGGAGTATCTGAGCCTCGGCGTCGACAAGATCCTCTACAAGCCGGTCGAGCTCTCCGAGCTGCGCAACCTGGTCCTCGAGGCCTGATGCCAAGGGCAACGACGAAAAAGCCGGCCCGTTTCGGGGCCGGCTTTTGCATTCCAGGCTGGGGCGCTCAGAACTTGTAGGAAAGGTCGACGAAGAACATGCGGCCGATGCCGCCGTCGTAGGCGCTGATGTCCGACCTCGTGTTCTCAAGCTGGTAGGGGGCGATCGGGGGCACGTAGTTGAAGGCGTTGTTGACGCCGACGCGCACGGTGGCTCCATCCAGCCAGTGGTTGAGGTGCAGAGCCGAGAGGTTGTAGGCCGCGGCGAAGTCCCACTGCGCATAGGAGGCCACCGGGAGCGCGGGCGACTCGTTGACCCCGCCCGAGCCAATGTCCGTCACGCCGGGGACGAAGGTGAAGGCGGCCAGGAGGTCGACACCCCTCTCCGACCACTTGAGGGAGGTGTAGCTCTTGTAGCGGGGAGTCGTGCCGCCCTCGGACGGGGTCGCGGAGATCGCGGCAGCCACCTGGTCGATGTGCCCGGCGTTCTGGAAGTAGTTCTGCTGCGGAAGCACCTGGATCAGGTAGCTGTCGTAGACCGTGAGGGCCTCGTCGACCTCGAAGCGGCCGAAGTGGCTCGTCGGGATCACGTAGGTGACGGCGGCGTCATAGCCCTTGATCGCCACGGAGCTCAGGTTGAGCTCCGGGTCGATGATGTAGACCGAAGCCAGCGGCCGGGAGCTGATCTGGCCGGGGGCGTCTCCGCTCGGCCCGGGGCCTGTGGGTGTCCCGAATCGGATGAAGGAAGCATACGGTGACGCCGCGCCCAGGTCCTCGACGCTCTGGACGATCGTCGACTCGTCGATGGAGCCGACGACCTTGTGCTGGGTGGTGTCGAAGTAGTCGAAGGTCACGCTCAGGTTCGGGACCGCCTTGGGCGTGAACGTGAAGCCCGTTTCCCAGGTGCTGGCGGTCGACGGCTTCAGGTTGGGGTTCGAGCCGGAGACGGCCTGCATCTGCACGTTCGTGTAGCTGGTCCCGTTGGAGCCGGTATAAGACAGCTGGCTAGACGAGCCCTGCGTTGTCGGGCCGTAGAGGGCGTAGAGGGGCGGGGCGATGAATGATTCTCCGGCGCTCGCGCGCAGGGTCAGCTGGTCGTCGAAGGGCTGGTACTTGAGGTCAACCTTGGGGACCCGGGACGAGCCCACGCCGCCCGAGTATTCGTCGTAGCGCCCAGCGGCCCCAAGCGTCGCGGCATAGACCCCGGGAAGGGGACGGCTCTTGTCGACCAGGGGAATCTCGACCTCGGCGTAGTAGGACGTGATCGTCCGGTTGGAGTTGAACGGAAGGACGGTTGGTGAGTCGATCCACAGGTTGTTGGCCGTGTTGTTGTCCGGAATCGCCGTCAGGTTCTGTCTGCTGTACTCGATCCCCGCCGCGAACTTCACCTTTCCCGCGGGGAGCTCGAACAGGGCTCCGCGCAGGAGTGCGTCGAACGTGTTGTTCGTGCTGATGTAGTCCACAAACGCCGTCCCGAGGATGCCGTTCAGCGCGCCGGGAGCCTGGTTGATGGCAAACGGGTTGACCTGGCCCGTGACGAAGGCGGCGATCAGGTTGTTTTCGTCAAGGACGCCCGGGTTGGTGTAGTCGTCCGTGTAGCGGTTGAAGTTGGCCGCGACTTCCCAGGACCAGTCGGCGTTGATGGTGCCCCGCAGGCCCGCCACGCCCGTGAATGACTCGCCGTCGTCCTGGAAGAGGCGGGGATCCGGAATAAAGCGGTTGTGGACCAGGGCCCCCTGGCCGCCGCTCCCGTCCGTGAACCCCTGGTCCAGGCTCGCCTGGGACAGCGGGTTCGTCGGCGCGGTGACAGGGACGTATTCATTGCCGGGAGGCACCGTCGGGGAGCCGTAGATCGCGAGGTCCGAGTTTGGCGTCGAGATGTACGGGAAGAGCGGCTGCGCATTCAGCCCATACTGGGTGTCCACGTGCGAGTAGAGGATGTAGCCGAAACCCTCGAGGCTGTCCCCGTAGATCTTGTGCGACACGTTGATCGTCGCGCTCTCGCGCTTGCTGGACTCGATCAGGTTCTGCTTTGCGGCGAGGTTCAGCTGGTGCTGGATGCCGGTAATGACGTTCGGGTCGTTGAAGCTTCCCAGGTCCTTGTAGATCCCCATCGCGACCAGCTGCTGGATGGTGTAGTTGCCTCCTCCCGGCGGGGCGTTGACGCCGGGCGCAAGCTGGAACGCCTCGTCATAGCCGCTTGCCAGGCCAAACACCTCCAGGATTCCGGGGAAGGTCGTCGTTCCATAGTAGGGATTGGTCTCCGGGCGCTCGTTCTCGAAGATGGGGTCGCTCTGGGTGTACTCGAACGACGTCGTGATCGAGGTCGTGCCGTTGCTGACGCCTCCGGTCAGGGAACCGGTGCGCTCGGAATAGTGGCCCGGCAGGTCGCTGAAGCCGTAGTGGGCGTCGGCCTCCCAGCCGTTGTAGTCCTTCTTGAGGATGATGTTGACCACGCCGCCGAGCGCGTCCGCCCCGTAGATGGCCGACGAGCCGTCGCTCAGGACCTCGATCTTGTCGATGGCCGCCAGGGGAATCGTGTTCAGGTCGACGAATTCGCTGCCGCCAGAGCCATCCACCGGATCGTAGGCAAGCCGCCGGCCGTTCACGAGGACGAGGGTCGGCAGGTTGTGCAGGGTGATCTGCGACCCGCCGTTCGTCGCCCCGCCGGCGGTCGTCGCGTTCTCGCCACCGAGGCCGCTGATGGCGGGCGAAATCTTGCGCAGGACGTCGAGCACGTTTGTCTCGACGCCGCTGTTCTGGATGTCCGCAGGGGACAGGACGGCAACAGGGATGGATAACGCCGAGCCGGCATCCTCGATGTTCGAGCCGGTGACGACGAACTTAGCCAGGACCTGCGGGTTGCTCTGGTCGGCCGGGACCGACGCCGAATCGCCGGTCGTCGTGGTCGTTGTTGTCGTCGTTGTGGCAGTCTGGGCTTGCAGGGTGAACGCGGCGCAGGCGCCGAAAAGGGCCGCCAGCGTGGCTTTGATTTTCCACGATGTTTGCATGTTTGTGACAGGTTTGGTTTGCGTGAAGCCGCTCCGTAGGCAGGAGCTGTGTTTGCTTGGCGCGGATCCAAGCGCGCAGCCGCGCCGATGGCGTACATCCATGCGACGAACCGTCGGGAAAATGCCGCGAACGCACGGATTCTTGGGATGGAAAATCCCGGCGGGAGCCGTTTGCCGCTGAACCCAAGCCTCTCATCGCGCCGGCAAGGCCTTTCGGCGCGCGCCGGTCCCCGCCCGTGATGAACGGCGGCGGTGCCTTCGCCCCCGGCCGGGAACTCCCCCGGGGGCCCGGGGCTGCCGCCCTACAGCGCCAGCTTGTTCAGGTTCAGGACGGCGATGCCTTCAACCGGCTTGCCCTTGTTGAGCGCCGGCTTGAAGCGAACCTTCGTCACGACCGAGTCCAGGTAGGGGTCGTCAATCTTCCTCGTGCAGGCCGGATCGGAGTAGGCCCCGTTCGACAGGCCGTCCGGGGACACCTTAACGTAGAAGGACCCGGCGTATCTCCCCTTCGCCAGCAGGGACGGCAGGTCGGAGGGGAGCTTTCCCATGACGGGCGCCGCGGGCAAAGTGTCCTTCGGGTGCGCGCCCATGTACTCCATCTTCACGTACTCGAAGGCCTCCTCGCGGGTCAGCTCCACGCGGTCGGCCGCGATGTTGGTCGCGATCTCCTCTCCCCGGTTGTACACATGGAGCTGGAAATCGATCAGCTCAAAGCCGAAGGGGAATCCCTCCTGGACGAAGTGCACGTGGGACAGGTGCTCGTCGATCGGGTGGAGCGAGCGGGCGTACACCATGTTCTGGACCATGCCCGGCCTGGCGCCGGCCGCGCGGAAGCGCGTCAAAGTGACCACGTACGGGTTCTGGAGCATCTTCGCGGAGCGGATGTCGAACTCGACGTCGATCGCGTCCAGGCCGCCCGTCGCCAGCCGGCCGGTCGGCTCGTTGCC
>Ga0182015_10002832_pt1 | contig 20218 bp, 14 predicted proteins | sample 712P3MmetaG_FD_120478 | JGI IMG/M metagenome (GOLD analysis project Ga0182015, IMG submission 120478) | Permafrost microbial communities from Stordalen Mire, Sweden - 712P3M metaG | ecosystem: Environmental > Terrestrial > Soil > Wetlands > Permafrost | place: Sweden: Stordalen | collected...
AAAATGGGCCCCATCAGCATGGGCCTCGGCGGCACTGCGCTGGCAGCGCCCTCAGCTTTCACTTTCGTGCAGATCAGCGACAGCCATATCGGATTCAAGGCCGACGCCAATCCTGATCCCAACGCGACGCTCAAAGATGCGCTCGACAAGGCCGTCACGCTCAAGCCGGCGATGATGATCCATACCGGCGACGTCACCCATCTGTCGAAGCCGGAGCAGTTCGACACCGCCGACCAGATCATCAAGAGCGCTAAGCTCGACACGCATTTCATTCCCGGCGAGCACGACGTGATCGGCGACGACGGCAAGATGTTCTTCGACCGCTTCGGCGTGAAGGGCGCGCCGGCGGGCGGCTGGTACAGCTTCGACCAGAACGGCGTGCATTTCATTGCGTTGGTTAATGTGATCGGCTTCGGCCCGGCGACCGGCGGCACGCTCGGCAAGGACCAGCTCGAGTGGCTGGAAGGCGACCTAAAGGGCAAAAGCGCCAGCACGCCGATCGTCGTCATGGCGCATATCCCGCTCTGGCCGATCTACCCGCAATGGGGCTGGACCACCGGCGACGCCGAGCAGGCCTTCGCCTATCTCAAGCCGTTCGGCTCGGTCACGGTGCTCAACGGCCATATCCACCAGGTGGTGCAGAAGATCGAGGGCAACGTCACGTTCCAGACCGCGATGTCGACCGCCTTCCCGCAGCCGGCGGCGGGCGCCGCGCCCAATCCCGGCCCGCTGAAGGTCCCGGCCGAGAAGCTGAAATCGGTGCTCGGCATCCGCGAGATCGCCTATGCGCCGGCGGCCGGGCTGCAGTTAACCGACGAGACCCTGGCCTAAGGAGAATTCCGATGATGCTTACGATGAAACGGCGGGCCTTGCCGCTCGCCGCCGCGATGGCGCTCGTCTTCGGCGCGCCGGCTTATGCCGAAGACCCTGGCCAGGCGCCGCAAGTCGCGTCCGCGGCCGCCGCCGGCACGGTGACCATCGACAATTTCGCCTTTGGCCCGGCGACGCTGACGGTCGCGCCCGGCACCAAGGTTACTTGGGACAACAAGGACGAGGAGCCCCATACCGTAATGAGCGCCGATGGCGGCATGACGTTCAAATCGCCGGCGCTCGACACCGATGACAAGTTCTCGTTCACTTTCGACAAAGCGGGCACTTACAAATATTTTTGCTCGATCCACCCGCACATGGTCGGGACAATCGTCGTCAAGTAGACCGAGCTTTGAACAGCCGGCCGCCGCGCATCGGACGCGGCGCGCCGGTGGTCGTCGGCAGGCTCAAGGGCAGGCCGCGACGCGAGCGGATCGCGAGATAGGCGAAGGCCTGCGCCTCGAGCGCGTCGCCGTCCCAGCCGACCGCCTCGGCCGGGCGCACCGGAACCCCCAGCAGCCGCGCCAGCGCCGCCATCAGCGCCGGGTTATGCCGCCCGCCGCCGGTAACGAGGAATTCCCGCGCCGGGCACGGGAAATGCGCCGCGGCGGCGGCGACGGCGGCGGCGGTCATCTCAGTCAGGGTCGCGGCGCCGTCCTCCGGCGACAGGCCCTGCGGCGCGAAGGCCGCGAAGGCGTCGCGGTCGAGCGATTTCGGCGGTGTGCGCGCGAAATAGGTCGCCTTGAGGAACTGGGCGACATGGCTCCCCGAAACCCGGCCGGCGCGGGCCAGAGCGCCGCCGAGATCGGCGGCCTGGCCGGTGTGCCGGCGCACCCAATCATCGAGCATCGCGTTGCCGGGGCCGGTGTCAAAGGCGAGGATGTCCTCCCTTTCTCCGATCCAGGTGACATTGCCGACCCCGCCGAGGTTGAGCACCGCGACCGACTTCGCCAGCGTCGCCGCCAACGCGGCGTGATAGAGCGGCGCGAGCGGCGCGCCTTCGCCGCCCGCCGCGACATCGGCGCTGCGGAAATCGGCGACCACGTCGCAGCCCGTGAGCCTCGCCAATAGCGCGCCGTCGCCGATCTGCCAGGTGCGGCGGTTTTCCGGCTCGTGCAGGACGGTGTGGCCGTGAAACCCGATCAGCGCGAAAGGCGTTTTTGGATGGAGCGTCCGGAATTCGGCAATGGCGGCGGCATGGAGCCGGGTCAGCTCGTCTTCGACCGCGGCGACGGCTCCCACCCCGCCGAGCACCGCACGCAGCCCATCGCGGAATTCAAGCGGATAGGGGATCGTCAGGGCCGGCCCGGTTGCGACGAAGGCCTCGCCATCGCTCTCCAGCGTGGCGACATCGATACCATCCAATGACGTCCCGCTCATCAGCCCCAGCGCGGAAACCGGTTTTGTGCTAGATGAGGCCGCCATGTCCGCCACATCATCCTTTCTCGTCGCCGCCCGCGAGCGCGGCTATCTCCACCAATGCACCGACCTCGATGCGCTCGACGCGCGCCTCAACGCCGGCGCTGTCGCCGCCTATATCGGCTTCGACTGCACCGCCGACAGTCTGCACATCGGCAATCTGTTGGGTATCATGCTGCTGCGGCTTTATCAGCGATCGGGGCACCAGCCCATCGTCTTGATGGGCGGCGGCACGACGCGGATCGGCGACCCGTCGGGCAAGGACGAGGCGCGCCCGCTGCTCTCCGACGCCGACATCGCGCGCAACATGGCGGGCATCCGCAAGGTGTTCGACAAGTTTCTCCACTTCGGCGAAGCGCCGACCGACGCGGTGATGGTCAACAACGCCGATTGGCTCGACGAACTGCGCTACATCCCGCTGTTGCGCGATATCGGCCGGCATTTCTCGGTCAACCGCATGCTGACCCAGGACAGCGTCAAGCTGCGCCTCGACCGCGAGCAGCCGCTGACCTTTCTCGAATTCAACTATGCGATCCTCCAGGCCTACGATTTCGTCGAGCTGGCGCGGCGCTACGATTGCGCCCTGCAGATGGGCGGCTCCGACCAGTGGGGCAACATCGTCGCCGGGGTCGAATTGGGCCGCCGGGTCGCGGGCAAGACGCTGTTCGGGCTGACGACGCCGCTGATGACGACCGCGTCCGGCGCCAAGATGGGGAAGAGCGTCGGCGGCGCGGTGTGGCTCAACCCGGAGAAGCTCAGCCCCTACGAGTACTGGCAGTTCTGGCGTGACTGCGAGGACGACGATGTCGGCCGGTTCCTCAAGCTCTATACCGAATTGCCGCTCGCCGAGATCGCCCGGCTCGAGCGGCTTCGGGACAGCGAGATCAACGCGGCGAAGAAGGTGCTGGCGACCGCGGCGACCGCGCTGTGCCACGGACGTGAAGCGGCGGACCAGGCAGCGGCGACCGCGGCTTCGGTGTTCGGTGTCGGGGGCGATGACGGCGGCTTGCCGCAGGTCGCCGTCGCGCGGGATGCCCTCGTCCACGGCTTGCCGGTGTTTGAACTGCTCGTGCGTGCCGGGCTGGCTTCCTCGAACAGCGAGGCGCGTCGGCTCATCAAGAGTGGCGGCGCGCGACTCAACGACGCCGTCATCCAGAGCGAAACGCAGCCTATTTCGCTCGGCGATCTCGGCCCCGCGGGTCAGGTCAAGCTCAGCGCCGGCCGCAAGCGACATGTTCTGGTGCGCGCCGGATAGACTAATGCCCCGAATCCTGCGCCGGCTGGGGCTGCGGCGGAAGCTGGGGCGAGGCCTGGGCTGCCCCCATGAACGGGTCGAACAGGTGGCGCAGCAGGCCTGGGGTCAGCGCGCTCAGCGGATTGACGGTGACCGTCGGGTCGTCGTTCGATCCGGTGAGGCGGAACCTCGCTGCGAACAACCCCTGGCCCTCGCCGCCCATCAATATCGAACCCAAGACCGGGAAATTGCCGATCACCGAATTGAGTGCGTAGGCCGGGGCCAGGGTGCCGTCGACGTCGATCTGGTCCTGGCTGGGATTGAGCCAGCCCTCGGCGGTGATTCCCAGGGCGCCGCCATAGGCGATCAGGCGGTCGATCGAGATGCGGCCGCGAGAGAAGGCGACATCGCCCCGCAAGTTCGTAAACGGAATGCCCGACCCCGTCATCATCCCGGCGATCCCGTCGAGCGAGGCGAGCGAGAGGAGCCGCGCCAGGCTCGGCGCTCGCATCAGGCTGTAGTCGCTGCCCTCGAGGTGGGCGCGCAGCACGGAGTGGCCGTCGACCTCGCTCAGCGTTCCGTTGATCGCCAGCTTGCCGCCGACCACGTTGTCGGCGACGCCGAAGAGGCCGAGGCTCGCGCCGAGATCGTCCGAGTCGAAACGCAGCTTCTGGCCAGCGAGCGTCAGCGCCAGCCGATGGCCATTGGCATAGCGCCCGTCGATCTTGATCGTCTGCCAGCTTCCGCCTTGGCGCAGCAGCGTCGCCGCGACGTTTTGCGCTTCGCGATGCGGCCCTAGCATCAGCCGCCCGACCCGCGCGTCGATCGCTAGCTTTGTCATGTTGTCCGGCGCGCCGTCGTCGAGCGCGCGCTTCAGCGCGCGGTGCAAATCAAGCTGCGCACCGCGGATCTCGGCCTGCCAGCCGCCGCCTGGCAGGCGGCTGACGGTGCCGGAAATGTCGTTGTCGGCAAGCGCGAGATGGTGAATCTCGACCCGTTCGATACGCCGGTCGTCAGGGTTCAGCGCGACCGCGAATTTGCCGTCGAGGCCGGGCGCCTTGATGTCGATTTGCGGTACGCCGACCACGACATCGTCGCCATCGAGTTCCAACGCCAGCCTTGCGGTGCCAGGGATTTGCGGCGGCTTCTTCCACCCGGCCTCGTCGCAGGTAAGGCTGGCGGCGCGAAGATCGAGCGCGGCGTCGATTTCGGTTCGCGTGCCGCCGGCCGGCACGGTGTAGGTCAGATCGATCCCGACCGGCCCGGCGATGCGATCCGCCGCAAGATCCCAGTCGAGCCGATGCCGCGCCGCGTCGTCGAGGGTGAGGCCGATGCGGTAGCGCGTGCGCGGCCCGGTTTTCGCGTGAAAGTACAGATTGGCGTCGATGGTCGCGGGGGAGCCGTCGAACGTGCCGCTGCCCTGCGCGTGCACTCCGGTGTGTCCGAGATCGAGCGTGAAATTTCCGTCGGTCAGTCCGCGGTCGAACGCCACCTTGGCATAGGAGACGCCGGTCAGCGTCGCCTTGGCGCCGTAATCGACCTCATCCAGCTTCAAATCCTTGAGCAGCGGCAGCTTGAAATGAAGCTGGGTTTCGATCTTGCCGCCCGCGCGCGCCGGGTCGATGCCGGCGTCGTGCGCGTAGCGCAGCGGCTTCGCGTCGATCGCCTCCAGCGCGTCTCGCAGTCCGCCCGCCATCGCGACATCGACAGTCAGTGTCTCGACCGGTGCGCCGATATCGGTGATCGATAGCGTCCCGCCGGTCGCTTTCAGCGATTTGAGCATGCCGCCGGCGACCGTGAAATCGAGCCGCCGGTCGTTGAGCGTCGCCGTGCCGCTCACCTTCTTCACCGGCGGCAGCCCGTTTAGGTAATCGACGGTCAGGTCGTGAAAGCGCATCGTTCCCTGGGAGTCGGAGAAATCGGCGGACAGGGCGGCCGGATCAAGCTTGACGCCGAGCTGCACCGTCATCTCATCGAGCATGCCGTCCGACAGGTTGGCGGCAACCCAACGCCGTCCGCCGGGGCTGACGCCGCGCGGCCACAGCGCGTTGAGCCGTGTCGCCGGGACGTGGCTGACGGTGACGCCGATAGTGCCGCCGAGGCTCGCCGGCCAGGTTGCGCCGGTGCTGATGAGCAGCGGCTGCAACCCGTCAAGCTTGCCGTTCACCACCAGCGTGGCGCCGCCCTGCAGATCAAGCGCCAGTCGCTCGAGCCGCAGCTCGGCCGTGTCCGGCGCGTAGTCGGCATGCAGCTCGCCGCGCGCCACCGGCAGGCTGCCGCTCGCCAGCAAATCGGTTTCGATCCGCCCCTCGCCAAAACCGAGATCGAGCCGGCCGCCTTCCACCTTGCCGGTGGCGACATCAAAGCGAACGCGGGCGGTTCCCGATACCGGAAATTGCGCCTGGGCAAGCGGCGCCAGCGTCGCCGAAAGCGGCGCCAGCGCGGCGGGGTCGATACCGTCCGCCGCCAATTCCAGATCGAGTTTTTTCGTCACCGCCTGGTAGTGGTAGCTGGCATGCAGCTCGAGCGCGGTGGCGCCGAGCGCGATGGCGAAGGACAGGTCGCCCTGCGCGCCGTCGCCGCTGCGGTCGAGCGTCGCCGCGGCGCGGTCGGCGCGCCACACGTTGCCGCTCGCCCGGTCGTCGACGATGATCGTCGCGTCGCGGATCGCGATCTCGCGCAGCCGGCCCCACGGCGCGCCGGGTTGCAGCGGGGCGAATATCTGGAGCGCATTCTCGAACGCCATTTGGTTCGGCGCCGCGTCCGGATTGCCGACGCGAAAGCTGAGCGCGCCGTTCTGATCGCGGGTCAGCGCCACGACCGGGTGCTCGACGACGAGCCGAGTTAGCTCGATGCGGCCGCCGAGCAGCGCGCCGACGCTGAAGCTCGTCGCCATCTGCGGGAAGCTTGCCAGTTTTTCGCCATTGGGCAGCGACAGCCGGATATTCTGCACCTGGAGATCGAGCTGATGCGTCTCGCGGTCGATGCCGATGCTGACCCCGGCGACCGCGACGCCGATCCCAGCACCCGAGCGCTGCAGCGCCTCCTCGACATAGGGCACCAGCCGGTCGAGCTCGACCGGGCCCTGCAGCAGGCGCCAGATGCCGACAACCGCGATGAGGACGAGCACCGCCGCGACGCCGCCGAGCCACACCAGCAGACGGTGGGTATGATGAACAACGTGCTGTGTCGGCGTTCGCTGGACGCGGGGCGGCCGGGGGGCACGCAGCCCCAAGCCGGCAGCCCGGGCTTGACCCGAGCCGACCCGCGCGCGAGCGTCGCCGTCGTTGCCGGGACCGCGCGATGAAGCTGCTATCTCATCTCTCCCCCGATGGCGCCGGCTTGCCCCTGCCCGGCGACGCACGGCTGCTCGCGCTCGGCAAGGCCCACTGGGACGAAGCCCTCGCCGCGGCGGGCGAGGCGGACGCCGAAGCGGCGCGCGCATGGAGCGCCACTCCTCCCGGCCCACGCCTGCTCGCCGCGATTTTCGGAAACAGCCCGTTTCTCACCGGGGTCGCGGTGCGCGAGCGGGCTTTCCTGACCGCCCTGGTTCACGGCGGCGCCGATGCGGCGTTCGACGCGATAATTAACGACGTAAAGCGGCAAGTTGATGGCGAAGACCTGGCCGGGCTGATGCGGCGGCTGCGAATCGCCCGCCGCCGGATCGCGCTGACCGCCGCCCTCGCCGATTTCGCCGACGCCTGGAGCCTTGAGCGCCAGATGGTGGCGCTCACCCGTTTCGCCGAGAGCGCGATCGACGCCGCGCTGAATTACCTGTTGCGGCACACCGCGGGCACCCCGTTCCCGGCCGATTCCGCCGAGCCGGAGGAAAGCGGCCTCATCGTCCTCGGCATGGGCAAGCTCGGCGGCGGCGAGCTCAACTACTCGAGCGATATCGACCTCATCCTGCTCTATGACCCGGCGCGATCTCCATCGGTCGCGCGCGACGCCTTGCACGGCTTTTTCAACCGGCTCGCTCGGGAACTGGTGCGTATTCTCGACGAGCGTACCGCCGATGGCTACGTTTTTCGCACCGATCTGCGACTGCGCCCCGACCCGCGCTCGACGCCTCTGGTCATGTCGGTCGCCGCGGCGCTCTCCTATTACGAGAGCGCCGGCCAGAACTGGGAGCGCGCGGCCCTCATCAAGGCTCGTCCGGTGGCCGGCGACCGCGAGGCGGGCAGGCGCTTCCTAGCCGATCTGCAACCCTTTATCTGGCGCCGGCATCTCGACTTCGCGGCGATCGCCGACATCCACTCGATCAAGCGCCAGATCCAGGCGCATCGCGGCGGCGCGCGGATCGCGGTCCTCGGCCACGACATCAAGATCGGTCGCGGCGGCATTCGTGAGATCGAGTTCTTCGCCCAGACCCAGCAGCTGATCTGGGGCGGACGACGGCACGACCTTAGGGTCGGCGGGACCTGCGAGGCGCTCGCCCGGCTCACCGCCTTCGGACGAATCGCCGAGGCCGACTGCGCCGAGCTGACCGAGAATTACCGCTTCCTGCGCCGCGTCGAGCACCGGCTGCAGATGGTCGACGACGCCCAGACTCATCGCCTGCCAAGCGACGCCGAGGGCATTGCCAAGCTCGCCGCCTTTCTGGGCTACCGGAGCGTCGAGGCGTTCACGTCGGAGCTGATCGCCCGGCTCGGCTCGGTCGAAAAGCATTATGCCGAATTGTTCGAGGAGGCGCCGAGCCTCTCCGGCCCGGGCAACCTCGTCTTCACCGGCGCCGACGACGATCCCGGCACGTTGGAAACGCTGACGCGGATGGGCTTCGCGGAGCCGAGCGCGGTCGCCGGCATGGTGCGCGACTGGCATCACGGCCGCATGCGCGCGACGCGCAGCCAGCGGGCGCGCGAAATCCTCACCGAACTGGTGCCGGAATTGCTGCGCGTCTTCGGCCGCACCGCCGCGCCCGACGCGGCGCTGCGCCGCTTCGACGAGTTTCTCACCCAACTGCCGGCCGGAGTGCAGCTCTTCTCGCTGTTTCACGCCAATCCCGGCCTGCTGCGCCTCGTCGCCGACATCATGGCCGAGGCGCCGCTCCTGGCCGAGAATTTGGCACGCCATCCGGCACTGCTCGAGGCGGTATTGAGCGAGAATTTTTTGGCGCCGCTGCCCAGCCGCGCGGCGCTCGCCGCTGACCTTGCCGAGTTCGCCGCCGGCGCCCGCGATTACGCCGACACGCTCGACCTCTTGCGGCGCTGGGCCAACGAGCGACGCTTTCAGGTGGGCGTGCAACTCTTGCATCGCCATCTCGACCCGGCTCTCGCCGGCGGCTCGTTCGCCGACATCGCCGAGACCGTGCTCAGCGCGCTGCTTCCGGCGGTCGCCAAGGAATTCGCGCGCGCCCACGGAAAAATCCCCGGCGGCGAGGTCGCGATCCTCGCGATGGGGCGGCTCGGCAGCCGCGAGATGACCCTGGCGTCCGACCTCGACCTCATCCTCATCTACGACGCGCCCGAAGGCAGCGAGACATCGGATGGCGAGCGGCCACTGGCGATCTCGACCTATTACGCGCGGCTGTGCCAGCGTCTCATCGGCGCCATCACCGCGCCGACCGCCGAAGGCCGGCTCTATGAGGTCGACCTGCGGCTGCGCCCGTCGGGCGCCTCGGGGCCGATCGCGACGAGCCTCGCGCATTTCGCGCTCTACCAGCGCGAATCGGCGTGGACCTGGGAACACATGGCCTTGACCCGGGCGCGCCCCCTGGCGGGCGACGCGCGGCTCTGCCGGCGGATCGACGCAGCGGTCGCCGCGGCGCTAAGGGGGCGGCGCGACCCTGCGTCCCTGGTAGTGGCCGTCGCCGACATGCGTCGACGCATCGCCGACGAGCATCCGCATCCCGCCAAATGGGATTTGCGCAATCGGCGCGGCGGTCTCGTCGACCTCGAATTCATCGCGCAATATTTGATGCTGCACGAGGCGTCGCGGGCGCCGCACGTCTTGCGCCGCGACATCGGAGGCGCGCTTACCGCGCTCGGCGAGGCCGGCATCCTCGAACCGCGGGCGGCGCACGCCCTGGGTGACGCGCTCGCCCTGCTGCGCGCCGTCCGCGTGTTCCTGACCCTGCTGTTCGATGGCGTGCCCGACGAGACGGCGCTCGCCGGCGCAGCCGGCGCCACCCTCGCGCGCTGCATCGGCGCAGTTGACTTCGCTCGGCTCGCCGCGGATATCACTGCCGTCTGCGCCGCCGTCGGCGAATGGTACGATCGGCTGATCGCCGAACCGGCGAAGTCCGCAGCACCGAAAGCCAAGGCAACCCGCGCCAAGGAAACTAGAGAAGGAGGCGCGACAAGATGAGCGTCAAAATCGGCGACAAGGCCCCCGATTTCACCCTGCCGACCGATGGCGGCGGCTCGGTCACGCTGTCGAAGCTGCAAGGCAAGCCGGTGGTAATCTATTTCTACCCGAAGGACGACACGACGGGCTGCACCGCCGAAGCTTGCGGCTTTCGTGACACGTTCCCGGATTACGGCAAGACCGGCGTCACGGTGATCGGCATCTCCAAGGATTCGGTCGCTTCGCACGACAAGTTCAAGGCGAAGTACCAGCTCCCATTCATCCTCGGCTCGGACGGCGACGGCAAGGTCGTCGAGAGCTATAGCGTCTGGGTCGAGAAGAGCATGTACGGCCGCAAATACATGGGCATCGACCGTTCGACCTTCCTCGTCGACAAGGGTGGGGTCGTGCGCGGCGTCTGGCACAAGGTTAAGGTGCCGGGCCATGTCGCCGAAGTGCTGAAGGCGGTGCAGGGCCTCTGAGCGCGGATTTCATATCGCTGGCGGACGGCGCGGTCGCCGTCCTTTCAGCCGCCGAGCCCGCGCGCAAAGTCGCGCTCAGCCGTGAGGTGGCGGCGCGGTGGCGACATGGCGGGATGGCGGTCGGCGCGGCGCGTGCTCCGGCGCGACCCGCGCGGCCCGAACGGCCTCTGCTGCATCCGCCGCGCGACATGAAGAGGGCGCAATCTTGGCTCGCTCGCTGGCCGGGTCGCGCTGATCCACGCGCTCGCGCATATCGAGTTGAACGCGATCGACCTCGGCTGGGACATCATCGCCCGATTTTCGGGTGAGGCGCTGCCCCGTCCATTCTTTGACGATTGGGTCGGCGTCGCCGCCGAGGAGGCCGAGCATTTCGCGCTGCTCGACGCGCGTCTCGCCGAGTTCGGCGGCGCATACGGCGATCTGCCGGCGCATGACGGGCTATGGGAAGCGGCGGCGGCGACTGCGGGCGATCTGCTGGCTCGGCTCGCGGTCGTGCCGCTGGTGCTGGAGGCGCGCGGCCTCGACGTAACGCCCGCTATGATCCGCCGCCTGGAAAGGGCCGGCGACACCGATAGCGCGGCCATCCTAGATCGCATCTATGCCGACGAGATCGGCCACGTCGCGGTCGGCGCGCGCTGGTTCGAACTTCTCTGCCGCGAGCGCGGGCTCGACCCCGCCGCGACGTTCCGCGACCGCGTCCGCCGCCATTTTACCGGGTCGCTAAAGCCGCCGTTCAACGACGAAGCGCGCGGGCGCGCCGGGATACCCGCCGAATATTACGCACCGATGTCATTGCCGGGAACGCGGTGACGACGCAATCTCGTGCGGACTAGCCACCGCGGTTCGAGATTGCTTCGCTTCCCTCGCAATGACAGCAGGATCAGCCAATGACCGAAGACTGGGCCAAGATCACCGCCGATCTCGAACGCCTGTTGAAGCTGCGCTCGTTCGTCTTCGCGATGAAGCTGTTCGAAAAGCGCCAGGACATGGAGGCGATCCCGCGCATCCGCCGTCCGCAATCGATCCACACCTTCGACCAGGTTGTGGGCCAGGCGTCGCGGCTCGGCTGGACCGTCGGCATCGCCGCCGACAATCTGGTAGGCGCGCAGTGCCGCGCGGTGATCGGGCTCGGCAACGCCAAGGATCCGGTCTGGCAATCCGGCAAGCACATGGTCGGCGTGTGGTACTCGACCGAGGCGGACGCCACCGCCCATCAGGCGGCGATGAATTGCGTCGCTGACGGCCAATACGAGGCGATGGCGGTGGCGCCGCTCGCCAGCGGCAGGCTCGACCCGCCCGACATCGCCCTCTTCTACGCCACCCCTGGCGCGATGATGTATTTCATCAACGGGCTGCAGTGGGCCGGCTACAAGAAATTCGACTGGGGAATCGTCGGCGAGTCGGCCTGCGCCGATTCCTGGGGCCGCGCCTTGAAGACCCGCGAGCCGAGCCTGTCGATTCCGTGCTTCGCCGAGCGCCGCTATGGCGGCGTGCTCGACGACGAGATGCTGATGGCGCTGCCGCCCGACTACCTCCCCAAGGCGATCGCCGGGATGGAGGCGCTGTCGAAGAACGGGCTGCGCTACCCGTTCCCGCAATACGGCATCCAGCAGGATGTCCGCGCCGGCATGGCGGTCAGCTATCCGGGTCGGGGCGCGTGATCGCGCGTATTCTTGCATTGCTCGCCGCCCTGGCGGACGAAGCGGTTTCGGTGGAATTTTCCGGCGACGGCCCGGCACAAGCGAGCTTGTCCTCCGGCAAGTGGGACGTGCAAAAGCTCTCGCTCAAGTTTGTTCCAGGCGACGATAAGCAACCGTCGGCGCATAACGATTTCGAGATCGCGGCCAAGTTCGGCTTGGCCGTCAGGGTGCGCACGTTTGCCGATATCCCAGAGAAGCATCTCTCGTCCGAAAGCAGCCGCGAGTTGATCGCCATCAAGCCGTGAGCCGTCCGCTGCCGAAACCGACCGCTACTCTCGACGTCGCGGGCGAGGGTGGCGCCGTTATCCGCGTGCGCCGGCACGGCAACCCGCGCGGCAACCGCCTGATCGTCAGTCACGGCAATGGGTTCGCGGTCGACGGCTATGTCGCGTTCTGGAGCCGGTTTCTCGCCGATTTCGAGATCGTGCTGTTCGACGCGCGCAATCACGGCTGGAACGCGCCGGCCGATCCGCCCGGCCATGACTACGCGCATATGGCGCGCGAGGTGGAGCGGGTCCGCGAAGCCGCCGCGGCCGAGTTCGGCGCCAAGCCCACCGCCGGCCTCTTCCATTCGATGTCGGCGCAAGCGGCGATGCTCGCGGCGCTGGAGGTCGGCTGGCGGTTCGACGCGCTGGCGCTGTTCGACCCGCCGAACACCCCGCCGACGGGCCATTCCGCCCGGGCGCCGATGGTCGGTTATCTGATCATGCTCGTCGCCTGGGCACGTGCGCGGCGCGAATTGTATGACGACCCCGCTGAGCTCGCCCGCGACTATGCCGCGACCCGCGCCGGGCGGAGCTGGGCAGAAGGGTCACATCTCGCGGTGGCCCAATCCGTGCTGCGCCGGACGGACGAAGGGTGGGAACTGCGCTGCCCGCGTGAACTCGAAGCCTCGCTGTACGAACTGGGCATCGCGCTCGATCTATGGCCGCCGGCGAGCGCCTTCGCCGGACCCGTCAAGCTGATCGGCGCCGATCCCGCGCGCGAACGCCCCGACCCGACCGCGCTCTCCAACCAAGCGCTCGCGCGCGAAGGCGGTTACGACTACCTGGCGCTGCCCGGCGCCGGGCATCTGCTCCAGCTCGAACAGCCGGAGGCTTGCGCCGAGGCGGTGCGGGAGTTCCTGACGAGTCGCGGCATTCGGTAGTTGGGACTTCGCGCTACCGCACCGCGGCGGCGATGTTGCCGCCATCGACCGTGGCGATCGAGGCGGTGGTGTTGCGCGCCAGGGCGAGGTCGACAAAGGCGGCGGCGACGTCCTCGGCGGCGACCTCGCGGCCCAAAAGGTTGCCGCCCATGTATTGCGCCTCGCTCAACCCCCGCGCCGTCGAGCGCTGCGCGATCATCTCCGGCGTCAACAACCCGCCGCGGATGCGGTCGGCGTTGACCGCGTTGGCCCGGATACCCTCGGCGCCGTAATCGAGCGCGTATTGCCGCATTAGCGCGAGGGTCGCGGCCTTGGGCAACCCGTAGGGGCCGAAATCGGCGCCGGGGTTGAGCGCCTGCTTCGAGACGTTGAACAGCAGGCAGCCGCCGGTCCGTTGCGCTAGCATGATCCGCAGCGCCTGCTGCGCGACGCTCTGATGGGCGAAGAAATTCAATTCGAAGCTCTCGCGCAGCACGCTGTCCGATACCTCGCCAATGCGGCCCTGCCACGCGGCGCCCGCGTTCGAGACGACAATGTCGACCCCGCCAAACCGCGCGACAACGCGGTCGAAGGCGGCTTTTACCTGTGCGGCATCGGTGACGTCGCAGGCGATCCCGAGCACGCCGATTTTCTTGGCGGCGGCCTGCGGATCGGCGGCGGCGCGATCGAAGAGGGCGATCTCGGCGCCCTCCGCCCGCAAGGCCTTGGCGGTGGCAAGGCCGATGGTCCCGGCGCCGCCGGTCACCACTGCGACCTGGCCGGGCAGCGACTCGAAGGTGCCGCCGAGCTTTGCCTGCTCCAGCGACCAGTATTCCATCTCGAACAATTCGGCCTCGGGCAGCGACTCGAAGGTGCCGACCGCCTCGGCGTCGGTCACCGTGGCGACCCAGGTTTCGGCGAGATCGGCGGCAATCGCCGCATCCTTGGCGCTGCGCCCCAACCCGAATAGGCCAACGCCCGGCACCAGGATCACCCGCGGGGCTGGATCGAGCTCGCGCTTGATGCCGCCGACCGCGGCATTATTGCGCGCGAAATAGGCATGGTACTCGGCGACGAAGCGCTCGACCGCCTCGCGCGCCGCCGCGGCGAATTCATCGAGCGCGCCCGAAGCCGCCGGCGGCGCGATCAGCGGGTAGTTCTTGGTGCGGATCGTGTGATCCGGGGTGGCGACGCCGGCGCGGCCATAGCGCTCGATATCGGCGCCATTGACCAGGTTCAGCACCGCCGGACCGCCGCGAAAATCGAGCACGAAGCGCTTGTAGCTGCCCGGCAGGGTCGGGTCGGAAAGCGCGCACGCGCCGCGCAGGATCGGCGCGATTTCCTCCGGCTTTGCCGGAGCCGGCGGCAGCGCGGCCGGCGCGAAGACGTTCTTGCGGCCCTGCTTTAGCCGCTCCTCGGCGAGGCTGACCGCATCGATCATCCGCTCATAGGCTTCGCGCGCGGTGTCGCCAAAGGTGAAGACCCCGTGCTTCAACAGCACCAACCCCTCGACCCCCTCGTCCTCCTCGAAGATTTCGGCCGCCTTCTTGGCGAGGAGGAAGCCCGGCATGATGTACGGCACGAGGCCCAGCCGCCCGCCGTAAAGCTCGGCGCAGCGCCGCGCTGCGTCGGGTTGGTCGGCGAGGCTCAGGACGGCGGTCGCGTGCGTATGGTCAATGAACTTATGCGGCAGAAAAGCATGCAGCAACGTCTCGACCGATGGGTTGGGCGCGCCGGGGTCGAGCAAATTGGCGCGCTGGACGCGCACCATGTCTTCGTCGCTCAGCGCCTCGCGCCGGCGCAGCGTTTGGATCGGCTGAAGCCGCACCGCAGGCAGCCCAGCCGGCTCGATCGCCGCCATGTCCCAGCCGCTGCCCTTGACGCAGAGAACGTCGCAATCCTCGCCGACCAGGTCGGTCGCCATAGTCTTGACCGAGGTATTGCCGCCGCCATGCAGCACGAGCGCCGGATCGCCGCCCAGGAGGCGCGAGGTATAAACCCGGAGGGCCAGGTCGGCGGCGACGCCCGCTTCCGCGTACCGGCCAACCATCGCCTCGGCGTCACGATCCGACCACAGGCTTCGCATCGGATTCCTCCCCGCTTCCCGGACCTATCAATGCGACGTGGCGGGGACGGAGGCAAGCCGGCTCAGTAGATGCCTTGCAGCACCGTCGTCTGGCGTTTCTCGACGACGATGGCGCTGCTGTCGCCCGCCTGAAGCAGCTTCGCCGAAAGGCTCTGATCGGCGATCTGCGCGTTCGGGTCGGCGAGGTTGTTGCCCTGATAATGCAACGTGCCGGTCGCCTGCTTGCCGGGTTCGCCTGGTCCGGCGTTGTCAATGACGCCCCTCGCCTTGTCGGCCGTGCTTGTTTCCTGCGGCCGGGACGCGCCCGGCGCCGGCGGGCGCAGATCGAAATCGGGCGGAACGGTCAGTGGCGCGCGAGACTCGACGGCGAATTCGTCGGGCGAGGTCGGCTCGATCCCCACCATCTGCTTGAAGTTCGTGCACGCCGAAAGCATCACTCCCGCCGCAAGATAAACAATGATCGTGGAGATGCGCCGGCCCGATGCAATAGCGTCGCCGCGATAAACAGTCATGGCAGGGGATCGCCCTCCTGTTTTGCTTGAAGGCCCAGGCGTCGGCTCAGTAACCCTTCGAAGAGCATTATCAAAACGCCGATACAGATCGCGGAATCGGCAAGATTGAACGCCGGCCAATACCACGAGCCAAGGTGAAAATAAAGAAAGTCGATGACGCCGCCCAAGCGCACCCGATCGACCACATTGCCGACCGCGCCGCCGATGATAAGGCCGACCGCATTCGACAAAATCTCGCTGTGCATGCGCGACAGCCAGAAGATCAGGATCGCCACGATCGCCGCTGCGGCGATCGCGAAGAGCGGTACGCTAAGCCCCTCGCCGCTGTTGAACAGGCCAAAGCTCATGCCGCGGTTGCAGGTCAGCACAAGATCGAAGAACGCGGTCACCTGTTCCTTGATATCGGTGCAGCCGCTGACGCCAAAATGCTCCAGCACCAAGTGCTTGCTCAGCTGGTCGATGCCGACGACCGCTGCCGCCGCTCCGATGCCGCGTCCGATCACTCGGCCGCGCCCGCCATTTCGCTGACCACCCCGGCGCAGCGGCGGCAGAGATCGGCGTGTCCCGGCACGCTGCCGACCTCGGGGAGGATGCGCCAGCAGCGCTCACACTTGTCGCCGGGCGCGTCGCGTACGACGACGCCGACACCGGGCAGCTCGGGCAGCGCAAAGGCCTCGGCTGGCGGCGGGGCGACGATTACATTACCGGATGAGGTGATGCACAACTCGGCGACATCGACATCGCGCAACAGCGCGGCTGTCTCGCCCGGCACGTACAAATCGATCGCCGCTTGCAGGCTCGATCCGATGCGCTTGGCGGCGCGTTCAAGTTCGAGCGCGCCGGTCGCCACCCGGCGAATGTCGCGCAACTCGGCCCCGCGGCGGCCCAGCTCCGGGTCGTGCCAAGCTTCCGGCGCCGCGCCGAAGGTCTCGAGATGGATGCTGCGCCACGAAGCATCGCCGTGGCGCGCGAGCCAAGCCTCTTCGGCGGTGTAGCAGATGATCGGCGCCAGCCAGCGCGCGAGGCAGTCGAAGGTGCGGTCCAACACCGTGCGGACCGCGCGCCGGTCGGCACCTTCCGCGGCGTCGCAATAGAGCCGGTCCTTGCGGATGTCGAAGTAGAACGCCGACAGATCGACAGCGCAGAAATTATGCAGCGCGGTGAACATCGCGTGGAAGTCGAAATCCTCGACCGCCTGCCGCACCAGCCTGTCCAGCTCGGCGAGACGGTGCAGCACCCAACGCTCGAGCTCGGGCATCGACTCCGCCGGTACGGCTTCCTTGGCCGAGTAGCCTTCGAGCGCGCCCAGCAGATAGCGCAGCGTGTTGCGCAGCCGGCGGTAGGTGTCGCCAAAGCGCTTGAGGATTTCCGGGCCGATGCGGATATCCTCGGCATAATCCGAGCCGACCACCCAGAGCCGCAGGATGTCGGCGCCGCTCTGCTTCATCACGTCCTGCGGCGCGATGACGTTGCCGAGCGACTTCGACATCTTGCGGCCGGCCTCGTCGAGCACGAAGCCATGGGTCAGCACCGCGTCGTAGGGCGCGCGGCCGCGGGTGCCGCACGATTCGATGAGCGACGAATTGAACCAACCGCGATGCTGGTCCGACCCTTCGAGATAGAGCGAGGCCGGCCATTTCAGCTCCGGCCGCTGCTCCAAAACGAACGCGTGGGTCGAACCGGAGTCGAACCATACCTCGATGATGTCGGTGACCTGGTCCCATTCCGCGGCGTCGTAAGCGTTGCCGAGGAACGCGCCGGGTTCAGCCGAGAACCACACATCGCCACCCTCGCGCTCGACCGCGGCGGCGATGCGGTCGATCACCGCCTGGTCGCGCAGCGGCTCGCCGGTCTTCTTGTTGGTGAAGACCGGGATCGGCACCCCCCAGGTGCGCTGGCGGGACACGCACCAGTCGGGCTTTCCCTCGATCATCGCGCCGATGCGGTTCTTGCCCTGCGGCGGGACCCAGCGGGTCTCGTCGATGGCCTTCAGCGCGGCGGCGCGGAGACCGTTGGTCTCCATGCTGATGAACCATTGCGGCGTGTTGCGGAAGATGAGCGGCGCCTTCGACCGCCACGAATGCGGGTAGGAGTGCACCAGCGTCCCGCGCGCGATGAGCCCGCCCGCCGCCTCGACCGCCGCGATGACGGTCTCGTTGGCGTCGCCCGGCTTGCCGTCCGGCTTGTAGACGACGCGGCCGGCGAAGAGCGGCACGTTCGCCAGGTAGACGCCGTCCGGGCCGACCGTGTCGATCACCGGGATGCCGTGCTCGCGGCCCAATTCCCAGTCGTCGAGGCCGGCATTGGGCGCGATATGGACGAGGCCCGTGCCAGTGGTTGCGTCGACGAAACCGGCCGGCAACAGGCGCACGTCGAAATCGTAGCCTTGGCCGTTGAGTGGATGCCTGGCCACGGTCCCGGCGAGAGCGGCGCCCGGAAACAGATCGACGATCGTGTGCCGCGCGATGCCGGCTTCGTTGCAGAACTCCTCGATCAGCGGCATCGCGACGAGCAGCTTCTCACCAAGCGCGCCCTCTTTTGGTCCAACCGCGCGGCTGCCCTCAGCGATCTCGTCGACCTGGATCACCGCGTATTCGAGGTCGGCGCTGTAGGCGATCGCGCGGTTGCCGGGCAGCGTCCACGGCGTCGTCGTCCAGATCGCCGCCGCGGCATGGCGCAGCGACGGTCGGCTCGCATGCGCCAGCGGAAACCGCACCCACACGGTCGTCGAGCGGTGGTCGTGGTACTCGACCTCGGCCTCGGCGAGCGCGGTCTGCTCGACGACCGACCAGAGAACCGGCTTCGCGCCCTTGTAGAGCCCGCCATTCATCAGGAACTTGCCGATCTCGCGAATGATCTGCGCCTCGGCGGAAAAGCTCATCGTCGTATAGGGGTTGTCCCAGTCGCCTACGACGCCCAGGCGCTTGAAATCGCGCTTTTGCACCTCGATCCAGTGCGCGGCGAATTCGCGGCATTCCTGGCGGAATTGCACGATCGGCACGCTGTCCTTCGACTGCTTCTTGGCGCGGTATCTTTCCTCGACGATCCATTCGATCGGTAGACCGTGGCAGTCCCAGCCCGGCACGTAGGGCGCGTCCTTGCCGAGCATCTGCTGGCCGCGATTGACGATATCCTTGAGGATCTTGTTGAGCGCGGTGCCGAGATGCGGCTCACCGTTGGCGTAAGGCGGCCCGTCGTGCAGCACGAATTTCTCGCGGCCCCGCGAGACCTCGCGCAGCTTTTGGTAGAGGCCCATCTCCTCCCAGCGGGCGAGGATTCCCGGCTCGCGGTTGGGCAGATCGCCGCGCATCGGGAAGTCGGTCTTGGGCAGGAAAACGGTGGAACGGTAATCCGTCGGCATAGCGAGTCCCTGGACGAGATGCTTTAGAAAAACGACTGCGGCCCGGTCCTCAGAAGAGGATCGGGTGCGTAATTCGCTGCATCCATCCGCAACCCGTCGCCATCGCCGAGATATAACAGCGGTAGGGAGCGAATTCGAGGGGGTTAATGGCGCGGCTCTGCCGCCAGTATCTTCCGTGCCCGGCTGGCGTCGGCGGCGATTTGCGTCTTCAATTCGTCGAAGCTGGCGAATTTGCGCTCGGGGCGGATGAAGTCGACCAGCGCGACCCGCAAATGTCGGCCGTAAAGATGGGTGTTCACATCGAACAGATGCGCCTCCAACCGCGGCACCAGCCCGCCGACCGTCGGGCGCAGGCCGAGATTGGCGACGCCGTCGATGGTCCTGCCGTCGAGCGGGTCGTCCGGCCCGTCGCCCGACACGCGCACCGCGTAGACCCCGAAGGCCGGACGCAGATAGTCGCCGAGGCCGAGATTGGCGGTCGGGAAGCCGATCGTCCGGCCGCGCTGGTCGCCCAAGGCGACGCGGCCGTCGATCTCCCAGAAGCGGCCGAGCTGCGCCGCCGCCTCGCGCGGCTTCCCCGCCTTCAGCAGCTCGCGGATATGGGTCGAGGAATAGACCGCCCCGTCGCCGCGCACCGGGTCGATGACGCTGACCGCGAAGCCGAGCGTCGCACCGCTGTCGCGCAGCATTTGCGGCGTGCCGCGCCGCCGGTTGCCGAAGGTGCAGTCATGGCCGACGACGATGTGGATGGCGCCGATCGCCTCGACCATCACCTCCTCGATAAACGATTCGGCGCTCTTCTGCGCGAAGGCCGCGTCGAAATGCTGGATGAACAGGAAATCGACGCCGAGAAGCGCGATCTCGCGCTCCTTGACGCGGAACGGAGTCAGGCGGAACGGCTCGCAGCCGGGGATGAAGACATTGCGCGGGTGCGGCTCGAAGGTCAGCACCGCGATCGGCGCGCCGCGCATACGGGCGAGCTTCGCGGCCTCCCCGATCAGCGCCGCGTGGCCCTTGTGCAGCCCATCGAAATTGCCCATCGCCAGCATCGCGCCGCGCTCGTAGGCGGCGCCGGAACCGGGGTGTCGGATGATGCGAAGACCGGGCATGATTTGCACGAAAAATAGCCGGTGACGCGGCCGC
>Ga0182015_10002833_pt1 | contig 20217 bp, 19 predicted proteins | sample 712P3MmetaG_FD_120478 | JGI IMG/M metagenome (GOLD analysis project Ga0182015, IMG submission 120478) | Permafrost microbial communities from Stordalen Mire, Sweden - 712P3M metaG | ecosystem: Environmental > Terrestrial > Soil > Wetlands > Permafrost | place: Sweden: Stordalen | collected...
CTAACCAAGAAGGTGCACGACCTGCTCCAGATCACCAAGCTCTACACCGTCTTCGATGTGAAGGAAGACGAGGCCGCGGCGGTCAAAGCCTTCAAGTAGACTTCCGCCCAGGTACGCGCTCTACAAATAGCCGCCGGAGTGCCCCACTTTTCGCTTCCTTTGCGAGAAGTGGGGTTTTCGCCGCCAGACCGTGGACGATCCACTGGGCACCCGGCACCTTCAGCGCAAGAAAAATCCACAGCCCATCCCCGTGATATCCAACCTTGCCCCGGCCAACAGGTGGCTCGGCCTCGATCCGAGTAGCATGCCGCCGCTCTGCTGACAAATTCGTTGTGTCGGGTACAGGAAAAGCGTACGATGCGCGGGGAGAATTTCGTGCCTTGTCTCGTGCTGATTGTCTTGCTCGCGTTTCCTCGGATCGCGCTCGCCTTGTTGTTCCTCTTCTCGAATTACCTAGAACGGGCCTACCACGGGCTGTTATTGCCTTTGCTCGGGTTTCTGTTCTTACCTCTAACGACATTGGTGTACTCCTGGATAGCGAATACACGACAGCCGATAGCGGGCATCAATTTGGTGATTCTGATTGTCGCGGTTGTCATTGACCTAGGCGGCCTAAGCGGCGGCGAATATCATCGACGGAGACGGTGGGAAGACTAGCGGACAGCCAATTACAACCTGACCGGCCTCGTGGGATTCTAAATGCGCCCTGCCAACAGGCCCGCGAAAGCCCACCCCACCCCGACACCACCGCAGCCTACAGCAACGAGGCCGACGCGGGGTGACGAACCGCCGCAGTGAGCTTTAGATTGGGCAATACAGACTTGACAATTTTACCTACGGCGCTGGCAGGTCACCGTAAAACGCCGCACCGTATTCCCCGGCCAGCCCTGCGCCGAGCCGTACGTGTAAAAGACATAGAACTGCTCGGCCAAAAGGTTCGGGTCGTCGCCCATACCGATGGGCACCGCATAATCGAAGCTCGTCTGGCTATTCTCATCTTGCTCCAACAAAACGGGAAGCGTCCAAGACAAACCATCCGCCGATTCCGCGTAGGCGATGTGTTGGGTATCGTCGGTGATCATCACGTAACGACCGAACGCGCTGTCGTAGGCTACGTTCGACGATCCGGCATAGCCCGCGCTCGGGTTCAGATCGGTCGACAATCCTCCAATCCCAGGCTGAGTCCAATCGCCCTCGTAGTACTTCTCAAACGCTGCCGCGTGGGGATCTTCGCCAAAGGCCGCCTCCAGCACGGATCGAATCGGCGCCCGCGCTAGCGAAACGATCGTGGCCGTTGTTGGCTGGGTCGTACCGTTTGCGATCCAATCGGGAAAGTACACATAGAAATACCGCCCGTCGGGAGAGTCAACCAGCCGCGGCGAGCCTATGTCAAAACCCGCCAGATCGGCTTCGTAAGGCTGGTTCGGTCGAATGATCTCGCCTAAGTCCGTCCAGTGAAGGCCGTCGTCGCTCGATACCGCCAGCCCGAGCAACGAGTAAAAGCTGGTGGCGGTGTTGATTTCGGCGTGATACACATCGAGCAGACTTCCCGCTCCTGGCCTCCCCGCAGGGACGCGGTAAATTCTTCCACCGCCGAGATAGGTATAGCTGCCGTAATTCGGATTCACGGCCGCATCGGGATTGGGATGAATGATCACATCGATCGGCGGCGCCGAGCCCACCGGATTGTCCAGCGTGCCGAAGGTGCGAGCCACCGACCCGTATTTGTTGTTGCCGTCGTGATGCGCGCCGTCGCTGGCAAAAAAAGTGTAAGCCGTATCGTTCTTGAACACGCCAAATTCCGAGTCCGGCCACGCGAAACCATTCTGACGATCGGTGATCGGTGGTATGGCCTTATTACCCGCTGCTTTGCGCTGGGCTGCAGTCACCACGGTTTTCAGATGGCTGACTTCCGGCTGGCAGTCGGGCGTTATGCTCCGCGCCGCAACCCCGATGGGGCACACTGCCGCGAGGCACAAGAAAAGCATCAGCCTGGACTCGCTCAAAACTCTTGCCATAGTTGTCTGAACCATAGTTGTCTGAACCAGGGTTGTCTGAACCAGGAATTCACCAATCCGCACCGCCAGCACCTCTCAGCCGCGAGACATCCTCTCCGAAGCATCACTGGCTGCAAACCCTGCTGCGGGTAAAAAGTTGAGCTGTGGTCAGAGTTTCTCCGGCTTGGCATGAGTGAAACTGCTCCAGCCCTCAGACCATTCCCTTCCGCAGTTCTTCCAGTGGATACTTCGTCCCCCGCCAAATGATGCCGCCGTTCCACAGCGTATGAAACATCGAACGGAACAAGGTATAGATGAAGAGCACCGTGCTAACCGGATGGAGCGCAAAATAATAAGCCGGAACCCGCGAATGCCACGACATGCCCAAATAAATCAGGAACATTGAAACCAGCGCAATGGCATAAGGCAAACGCTCCCACCCATGCGCCAGCAAAACACCCAAGAACGGCATGAGATTCAGAAAGGCCAACCCAAAAGCCGAGATGAGACTACGCCACCACTGGAAGGACAACACCGCGAAAAAATTCTTCGTCAGATTGTCGACCACGCCTCTCGCACCGCGCGCCCAGCGAATTGAAATCAAGTCTGAGCCAAACACGTTGCGCTGCGCGAAACCGGCATTCTTCACCACCTTGCCCAGCTTCATGTCGTCCAGCACCTCCATGCGCAACGCTTCGTAGGTTCCCACCGCCTCATACACGCTGCGCCGAATTAGGTTGAAGGCCCCAACCCCTATGTGGTCTCGCGTCGTCGGATCGGCCACCTTCCACGGCCGGTGTCCGAAGACAAACATCGTCTGAAAAAATGCGATCATCATGTACTCGCCCGGCCGCTTCATGATCATCTGCGGAAACAAGACCACGTGATCGGCCCGCTCGGCTTCGGCGTAAGCCAGCGCGCGCCGCACCGAGTCCGGTTTGAACAGCACGTCGGCGTCGGTAAACAGCAGCCAGTCGCCATTCGCCTGACTCCCGGCCGTCCACATAGCGTGTGTTTTTCCCAACCAGCCCGCGGGCAATTCGCGGTGATGAATCACACTGAGAAGCGGGCGCCCTGTTTCTAGCGTTCTTTGCGAGAACCGGGGACTGGGGAAGTGGGGATTTCCGGCTATCCGTTCCATGATTTCCCCTGTACGGTCGGTCGAGCGATCGTTGACGGCGATCACCTCGTAGTTGTCATAGTCGAGGGCCAGCAGCGCCCTCAACGACGACTCGATATCCTCCTCTTCATTGCGCGCAGGCACAATGATCGAAACTCGCGGGCTGTCCCCGGCAACTACCGCATCACGGTCCCATTCCGGCTTCGAGACATCGGCAACGCTCGGCATGCCCAGCGCAGCATCGACGATGCGAGAGAACCAGGCCAGCGCGAGAATCGTCCCTGCAATCCAGTGAAAGTAATGCATCCCCGCCTAGGTCTTCCCTGTCTCAGTCGGCGCGCCCTCGATTTGAACCGGCGGCGCGAACCTCATCCCGTAAAACAGTATGGCAGAGGAAAGGCCAGTCGCCACCACCGGCGCCACGAAGGCAAGCCGCAGTGAGTAGCGGTCGGACACGTAGCCAATCAACCACGCGGAGGGCACGTCTCCCAGCAGGTGGAATATGAAAATATTAACCGCCAGCGCCGCCGCCCGGATGTGAGCCCCCACTGAGTTAATAACGGCAGCGTTCAGGGGCCCCGTGTTCAGCAAGAGCAGGAACTCTGCCAGGAAGATAGCCACAACCATCCGGTTTCCCGCGGCATGAATTGCGATCCACATCGCAGGAATCCCCAACGCAAGGCTGACGGCCGAGACTAAATAGTGGGCCGTGCGAGTCTTCCGCAGCAAGGCATCCGAGAGCCAGCCTCCAGCCAGAGACGCCACCAGACCATTGACTGCGATGCTCAGACCAAAAAGGTTATTGGCCTGTCCCAGGGTGTAATCATGCACGCGATGCAGGAAGGTCGGCATCCACACCTGTAGTCCGCCCAAGGCGAAAGTCATCATTGCCATACCAAATGTGGCGGTCAGGAAGGCGGGATTCCTCGCCAATCCCTTGAGGGTGTTCCGGTCCGGCGATTTTTCCAAATGGTCAAACTGGCCAAGCGCAGGTTCTGGGATGAAAAGCAGCAAGAGCGCGAGGAAAGCACCCGGCGCGGCTCCCACGTAAAACGGGGTACGCCATCCGTATGCCGGTCCCATCAATCCACCTAGAACATAGCCCAGCGCCGTGCCCACGGGAATCGCCAGGTAGAAGATTCCCATCACGCGGCCGCGCTGGCTCTGTGGGAACATGTCGGCCACGAACGTAGGGGACAGAACGACAAAACTCACTTCGCCGATACCCACCAGAGTATGCCGGATCAGAAGGCCGGTAAAATCGTGCGTGAACGCCGTAAGCAGCGTCGCGCCACTCCAAACCCACGCCCCGGCGATGATCACCGATTTTCTCGAGAATCGCTCCGCCAGCGGTCCCATGAAGGGCGCGGCGCACATGTAAAAAATGAAGAAAACGCTGGTCAGCAAGCCAAACGCGGCGTCGCTGCGATGAAATTCCGCCTTCACCAGATCCTGCACCGCATAAAGCACCGAGCGGTCGATGTAGTTCAGCAGATTCAGCGCCGTCAACAGAGCCAGAGCTGTGCGCGGATAGAGTTTCGTCATAGCCACAGGTCGAGCGAATATAGCACGATCTTCACGGCAAACTAATCACGCTTTCTTCTTCCCTTTTGCCCGCGGCCATCGTGCCACCACGGTCGTTGAGATCCCTCCCCGTGGACGGAATTCTGCCTTTACCTCGGCCCACACCGGCTTTGCCCATCGCACCACGTCCTTCAGGACGCGGTTCACGACGTTCTCCTGAAAAATGCCCAGGTTGCGGTAGAAATGCAGATACTCTTTGTACGATTTCAGTTCCAGGCACAGTTTGTCGGGCTGGTAGCGCAGCGTGATCAAGCCAAAGTCAGGCAGCCCCGTCTTGGGGCACACAGAAGTGAACTCCGGATCGTCGATGACGATCTCGTACCCAGGAAACTGGTTCGGCCAGGTTTCGATCTCAGGAAACTTGGCGTTCAACCCGGCGGCGGCGTGCTCGGAGGTGTAGCGCGGCTGTTTGGGCATCGAGGTATTGTCCCACATGGATCGGGACGTGGGCGCGTGTCGATCATGGCGTCGCTCAACGATCGAGCTTCAATGGACTCGGATGTTTTGGCTCGTAAACGCCTATCTTGCCGCCGCCAGGAAGGCTGAGGCTAGCAACTTTTCCCCAACGTTGTTCGCTTACATCCGAGACCATCACCTTCTTCGACTTGAGATCTTTCAAGGTCTCTCGGATGTCATCGCACATAAAGTAAAGCTCGTGCTGGCCGTTCTTTTCGGAATCATGAAATGCGGCTTCGAGCGGCGGCATGGCGAAAATCAACCAGCCATGGCCGCCATCCACCGAGGAAAGCTTGAGTACATCGCGGAAGAAGGCTCGGTCCGCTTCCGGATCCTTAGTGTAGATAACAATGTGCGCGCCATTGATCATCGGTGAACTCCGGTCTCAAAACGATGGAGGTCATTGTAATCGCCATGGTCAGCCCTTAAAACAATTGAATCTTCGGCGTCCGCCGAGTTCTCTTACGTATTGTTTGCCCAGTCTGTCATGGAAGTCAGCAGGGTTGCTTCATTTCTCGACTACTACGGAAAAATCCGCGAACGCACGCTTCGTGTGGTCGGGTGCATTCCGCCGGACCAATTTGATTGGACCTATCAAGCGGGCAAGTTCAGTTTCGCCGACCTCATCCGGCACATTGCGGCGATTGAGCGCTATCTGTACGCGGAAACCGTGCAAATGAAGCCCAGCCGCTATCCGGGGCACGGCAAAGAATTGGCGGACGGACCGGAAAAAGTTTTGGCGTTCATGAACCGGCTGCACGCGGAATCGGTGGGAATCTTTGGCCGGCTTTCCGACGAAGACTTAAAGAAGCGGTGCCTCACTCCCACCGGAGCGGCGATTGGAATCGGAAAATGGCTGCGCGCCCTGGTCGAGCATGAGATTCATCATCGCGGTCAGATTTACGTTTATCTGGCCATGCTCGGAATTAGCACTCCTCCGATATACGGCCTGACTTCCGAAGAGGTGCGAGCTAGGAGCCAATAGGCGTTCCTTTGCCGATTTTCAGACCCTTCCCCGGCCGTTTCAGTCAGCCTGCTCGCGCATCCCCCACCCCCCAGCCGCATCTAACCATGCAACGGCTCGGGTAGACGGCGTTCTTTTCGTGGCCGCCTCAGTGATAGATTAGTCCTTGCAGTTGTCCTCGCCGTACCCTGAAAGATGACTGGTTGGCCGCAACCAACAACAATTCGAACGGACGTCCCGCCTCGCGCAAAGGCCGCATCTGGTTGACGGTAGGAGTAGTCGCCTTACTCGCCGTGATCCCTATTTTCACGCGACCCGGCCCGTTGAAGGTTCGCACCACCACGGTGGAACGTGGCCCCATCCGCAGCCTGATTTCCACCAACGGCAAAGTCGAGCCCATCCGGAACTTCGAGGCCCACTCTCCCCTTGCCACCACGGTCAAGCGCCTATTGGTAAAAGAAGGAGACCATGTTCGCCAGGGTCAACTGCTCTTGCAGCTCGATGATGCCGACCTGCAAAGCCTAGCCGCCCGCGCGCAGGCTCAGATGAAGTCTGCACAGGCTGGTCAAGCCGAAGTCAACACCGGCGGTACCCACGAAGAACTCCTGACCCGAGACGCACAACTTATTAAAGACCGCAATGCCCGCGACGCCGCCCAGCGCAGTCTGGATGCTCTCCGCCGCCTGCAGCAGCAGGGTGCAGCCTCGGCCGGTGAGGTCAAGCAGGCCGAAGACGCACTGCAGCGCGCCCAGGCCGACGTCACTCTGCAGGAGCAAGAGCAAAAAGACCGCTACTCGCAGCCGGAGATGGCAAAAGTTCAGGCGCTGGGACTAGAGGCGCAAGCCGCCTATGAAGCTGCCGAAGGTGCCCTCACGAAATCCAGCGTGCGCGCTCCCTTTGATGGCGTCGTCTACGCGCTTCCGGTGAAGCAAGGGGCTTACGTACAGACCGGGGACCTGCTGTTGCAGGAAGGCGATCTTTCCCAGATGCTGGTGCGTACCTTCGTCGACGAACCCGACATAGGCCGCCTCGCCACCGGCGAGAAAACCGAAGTCACCTGGGACGCCCTCCCCGGACGCATCTGGAACGGCGCTGTCAGTACCGTTCCCTCCACCGTCAAACTCCGCGGCACGCGCAACGTGGGCGAGGTCACCTGCACGCTCGACAACCATGATCGTCACTTGCTGCCCAATGTCAATGTAGGCGTTACCATCATCACCGCTGAACACAGCGGCGTGCTCACGCTGCTGCGTGAAGCCGTGCGCATTGACGACACTAAGCCTTATGTTTATGAAGTAGTCGACGGCGAACTCAAGCACCGCGGAGTCGAAGTCTCCCTCCAGAACCTTACGCGGGTCGAGATCACGGCCGGGCTTTCCGAACATTCCGTCGTAGCCCTGTCCTCAGCCGACGCCAAGCCCTTGACCGACGGCGCCCGCGTAAAGGTGGTGCCGTAGCAAATGAAGTGGATCGTGGGGAACGATTGTCATCCTCCGCGCGAGGCTCGTCATTCCTCACCGGGCGCGAAGCCCGGTAATGAAACCGCTTTCCGACCTTCGTGGTTCCCGGGTGCCCCATTTCTCGCGAGGAAGCCTGCCCTGAGCTTGCCAAAGGGTGGGGCTTTGGCTGTTCTTCTGTCTCTGACGTTATGCTCGATGGCCGCAACCCAAACTCCCCAAGACCTTCTAGCCACCGGCCGCGTCGATCAAGCAATTCAAACGCTCGAGCAGCAGATCCAAACCTTGCCCACGGCGGAAGCCTACAACCTGCTCTGTCGCGCTCATTTAGAGCTGGGCGCCTGGGACGCCGGCATTCCAGCTTGCGAAAAAGCTGCGTCGCTCGCGCCCGATAACAGTCTCTATCACCTTTGGCTGGGCCGCATTTACGGCGAGAAGGCAGATCGCGCCAATTTCCTTAGCGCCGCCAGCCTGGCCGGGAAGGTTCGCGCTGAATTGGAACGCGCCGTCGAGCTCGCTCCCAACAATTGGGAAGCCCGCACGGATCTTGCCGAGTTCTATCTCGAAGCTCCTGCCATCGTCGGCGGCGGCAAAGACAAAGCACGCGCCCAGGCTGCTCTCCTCGCGCCCCTAAATCCAGCCATGGCGCACTGGGTGCTCGCGCGCATCGCCGAAAAAAACAAAGACAACGCGGCGGCTGAACAGGAATATCGCGCCGCCATCGATGCCAGTCACGGAGGCGCCCGCGCCTGGGTGAATCTTGCCGGATTCTATCGCCACACCAACCGCCTCGACGACATGGAGCAAGCCTTGCGCACCATGGAGTCCAGCCCACTCGATCATCCCGCGGCCTTGGTCGATGGCGCCGGCATGTTGTCGCGAACCGGTCGCGACAATCCCATGGCCATCCGCCTCCTCCGCCGCTACATCGCGTCATCCAACACGGTCGAGGAAGCGCCTGTCTTCAAGGCTCACTGTCTGCTCGGCGAGTTGCTTGAGAAGCAAGGCGACCGCCCCGCCGCCGCCGAACAATATCGCGCCGCCCTGACCATGGCCCACAGCTACGGCCAAGCCCAGGAAGGACTGAAGCGCGCGACCCACTAGCCAGCCCCGGCGTGATCAATGGTTCCGGGAGGGTAAGGCGGCTCTTGCGGCTCTGCGTCAAGCAGGACCAGACATCATCGAGTCCCAGCCCAGGCCGTAGCCGTTCGAGCGCTAGTGCGTCGAATCCCTATACTTAACCGAGCAGCCGTAGGGACGCGTCGCGGGCGTCGCCACCTGCTTGCCGGCCATAGCCTGCTCCAGCGCCAGACTGACGTAATTCGTCGCGCCAGGAACGTCGCTCAGGTCGGTTGTCGGTTTGTCGTCAATGGCGCCATCGTAGATCACCACGCCCTGCGGGTTGATGACAACCATCTGCGGAGATGTCTTCGCGTCGTAAAGATGGCCGATCTCACCGGTCGAGTCGAGTAGTGCCGCGGTCGGCGCAGCCTGCATCTTCGCCATGTAGTCGTTCTCTTCGCTGGCAGTCGCATAACCCTGCTTGCCCGGAGCGGAAGACAGGATCGTAAACCAAACGACGCCCTGGCCCGTCCACTGCTTTTGCAGCCTCTGCATGTTGCCGCTCTTGTACTGCTTGCCCACGTAGGGGCACCCGTTGTTGTGCCACTCGAGGACCACATACTTTCCGTGATAGTCCGAGAGTCGAAAGGTTTTGCCGTTGCTCGCCGCAGCGCTGAACTCCGGCGCGGCCTCGCCGACTTTCGCGGCCGAGATCAGTAGCGGAGCTGCGCACAGCACCAGAACAACGACCGTCGGGTATAGAATCGAACGCTTCATATTTGTTGTCCCTCCTATAAAGCTTGCACTGAATAGATCTCCCTGCTTTAGCTGCTTTTCGCCGCGCCAGGCTTGCTGACAGGCGCATCAATCACATAGGCCCGGTCGGTGGAAAACACGAGCACGCCCTTCAGGCGCTCGATCGGTTTGAGAAGCTGATTCGACTTCCGCAGCGTCAGCCGGAAGCCAGAGGCCACCGCCAGAAACTTCTGCGGTGCCGCATTGTCAATCTGCGACTCGGCCAGCGGGAAGAAAATCGCCTGCGTGATGCCCGCAATCTGATGACCCAGGTTCGCGGTGAGCTCGAAAGAGTCCTTGGTGTCGGCCACCTTGAATGTCCAGTTCCCCGGCGCTGGGCGCGGCAAAGACTTGCGCGTGGCGGTGAACAAATCCGTGGTCCGTACGTCCGGGGTCCGAGAATCCGGCGCGGGCGATTGCGACTTGACCGGGAGAGTAAGCGAAACCTGGGCCTTGCCCGGGATGCACATTTCGCGGCAGACCAGTACCTTTACCTGGGCGACGAGCCGAACCGGCTGCTGCGCCGCCAGGCTGGCCTCCGCATGCATCGGCACCATTAGCGTCACCGCATCCTCGTAGCCAAAATCCACAATGCTAGACGTCTCCAAACGTCGCGGCGCAGGCCACTCCGTTGCCCCAGCGCTAAGACCCGCCGGCAACTGCCACTCCACGCGGGGCGGCTCGCCCGAGTCGCCTGGATTGACCCAGTAGATGTGCCAGCCCTGCTCGAGTTGGAAATGCAACCCGAGATAGAAGCTATGCCCGGCTGCGATCGATTGATTCTCAGCGATGAGTTCTAGCGTGCCGTGGGGGATGGGCGTGCCTTCCGCCCACGCAATTTCCGCGCACAGCAGCAGGACGATTCCGAATCTGAGAGCCCAGGAAACTGCCGAACTCCGGTCCCAATCTCGCATGTTTCGTTTGATGCCGGAACCATCCATGATGTTCTTTCTTATCTAACGGCGAGCGGCGCGCCCCCGATTCCTTTCCTGAACCGCGTGCTCGCGGCGTTAGGCCCTCCCAGTTCCAGCCTCTGGCGCTCAGTCGGCGAAAGACATGAGACATTGGATGGAACGGCTTCTACCCGCGCTATAATCCGACACCGACAGCAAAATAGAGCAATGGCCAGCGTAAGAACGGACAAGTGGCTCTGGGCCGCCAGATTCTTCAAGACGAGGGCATTGGCCGCGCGAGCCTGTGACCTTGGCAGGATTCAATCCAACGGTCGGCCCGCCAAGCCCGCGCGCGAAGTCCGCATCGGAGACATGTTACGAGTCACCAACGATGGCGGCGACTTCGAGGTAGAAGTCCTGCTTCTCAGCGAGGTACGCGGCCCGGCCTCGGTCGCCCAAACCCTTTACCGCGAGACCGAAGCCAGCCGCGAGCTCCGCCAGAAAGTAGCAGCCGAACGCAAAGCCATGAAGCAGTTCGAAGAGTTACCCGCAGGCAGACCATCCAAACGCGACCGCCGGAGAATCATCCAGTTCCGCGGCCGAGCCTGACTGCCTCCGAACCCCGGCAAATTCAAAGGCGATCTCGGCAAACTTCAAAAGTGGAAAATGAGATCGCTAGCCGCGGTAAACTGATCATGCCGCCGGCCATTATCGTAAGCCGTCGTATCCCAGGCCCGCTCGAACCGCAGTTCCGGACGTATCTGCACCGTCGAGCCGATCCAGTGGCACCACATGATCGTGTTCTCTGAATATCGGGTCGCGTAGCCCGTACGCTGCCCTTTTTTGTCGTCAAGAAAGTCGCTGCGAAACGACAGGAAGTCATGCGGTGAAAGTTCCTTCTGCAGGAAATTAACCGCGGCATATTCCGGAGCGGTGCAACGCTGCTCTCCCGGCAGGCAATGGGCGGCATTCGCGCCTGTTTCTGGTTGAATCGTGCCTCCCAGCGCCGGCACATCGCGCTCATACATATACCAGGCCTCGCTTGCCATATGCCACGTCTTCGAGAATTTGTGATACCAGGTGCCGTCATACTGCTGCAGATTGTTGTAAGCGTACTTGCCGTTATTGATCCCGTTGGCGCAGACATAAAAATTGTTATTCACCGACTTCGTCGTATAGCTTAGGCAGGCCGTACCGGAAGGCTTCGCATCCGGAGTCCACAAGGCAACATCGTGACCGCCCGTAATCCCGAGTTGCACCAGCCACTGGTCGTTCAGCTTAGCCGTCGCAATCAAACCTGTATCGGTAAACGGATCGATCGCATAAAGCAGCGAGTGGCTGAAGATGTAGTTGTTCGGCGCCAATTGCGCCTCGATTCCCGGAATCGAGATGAAGCGCCCCACCCGAATATTCATCCCCTGCCCCACCTGCGGAACGTAAATATCGATATATTCAAGCGCGGGATCAAAGCCATATTCATGATGATCGTTCAGCAATTGGCCGCTCCAGTAGCCCTTCGCCGTCGTGAAGTGATAGTCCGTCCCATACAGGGCGGTAAGGTGGTAGCCCCAGTCAATATGTTCACGTTGCACTGAATCCGGCAACCGCTCAGCGTACAGAACAAATTGATTCATTTCCAAACGATTCGCGTGGTCATCGTTCGCCTCCGGCGCATTGCTACGTGAGGACGTGCCGAAGTTTAGCGTCGGATCGATCCATCCATAAAGTTTCGTCCGGCTCCTCGCCTGATTGATCGCCGTCATCAACGGATAACTGTTCGTGTCCGGCTCGCCGATAACCGGCGAACCGCCATAGGACCAATCCGAATTTGGAAATGGCGGCGAATCCAGCGGCGAAGGAAGTCCTCGCCGCTCGGGGGTGGAGGAGGATGCATCCGGCGACGAAGCAGACGTTTTCGACCAGTCCTGCCGATAAAACTCCGCCCAGCGGGCAAAGAAACCTTTCGCCTGCGCAGCGTCGGGCTTCGGCGCGTCAGGTGGCAAATCCGTTCCATTCGATTGTTGTCCCAGAGAGAGATCGCACGACAAGAACACGACGCAGACGAGTTGGAGCAGGAGGCACGGACAGCGGCGGAGATTATTCTTTGGACGCATACTGTGCAGGGCCTCGCCGCGATGAAGGCGGGACGGCGAAGAATACCACTGCCTGCAGCCGGAAAAACTGCACGCTGTAAAGCGTCTCGCCCCCCTGCCCGAGCGACCGCGCTGCCCAGATGGCCCCAAGCAGGATGAGGATGAGCAGCATCACGCGCGTTTCGAATCGATCGAAGTCCATCATGTCATTCCGAGTCGGGCTTGTTGGGAGCCTGCCCTATTTTGCTGTAGCCCGAGCGAAGACGGGGCAGCCGAACGGAACCAGCTTGTTCCTCCGCAGGATATTCCACCTTCGTGCCGCGACTCAACCGCGGAGATGGGCCACCCAACATTTCTTGAAGGGTGGGATTTCCCCGAACGCCTGTAATACCGTGGAAGAGCGGCGCTCGAGCGCCGCGTGAAACCAAACGCTGCTTCAACCGAGGCGGCTTCAGAAGATGGTTTGCCGGCACCGAACCGAGATGCCGTCTCTTCCCCGGTGCGGAATTGATCGTTCTAGTGGATCAGGTAAGTGAGTTGTCGGTTTACGGCACAATGGGCAGAACCAGAGCCGAGGGCCGGGACTTGTCGTGGTAAATGATATTTGTCGCTTTGACCATGTGCGTCCCGCGCGCCTGATCCTCGCCGGTATTCAGGTTTCGATCGAATCGCGGAAAATTACTGCTGGAAACCTCGAGCCGTAGCTTGTGTCCAGGCAGGAAAACATTGCTCGTCGCCCAAAGATCCACGCTGATGTGATAGATCTCCCCGGGATTTCCCAGTTCCGACTTCTCCTGCGACTTGCGGTAGCGCAAGCGCAGAATGCCTTCCGTCAAATTCTGCACAAATCCGTTTGGCCAGACGTCGACCAGCTTCCCTGTAAAGTCTGTGTCAACTGCGGAACTGCTGACGTAGAGATCGAGCGAAATCGGACCTGTCACCTCCGTGTTCTCGGCAAATGCTGGCGTAGAAAATACAAGCACGTCGGCTCGCGCTTCCGCAGGCCGCTGATCCTCTGGGCCAATCCCTGTCGGAAGCGGTCCGCAACAAAGGGGTCCGCCAATCGTGGGGACCGCATCGTTCGGGTCGTACACATATTGGTCGGGTTTCTCCTCAGCCGGTGCAACTGTACTCAGCGTGCCGCCTCCTTCAAGACCGTTCGCCGCCTTTGTCGAGCGCAGGTAATACCGCGTCGGGTTGGCGCGTTCGAGCGGCCAGTCATCTTCCTCGCGCCAGTCGTTCTTGCCCATGACGAAGATTCTTACGGGTTTCTCACGGTCTACTCCATTCGCGATTCCCCCCAGGAGACTGTCGTACCAGCGCAAGGTCGCCTCTCCCACATTGAACGGCAGCTTATCTCCAAAATCGACGGCGCCCACTTTCCTACTAGTCGATCCACCTGCATGCCCCCCCACGTAGACCATCAGCCGCTGGCCATGGCGTGCGGCCTCCGTGCCCGCCTCCTTCTTAAGGCGCGCATAATTCCTTAACGTCCCACCTAGAAAAATGTCGTACCACGCGCCCAGGCTGAATACCGGAACCTGAATCTTCGCGTACTGATCTTCGATCGACCACTGCTTCCAATAGTCATCATAGTTGGGGTGCGCGAGCCAGTCGGTGAAATAGGGCGCCAGTTCCGCGGCTAGGGGTGTCTCGAGTACTGGGTACGAGCGCAGCGGCAGCTTTTGTGTCCAACTAACCGCGTCACTGGCTGAGTTTGCGTGGCGGCTTATGGTGTTTAGTGCCAGACCGGTCGTCCACGATTCGTTGAACCATTGCTCGAACGCACCGCCCTGATAAGTCCAGCCGTCGTGATAGTTGGACGCCGTGTAGTTGGGGCAAATTCCTGCCAGGTGAGGCGGCTCGGCAATTGCAGCTAGGTACTGGGTTGCGCCCACGTAGGAGCCACCGAACATCCCCACCTTCCCGTTCGAATAGGGAAGCCCAGCCGCCCACTCCACTGTGTCGTAGCCGTCCTGAGATTCGTACTTGAACGGATACCAGTCGCCCTCCGAGGCATACCGTCCCCGAACGTCCTGCGCGACCACCACGTACCCGCGTTCTGCACCCTTCATGCAAAAATCTATGACTTCCTTCTTGTCATACGGCGTACGCGTCAACAACACTGGGAACCTGCCCTCTGCCTTGGGACGGCAAATATCTGCGCGCAGCGTGACACCGTCACGCATCTTCAGGGCCACGTCCCGCTCGACAGTGACTCCGTTACTATCTGCCCCTTTCGCTCCTGTCGATGCCAGAACTGTTAGGGCGAGGAAACAACTAGCCATTACCCTGGAACGTATCCTAGCTCGCTCGGCAGACATCACTCGTCTCATTCGTTTCCCTCTTTGCTTTGTGACTGGCCTGCTTATCGGCTGGCAGCGTAGGCCACCGGAACCGCCTCTGTCAAGGCAAGTCCGCGCGGGTGGCCCACCCTTCATCGTTGAGCGGCGGGATTTTCCGAAGGCGTGCCATAGCCTTCTGCGAACCGATGAGTGATCGCGGTTAGCACAGTCGTTAAGGTCGAACGAGTCCCCGTCGCCCGTCATTCCCACCCAGACCCATCCTTATCATTTCTCTCGCATCAGATTCTCCGTAGAATCTTTCCAGATGTCACAAAGGTGAATAATGAAAACAAAATCTGGCGCGCGCATTCATAAATTCTTATTGGCGGTGCTCCTACTCCTGCCCGCTTCCCTGCTGGCCGAGCCAGTCACGCTCCGGCAAGTAGTGGAGCTGGCGCTGAAACACGCCACCGCCATCAGTATCACTGCCGCTGACCAACAACACGCCTTCGCCAGCTACCGCGAGCTGCGCAATAGCTACATCCCTCAACTCAATGCGGGGGCTGGAATTGGCTGGTCGGATGGTTTTCCGCTCAGCCTCGAAGGCGCCGCTCCTTCGCTTTTCAACGTAACCGCCCAATCCGCTCTCATCAATCCCGCCTTGAAGGACTTTATTCGCGCCGCTCAGTCCGACATCGAGGTCAGCAAGTTGAAAACCGAGGACCAGCGCAGTCAAATCATCCAGGACACCGTGTTGAGCTATGCCGAGCTGGCCAAGTGGGAACGGCGTTTGAGCGGTCTGCGCGAGGCGGAATCTGCGGAAGAGCAAACCCAGGCAGCGGTTGCTCGACGCATCAAAGAAGGCATCGACAGCGAACTGGATGGCACGAAAGCTCGCTTGGCCGTGGCGCGGGTGCGTTGGCGTATGGCCGAAGCTGCTGGTGCAACCGACGTTCTCCGTGAGCATCTTTCCAAGCTGACCGGACTGCCCGTCGCGCTCGTCGAAATAGATCCTGAGTCCGTTCCCGTTCTGCCCGTGGTAAAACCAGACGAGGATCTCTCCACAAAAGCCACGGACGCGAATCCCGAGGTGCAGGCTGCGGTCGAACATGCGCGCGCGCAATACTTGCGGGCGAAGGCAGAACACAGGTCCCTGTGGCCGAGCATGGACTTTGCCGCCCAGTACGCCAATCTCGCCACCTACAACAACTATGATCGGTTTTACCAGCCCGGCAGCTTCCAGCCCAACAACGCTACCGTGGGAGTGGCCATCCACCTCCCTTTCCTGAACCTCGCCCAGCACGAGCGGGTAAAAGAGGCTGAGTCGGAAGCGTTCAAAGCCAAGAAGCAGGCCGAAGCGGCCCGCAACCAGGTCTCGGAAGAGACCCTGCGCCTGCAACGCTCCGTCACCCAGATGCAGGCCGCCCACGACGTGGCCGAACTTGAATATGAGATCGCCCAGAAAAATGTGGAAGCCGTGCGCACGCGCATGGACTCCTCCACCGCCAACCTGCACGATCTTGACAACGCCCAAACTCAAGTGAGCGAACGCTTGTTCGCACTGCAGGATGTCACCTTCGAACTCGAACGCAGCCAGGTCGCCCTCTTGCGCACCGCCGGTGATCTGGAAAGCTGGGCCCTGGGAGCCAAATAGACTGTGGGGCGATCCTGTCTTTTCCTCAGGCCTCCCGGTCAGCCGTGGCTGGCTATACAATCCAGCCCGTTCACGGCGGCAGAAGTCGACCTTGACAATGCCCAATCGCAAGCCAGCGAATGCTCTGCGCGCCACCGGCGACCTGGAAACCCGGCCCTCGCAACGAAATAGTGCGGGCTTTCTATGCAGGCGAACGAACCTGCGCAAACACTGCTTTTTCGCGCATCCACCGCCCCCGGATGTTAAAATAAGTGATACTCAATATGCCTCTTAAAACATTGTTCTTGAACCCTCCCTCTTTCGAAAACTTCGACGGCGGCGCCGGCTCCCGTTGGCCTGCTACCCGCGAGATCGAGTCATACTGGTATCCGGTTTGGCTGGCTTATCCGGCGGGGATGCTGGAGGGCGCGCGGCTGCTCGATGCGCCCCCTCATTACATTTCAGCTCAACAGACGGTTGAGATCGCAAAGGACTACGAGTTTCTCGTGCTGTTCACCTCGACGCCCGGCTTTCCGGGCGACATTGGCCTTTCTAAGGCGATCAAGGCTGGGAACCCCAAGATCAAGATTGCTTTTGTTGGACCGCACGTCAGCGTGCTACCGGAGAAATCTTTGCGGGATTGTCCGGTGATCGATTTTGTCGTGCGCAAGGAGTTTGACTACGCTGTGGTCGACTTTGCCAAGGGCAAGCCGCTCGAAGAGATTCCCGGCATTTCGTATCTGAAAGATGGGAAGGTGGTTCACAATCCGGATGCGCCGCAGATCCAGGATCTGGATGCATTGCCTCATGTTACTGACGTTTACAAGCGCGACCTCGACGTTTCTCGTTACAATGTGCCGTTTCTGCTGAACCCTTACGTGTCGCTTTATACCACGCGGGGTTGTCCGGCGCAATGCACCTTCTGCCTGTGGCCGCAAACTTTGAGCGGGCATCCCTGGCGCAAGCGCTCGACTGACGATGTTGCGGCAGAAATGTCGAAAGTCAAGCAGTACTGGCCGGAAGTGAAAGAATTTTTCTTCGACGATGATACGTTCAACATCCAGAAGGCGCGCACGATCGAGCTGTGCGCCAAGCTGAAGCCGCTCGGGCTGACTTGGTCTTGCACTTCGCGTGTTACGACCGACTACGAAACGCTGAAGGCGATGAAGGAAGCCGGATGCCGACTGCTCATCGTAGGCTACGAGTCCGGTGATCAGCAGATTCTGAAGAACATCAAGAAGGGCGCAACCGTCGAACGGGCGCGCCAGTTCACCAAAGACTGCCACAAACTTGGCCTGGTCGTCCACGGCGACTTCATCATGGGGTTACCGGGAGAGACCCGCGAGACCATCAACACCACCATCAAGTTCGCGAAGGAGTTGGATGTGGAAACCATTCAGGTCTCCGTGGCCCACGCCTATCCCGGCACCGAGCTTTATGACTATGCGCTGAAGAACGGTTTCATCGTTGGCGACAACAAGATGGTCGACGAAGGCGGGCATCAATTGGCGCACATTGAATATCCCGGACTGCCCGCGGATGAGATTCTTTCCGCGGTGCACCGTTTTTACGACGAGTACTACTTCCGGCCCAAGGCTGTGTTCCGTATCCTGAGGAAGGCCGCTTTTGATAAAAATGACCGCAGGCGGCTTTACCGGGAAGCGAAGACCTTTCTCAAGCTGCGCCGTGCGCGCAACAAGCTGGTGAAGCGGCATAGCGACGAGGCCGCAGCTGAACTGGCCAAGGCCTGATAAGAACAAAATAAAGGCTCTTCGCCACACAGGCACAGAGACACGGAGAAAGTCATTAATTATCTTGTTTTTTCCTTTGTCTGCTGAGTGCCTCTGTGTCTCTGTGGTGAGGAGCTTTAGAAAAGAGCACCACCACCTAAACCCCCAGTGGACTTTCGCAAGTATCTTGTGCTGGCCGGAGTCACGGTTTTCGCCGCGGCTGGAGACTCCATGCTTTCGCATGGCATGAAGCAAACCGGCAGCATCTCGGTCCATCACCTGCGCGGCGTCATCTTCGCGGTGCTCAATCCGTGGGTCGCGGTCGGGATTCTTCTTCTGCTGGCTTTTTTCGCCGCTTACATGACCGCCCTCTCCTGGGCCGATCTCACTTACGTTCTGCCGGCAACTTCGCTTGGCTACGTGCTGCTCGCACTGGTTGCAAGATTTGTGCTGCACGAGCATGTCAGTCCGCTGCGCTGGCTGGGGATTGTGTTGATCACCGGAGGAGTGGGATTTGTGGCCGGCGGGCCTAGTCTTACCGAGCATCATGCTGCGTTGCCCCATGCGGAACATACTGAGGATGGGAACGATCCCCTCGCGGTGGCTACGGCGAAAACCCCACTTCTTGCAAAGGACACGAGAAATGGGGCACCCCATGTCCGAGTGACAGGCAGATTATGAAAGCGGTTTATACCTGGAGTGCGATTCTTGCGATCGTGTTTGCCTCGGTGGTCGGCGACGTGCTTTTGGCCCGCGCTATGAAGCAGGTTGGGGATGTCGGCGCCTTGTGGCGCCGCGCCGGTCTCGGCATCGTGATCGGGCGCACGCTGGGCAATCCCAACTTTCTTTTCGGGGTTACAGCCATGGCTGTGGCTTTCTTCAGTCTGCTGTTTGCGCTCTCATGGGGAGACGTGAGCCTGGTGGCTCCTGCGGCCGCTTCCCTTACCTTTATTGGCAACGCCGTCGCGGCGAGGATTTTTTTGCATGAGAAGGTCGACCGGCGGCGGTGGATTGCCGTTTCTCTTGTGGCGGCGGGGGTGGCGCTTCTGGCTGGCTGAGCAGGAGAGCGAACGGTGTCGAATTCCGCCCAAAGTGCTTGCGCAGGAACATCTAACAACATGGTCTCCTCAACCGTCCAGGTACGATTGGCGCCAGTGAGCTCCCTGAGGGTGACTCGTGTTCGTCACTGCAAGCTCCGCGCCTCCCCCTCCTGTGGAGCCTTGGCTTAGATCCGAAGCTGTAGCATCCGTTCAGCGCTGAACGCGACTTCCAGTAGCAGCCAAGTTTTCCGTGGAGCGCGGAACCTCTTTGCTTCCTTTGCGATGAGTAACATCAAGAAAAGTAACCACAGCCGCGATGACACGACCTTCCCGGTCGAGGACTGGGGCAGAGCTGACACTTAAGAAAACCGGGGTGCCGTCTCCGCGCACGTACTCAATTTCTTCATCTGTGACCACTTCGCCCGTGGTGAGAGTACGTGAGAGTGGCCACTCCTCAGGTGTGAAGGGCTCCTTATTGGGATGGAAAGCTTTATCTCGAATGTATTCTTCAACGTTAGCGGCGTGAGGAAATGAGTGACGCAGGATCTCTTGCACCTGTTTGTTGGCGAGGATCAGCTTTCCTGATGGGGCTTCGGCGATCATGATCCCACAGGGCATTTGCCGGAGCACCTCCTCTAGTTTCGCCCGCTCCGCCGCCGGTTCATCGTGGGATTGTTTGATCTCCACCAGGTTGTGTTTGAGATCGTGGATGTCGACTAGTGTTAGGACGGCGCCTTCGACCGTGTTCTCGAGAGTCCTATAAGGCAGAATACGAAGCAAATGCCAATGCCCCTCTCGATCCTGAACCTCGCGCTCTTTCACGGTTACCGTGTTGATTACCTCCAAAATCATCTGTTCCATGTCGGGTACGTCAATATTTGGCTTGACGTTAGTGATCGGTCGTCCCACGTCGGACAGGATCAAACCGAACCCTGGTCCGCACTGAGGGGTAACCCGCCGAATTCGCAGGTCGCGTCCCAATATAACGATCGCAATATTGACGCTGCTAAGCAGATTCACCAAATCAGCGTTGGCCTGCGTCAATTCGAAATTTCGATTGTGCAGTTCCTCATTGACAGTATGTAATTCTTCGTTCGACGACTCGAGC
>Ga0182015_10002834_pt1 | contig 20213 bp, 15 predicted proteins | sample 712P3MmetaG_FD_120478 | JGI IMG/M metagenome (GOLD analysis project Ga0182015, IMG submission 120478) | Permafrost microbial communities from Stordalen Mire, Sweden - 712P3M metaG | ecosystem: Environmental > Terrestrial > Soil > Wetlands > Permafrost | place: Sweden: Stordalen | collected...
ACGAGTGGTGCCGATCATCTCCGCCAGGGTTTCTTGCGAAATCTTTGGAATATATTGTTCCGGCTCGCCCGGCTTGCCGAATTCCGCCATCAACAGCAGAATCCTCGCCAGGCGCTTTTCGCTGGAGTTGAAAAGCTGATCGACCAGATCGGCTTGAACGCGCATACTCTGCTCCAACAGGAACTTCAAGAAGAGGGCCGAGAGACTATGCTCCTCATGCATCACATGGATCATCTCTTCCCGGCTGATTCTGAGGGCGGTGCAGGCGGTAATGGCGGTCGCCGTGGACAAACGCAGTCCTGCAGTAGCCGCAAGCGCCCCTTCTCCCACAAATTGACCCGAGGAGACCAGCGTGATGGTACGTTCCTTCCCAGCTGCGGAAACAACCGTGACTTTTGCGCGGCCTTTCTGAAGATAAAAAATCGAGTCTGCGGGATCTCCTTGCGAAAAGAAGGCATCCTTTGGCGCCAATTCGATCATTCTTCGCCCCAGGCCCGCGGTCGCGAGGAAGGCGGCTACATCGAATTCGGGCTTTTCTAGTTTAACCATTGAAGGACCACATTCCTGTGCGACAAGAAACCGGGGAAACCGCATGCTCCCCTTTCGAATAAGTAATCCGCTGCCCGCATTTCGGCTGAGCGCATTACCCCGGACTGCAGCATGGAAATGAACCGGTCGCGTGGAGGGGTGAACTGTTCAATTCTGCTCCCTTTTCGAGAAACATTTCAAGTACCTTGGGTTGAACGACGCCAATATGGAGTCTGATGAAACGCGCCGGGAATCTCGCCGCCAGAGGAACCGGCAAGAAAGTATCATTGCGACAGATGCCCTTCTCAAGGCGAAGCGAAGCGTGTTAAGAAGGAACGGAACCGATGCTTCCTCCCAAAAAGACGCATGATTTGGCCCGCAGCCTCATTGCTAGTGAGGCCGATGCAAACAAGACTTCCCTGCAAACCGAACTTGCGACTGTGCGCGTCTATGAGAGGCTGCGCCGGCAACTCGGAGCACCCGTGGGAGTTGACGGTTTTCACGCGCTCGCTTCCCGTGCCCTGGCTCTGGCCAAGTCGCAATCACCCCGGCTCGGCGCGGTGCAGGTTACGGCGAATGGAGGCTTGCGCGGTCTCGGCGAAGTTGAATTCCAAACAGAAGCGGACGAGGATGGCGAAGCTGGAATTATTCTGATTTCACAGCTGCTTGGACTGTTTCTTACGTTTCTCGGCGAGGCAACTACGCTGCGTTTGATCGAAGATCTACACCTTCAGGTTGATGCCAAGACAGAGTCGGCCACGACCGCGACAGACATGACAGTCTCGGCGGCCGACGGGCCGGCAATGACTGCGGCTTTCGAGGACCTTCTGCTGGAAATTGACCGGCTGCGGAAGGTGAGCGAACGTATTGAGGTGCTGGCAGACAAACATCCAGGCATGGAAGATGGTCTCGTGAGTGTTGCGGGAAACATTCGCAGTATCGCCACGGTCTTAGACGTTTTCACACTTATCCGAAGCAAGGCTGGCGGTCCACAGGACGAGGCGCCTGACCTTCAAACGAATCGCTACATGAATTGAGCTCGCTAGCGCCCGATCCAGAGCTGCTCTGGATGTTGAATACCTCTACCGCCGGGTTCGCTTCAAGAAGTGACGGGAACGTCGCCCCGGCCCCAACGAAGCGTGCAACGGTTATAGAGACCCGCTACCTGAAACAATGCACGGTTGAACATGACGACTCTCCCCAAAATGCAAGATTTGGCCCAGCGTCTTCTTGCTTACGAAGCTTTTGCGGACAAGACCTCCGGGCACGCGGAGTCCGTAACCCTTCGCGTCTATGAGAAGCTGCGCGAGGGTCTGGGTGAATTTGCTGGAGTTGCCGGTTTTCAATCGCTCGCTTCTCGCGCCCTCGCATTAGCCAGAACAGAAGCGCCCAGCCTAAGCGCGGTGCGGGTCTCTGCGGACGGTGCATTACAAGGTCTTGGCGAGATTCAGCATCAATTCGACATCAACAAGATTCAGGCTGGCGAGTTCCCCGTTGGCGAAGGGGGAATCCTCCTTATCGCCCGCTTACTCGGCCTGCTTCTTCTCCTCCTTGGCGAAGCCTTGACGTTAAGGCTGCTCCGGGTTACATGGCCAGGGGCAGCCCTCGACGATTGCAATTCGGAGAACGGGAGAAACGCGTGAGCAATCAGGACAAAGTCACGATACACCAACTACCTACGGGAGTCCCGGGCCTCGACGAGATTGTGGGTGGCGGCCTCCCCGAATTTTCGTTCAACATTATCGCGGGTGCACCCGGAAGCGGGAAGACGACGCTGGCACACCAGATTGTGTTTGCCAATGCTACCCCGGAGCGTCCTGCGCTCTATTTCACGGTCTTGGGCGAATCAGCCATCAAAATGTTGCGATACCAGCAGCAGTACACGTTCTTTGATCCGGCAATGCTGCCCGGCTCCATTCGCTTTATCAATCTGAGCCAGGTTGTCCTGGAGAAGGACCTGGGCGCGGTTTTGGAGCAGATTACCAAAGAAGTTGAAAAAGCCAACCCCGCCGTTGTGGTTGTTGACTCCTTCCGCACCATGGTTCGGAAGCCGGAAAGCGACATGGACCTTCAGTCCTTCATTCAACGGTTGGCCCTGTTTCTGGCTAGTTGGCAAGCTACAACTTTCTTGATCGGCGAATATGCCGAGGAGGAGCTACGCGACAATCCCATCTTCACCGTCGCCGATGGTCTATTCTGGTTGCGCCAAACGGCGGAGCGGAATTCAATTGTGCGCAAGTTGCAGATCATCAAACTGCGCGGTCAGGATTCTGTGCCGGGGCTGCACACTTTCCGCATCACTGATGCCGGAGTGCAAGCCTTTTCGCGGACGTTTGGGTTGACCGGACAGTTGAAAGATCCGCCCAGCCATAGGCGCCTTTGCTTCGGTATTCCTGAGTTGGACAAGATGCTGGGTGGTGGCGTTCGCGAAGGCGATAGCGTCCTTGTAGCAGGATCTTCGGGAACAGGGAAATCGGTCCTGGCAACCCAGTTCATTGCGGAAGGCATCCGCCATGGAGAGCCGGGAATTGTTGCCGTGTTTGAGGAGCGCCCGCAAGCCTATGCGGAGCGGGCCGCGAGTCTGGGCTTGGATCTGGAAACGCCGCAGAAAGACGGGAAACTCACGATCCTCTATTTACGTCCCCTGGATCTCTCCGTGGATGAAACCATGCACTCGATTCTCGACGCGGTGCAGAAGATAGGCGCCAAGCGCCTCGTAATCGATTCACTGGCCGGCTTTGAAATGGCTCTGTCGCCCGGCTTCCGCGCCGACTTTCGCGAATCCCTCTACCGCATGATCTTCGCTTTGACCGGAATTGGGGTAACGATTCTGAGCACAGTTGAAGTGGATGAGTCTTTCACCGAATTTCCGTTCAGTACTTACTCAATCTCTTTCCTCACCGATGACATCATCCGGCTGCGGTACGTATCCATCGATGGCCAGCTTCGCAAGATCATGGTGGTAATCAAGATGCGGGGCGGGAATCATGCCAAGGATATTCGCGAGTATGAGATCACAGACAAGGGCGTGGTGATACTCGGCAAACGCCTTACAAACTATCAGGGCCTTATCAGTGGAATTCCCGTTCACTCCGATCGGCCCGACTCGACGGAAGCGCCCTCGCAAGCTACGGGAATCGAGCATAAAACCTAAGGAAGCATCTACAAACTCGAGGCCGTGGCCGGTTAAGGCCTCGATTCCATGCGCGCTGGGTCGTGACCTGGTCCTCTTCATCCCTCGCGGCAACCTGCCCCCTTTACGATGAGCAGCGCAGATATTTGCCCTCAGATGTCTCCTTGGAAAAACCAAATGACCTGAAAGGCAAACTGCCATCGATGAGTGCGCGCTGGCCTTGAACCCAACCTCAAGGCGGCTGTCTACTCCTTAAGCATAGGTGCTGCGCTTCCCCCTAACCGCCGCATGTCGCCGAACTGATCGGCCCCTGAGTCCCAAAGCTCAATCGGATCTCTTCGCCGTCGATCGCTCAAACCGACCCTTTCCACGATCTGCTTGTCTTCGCTGTGGTCCAAATTGGGCAGACGACCATCTGCCGCGATCTTAGGATGATCAGCATTGAAGACGTGTGACGCCATCCCAGTTCTATCGATGGCGAGTAGCGAAGATGCCTTTTCTTTCGCTTGCAGGGTGGAGGAACCGGCGCAGACGCCCCATACCGGACGTCCCAATGCCCTTCCCTGCAAAGGAGCTTCTCTGTGTCCAGACAAATCCACGTAAAAGAGTCGCAAGCTGCCAGGCTTCTCGTTCCCGACGGCTTCTCACTCGAAGATGTAAAGAATCTTTCCAGCGTACTTAACGCACTTGTTGCCGACGCTTTTGTCCTCTATCTCAAGACCAAAAACTTCCACTGGCACATGAGCGGCCAACATTTCCGCGACTACCACCTGCTTCTCGATGAACATGCAACACAGATATTCGGCATCACCGATGCCATAGCCGAGCGTGTTCGCAAGGTCGGCGGCACAACCATCCACTCCATAGGACACATTGCCCGGCTGCAAAGGATTGCGGACAACGACGAGGAGTTTGTGGGCCCAACCGAGATGCTGAGAGAACTCGACGGCGACAACAAGGCCTTTGTGGAGAGCTTGCGCGCAGCGCATGTGGTTACCAGCAAAGCCAATGACTACGCATCCACCAGCATGATCGAGATCTGGATTGACGAGGCGGAGCGGCGTGCGTGGTTCCTGTTTGAGGCGACGCGGTAAGGCATCCACGGCCCAAGCTCTCCCTCCACAGGGCACGACCTGCGGCACAGGATACGGTCCACAGATCTTTGCAACCGGCGAACGATAGAAAGCACAATCCTTCACCTCTCACCCAACCAGGTTGCAGGCGCAGGGTCGTGGTCCCGGACATTGGATGAAGCGATCAACTCACGACAACTTGTTCGGATGCTGATACATAATCAAAGCGAACGCGCATCAAGTCGAAGGTGTTTTGATGGTCGCGATGAGTTACAAGGCTGGGCTGGGCATACATCAAAGCCGGTCGCTGATGTAGGTTCGTTCGAAAGGAAAACGAATGACAAGTTCAGACGAAAATATCGGCGACAGGCCAATACGCAAGCATGTCGGCGGCATCATGTACAGCATGCTGGGATTCGTGGCATTCGTTGTGTTGATTGGGATGCTCTTCATCTATTTCAAGAAGTCAGATGTTGGATCGCCTCTCAAGGGAGGAGCCGATCGGCCGACCACTTCCACCCAGCCTCAGTGAGGGGAGGCAGCGTCTTCGACATCCTCGAGCAGAACACCTTCCGGAACTACGCCGCCCCGCGTATGGACGATCTTCTCCGAGGGGCTGATTTAAAGCATTGTCCGTAGACCACTTACGAACTCATACCCGCTCAACACAATTCCCGCTTGCGTTGGATCGTTGTTGCGCTTACCACAGCAGCGATGTTGTCGCGCTAGTAGCCGTGTTTGTCTTCTACCCCCCGAGATCTATCGGTGCATTTCACGAAATGTCTTGCCCGGGGCGCCAAAAAGGGGTCAAGCGAACACCTTCTTCTGATCTCCCGATTGAGAAGTCGAAGTTGATTCGCTTAAGCTCCAACAGCCTTTTCAATCTTGCCGACCGCCTTTTGAACTTTTCCGGCATTCTTTTCAGCTCTGCCATCAACTTCCAGAGCAGGCTTCTTGGCAAGCTCGCCGGCGTTCCCCTTGATTGTGCCTTTGACTTCGTGAAGAGTGCCTGTTGTCTTATCGTTCGTGCTCGGCTTCATCATGGTTCTCTCCTTTGCTTACGTTGCAGGTTTCAATTAGTTGAGATCCATCGAGAGTTCCTCGTGCCTTGAATGTCCGCGACCTGGTAAGGACCTCACTTGAAAAGCTTCCTTGCCGATGTAGAGCCTTCTGCCGGTCGGTATCCAACAATCAGGTTGCTGAAGACTGATCGGAATTGCTCATCCGGGTGTGCGCAGCGACCCTCCTGCACGGAGCCATCATCCTGAGACTGGTCATTTACGCGTTAGGTGTGGCGCGCTTTTCGTCAAACCCACCTGCGATGTAGAACGGAAGTGCGATTTTGACCAACTCAGAGGACACGGCGTGTATAGGATGGGTTCTACATTGGCGGACGCGTTCCTTACGGAGTGACTGCATCCTGTTTCCCGATCGGACCATTGTAGTTTGCTCGATTGGAAGCTGCCCCGGCCGCCAGATGTCTATCGGAGGATTAAGGGAAAATGGGCAATGCTACCGAAGGGGTTCTGATGGCGGATAAAACGGCCACGCTGATACGTCAAGAAGAAGTTGCGGAAGGTACGATTGCATTTCACTTCGAGAAACCTTCTGGATTCAGTTTCAGAGCGGGCCAGTTCGCCGATGTGGCCCTCACTGACCCACCGGAAACTGACGCCAGGGGGAATACCCGCTCATTTTCCATCGCGAGTCCTCCGTTTGCGAGCGAGTTAGTTTTCACCACACGCATGCGTGATAGCGCTTTCAAGCGCTCGCTTAAGCAAGTGAAGTCAACCGCGGAAGTGAAGATAAGCCCTGCCGCTGGCACCTTCATCCTGCACAATAATTTGGCAAAGCCGGCCATATTCCTTGCAGGCGGAATCGGAATCACACCATTTCTTAGCATGGCGCAACAGGCCGACCGGGACAGGCTGTCGCAAAAGTTATACCTGTTCTATTCCAATCGGCGGCCCGAGGACGCTGCTTTCCTGAATACCCTGAGGGCTCTGGAGACGACAAATTCCAATTTCCGCTTGATCTGCACCATGACAGAGATGTCGAAATCCAGGAAAGAATGGAATGGCGAGACGGCTCTGATAGACAAGGAGATGTTGTGCAGGCATTTGGCGAACCTGCAAGGACCCATCTACTACATTGCCGGGCCGCCCACAATGGTCACGGCCATGCGCGAGACGCTTGTGAATGCGGGGGTCGAAGAGAACGACATTCGAACAGATGAGTTTGTTGGGTACTGAGATATCGAGCCCGTGTCTCGCCAAAATGCGAAAAATGGCCGTGAGTTCAATCCCTTTGTAGTGGGAGAGTCAACTGGGAAACCGGGAGGAGCCTCTGCCTTCCGCGTCGCTTTGCTCTCGTAACACGCAAGTGGATGGCTGGAACGAGCCCTGTGAATCGACAGGTTTATGCATGGTTCTGTGAGTGGCTGAAGGCGAAATTCCTCCGGCCTACTCGGTGCATGGCCTTATACCGCCCGTTTCGCAGAAGTGGGTGAAGTTGCGTCGAACCGGACCTCAACACGGCTTTCTGTCGGCACATATTAAACAACTTGACGGGTCAAATTGCATACCATTTACTGAGAATGGAAATGCGATTCACAAGGTCAGGTGAGTCATGAAGACTGAACAGCACCGCAGAAGATCCGCCCTCGGCCAATCGTCCGAAGGAAGAGAACAAAGCATCGAAAGCGCGACCGCCAGTTACGAAGGATGGATGCACAGTTGCACTGCCGTCGTCTCGTCCGATCTTCGATCGAAACACGAGCAAATGAAAGAGAGCCCCTTCCTGTTCTTGAGGGGTACCTTCTATAGGTGGGCTCAACTTTGGCCGTCAATCTGCGCTGAGTTGTGTGACGCACCGAAAGTTCTCGCGGTAGGGGATCTGCATGTCAATAGCTTTGGAACCTGGCGAGATGCCGAGGGCCGCCTCTGTTGGGGTGTCGACGATTTCGATGAATCTTACCCTTTGGCCTACACAAACGACATCGTCCGTTTGGCCGCAAGTCTGAAGATCGTGATCGATGCCGGTAGCCTGTCCATCAAGTTTAAGGACGGATCTCAAGCGCCTCTTAAATGAGTACGTCGCCTACTACCACGAGGACCGAACACACCTCGCGCTGGAGAAGCGAACGCCTACCGGTCGTGAAGCAGCGAATGGGACCCAAGCTGGCACCCGAGTTGTCGCAATGCCAAGGCTCGGCGGACTGCATCATCGATACGACCTTGCAGCCTGAATCCTGGCCAGGACTGTTTTTTATGATCAATGAAAATGAATTGAGGGAGAGGTGTGTCAGTCGAGCACTTGCGGGCTTTGAATCATCGTTTTCGTGACTGGCAGTAGCTTCGGAATGCTCTTTTGTTCCGTTCAGAACCCGATCCGAAAGACGCAATTAAGCTTAGGAATCCGGTCAGCCGAAACCGGATGGCATTTTGGCGAGGCACAGGTGAGGGGAACAGCGCCGAGATTGGCCCAGTTGATCACTGAACGATGCATTATTCGTGTTGGGTGCAAGTCAGCCCAAACCCGTCTGACGAGCGCGGTCCATTGCGACGCCTTTTTTGGACCAAGCGTTTTCGAACAGCCTTATCCATCCATCCGAGCCAGATCTTTTTGGTACAATTTGAATCACGGGACATGGACAGATGTTCTGGGTTGCGGGTCGCCTGCAGCAGCATTGACGGCAAGATTTCATGCTGTCCATGCTGTCCATTCATCGCGGAAATCGGTTCGATTCCGTGGAAAATGTGGAAGCGGGAGAAATAATAGACAGCAGCGAAAGACAGCAGATTCTTAGACTTAGCGTAAGTCGAAGAAAAGAAAGTGGGGACGTAGCTCAGTTGGTTAGAGCGCTGCCCTGTCACGGCAGAGGTCGCGGGTTCGAGCCCCGTCGTCCCCGCCATTCACTGCAGGCACGGACGTGAGTGGCGGATTCAATTCCATACAACTGAATGTCAATCAAGAGCCAAACAGGACGAGGCCTGGCTGGTCCTAGTCGCGGGCTCATCTATTGGGAGCGAGGCATTTTTCAGGCGCGCTCCAGCGCCGCTGACTTTGAGAAGCTTGTCACTGCGCTCGTGCGGGGCGGAGCGCGCCGGGCCGAACAGGACGCGAGGCAAGCCAAATTGGGCAAGGTGCGAGTTGAGCCAGGTTGAGCGGGGTGCGAGGCAAGCCTTATGCGAGGCGAGCCTGAACTGGCAACGTGCGAGGTGAGCCGGATTGGATGATGCGCGAGGCGGGCCAAATAGGCCAAACGGATGCGCAGACAGGCGATTTCACCGAGGGAGAATCACGAGCGGTGTGTGGCAGTGAGGCAGACGAGAACCTCTCGATTTGGAGCTCTTGAGGTTACGGCGACTGATATGATTTCCGCATTCGGATGGGATGGGAGACCGCAACATCAGTGAATGTGCCAATGAATGAATCTGCCAACGAAGAAGACAAGATGCGTGAATCGACTAACTGTAAAGGGAAGAAGCGACTGATCAACCGAAGGTTTCTGGTGTGCGCTTTCGCGATGGTGGTGGCGGGCACGCTGCAGGCACAAGACATTGCCGGAACCTGGCAGGGCACGTTCTCGACGGGCACAGAGCAGCGGCGCGTGGCCCTGGAGATAGCTCCAAGCAATGCGGGCGGTTGGAATGCAAAGGGGTTTTATGTTGAGTTCTTCCACGACGCTATTCGGGTCGATTCGCAGGTTGTAAGCGGCTCCACATTGAAGCTTTCGGTCGATGGAGGGAAGGGTTCTTATGAGGGGAAGATCAGTGCGAACGGGTCGTCAATTGCGGGCACATGGACCTATGACCGGCACTCGGCGTCCCTGGAGTTTCGGCGGGTGACCAAGCAGGCGGCGTGGCACGTTCCGTTTCAATATCAATACCATTTGAAGGAAATCACTTACCCTCGGCCGTCGCCGGATGAGGCCAAAATCCGATTTTCCCCGAAACTGGCAGTGGACTACATGGAGCAGGGCGCATTGGCGTGGACCGCAGATTGGCAGTGCGTGGCATGTCACACGAACGGATCGTACATGGTGGTGCGTCCGCTGATGACGACGCAATTGGGGCAACCAAAGAAGGAGGTGCGGGATTTCTTCGTCTCCAGTTTGCAGGGAGAGTTGGCTACCGATCCCGAGGACCTGCGGCCGGAACTGGATTCGACGCAAGCGGTCTATGTGGCGGCGGGCCTGGCCATTTGGGATGCTCACGTAACGCATCAGCTATCAGCGGAGACAGTGCAGGCGCTGGACATGATGTTCAAGCTGCAGCGGGCGGATGGAGACTGGACGATCAGCGACGACAACAATCCGCCGCTGGAGTCGAATCGGTACCAACTTGCCACGGTGGCGGCGAGGGCCGTAGGGAATGCGCCAGGCTGGCTGGCCCAGCAGCACGGCTCGCCAGTCGAAGCCAAAGTTAAGTTGCTGGAGGATTACCTTCGGGCGGAGCGCAAGGTGCAGGGCGACTATGACCGGACCGATCTGTTGTGGGCGGCGACGGAGCTGCCGGGCCTGCTGGACGATCGAAGAAAGGAACAGCTGATTGAGATGATCTTTAGCCACCAACGAGCAGATGGGGGATGGTCGATAAGAAACTTCGCGCTGCCCGAAGAGTGGGGAAAGGGCAACCGAGCCGAGAAGCTGCGAGCGGAACTAGAGTTTCCCGATCCGCCCAGTGACGGGCACATGACTGGGCTTGCGATCATAGCGCTTCGCAAGGCGGGAGTTAAGGCCAACGACGCTCGTATCGAGCGCGGCGTTGCGTGGCTGTTGACCAATCAGCGCTCTTCGGGGAGATGGTGGACTCGTTCGCTGAATCGAGACGGTTGGCAGTTCATCAGCTATAGCAGCACGGCATACCCACTGCTGGCTCTTTCGTTGTGCGATGTGTTGCCGGGCCGTCCCTAGACGTGTTTTCTTTCTCTGCGAGTTACGACATTTTCCGAATAAGTGTGGCCTATTGAGATTCATCGAATGTGGCTTTTTCTTGAGGAAAAAGCCACTTGAGTGTGTGGTCTTGGTCTACAGCAATTCGGAAAATGCAATAGCGTGGCTCAATCGAGTGGTGTTCGCGTCGTCAGGCGGTTGCTTTCCCTTCGAAGTGCGCCTCGATTTCTTCGAGCGTCTTGCCCTTTGTCTCGGGCAAGAAGAATGCCGCGGTGATGAAGTAGACCACGGTGAAGCAGGCGAAGAGGAAGAAGATGGACGAGTAGCCGTGCTTGCTGACAAAGGGCAGGAAGATGGCGGCGAGCGTGGTGGAGACGAGCTGGTTGCTGACAAGGGCGATGCTCATGCCGTTTGAGCGGATGCGGGTGGGCATGAGTTCTGAAAGGGCGAGCCAGACACAGACGCCGGGCCCCATGGCGTAAAAGGCGACGAAGAGATAGAGCCAGAGGGCGACGATCCAGCCGTGGCTGGTGTCGGGGATTTGGCCGATGAGGGCCTTCTGAATGTGCAGGGGCGCGGTGCGCGCGGCGCTTAGGTCGGCAAAGGGATTCTGAAAGAACGATTCGACACTGTTGGTTGGGATGCAGTCGGCACGGTCGATGTGGATGGGCGCGGCGGCGGTGTCGTCGGAGCGGGCGTAGTTGGTGGTGGCGGTGAAGTCGCCGTAAGAGTAGATGACGGCGAGCGAAGCGTGATTGGTGTCGATGGCAGCGCCGGCGGGACCTGCGTTGGCAAGCAACTTTTGCGCGGTTGACGGATCGAAGTGGAGGGTCAGGTCCTGGGTTGGGGGAACCGTTGACTGAAGCTGGACGCCGGCGTCGACGTTGTGCTTTTCAGTGCGCAGGAAGAGAGTTCCCACGCCGATGAGCGAGACGATGATGCCGCTGGTGCCGATGATGAGGAGAAACTTGCGGCCCTTTCGATCGACGAGGAACATGCCGACCATGGTCATGAGGAAGTTGATGGTGGTGAAGAGGACGTAGCCCCAATGCGCCTGGAGGTCGGAGAGGCCGCTCTGCATGAGGATTCCGGCGTTGTAGCCGACGATGGAGTTGATGCCGGTGGCTGTGTTGCAGGAGAGGATGACGAGCGCGAGGAGGAAGGGGATGATGTATTTGCGTTGAAGCAGGCGTTCGCGGTTGCGCTGGCCGGCTGATTTTTGTGACTTCTGGTGCGAGGCTTCGGCCATTTCGCTGAGTTCGAGGTCGGCTTGCTGGGGCGCGCGCGAGCGTAGGAGAGCGGCACGGGCCTGCTCGCGGCGGCCGCGGAGGAAGAGCCAGCGCGGTGACTCGGAGACGGTGAAGCTGCCCAGGATAAAGAGAATGCCGGGCGGGAGCGAGACCCAGAAGATACGTCGCCAGGCATCGTTCTTGAAGGCGAAGAGCGTGGCTGCATCGGAGGCCGCTGCGACGGACTGAACGCGGTAGCTGTAATACATGCCAACGAGGGCTGCCGCGACGATGCCGAGCGTGAGCATCCACTGGAAGATGGCTGTGCCCTTGCCGCGGTTTGAAGCGCCGAGACACTCGGCCAAATAGAGCGGGACGACAATGCCGATGAATCCGCCGCTGATGCCCTGGAGCAAGCGGCCATAAAAGAGCACCCAAAAGCCAAGCGAGAGGGCGATGATGGGGATGCTGAGGGCGAAGGCGACGCCGCTGAGAATCATAAGCGGCTTGCGGCCCATCAAGTCGGCGAGCAAGCCCGCGAAGAGCGTGGAGAAGACGCTGCCCAGCAGCACGGCAGCGACAATGACGGAAAGCTGGGACGGGGTGAGACCGGAGGTGGCTGCGAGGTAGGGATAGGCGCCGCCGATGATACCGACATCGACGCCGTAGAGCAGGCCGCCGAGGCCGGCAACGAGCAGGAGGAAAGCGTTGTAGCGGGAGAGGGCGGAGGAGACGGGTTGGCTGTTTGAAATCGGGGTCATGGGATTCACGAGTACTGTCTCACATTTGGGGGAAGGTGATCTTGGGGAACGTTATGAAGAAATGGATTCATCGCAGGTCTGAAAATCTGAGGAAATAAAAAGCAGAAATAAAAAGCCTATAGATATCCCAGGTTAGCCCGGCTGCTGAAGCGACCTCGCGAACCTGGGGCACCCCTAGTTGTTGAGGGCCGAGGAGCAGGACGTACCCACTATTTCAGCGGCTAACGTCCCATCCAGCCGCCGTCAACTACGAGGACGTGGCCGTTGACGTAGTCACTGGCAGGCGAAGCGAGGAAGACTGCGGTGGCGGCAACGTCGGTGGGCGAGCCCCAGCGACCGGCGGGAATGCGCTCCATGATCTGGCGATTGCGGGTGGGATCCTTCTGGAGGGCTTCAGTGAGGTCGGTGGCCATGTAGCCGGGTGCGATGGCGTTGACGCAGACGCCCTTGGAGGCCCACTCGTTGGCGAGGGCCTTGGTGAGCTGGGCAACGCCGCCCTTGGCCGCGGCGTATGCAGGGACGGTGATGCCGCCTTGAAAGCTGAGCAGGGAAGCGATGTTGACGATCTTGCCCGAGCCCTGCGCGACCATGAGGCGGCCGGCGGCCTGGCAGAGGCGGAAGACGGTGGTGAGGTCGGCTGCGATGACTTCGTCCCATTCGGCGACGGGGTAGTCTACGGCAGGAGCGCGGCGGGTGATGCCGGCGTTGTTGACCAGGATGTCGAGCGAGCCGAATGCCGAGGCGGCCTGGTCGACCAGCGTAACCGCGCGTTCGGGATGGCGAACGTCGGCGGTGAGCGCAATGTGGCGGACGCCTGTGGCAGCCACCTGTGCGATGACCTCGGCAGGGACAGACTGGGAGGCATGCAATGCGACGTTGGCGCCGGCTTCAGCCATGGCTACCGCGATGGCGGCTCCCATGCCGCGCGAGGAGCCGGTAACGAGTGCATTCTTGCCAGTGAGGCGGAAGGAGTCGAGGATCACGGAATTGTTCTCCGATCTTTTGAAAGATGGATGCGCGGCGAGCTTTGCACGATCGATCGTGTGCGAGGGCCGCGGGCTTAAACCTGGTTGTCGTGCATGACGAGGGCCACGGCAGAGCGCAGTCGGGCTTTGTTGCCATCTTGCGCGGGGCGGAGACGGGGAATGCGCACCATCGGGATGCGGCGCATTTCCTGCTCGATGCGCGGGCCGGCGAGGCGCCAGATGGTGGTGATGTCTCCGACCACGACGATCTCAGAGGGTGCAAGTGCTGAGGCGATCATGTGCATGCCGCGGCCGAGGGCGGCACACATACGTTCGATGGACTGGCTGGCGGCCGGGTCGCCGGATGCGGCCAGCTTGAGAAGGCCATCAAACGGGGGCGATGGCTGGCCGGTGATCTCGGTGTAGTAGCGCATACCGGCGCGATTTGAGGCGACGGTTTCCCAGCATCCGGTGCTGCCGCAGCCGCAGGGACGCCCGAGCGGGTCCACCTGCACGTGGCCGAACTCGCCGGCCGAACCACCTTCGCCACGGAGAATGCGGCCATTGGCGAAGATGCCCGTGCCCAGGCCTTCAGAGACGTTGACGACGACCAGGTCGTGGTTGCCGTCGCTGTCTCCGAACCAGACCTCGGAAAGGGCGCAGGCGTTGGCCACGTTATCGACAAAGGCGGGTAGGCCGGTTGCCTGTTCGACACGCGATTTGATCTGGCCGATGGGCCAGCGAACGTTTGGCGCGAAGATGGTCTTCGAGGAGCTTTGCTTCGCAGGGCTGGACGAGCCAGCATGCAAGTCGAGACGACCGGGAAGACTGATGCCAACGCCGTCGAAGGACCGGTCGTTGTTGGCGGCAATCATCTTGCGAATAGCGCCGACAATTACTCCGATAACCTTCTGCGGATCCTCAGGCAGCTCGATCTGATCTTCGACGAGGATGTCGCCGCCGAGGTCGGCGATGGCGAGAGTGGTTTGAGCGGGGTGAATGTCGAGCGCGAGTACACCGCGCTGGCTGGAGACGTTGAGGAAGGTGGGCCGGCGGCCGCGTGGCAGACGCCCCATTGACCCTTCCACGATCCACCGCTCGGCCAGCAACTCTTCCACGATCAGTGAGACTGTGCTGCGTTGCAGTCCGGAGACGCGCGAGAGGTCGGCGCGGGAGATGGGCTGGCGCGTGCGAATGTGATTGAAGATGAGGTTGCGGTTAATCTGGCGGGGAGTCTTGTTAGAGGCGCTCAGTTTGTTTGTAAACGAAAATCGGGCGGCCGGCAGGCTCGATCGCACTTCCGAATTGTCGAGCATCTTGGTCATGAATAACGGTTTGAACTAGTGTACTCCCGTTGAGTGGCGGACCTGTTGGGTGGTTTGCGGCGGTAGTGGCAGGCCCGGGTGCGGGCTGGATGGAGGAGATAGGCGGCGCGAGCGGGCCGCGCGTCCGTTTGCACAGTGGGGCCGAGCGTTAAACGTTATAGGTGGAGGATGAGACGCGGCCGCCACGGCCGGTCCAGTTGGTGTGGAAGAACTGGCCACGAGGCTGGTCGATGCGCTCATACGTGTGCGCGCCGAAGAAGTCGCGCTGTGCCTGGAGCAGGTTGGCGGGCAGGCGAGCGGTGCGATAGCCGTCGAAGAAAGCGAGCGCGGTGGAGAAGGCCGGGGTGGGCACTCCGAGCTGCACGGCCTGGACGATGGCCTTGCGCCATGAGCCCTGATAGCGGTTGAGGGCATCGGAAAAGAAGCTGTCGAGCAGCAGGTTATCGAGGGCGGGATTCTTGTCGAAGGCTTCCTTGATTTTGCCGAGGAAGCGGCTGCGGATGATGCAACCGCCGCGCCACATGAGGGCGATGCCGCCCATGTTGAGGTTCCAGCCCTGCTCTTTGGCTGCTGCATGCAGCAGCATGTAGCCCTGGGTGTAGGAGATGATCTTGGAGCAGTAGAGGGCGCAACGCACCTCTTCAATGAAGGCGGCGCGGTCGGCGGCGGGGGCGGCGGCAGCGGGGCCGGTGAGGATTTTGGCGGCGTTGACGCGCTCTTGTTTGAGAGCGGAGAGGCAGCGCGCAAAGACTGACTCGCCGATGAGCGTGACGGGCTGGCCAAGGTCGAGCGCGCTGAAGACGGTCCATTTTCCGGTACCCTTCTGGCCTGCGGTGTCGAGAATCTTGTCGACGATGGGTGAGCCGTCTTCGTCTTTCTTGGCAAAGATTTGGCTCGAGATTTCGATCAGGTAGCTGTCGAGTTCGCCGGTGTTCCAGTCGGTGAAGACGGTGTGGAGTTCGTCTGCAGTGAGGCCAAGGCCGCGTTGGAGCAGGTCGTAGGCCTCGCAGATAAGTTGCATGTCGCCGTACTCGATGCCGTTGTGCACCATCTTGACGTAGTGGCCTGCGCCGTCTTCGCCGACCCAGTCGCAGCAGGGTGTTCCGTCTTCGACTTTGGCGGCGATGGACTGGAAGATGTTTTTGACGTGGGGCCAAGCAGCGGGGTTACCGCCGGGCATGATCGAGGGACCGTTGCGCGCGCCCTCTTCGCCGCCGGAGACGCCGGTGCCGACGAAGAGAATGCCCTTTTCTGCAAGAGCTTTGGTGCGGCGATTGGAGTCAGTAAAGAGCGAGTTGCCGCCATCGATGATGATGTCGCCGGGTTCGAGGACAGGAAGGATGTGGTCGATCATCTGATCGACTGTATCGCCGGCCTTGACCATGAGCATGACGCGACGAGGCCGCTTGAGGAGCGAGGCCAGCTCTTGAATGGAGTGCGCGCCGACCACGTTAGTGCCATTGGCCTCGTCGGCGATGAAGTCGTCGACCTTGGAAACCGTGCGGTTGAAGACGGCGACCTTGAAGCCGTGGTCGTTCATGTTGAGGACGAGATTCTGTCCCATGACTGCAAGGCCGATGAGGCCGATATCACAAGTTGGATCGGGCATGAGGTCTCCGTGGAGTAAACGGTAGATGCTTCGAATAAATCTTAACGAGGACGGTAATTCACATTTTAGGGCTGGGCTACTGATTTACGCCGCTGGCGAGGAAGCCACCGTCTACTACGAGCGTTTGGCCGGTTACGAAGGAGGCAGCGTCGGAGGCGAGGTAGATTGCGGCTCCGACCAGCTCTTCAGTTTTGCCGAAGCGGCCCATCGGAGTGCGCATGAGCAGTTCCCGGCCGCGCGGAGTGCTGTCGAGCAGTTGCGCGTTGAGCTCGGTGCGGAAAACGCCCGGCGCGATGGCATTGACGGTGATGCCGCGCTTTGACCACTCGACCGCAAGCGATCGGGTGAGGGAGCCGACGCCGGCTTTGCTGGCGGCATAGGCGGCGACTTCGCTGAGCGCGACAAAAGCATTGAGTGAAGAGATGTTGATGATGCGCCCGTAGCCGCGATCGAGCATGTGCTTGCCGAAGACCTGGCAGGCGCGCAGAGTGCCGGTGAGGTTGGTGTCGAGGATCGAGGTCCACTCCTGTTCTGGCATGGTGAGCGTGGGCGTGCGCTTGATGCGGCCGGCACAGTTGATGAGGATGTCGACCTTGCCGAATTTCTCGACTGTGGCGGCGAGGAGCGCTTCAAGCGAGGCACGATCGCAGACGTCGGAGGCGAGGCGCAGGGTTTGGCGGCCACGCTCTTCAATGGCGGCGGCGGTATCGTCCACTTGCTGCTGGCGACGGGCACTGGCCACCACGTGGGCGCCCGCGTCGGCTAGGCCGAGGGAGAGCGCACGGCCGATGCCGGATGTGCCTCCGGTTACAACCGCGATTTTGTCTTCGAGACTGAGAATGCTGGTTGCCATTATCTTCCTTTTCTAAAGTCTATTGCGGTGTGCCCACAGTCCTAATCCAGGGTTGCCGATAAAGAATACCTGCTCGCCGTCAACCGAGTTGTATCCCTGCGCGAGCTTTTCGGGATCGTAGCGGCGCATCATTTGGTCGAGCTCGCCATACTGGAATCCTACCCCCTCGACTTCTTCTCGGGTAAGGTGAGCGGGGCACCAGGTGATGGTGAAGCGGCCTTCGGATGAGCCGTGGATGAGGTGCGCGGCGGCGCTGAGGTCGGCGGCGAGGTCGGGCTGGGAGTCGACAGCAGCGAGCGTGGCCGGTGTGCCGCAATAGCCATATTTACGGATGAGCGCGTCGATGGTTTTATCTTCGCCAAATTCGCGCACACCCGGCGCGAGAACGATGAGTTCTGCGCCGTCGGCGAGGGCCATGCGCGTGCGATAGACCGCCTTGTTGCCGAGCCAGGTGGAGTGGAACTCTTGCGGGTCGAGATAGACGACGGCCTTCTTGATGGGCTCGTCGACGATCTCGAAGTTGACCTTCAGGCTCAACTCGGCGGCCAGGTGAAAGCACTCAGCATCGTCGCCGATGTAGAGGCCGCGCACTGCGAGCGAGCCATCGGCGCGGCGTGAGACTACAGTGAGCACGTAAACGATGGGCAAGGGGTGGAGGAAGCGTTCGGCGGCGTAGTTGAGCACGGAGCGCACAGGGTTTTCCGCACGGCCCATGATGCGCTCCATGCCGTAAACAGCGCCAAGGTAATGGCTGCGGTTGATGCCCTCGCGGCCACCTGTGCCCACCAGGATGTTTTTGGTGTAGTTGGCCATGCCGATTACTTCGTGCGGCACCACCTGGCCGATGGAGAGGATGAGGTCGAAACCGCCGTGGGCGATGAGGCTATTTACCTGCGCAGGCCACGCGTAGTTGAGCTTGCCCTCAGACTGCTCGTGGATGAATTCGGCTGGAACTTCGCCGAGAGTGACGATGTCGGTGCGCCAGTTGTGGACGCGAAACAGATCTTGGGGGACATCGCCGAACATGTGGGTGAGTTGGTCGGGGCGCATGACCGAGTGGGTGCCGAGGGCGGGCAGGACGGCCTTGAGTTTGTCGCCGTAATAGCGCCAGGCGATATTTGTGAGCTCGCCGGCTCGGGAGTGCTCGCGGGACTGGTCGGGAGGAACAGCAAGGACGCTCGAGCGTGGGCCGACGCGGACAAGCGCCTCGTTGAGCAGAGTCTTCAGGTCGGCCGAGGAGAGATCGGTTTCTGGGCTACCTATGGAGCAGTAGAGGCTCATGCGAGCGACTCGACGCGCCTCAACCCCGGAGCCAGGAGGACGATGACGGCAAGGGCTACGAGGTAGGCACTGGCGGCGATGATGAATAGTGTCGCGTAGCTGTGCGTCCACTCCAGGATGCGACCGGTATACGTGGCGAGAAGCACACCGCCGACGGAGCCGGCCATGCCGCCAATGCCTGTGACAGAACCGACAGCGGTGCGAGGGAACATGTCAGAGGTTGTGGTGAAGAGATTGGCCGACCATCCCTGGTGTGCGGCGGCAGCGAGGCTGAGCAGCCCGATTGCGGCCCATTCCGACGAGACGTAGTTGATGAGAAAGACGGGGACAACACAGCAGGCGCAGAAAAGCATTGCGGCAAGGCGCGCATTGGCAGGCGAAAGCCCAAGAACGCGGCGGAACGGTGATGGGAGCCAGCCGCCTCCGATGCTGCCGACTGCCGAAGCGTTATAGACGATGACCAGCGGCAGCCCCAGGTGGGACAGATCGAGGTGGAATCGCGCGCTGAAAAAGGAGGGAAGCCAGAAAAGATAGAACCACCAGACTGGGTCGGTGAGGAACTTGCCAAGAGTGAACGCCCAGGTTTGGCGAAGGCCGAGAAGCTTGATCCAGGGGGTGGAAGGGCCCATCTGTTCGGCCGCTTCCTGGTAGATGTGGCGAAGTTCCGCTCCAGTGAGGGTGGGGTGGTCGGTAGGCTTGCGGTATTTGGAGTACCAGAGGAGGATCCAGATGGCGCTGAATGCGCCGGTGACCAGGAAAGCGGCGTGCCAGCCGTAATGAATGGTGACCCACGGGACGATGATGGGGGCGAGGATGGCGCCGAGATTTGTGCCGGAGTTGAAGATGCCGGTAGCGAGGGAGCGTTCGGTTTGGGGGAACCACTCGGCCACAGTCTTGATGGCAGCAGGGAAGTTGCCGGATTCGCCAATTCCGAGGCAGAAGCGAGCGATGCCGAATTCGAGGACAGTGTTGGCCAGAGCGTGACCCATGGCCGACAGGCTCCAGATGGCCATGATGACGATGTAGCCGATGCGGGTGCCAACCTTGTCGACAAAGCGCCCCGCGACTATTAGCCCGAGCGCGTATGCGAACTGGAATGCGATGACGACATTGCCGTAGCCGATCTCCGTCATGCCAATGCTGTGTTCCAGGGTTGGTTTCAGGATCGAGATGACCTGGCGGTCCATGTAGTTGATGGAGGTGGCGACGAAGAGCATGGCGCAGATGGTCCAGCGGACGCGCCCGATGCGGCCCGGGGCTTCGGGATCCTGCTGGCCGGGTTGATCGATGCGGGTTCCAAGCGCCATGCGGTGCTCCTTAGAGACGGTACGCCTTCTTCACAAGTCCATAGGTGAGATCGTATGCCACTTCGAAGGCTTCGTCCTGGTCAAGGCGGTGTTCGGTGACAAGGCGCGCGAGGAAGGCGCAATCGATGCGCCGAGCGACATCGTGGCGAGCGGGAATCGAAAGGAAGGCGCGTGTATCGTCGTTGAATCCGACGGTGTTGTAGAAGCCCGCGGTCTCAGTGGCCTGCTCCCGAAAGCGCATCATGCCCTCTGG
>Ga0182015_10002835_pt1 | contig 20206 bp, 15 predicted proteins | sample 712P3MmetaG_FD_120478 | JGI IMG/M metagenome (GOLD analysis project Ga0182015, IMG submission 120478) | Permafrost microbial communities from Stordalen Mire, Sweden - 712P3M metaG | ecosystem: Environmental > Terrestrial > Soil > Wetlands > Permafrost | place: Sweden: Stordalen | collected...
AACGTACACGATCAACGACGCGCCTCATCCCACCGGCAAGACCTCGACGGGAACACTGCGGCAAGGTCCCTCGGGCGCGGGCATCTGGTCGGCGCCCACCATCGATCCCAAGCGGAAGATGCTGTACGTGACCACCGGCGACAACTACTCTGCGCCCGCCACCACTACCAGCGATGCCGTGCTCGGCCTCGATCTCGCCACCGGCCGCACGCTCTGGTCGCATCAGGTCACCTCAGGCGATGCCTTCAATTCGGGTTGTATGGTCGGCATTGACGGACCGAATTGCCCGGACGAAGGCCAAAGAGGACCGGACTACGACTTCGGCTCCTCGGCGATCCTCGTCAAGACGCCGCAAGGCCGCGACCTGCTGATCGCCGGACAAAAATCCGGGATGGTCTACGCGCTCGATCCCGGCCGCAAGGGCGAGATCGTCTGGACCCAGCGCGTCGGCAAAGGCGGCACCATCGGCGGAGTGCAATGGGGCATGGCCAGCGACGGACAAAACGTCTATGCGGCCGTGTCCGATGCGTACTTCTTCACCAAGGATCAAGTGCGCATCCTCTCCCCCGATCAAGGCGGAGGACTCACTGCCTTGCACGTCGCCAATGGCACGAAAGCCTGGTACGCTGCGCCGCAGCCCTGCGGATCGCGGCCTCTTGTTGAGCCGAAGGCGGCTACGAGTGGTTGCAGTCCGGCGCAATCGGCGGCGCTGACCGCGATTCCCGGCATTGTGTTTTCCGGCTCCATGGATGGCCACATGCGGGCCTTTGCTTCCGAAGACGGTCAGGTGGTTTGGGATTTCGATACACGCCGCGAGTTCTCGACTGTCAACGGCGTCTCGGCGAAGGGTGGAGCGATCGACGGCCCAGGTCCCGTGGTGGTCAATGGAATGTTGTTTATGAATTCGGGATATGGGCGATTCGGTGGCGCGCCTGGAAACGTGTTGCTGGCATTTGCTCCGGAGGACTGAGGCGCTACCGTGAACCCTATTCAAGGGCCGAGGGAGCCGGGAATTACTTCGCGTCTCCCGGAGCTTCCAGCTGCGCGATGGCTCGCCTCACCTGCTCGGCGTCCTGCGCTTTCGGAACCATCTCCAGGTACTTCCTGAAATGTTGCAGCGCCCCGGAGCGGTCGCCTCTGGCCGCCAGCACGGAACCCAGCAGCAATTCGGCGCGCGGAATCTCGTGCGCGGTGTCGAGTTCGGTCGCGCGTCGCGCGCTCGTCTCCGCCACATCGTAGTGCTTCAGATTGTAGTTCGCCATCGCATTGTAGAAATAGAGATCGGGAAACTCCAGAGGATTCATGGCCACGGCCTTGCCGGCAATCGTCGCCGCGTCCTCCGCGTGCTTTTCCTCCAGATCGAGCATGGTCAACTGCACATACGGCTTGATGTACTTGGGATCCACAGCCACCGCCTTCTCCCACGCCGCGCGCGCTTCGGTCGGTTTCGATTGGCGCTTCAGCGCCTCGCCCAGATCGCTCCACGCCATGGCATACTCCGGGTAGATTTCCACCGCCTTCTCGAAATCCTTCTGCGCCGCGGCCCATTTCTCATCGCCCATGGCATTCACACCCTTACCGAACGCCTTCTTGGCCGGCTCGGGCGCGTTCAACGAGCTGGCCGTCACTGTCGAGCCTTCCCGCAGGACGCCGGAATGCTTCAGCACAATCGTTGCGTCATTCCGCAAGGTCACCTGAGCCGTCTGAAAACCCTTCAATCGGATCGTGACCGAGCACAGGTCCACCGTCGACGGATCGTACGGCCGGGAGCGGTAGTTGACGGCGTATTGTATGCTGCCGTTGCCGAAGATGTTCACGATCACGCATTCACTCTCGAGCCGCTCCGAAAGCGAGGGGATAATCTGCGGCGAAGTGGACAGCGGCGAACCGTCCTCGGTGACGATCGTGGCGTGGAAGGTCTCGGCCGTTGCGGTCGCGGTACCCGCCAGCGCGGCCGTCACTGCTAGGATGCCAACCCGAAGCGCAGAATTTGTGCTCATGATGTTCCTACGTGTCATTATATGCCCCGGTTTCAACAGAGGCGAGACTCGTAACGCTTCACGCGGTCTCCCGCATTTCGGTTAGACTTGAATCAAATGGCTGATGCCTCCATTCAAACGGCACTCGCAGTGGGTGTACCCACACTGGCGGTGCTGGCCGGGATTCTTGTCAACAATTCCCGGCTCAACGATCTTCGCGGTCATATGGACGCGCGCTTTGCGGACATGCGCGAAACGTGGCGTTCGGACCTTCGCCGGGTCGAAGAGGTGCTCGACGCCCGGTTGAAGCACCTGGAAGCGCTATAAGCCGCCTTCCCCGCGCACCTATCACTGTTAAACTGATAAATGAAGTGCGGCGTTTCTACTTTGATCACAACGCGACCACCCCGGTATCTCAGCCAGTACTAGAGGTGCTCGTTTCAGCGCTACTTGAAGTGCCCGGCAACGCCTCCAGTATCCACCAGGACGGTCAATTAGCGAAACAACGTCTGGAAGCCGCCCGCCGCGAAATGGCCGCTTTGCTCGGCTGCGAGCCCAAGGAACTGGTGTTTACCAGCGGCGGAACGGAGGCGGACAACCTCGCGATTCTGGGCTCCGTCCAGGCGAATGGTTCGCCCCACAAGCACGTCATCACCACTGCCATCGAGCATCCGGCTGTGCTGAATCCCTGCCGGGAGCTGGAGCGCACGGGCATGGACGTGACCTATGTTCGGCCCGCCTCCGACGGCCTGATTGACCCTGACGACATTCGCCGGGCGTTGAAACCCGAGACGATGCTGGTCTCCGTGATGCACGCGAACAATGAAACGGGCACGCTGCAGCCGATCGCCGAGATCTCGGCCCTAGCGCATGAAGCCGGCGCGTTAATGCATTCCGATGGCGTGCAGGCGGCGGGCAAGATTCCGGTCGATGTCGAGGCGCTCGGCGTGGATCTCTACTCGATCAGCGGCCACAAGTTTTATGCGCCCAAGGGCATCGGCGCGTTGTACGTCAAGAATGGCACCAAGCTGCGGCCCATCCAATTTGGCGGCAAGCACGAGCGCGAGCGGCGGCCGGGTACGGAAAACGTTCCGAGCGCCGTGGCGATGGAGAAAGCGGCGGCGTTCGCCCGCGACACGCTGCCGATCGAGACGGCTCGCCTGGAAGCCCTGCGTGATCGTCTCGAAACTGGAATCCTCGCGCGCGTTCCGGACTCGGGAGTCAATGGCGCCGGAGAGCGGACGCCCAACACCACCAACATTTATTTCGACGGCCTGGAAGGCGAGGCTCTGGTGATTTCGCTCGACCTCAAAGGCTTCGCGGTTTCGAGCGGTTCGGCGTGTTCCAGCGGCGCGGTCGAGCCATCGCATGTGCTGCTCGCCATGGGCCTCGCTCCGGAGCGCGCCCGCGCCAGTTTGCGGTTTTCGCTTGGTGCTTCAAACAATGCAGAGCAAGTGGACGCGTTGATCGATGCCGTCGTCCAGTCCGCAGCGCAATTGCGAAAGCTTTCGCCGACCTACACCAGTGCCTGATACCGCCCCTATCGCAGTGGCAATGTCCGGAGGAGTCGACAGCTCGGTCGTCGCGGGATTATTGCAGCGCCGCGGCCAGCGCATTGTAGGCTTAACGATGCAGCTCTGGAATCAGCGCCGCTTGCCGGAGCTTGTGCCCGAGGGCGGCGCAACGGGCCGCTGTTGCTCGCTCGACGACGTCTACGATGCGCGCCACGTCGCGCAACATCTCGGCATTCCCTATTACGTGGTCAACTTCGAGTCGGGCTTCGAAGAGCAAGTGGTCAAACCGTTCATCGATGATTATTTGGCCGGCCGCACGCCGATTCCCTGCACGTTGTGCAACAACTTCATCAAGTTCGATCAGTTCCTCGATCTGGCCTCGGGCGTGGGTGCTTCGCGCATCGCCACGGGCCACTACGCGCGCATCGGCTTTGACGACGCAAGCGGCCGCTATCAGATGAGCCGGGGCGCGGACCACTCCAAGGATCAAACTTATTTTCTCTTCGGCCTGAAGCAGGAGCAATTGGCGCGGACCGATTTTCCGCTGGGCGGATACACCAAGCCGCAAGTGCGCGAACTGGCTCGCGAGTTGGGATTGCCGGTCGCCGCGAAGCCCGATAGCCAGGAGATCTGCTTCGTTCCCAACGGCGACTACGCGGCCTTCATCGACGCCTATTTTCGCGAGCGCGGTATCGCCCCGGAAAAGACACAGGGCGAAATTCGCGATACCAACGGCCGGGTGCTCGGCGAACACACGGGCGTGCATCACTTCACCGTCGGCCAGCGGCGCGGCCTGCGCGTCGCGGCGGGCGAGCCGCTTTATGTCATCGCTACTGAACCAGCCTCGCAACGCGTGATCGTCGGCCGCGATGAAGACTTGCTGCGAGCCAAACTCTCGGCGAAGGACATGAACTGGATCTCGATCGCGCCCGGCACTGTTACCGCTGGGGCGCCCATCCGCGCCCAAGTCAAGATCCGCAACAGGCATCTCGCGGCCGAAGCCACCGTGTATCCAATTGGCAACAACGACGCCACGCGCATCGAAATCCATTTTGACGAGCCGCAGCGCGCCGTCACTCCCGGCCAGGCCGCGGTGCTCTACGATGGCGAACTTGTTTTGGGTGGTGGTTGGATAGAGTAGCCAAGTTTCTATTGTGGTCGCTGGCCCACGCACCGTTCGCGCTGGCTCGCTTCTACGTTTTGTTGCTGGATCTCGCGATCCCCCGATTACGCCGAACCGCGATGCGCAACCTCGCACTCGGGTACCCGGAGAAATCCACGGCCGAGCGCCGGGCCATCACCGATGAAGTCTTCCGCTCCATCGCGCGACTCATCGCCACCTTCGCGCGTTTCCCCGAACTCAATCGAGAGAACATTCATAACCTAATCCGCTATGAAGGCTTGGAGCACTATCTCGAAGCGAAGAAGGCCGGGCGCGGCATCCTCTTCGCCACCGCTCATTTCGGCAACTGGGAACTGAGCGCCTTCGCGCACGCGCTCATGACCGAGCCAATGCACATCATGATCCGCCCGCTCGACAATCCCGGCATTGATCGCCTGGTCGAAGACCGCCGCCAGCTTTCGGGCAATCACCTCATCGTGAAATGGGACGGCGCGCGAGCCGTCTTCCGAGCACTGCATCAAAACGAGGCGGTCGGGGTTCTAATCGACCAGAACACTTCGTTGCAAGAAGGCGTCTTTGTCGACTTCTTTGGCACGCCCGCATGCGCCAACACCGCCTTTGTAAAGATCGCTGCACGAACCGGCGCGGCCGTCATCCTCGGCTACGCTGTATGGTCTGAGAACGAAGGAATGTACGTCCTTAAATTTCATCCTCCACTTGAGATATCGGGTGACGCCGCCGAGGACACTCGCCGCCTCCACGCGTTGCTCGAACGCGTCATCCGCGAGCATCCCGGCCAATGGCTCTGGATTCACCGCCGCTGGAAAACCCGGCCTGAAGGCCAGCCAAGCCTTTACGAAAATACTTGAGATGTCAATATCTAAGCGATTGTTTCTGTGCACCTTATGCGCGGTGCTTTACGCCCAGGACGCCCCTACCACCTTCTCCACGGACGTCCGCGTCGTCAACCTGTTCGCCACGGTTCACGATGCTCAAAGCCACGTGGTTCGCAACCTGACCAAGGAAGATTTCACGCTCGAAGAAGACGGCCGGCCGCAGACCATCCGCTATTTCTCGCAGGAGTCCGGCCTGCCCCTGACCCTCGGCCTGTTGATCGATACCAGCATCAGCCAGCGCCGTGTCCTGGGCGAGGAGCGTGCGGCCAGCTACCGCTTCCTCAGCCAGGTGCTCCGCCCGGACAAGGATCGCGCGTTCGTGATTCACTTCGATCGCGAAGTCGAGCTGTTACAGGACCTCACATCGTCGCGCCAGAAACTCGACGACGCTCTGGCAGAGCTTGAGACTCCCACGCGCGGACCGCGCTATGGCGACCGGCGCGGTGGCCCGGACGCTGGCCGCTGGAGAGGGGGTGGAACCCAGCTATACGACTCGGTGCTGCTCGCATCCGAGGAGGTGATCAGAAAGGATGAGCGAAAGTTGTCCGGCCGAAAGGCGCTCATCGTGCTGACCGACGGTGTCGACACCGGCAGCAAAGTCAGTTTGGCGCGTGCCATTGAATCCGCCCAACGCGCCGATGCGCTGGTCTATTCCATCCTGTTCTCCGATCCCGAGATGCAGAGCGGCCGCCGACGGGATTACCACGGCAGGTATTCTGGCGTGGATGGAGAGGAGATCCTGCAACGGCTCTCGCGCGAGACCGGCGGGAGCTTCTTCGAAGTATCCGACAGCAAGCCGATCTCGGCGATCTATACGGAACTTGAGGAAGAGCTGCGGAATCAATATAGTGTGGGTTACACGCCCGACAAGCCAGACGCGGAGCCGGGTTATCGTAAGATTCACTTGGCTACTAAACAACCGGGACTGCGAGTGGAGACGCGCGATGGGTATTACGCCAGCCGTTAATGTGGGCTCAGTGGCTCAAATGCACCAGCTCTGGTTTTCCTCAACCAAAGCTCCTCACGACAAGTTATTCTTTTGCAGATACTTAGTCATGGCAACTCAGATGCATCTAAAATTGGTTTGAGAGGCACGATTATCATGAAGACTAAATTTACATCGATTGCCGCTTCTGTTCTAGCCCTGTCCGTGGTCGCCACGCTGCCGGGCTTGGCTCAGGATGCCAATCAATCTGCGCCCCCGTCTACTTCTGGCCCAGCAACTTCAGGCGGATGGCGCAAGTTCCAGCCGCAGGATCAGCCCCCTCCGGATCAAGATGCCCAGGGTGCGCCGGATCCGTCCGCGGGCCCAGCGCCAATTCCGGCGCCGCCGGCGCCCCTCGACGAGCAAGGTCCACCGCAACCGCAGGGTCCGGCGCCATCGCCGTACGCCTCGCAAGGTCCGCCTCCCCAGCAACGCTATGTCCCGACCACCATCACGCTGCCGGCGAATACCTGGGTGACGGTTCGCGTGAACGAGCCTCTATCCAGCGATCGCAATCAAACCGGCGACGCGTTCACAGGCACGTTGCTGGAACCGATCATCGCGAATGGATTGCTGATCGCGCGGCGCGGCCAGACCGTGACCGGAATCGTTACTGAAGCGCAGAAGGCCGGACGTGTGTCGGGCGTTTCGCACTTGAAATTGGAGCTCACCGGGATCCAGCTTGCCGACGGCCGCCAGATTCAAGTGAAAACGCAGTTGATCGACCGCAAAGGCAACACCTCTTACGGACGTGACGCCTTCGCCATCGGAGCCACTACCGCAGCCGGCGCGGCCATCGGCGCTGGAGTGAACGGCGGCGTGGGCGCGGGAGTCGGCGCGGCGGCGGGGCTGGTGGTATCCACCATCGGCGTTCTGCTGACGCGTGGCCGGCCAACGGTGGTCTATCCCGAAACTCCGCTGACGTTTAGCATGCAGACGCCGATCGTTGTCGACAATTCGCAACAGGCCTTCCACTTCGCCTCGCAATATGATTACAACGCGCGCGTTGCGCCTCCGCGTCCTGGGTACGGATCGGCTTACGGTCCATACCGTCCGCCACCGCCCTATTATGGCGGCTATGCTCCCTACCCCTACGCCTATGGTTATCCGTACCCGTATTTCTACGGCCCCTCGGTGTACTTTGGAGGACGCTGGGGCTACGGCCGCCGCTGGTAACAACATCTAGTCAGGTGTCGATGAGGCCTCGCGGAAACGCGGGGCCTTTTTGTATCCATGCCCATCTAACGGCGTAGCGTGCTCCGTCGCTGCCTTCCATTCACCTTAGACAGTACTGTGCCCTGTCGCCATTGACAGAAGCATAGGTTAGGGGCTATCGTGCCGTTATTCCATGCTAAGTTAATGGAACGCTGGAGCGATATGGCAATACAGGAGCCTGACCGCGTAGCTGTCCTGGAATCCAGGACACCGCGAGAGGCAGACCGTGCCGTCGACGGACTTGGCCGGCGAGTTGTGTCCAATCTGCGCTGGCTGGCTATCAGCGTCTTTGTACTGTCCAATGTCCTCAATTTTCTCGATCGCCAACTGCTGGCCGCGGTAGCGCCCACACTCAAGCAAACCTTCCATCTTTCCAACACGCAGTATGGCACGCTGGTCTCGGCGTTCTCGTTAGCATATGCGCTGATGACTCCCCTAGCAGGGCTCTTTGTGGATCGGGTCGGACTGAATGCGGGAGTAATAACCGCCATCGCCATGTGGTCGGCGGCCAGCATATCCACCGGTATGGCCACTTCATTTGGAGGACTGCTGGTCTCTCGTGCTTCGCTAGGGCTCGGTGAAGCGTGTGCGCTGCCAATTCTCTCCAAAGCCAACGCAAGCTACATGCGACCCTCGGAGTGGGGGTTGGCGAACGCGGCCGGTTCGGTGACGTTAACCATCGGAAGCGTCGCGGCTCCTTTGCTTGTCGCCCTGGTTGCGCCGCGCTACGGTTGGCGCTCCGTATTCGTGATTTCCGGATCGCTCGGACTGCTCTGGCTCGCGCTGTGGTGGTTCACGGCCCGGCGTATCCCAACCAGCGGGACCGCAGCAGTTGCCGGCCCGCTAGTTCCACTTCGAAAAGTGCTGCGCGATCGACGACTCCTGGGCGTTGCGGTTGCTTACGCGCTCGTCATGACCGTCTTCATCCTATGGCTGAACTGGACGACCGTCTATTTGGTGCAGGTGCATCACTTGACGCAAACGGCCGCCAACCGGAACTTCGCCTGGATTCCACCCATCTTCGGCACGCTGGGAGGACTGTTTAGCGGCTTGCTCGCGTTTCGCTGGATTCGGCGTGGCGCGGATGCTTTGAAGGCGAGAATGCGAATATGCGTCCTCTGTACACCCCTCTTCCTCATTACCGCCTTCATCCCGTACTTGCACTCGGCGTCGCTGGCGATAGCCGCCATCGCAGTGAGCCTATTCGCCTGCCAGGGTGTCATCGGCAGTCTCAATGTGATTCCCCTGGATTTGTTCGGTCCTGGGCGCGCGGCATTTAGTATCTCTTTGCTCGCCTGCGCATATTCGCTGATGCAGACGTTCGTCTCCCCGCTGATTGGCGCCTCGGTGGATCATTTTGGGTTCTCGGCGGTCTGCACCGCCGTTGCCGTGCTGCCGCTCGCGGGCGTGTGGATTTTGAGAGGTACCGTCAAGTGAAGTCGTCTACCGCGACAGTGCTTCAGCTCGCGCCAGAGCCGCTTCCGGTAGGCAGGGCGATCATTGCGACACACCGTTTCGAATTGCCGGATGACACTGGACCAGCAGTTCTATTGGCGGCAGTGGCGGCGCTCCTGAACCGCTATTCGGGCGAAGGCAGCATTGGAATTGGCGAGCTTCAGGTGAAAGTATCCAGCGACCAGACGTTTGAAGAGCTGGTTGAGCATGTCCGGACACTTGTCCTGGATCACCGTTGTGAACTCGGTGAGGCGCCATTCGTCATTGCGCCCGAACTGCAGAATGAACTTGCCCGTTCGCTGTTCCCAAGAGACTCGCCGGACGACAGCCCGGGATTGGCGATCACGCTCGCGAGCGAAGGGATCGGGTTCGTCGGACATTGGAACTACCGGACGGATCTCTTCGAGCACAAGACCATCCTGCGGTTGACACAGCACCTCGAGAAACTTCTGCGCTGCGCCTCTGAAAATCCCGCAACACAAATTTCCCGGCTGGCAATCCTGAGTGAGCAGGAACGGCGGCAGATTTTGTTCGAGTGGAACGCGACCGACCAGCCTTGCCCCCAGGGCTGCGTCCATGAGCTGTTCGAAAAACAAGCCGCAAGAACACCGGAAGCAGTTGCTCTGATTGATGGTGACTGGCGCATCACCTATGGCGAACTAAACCGCCAAGCCAACCGGCTCGCTCATTACCTGCTGGGGCGCGGAGTGGGCCCGGAGATTCTGGTCGGGCTTTGCATGGAGCAGTCGTGGATGGCTGTAGTGGGAATCCTGGGGATTCTCAAGGCCGGGGGCGCCTATGTCCCGTTGGACCCCAGCTATCCCCCGCAGCGTTTGAGCGAAATGGTGCACGACGCTAAGCTCTCTTTGATAGTCAGCAGCGCTCGATGCCGGGACCGCGTCCCAACCGGAGTTGAGATCCTATCCGTTGATGAGATTCCCGCCGGCAGTTCCACGAACCCGGTTGCCAACACGACGCCCGACAGCGCGGCCTATGTACTTTACACCTCTGGCTCGACCGGAAAACCCAAAGCGGTAGTGGGAGTTCATCGCAGCGTGATTAACGGATTGGTCGCCGTCACATATGCGCCGGATGAAATCTGCTGCCTTAACGCGTTTCTTAGCTTCGGCTTTTCCATAGCCAACCTGTTTCTTCCCCTCATGTGCGGTCTTCCGCTGGTGATCGTTTCCGCTGAGGAGCTGAAGGACATCAACGGACTGCTGAACGTCATCGAGCGTGAGCGAATCACTCGCATCGTGTTCCCGCCGCCGGTCTTGAAACAGATTCTCAATCTGGGGCCCAAGCATGTGTCGAAGCTCAGAACCATCCGCGAAGTCGGCCTGGCTGGTGCCGTTCTGACGCCCGATATCATTGCCCTCTTGACAGACGCGATGCCTCTGGCGAAGCTGCATAATTGCTACTCGAGTTCAGAAATCGGCACCCTCGCCACAGTGTGGAACGTGACTGCGGCAGCTATTCGCCGCCGCGAAACGCTGATTGGCCGTCCCGTCGCCAATACCCGTATTTATCTTCTTGACCAGGCGATGAATCCGGTACCCGTCGGAGTGGCGGGTGAGATCTATGTGGGCGCCCCGCACTTGGCCCGAGGCTACCTGAATCGCCCTGACTTGACGGCTGAGCGTTTTCTCTCCGATCCGTTCAGCGTCACGCCGGGAGCGCGCCTGTATCGCTCAGGCGACCTCGGCCGCTATTTGTCCGACCGGAACATTGAATACTTGGGACGAGCGGATGATCAGGTCAAGATTCGCGGGTTTCGCGTTGAGCTGGCCGAGATCGAGGCCGCGTTGTGCTCGCATCCCGCCGTCGCACAAGCCGTCGTCGTTCCGCGCGATTCTCAGAATACAAGTCTGATCGCCTATATCGTGTGCAAGTTCGAGAGTTCGGTGTCCAGCCTGGAGCTGCGCCATTTCCTTGCCGAGCGCCTGCCGGATTTCATGATTCCGGCCAGCTTCACTCCGATTGCGAGCGTGCCTCTGCTCCCGAGCGGCAAGGTAAACCGAAACGCTCTTCCGAAGCCGAGCGGACCGGACGTGCGAGATACGCCGGCGATCGCGCCCGCCAATGCCGAGGAAGTCTGGCTATTGCAGATTTGGGAGTCAGTCCTGGGCATTCGCAACATCGGAGTCTGCGATAGCTTTTTCGACCTCGGCGGGAACTCGCTTCAGGCCGCCGCTCTGGTGAGCCAAATCGAGGAGAGCATCAACAGGAGAGTGCCGCCTTCGGTCTTCTTCAAGGAATGCACCATCCGCCAGTTTGCTGAGTATTTAAGCCGCGAGGACCGCTATCCGTCGGGCATCGTGCCGATCCAAAGTGGCTCCCAGCCCGCTCTCTACTTCATTCGTCCGCAAATGAGTATGCGTTTGGTCGCGGAAAAGATCGGTTCGCATCACACCATGATCGGCGTGGAAATCCCCGAAACCGAATTGCCGGGGCTCAAACCAATGGCATCCAAGATCGCACGCAGGATTCGCGAGTATCAACCCAATCCTCCCTATTACCTGGCCGGTTGGTGTGCCGGCGGGAACCTGGCCTACGAGATTGCGCAACAGATGCACGACGCCGGAACACCGGTCGACTTGGTGGTTCTCTTTGAGTCCTTCAACTTTGCCAGGATGCGTCGCATCCGGCACTGGTATGAGCGGATCCGCTGGCATTTCTCCCACTTACGGAAAAGGCCTGTTTCCGAGATCCGCCCGTATCTTCGAAAGAGACTGGAACAGGCTTCCACCCATGCGACCACGCTAGCCAAATTCGCGAGATACCGATTGCGTTCCCGAATCGGAGGCCAAAGCACGCCCCAACCGTTGTCGCTCGCCGATGACGAAGCACTCAACAGCGCCAGCTACGACTACGTACCCACCGAGTACTCAGGTAAGGTCGTTCTCTTTAGGCCGGAGAGCCGGCCGCACGGCTTAGGCCACGATCCTACGCTCGGTTGGGATTCAGTGGCGCTCAACCTGCAAATCATCGACGTGCCCGGCGATCATGTAACGATGTTCAGTCCGCCCAACGTGGATGTGCTCGCGTCCAAACTCGCGGAATTGCTGGCACGGCGTTAGCTTACTTCGCTTCCGACAATCCTTCGGGACATGCAAACTCCCGCAACTCGTCGGTACCGGACTCTCGCGTCGCCCTGCGATAGGTCTTCACCGTCTCCCAAGGCTTCGTCAGCGCCTTCGGATCCGTAACGGTGATCTTATCTTCCATTAGTCCCGGGCTGAGCAATCGAATGCGCTCCTGCACCGTCATCTCACCGCTATGCGGCGTGAATCCTTCGATGAACGTGTCGTCGCGGATCGCCACCGTATCCACCACCAGCGTGTCGCCCTCCCAGTGGCCCGTCGAGTAACCAGCGTAGGTGGGATCGTCCAGAACCTTCTGCGCAGGTTTGCGCCCGTCCAGATAAACACGGCGCAGCGCGTCGTTCAATTCGCTGAAGAAAGTGATCTTGCCCTTGTTCTGCATCACTTCCATTCCGTAAAACATGCTCATCATCGCGGGCATTCCCGGAGGAAGGCACTTGGCCGTCGGATCGAATTCCGAAGAGCCGGCGATGAGAGTCTTACTGATCATTTGCCACTTCGCCATGTACTCTGTCGTGAGCGAGGGTTCATCCGGCCTCCGGCCCCGCGATCCATCCGCGAGCGGCGCCGATGCAGTTGGCTTCGGCGGTGGTCCCTGCCGCTGACTCGCCCCGGCCGCCGGGCCGCCCACAAACCGGCCGAACGGCGCGATCGGATAGTACACGCCCGAAAAATCCGGCGGCGTCTGCGCACACAGCACTGCCGCGGTCGCCAACCCCAACACAAGCGCCGTGGCGTTCACTTCGCTTCTCCCAGCCCCTCCGGGCATGCGAATTCGCGCAGCTCGTCGTTCTCCTTTTCCCGTGTCGCCTTCCGGTACGTCTTCGTGCTTTCCCAAGGCTTGGTGAGCGCCTTTGGATCCGTGACCGTGATCCGATCCTCCAGGAGCCCAGGCTCCTTGAGCCGAATACGTTCATGCACGGTCATTTGATCGCTATGCGGCGTGAACCCTTCGATGAACGTGTTGTCGCGCAATGCCACCGTTTCCACCACCAACGTATCGCCTTCCCAATGGCCCATCGAGTAGCCGGCGTAGGTGGGATCGTCCAGCACCTTTTGCGACGGCTTCCGCCCGTCCAGGTAAACACGGCGCAGCGCATCGTTCAGCTCGCTGAAGAAGGTGATCTTGTCTTTGTTCTGCATCACCTCCATGCCGTAAGCCATGTTCATCATCGCGGGCATTCCGGGAGGGAGGCACTTGGCGGTCAGGTCGTATTCGGACGAGCCGGCGATGCGCGTTTTGCTGATCGCTTCCCACTTCGCCATGTACTCGGGCGTGAGCGACGGCGCATCGGGCGAACGACCACGGGAGCCATCCGAGAGCGGCGCCGATGCAGTTGGCTTCGGTGGTGGTCCCTGCCGTTGACTCGCCCCGGCAGCCGGGCCGCCGGCAAACCGGCCGAACGGCGCAATCGGATAATACACGCCTGAAAAATCGGGCGTCGCGGACTGCGCCTGGAGCATCACCACTCCGGCGATCAGACCGAGTAGCGTATTCTGGAGCTTCATATCGTTACTCCGTCGGCGGCGGCGCGTTCGACAAGATCGTGCCGTCCGCTTTCGTCACGCGGGCAATCAGACCCGAAGCACTGGCGTCCTTCGCAGGACTCAGATCCACAGTGATCGTTTCGCCGGGCTGCAGAATTTTCGGCGTCCAACCGGCGCGCCCCAGAATTCCGGGCGGCCGGCCCTCAACCTTCCAATCCACTTTGTTGCCCTTCCCGTCATCCACAGCAAGAATGATCCACACATGCGGGTTGGACCATCGGAACTCTTTCACCACACCCTTGATGGTGATGACCTTGTCCACATAGAACGCCGAGTTGCTGTGGTGAGCCTCGGCCAGCGGAGTCAGAAAAAGCGCCGCCCCCAACAGCGCACTACATGCGGTCCAACCAATCCTCATCGTTCGCACCTCCAGGAATCTCCTTGGGAAGCATATCAAAATCCTGTAGATCGCTCAGGAGTTCTGATTCCAAATGTCGATGTGCCATTTCCACAGGCCGTCTTCCTGTCGCCAGTACACCAGGTATTTCACTTCCATCTCGGCCGGACCCTGCCCTTCGGGCTCGATTCCCAGCGTGGCGCGGCCAATCTCAACAACACCGTCACCAACAGGTATGACGTCTATGGATGTGAGCACCGCAGTTTTCGCATTTACCGCGTGAATCAGGTTGGACCAAAACTCTTTGATACCTGGCCGGCCGGAAACCATGGGTGCTCCGGGCGGGAGAATACGAGCGTCCCTTGTGTAGATCTGCTCCAACGCGGCGAAATTTCGTTTCCGAAAAACCTCGGCGTTGAATAAGTCGTTGGTGCTCGCCATAGCGAGCTTGATCTGGTTGAGAGCTTGCGTTGGACTCGCCATGGGTACGAACTTAACACAGGGCCCGGGTTCATCGTCATTTTCTTAGTGCCGCCGTCCAGTTCAATACAACCCTAAACGGTGCTTGCGTTTGCTCCACTGGAACGGCGAACAGGAATCGTTTGCCGCCTGCTTGTACACTCCACGTGGAAAGGACGCCGGAGGCTTGGAAGAGAGGCTTCGATGTTCCCGCCTGGAAGAGATCACCGGCGGCGACCTCGACCGCTATCACTTTTGCGTCGGAAGAAATGTAATACAACTCTTTCCCGTCGTCCCGCCAGCGCGGGCTGCTGCCGCCGCCCTTGGAGACGACGAAATCCTCCTTCGCTTCAGGAAACGCCCGGACGTAGACCTCGTCGCGGCCGGATGCATCGGAAGTGTAGGCGATCCAGTGGGAGTCCGGCGAAAACTGAGCCGCGTGCTCACTGAATTCCGTTCCCAACAGCCGGGTTCGCTGATGATCTCCCTCCATGGATAGCGCCCAAATATCACCCTTCGTTTTTGGATCGTCGACCGTGTACAAGATGAACCGTCCGTCACGCGACCAGCTCGTAGGGACTTTCGTCTCACTGTTTCGCAAGAGCACCTCCTCGTCCTGGGCGCCGCTGGCCAACTTTTGATAAAGGTTCAACGCCGCAGAGCCGCCCTCGCGGCTAGAAGCAAATGCGATGCGGCTTCCGTCCGGCGACCAAACCGGAAAGTCATTAGTACCCAGAGCCGAGGTGAACCGCTTGCTCGTGCCTCGTGTCAGATCCAGCAGCCACAGATTCCAAACGGCGGTGCCTTGGAAGAGATCGTTCCTGGAGACCACGGCTCGCGTTCCGTCCGGCGAAACGGACAGGCTGGTGTAAGGGCCGGGTTCCCAGACACGGCCGATTGTAATCCCCTGCCGGTCGAACCAAGTGAGTTGGAAATCTTGAGAGCGCGTCCGGTAGACCAGAATCCCGTTGGCTGAAATCGAGAAGAAACCGTAGGCGAGGTAGCTGCCAACTTGCTCTGCTACCGGCATAGGCTCGCCGGAGAGCCGCAGCCGCGTGGAATCGAAGGGTTGTGCCACCAGCGTTTGGCTGCGCAAGAAAAGCAACTCGCCCGGGCTGGAATCAGCGGCAGGGGCGTATAGCGCAGCCGCGTTTACGAGCGGTTGTTTGTGGTCCTGTTTCCCAGGCTCGGCATCAATCGATCCCACGTAGGTCCCGGCGTTTTCAGGAGTCGCTGAACTGCGGTAGTAAAGAAAATGCCGCCCATCCGGCAGAAACGAAGGAAAAGTATGGATATGTTCGTTGCGGGACGGGTCGACAATCGTCAGCGGAGATGGTTTTCCGCCCATCGCGGAAACGCGCATTAGCCCACCGTCTGGGGAGTCGTTTCCGAAGATAATCACGCCATCCTTGTTCCAGGAACCGCCAACGGACAGCCCCGCAAGTTCGCAGATGGTTTCCGCCGGTCCACCCGCGATGTTGATTTTCTTCAGCTTTCCACCCGCATCGTACGCTACGAAACGGCTGTCGGGCGACCAAATCGGAATGCTACCGGCGCCTTCGGTGCCGCTCAGCGGTCGCGTCTCGAACGTCTCGAAGGATCGAATCCAAAGACGAGCAACACGATCCTCGCCTGTGGCCAAGAACGCCAGCTTGCGGCCGTCCGGAGAAACTCCGAAGCCGTTGCCCGCAGTGACTTTCTCGGGCGGCGTGATTTCGAAGCGCACTGTGGCGGCAGCGGGCGGCTTGTGGCGAAAGTATAGAAAACCAAATGTGAGAGCGGCCAGAAACAACGCAGCCGCCACGGTCGGCCATAACCAGGAGACTCGCTTCCGCTGCGTTTCGGCCGGTGATCCTTCATCGAGCAACATCCAGGCGTCCCCGATGTCGCGCAGACGGCGCTCGGGATCTTTCTCCAGACACTTCTGTAGAAGTCGCCGCATCTTGGCGGGAACGCGATCCCAGTCGGGCTGCTCTTTGATCACCGAGGCCAGCGTGTCGGTGACCGTGTCTCCCTGAAACGGGTTCCGGCCCGTGAGCATCTCGTACAACACCACGCCAAAGGCCCAAATATCGGCCTGCTTGTTCGCTGGTTTGCCCTGCGCCTGTTCGGGAGCCATGTACGGCGCCGTGCCCAGGATCATTCCGGCTTGCGTCGGTCCTATCGTCTCCGTGGCGACAATCGAGCGGTCTTCCAGCGCGGATCGCACGGAGACCGCTTTCGCCAATCCAAAGTCCAGCACCTTGATCGCGCCTTGCGGCGTGAATTTCAGGTTGGCCGGCTTCAGGTCGCGATGGACAATTCCCTTGTCGTGCGCGGCTGCGAGCGCATCAGCAATTTGATGGGCAATCGCCACCGATTCCTCCAACGGAATCGCACCCTCCCGGATCCGCTCGGCCAGCGTTCGCCCTTCCACCAGCTCCATCACCAGGTAATTGGGGCCGACATCGTGAAGAGTGCAAATATTGGGGTGATTCAATGCCGCGACGGCGCGCGCTTCGAGCTCAAAGCGTTCAGAAAACTGTGCCTTTGACACCTTGATGGCGACGATACGGTTCAGCCGCGTGTCACGCGCCCGGTACACCTCGCCCATGCCGCCTGCTCCGATGGGCGCGAGAATTTCGTAAGGACCGAGTTTGTCGCCAGCAGAAAGCGGCATAGGAGTCGTGCAGGTGCTTCTCCCGCAGCACTGGAACATATATAACAGATATATAGTGGCTCGCTCCCTTACGAATCGCGTGATGCTCTTTGGGGCATTTTGTTGCGCCCAATCCGCCGGCCAGGCGCCTCCGCCCAGCCAGGCTTCGGCCAGCGCTCCTGAGGTGACCTCTCACGAAGCGCCAATTACCTTTAGCAGCCGCGTCAATCTGATATCGGTGCCCGTGGTGGTTCGCGATCGTGAGGGGCGAGCGGTTGGCACCCTCAAGAAGGAAGATTTTCAGGTTTTTGACAAAGGCAAGCTGCAGGTCATCACGAAATTTTCGATCGAGAAGAGCAGTTCACTGGTGGAGATCGAACCGGGGACTCCGAATGTCCCGCGCGAGAATACGCCGGCTCCGATTTCACCGCAGCCCGTCCTGCCGGAGCGCTACGTCGCATATCTGGTCGATGACGTCCACCTGGATTCCGGCGATCTGCTCAATACGCGGCAAGCCATGCATCGCCATCTGGAAACAGCGCTCGATCCCGCCAGCCGAGCGGCGATCGTAACCACCAGCGGCCTGGTGCTGTCCGACTTCACCGCTGATCGCGAGAAACTGCACAACGCCGTGAACAAACTTCAGCCCTATACCAGCGGCATCGATCGACAAATGGGTTGCCCGTATATTAGCCATTACCTGGCCGATTTGTGGATCAACAAGGAACTGTATTTGGATGGCCGGCTGTTCCCGGACCCGCAGCTCTTGGCGGTTATTTCGGGCGGCTCGGATCAGGCGCTGACCGCCGCCTATGGCGAAGCGCAGGGGTGTGTCGCGTGCTCCTCAGGCACGGACCATTTGACCGGGCTGCCCCTTTGCGTGGTAACAACACTAACCAGACTGAGGGATGCGGCTCGGCAGGCCCTGACCTTCGGCGACCACGAGACCTCGCTCGGACTTGGAGCGCTGAAGGACGTCGTCCGCAAGCTCTCCGTCATGCCCGGTAGCCGCAATCTGGTTCTGGTTTCGCCGGGCTTCCTGCTGACCCGGGATCATCGGACCGACGAATCCGATGTTCTCGAGCGCGCCGTCCGCGCCAATGTCGTCGTCAATACCATCGACATGCGAGGTCTGTTCACAATCGTACCGGGAGGCCATGCGAGCGAACCATATAGCAGTCTGGAACAGTATGAGCGAGGAGCCGCTACTCAGGCCGATGATCTCCTGGCGGAGCTGGCCGATGGCACCGGCGGCACATTCTTCCACAATGACAACGACCTTAAGGAAGGGCTCAACATCATTGCGGCGCGCCCCGAATACGTTTACGTGCTGGGATTTTCCCCGCAAGAGCTGAAATACGACGGCGCTTATCACGGCCTGAAGGTGACCGTGAAGAATTCAGCAAATCTGACCCTGCAGGCTCGTCGCGGCTACTGGGCTCCCAGGCATGCCGTCGATTCGGCCGAAGCGGCCCAGGAGGAAATCCAGGAAACCGTCTTCTCGCGCGAGGAGGTCCAGGCTATTCCGTTGGATGTTCAGACGGAGTTTTTCAAGTCCGGCGATGAGAAGTTCGAACTCACAGTGACGGCTCAACTGGATGTGAAGGGTTTACGATTCAACAAGGCCCAGGACCGCAACGATGATACCTTGACGGTGGTGGCGGGCCTGTTCGATCCCAATGGAAATTACATCGCCGGGGTCGAGAAGGTGGTGGAGCTGCATCTTCGCGACCAGACCTTGGCGACCTTTCAGAACGCGGGCATCAATGTGAAGGAAAATTTCAACGTGGCCCCGGGCCGCTACCTGGTTCGCGTGGTGGTGCGGGACTCCGGAGGCAAGACCATAACCGCCCGCAATGGGGGCGTCCAGATTCCATGAAGCTCACAACGGTATTGCTCTGTTTGACCGGCGTGCTAAGCGCTCAACCAAGCCCAGTGATTCAGACCGAGACGCGCGAAGTGCTGGTGGACGCGATCGTCACCGCCAAGAATGGCGCGTACGTCTCGGATCTCACCGCCAAGGATTTTCACATCTCGCAGGACGGCAAGGAGCAAATCATCAGGGGTTTCGCGTTGGAATCGGCATCCGCTAGCGCGCAGACGCGTTCCCTGGTCCTGTTTTTCGATGAGACCAGCATGGAGGCGCGCGATCAGATTCCGGTCCGGCAAGCTGCCGCCAGTTTTATCGATGCCGAAGCGGGGCCGAACCACATGCTGGCCATGGTGACCTTCAACGGTTCCGTGCGTGTTGTTCAAAACTTCACCGACAACGCCGGCCGTCTGAAGGACGCCTTGAACCAAGCCAGCTTCCATGGCCTGGCGCCCAGCGCCGCCGATTCCGATCGCTCGCACGACCCCAGCCGGGTGGAGGAAGACCGGGCCGTCGGACGCGGCGGCACTCCGCTTGTCACCTCATTCGGAGTGCGCAACATGATCCGGTCCCTCGGCGACCTGGGAAAGAGTCTAGGCGTTCTTCCGGGCCGAAAGATCGTGATTTTGTTCACGGGGACGCTCTCGTCCTCGGGCGATCAGAAATCGGAGGTGCGGGAGGTGATCGAAGCTGCGAACAAGTCCGGCGTCGCTTTCTATCCCGTGGATGTCCGGCCAGTTTACGCTCAGACAAATCCCGGCGACGCGCCACCGCTTGGCATCCAGCCCCGCTACGGGGCAAGAGGGGGGCCCGGCGGCGGACCTCAGGGCGAGACCGACAATATCGGCTCGTCACTTCCCGAATCCGGCTCCAGCAGCCAGGAGGTTTTGTTTGGGCTCGCCAACGGAACCGGAGGTTTCGTGGTGCGCAACACCACCGATCTGCTGGGAGGATTGCAGAACATCGCACAAGAGCAAAGCCAGTATTATGTCCTCACCTATGTGGCTCCCGAATCGAAGGAGGGGACTTGCCACGCCATCCGGGTTAAGGTGGATCGCAAACAGACCACGGTGCGTTCGCGCA
>Ga0182015_10002836_pt1 | contig 20206 bp, 19 predicted proteins | sample 712P3MmetaG_FD_120478 | JGI IMG/M metagenome (GOLD analysis project Ga0182015, IMG submission 120478) | Permafrost microbial communities from Stordalen Mire, Sweden - 712P3M metaG | ecosystem: Environmental > Terrestrial > Soil > Wetlands > Permafrost | place: Sweden: Stordalen | collected...
ACCGTTCGATTTTGCCCCACAGCGACCATTCCGGCTCGACCGAGTCTAAGTCCGAAACTTTTGGGGCCCATCACGCCGCGGTATACTCTCTGTCGGACTGGTACAAAATATCGGGCAGGTCACCGGTTCACGGTGGATAGGAGAGGAGATAGTTACAGTGCTCATCGTGCCTCTGCTTCGACTAGTATACTTCTCGCTGCGCTGCCAGCAGCCCGAAAGCTACGCTCGCCTTACGGGTGATGTTCAATGCTCTTTCTGCCAGTGCGTCGGCCCCGCCACGACGAAGAACGCGAACTCAAGCGCGCCGCCGCCCTCCTCGAACTCCATAAACACAAAGGAGTTCCCTGGGAGCCCGCCGACCATGGCTTCGTTTTTTCAAAAGACCAGGTCGAAGCCTTCTCCCAGCGCCTGATGCGCCTCAACGAGTCCCGCCACATCGAACATGTGCGCTTCTACATGCAACCGCCCGCCCGTGCCGCCAGCGCCTCTTTTTGAACCGCAGCCGTGAGGGAGCGCGAGTTCCTCAATCAAAACACGTTCAGGCCCGCCGGCTCGCGATTCTGACCCAATATCCGCGCCTGCCTATGCTATCATCCCGTTAAGAACACAAGTTCCGGTTCACCCGTGCATCGCGACGCTCCAAACACCTTGACCGCGTTGGAGTTCCGGCGATTTCAGCCGATCTATCTAGTGTGGATCCCAGCGTGGTTTCTTGGGCTCGTATGATCAACCGGCATATCCTTTGCTATGCCTTGGCCGTGCCGTGCCTGGTATGGGCCGCGCCCGCCCCCACTCCAACCAAACTCACGCTCCAACAGGCCGGATCGCGCACCGGACCCGACTTCGTTCCCACTTATGAAGGCCAGCAGGTGGTTGTCACCGGCCAAGTCTCCACCCACCCCATCTGGGTCACCGATGCTTACTACCTGGCCATCCAGGACGACGCGCACTATGGAATCTTGCTCAAACCTTCGGCGACGCAGTTGCAAGGCCTGGACCAGGGCGATTGGGTGGAAGCTCAAGGGACCATCGCCAACCGGGCCGGATCGCCCATCCTGGCGCCCCAGACTCTGCGGCGATTGCGCCACACGCCCTTGCCTGCGCCGAAGTTCGTAGCCGCATCCGACCTGGCATCCTTCCGCTACCTGGGAGTATTGGTCTCGACCGAGAACATCGTGACGGGCGCGGATCAAAATGGCGGCGGAGACCTGCTCCTGATTGGCGCAAGAAGCCAGGAGCTGCATGTGTTCTTGCCGCGGGCTCGGCGGGACTCCGGCCCGCAGTTGAGCGGCTTTCGGATTGGCGATCGCATCCGCATCACCGGAATCGCCAGCCAATACTGCACGCTGCCGCCTTATGATCGCTTTTTTCAGGTGCTTATTCCCAGCCCGAGTTCCATTGCCGTTCTCGAGCGAGGCTGGGTGATTCAGCCGCCCGTTCTGCTCGCCTCCCTGATTCTGGCCGGCGCCCTGGCACTGATCTGGTGGTTCCGCGAACGCCGTATGGCCAGCCTTCGCCGCCAGATGCGCCTGCTCAATTCGCTCGGCGAACAGGTGATTGGCGCGACATCTTCAACCGAGATCCTGCGCCGCTTGACGTTGCATCTCACCGCGCTCTCGAATGCTTCCGGGGTCGGCCTCTACATCCACAATCGGGGAAGCAGGGTACTGGAGGGCATTCATACTTCGAGTTCGGCCGTGAACGTCGTCGATCCCGAGGCCCCAGGCAGCTCCATGGCCTCCGGCGTCGCCGCCTGCTTCCGGAAGCATGCCTTGCTGGCCATCCCGGACACCCGCCGCAGTCCCCACTTCCGCCGGGAAGAGGCCGCGGTATCGCCGCGCTCCGTGCTGTTCGTTCCCATGTTTGCGCAAGCCGAGTTGATGGGCGTGCTGGATATCCATCACTCCAATCACTTCCACTATTTCGGCGAAGCCGAGCAGGCCGCCATGCAACACCTGGCCAACCAGATCGCGACCGCGCTCAAATTGCAGGAACAGCATTCCATGCGCGAACAGTTGTTCCGCAGCGAAAAACTTGCCGCGGCTGGACAACTGATCTCCGACGTCGCCAACGAGCTTCGCTCCCCGCTGCAATCCATCGCCATGCTGGCCACTGCGCTGCGCTCGCAAAACGGCGACGCGTCGCATCCCGAGCTGGAATCCATCACCACCGAAGCGCGCCGGGCCAATGAGATCGTCGGCCGCCTGGTCTCGTTCGCCAACGTGGAACAGTCGCAAGCCGAGCCGCTGGATCTCAATGCCATCCTTTCGGGCCTGCTCAAGTTCCGCGCGCCGGAATGGAAGGTGAAGGGGGTCGAAATCAAGTCCCATCTCGCGGTCAAGCGCGCGATTGTGCTCGGTTCGCCCGGACAGATTGAACAGGTGCTGCTCAACCTCCTGGTGGATGCGGAAAAATCCGCCGCCGAGGCGCGCGACAAAGTCATCACCGTCTCCAGCAGCCTGCTCGCCAAGCGCGTTCTGGTCGAGATCGCCTATCCCACGCGCGGACCCGACAATCGAGGCGACTCCACCGACGGCGATCACGCCGGATCCGGAGCTCTCGGCCTGGGTGTCTGCCGCGGAATCATCGAAGGCCATGGCGGCGAGTTCCGCGTCGTTCGCACCGCTCCTGGCCAGGCGCGCTTTGACATCGAGCTGCCCGTTATCGAAGCCCGGCAGGATAGCTCCGGCCCCTCGCAACTCTCCGAGGCCATCCGCCAGCTCACCGTTCTGGTGGTCGAGCCGGACGGCAAGGTGCAACGGAAATTGGTGGAGATGCTCGGCAATCGCGGCGATCGCGTCGTTCCGGTTTCCAGCGCCGAGGAGGGCCTGGACATCGTCGAGCGGCTCCGCTTCGATATGGTGATCTGCGCCGTCCGCTTGCCCGGCTTGAATTGGGTCCAGTTCTGCGAACGCGTCCGCCTGCGCGTGGGCGGTTTCGTTCTGCTCACCGACGCGTTCAATAGCGACGTCGGCCGCGCGTTTCGCAACAGCGAGGGCTATGTCCTCACCAAGCCGGTGGACGACACGGATTTGTACAGGATTTGCCGCGCCGTCGAAGACAAGACCAGCCTGCTCATCCGAGAATAGACCCAGGCGGCAACCATGACGTTTTCCGCTTCCTACGACCGCGCCACCAAAATCATTTCGGCGCTGGTCTGTTTGTTCCTGGTCGCCGTCATCGCCGACACTCGCAGCCTGGTCTTCTCTTCGGTCGCGCTGCTCCTGATCCTGGTGTCGTACGCATACTCGCCGCGCGGCTACCTGCTCACCGATCGCTCGATTTTAGTGCAGCGCCTCGCCGGCCAGCCCCGCATCGCGCTGGACGACGTTCGCGAAGCGCGGCGAGCCACGCCGGACGACTTCCGCCGCTCGATCCGCCTCCGTGGCAGCGGTGGACTTTTCGGATACTACGGCCTATTCCGCTCGGCCAAGCTCGGCAAATTCAAAGCGTACGTTACCAATAAGAATAACCGGGTGGTCGTGATCACTGGCTCAAAAACAGCGGTCTTCAGCCCAGACGACGTGGATGGGTTTCTCAATGCCATCCGCGCTTCAGCGCCGGTTCCCGTATCCTACCCCGCGCCCGCGCCGGCATTCGATGCTCCGCGGCCCACTTAGCTACACGCCCGCAGCGCTGACCATCCGAATGGCGCCCCACCGCCCGCACCAACGGCTTCGCCAATTCGTATTACCAGTCCGGCTGGTTCCGCGTCGCCAGCGGCCAAAAGGTGCGCTTGTACCGGTCCCGGAAACCAGCGTCTCATTCTGCTTCCTCCCAAAGGCGACGGCAGGCCAGTGCTCTACCAGGCCGAGGATTCCGACGGGTTCGCCAGTACCGTCCGCGACGCCTGGGCTACACAAGCCCGATGAAACGCGGGAAAATAGAGTCACTATGCGCTACCAGATCGCCTTCGCGTTCCTAACCGCCGGTTGCCTCTTCGCCGCTGAAAAATACACCGGCCCCACGCCGCCCAAGCCCGATATCCCATACCTGGTCCACGCGTCCAATCTCATCGAAACCGAAGTGGCGCAAGCCCGGCAGGAAAATCATAAAGACGACTCGAAGTTCGCCATCGCCGGCGCATCGTCGGCGGCGCGCACGCCGCTGGCTGAGCCGGTTTTCCTTATCGACGCCCAACAGATCTCGCCCCAGAGCTTCGAGCTCTATCGGCTGGACGTCAAGGGCGGCAATCGCGAGGTCTCGGTGAATTCCAGCCGCCGGCGGGGTGGATCGCACGCTCTGCACCTAGCCGTGAAACAGCTCTCCGGCCATCTCTACCGCGTGGAAGTGGACGAGCCTCTCGAAAATGGCGAATACGCGCTCTCGCCGAACGGCGACAATCGAGCTTTCTGTTTTGAGATCTACTGAGCGCATCCCGTATCTGGCGACGCAAGTGGCCGCGCCGTACCAAGGCCTTCGCCCGATTCCGGTTTCCATCCTGCTGCACAACGTCCGCAGCCTCTATAACGTCGGCGCGTTCTTCCGCACCATCGACGCCGCCGGATGCGGCCAGCTGTACTTGTCGGGAATCACCGGCCGGCCGCCGCACCGAAGCCTTGCGAAGACGGCCCTTGGCGCCGAGGAAACCGTCGCGTGGGAACATCATCCGGAACCCGGCACCCTCATCCGGCAACTGCGCGAGCAAGGCGCGGAAATCGCCGCCATCGAAACCAGCGTTCACGCCACCGACCTCTACGATTGGCAGCCGCGCTTTCCGGTCTGCGTCCTGTTCGGCCACGAAGTGGATGGCTTGTCCGAGCCTCTGTTGGCCCTCTGCGACACCCACATACGCATTCCGATGCTGGGCCGCAAGCACTCGCTCAATGTCGCGACCGCCGGCGGCGTCGTAATCTATGAACTCCTGCGAAAATATCGGGCGTTGCTCGATGGCGCCAGAACACGGCCCTGAAGCCAGGATGCGCCTTACATCGCCGGCGGCGCCTGGGCTACCACGGGAATGGTCACGATGTTGCTCGTGAACACGTTCTGCGCGATATACATCTGCGTAAACAGATTCGTTGGCAGCGAATCGAGCAGCTGCAACTGCACTTGATAGACACCCAGAAAGCCCGGCAGCAGTCCCGCATTCAGCACCTGCGCCGTGGTCCCGCCCACCTGCGCGTTATCCACGGCGGCCACCGGAACATTTAAAGCCGGCCCTTGATAGAGTTGCCCGGTGGCGCCGGCCGGCGTCACCCCATCCTCCAGAGTCGTCGGCCCGATGCCCGTGACGTAGATCGTGATCACTTCGCCCGGAACCGCCGGATTATCGTTGGTGATCCGCGAGCCCGCGATATTCGCGCAGCACGTCTCGGTGCTGTCCAAAACGTCTACCTCCTCGGTGGCGCCGGAACTCGTTGAAGACGTAATGGGGATGCCGTTTCCCGCCGGTCCGCCCACCTTCGCCGTCAGGATAATATCGGTGAACTCACCAGCCGGCGCCGCCGTTACTCTCTCGTTCGTATTCGCGTTTATCAATGCGATCAGCGCATCGCGAAGACTTTGCAGCGAATCGGTTTGCTGGACCGTGTAGCTGTAGTTGTTGTTGTCGATAGTGAGCGTAACGACGTCGCCCGCGGTGGTGGTTCCATCGAATGCCACCGCCGCGATCGCATTTCCGCTGGTGTGATAGGCATACGCCACCCGTGGATCGGGGCCCGACTCGGCCAGAATACCCGGATTCTCGAGCACCACCGGAACCCCAATCGCAGTGGTGGCGGTGATCGTACCGTCGTCATGCACGGTCCTCACAAACGCGCTGACGCCGTTTGAGTTGGATACATCGAAGGGAAGCTGAGTGTTGATCTGCGTGCGCGACACGAACAAGATCGGCGAACGGATGCCGTCAAAGTACACCTGCACGCCGTCGAAAGTCGTGGGATAATTGCCAGACTCGCTTGGAACCGCCGACAGACCAGCGGGGGTGGGTGTATCAGCCAGATTCGTCCCGAAGATGCTCACCAGACTGCCAGGCGCCAATTCCGCCGCAGCCGCGCCGCCGGCAAGATCGGCCCCCGCCGTCGTGGCCGTCTCTGTCGGCGTCCCGGTGCTGGAAGCCGACGCGACGGTGGCCGAATACCCAATACCGTTTCCGTTTAGACCCGGCGTGCGCGCGGTCAAGTTCAGCACATAAAGAGCTCCAACAACGATATCCGTGGTCGCGATGACATTCGGATCCGGCGTGCCGCCCTTCGCGGTCCCGTTGATCAGGTCGGCGAGAGCCTGCGTGATCGAAACCAGCGTGTCGGTTTTGAGCACCGTGTAGGTGTAGCACGCCAAACCTGTTGCCGGGCATGCGGTGGCCGAAACGCCCGGCGCGGAGATCAACATCGTTATCGTGTCGGTGGCCGTAATCGTACCCGTTAAACTCACCGAGCCGATAGCGTAGGTGGCCAAGCTATACGCATTCGTAACGCCGCCGAGAGGAATATTGGGCGATCCCGGCGTGAACACCACTACGCGCAGGTCGTCCGGATCCGATACGTAGAGATTCGTCCCATCCCAGGCGAGAGCTATCGGCGAACGGAGCGTGTTCGGCGCCGACTCCAGAATATTGGCGTCCGGCCGGAAGGTGTCGATGGGGCTGCTGACTTGATCGCTGAACTCGTCCACTTGGCCCAGGTTCTCATCGTATTTCGCCCCATTCGTGGTTGGAATGCTGTTATATACCAGCACGCGATCGTTGCCGCCGTCGGCAATGAACAAGCGCTGTCCGTCCGACAGGGCGTATCGAGGATAACTCAAAGTTAACCCGCAGCGCCCTGGATAGATCGCGGTGCCATTGCTGTCTGTGCCGATGGAAGGGCAAAAGGCCTGGCAACCAGACGGATAGGTTGGGTGGCCGTCGGCATCCGTGCCGTTCGTCACGCAGTTACCAAGAACGTTGTTGGCGGCGCCGCTAGTCATGTTCGGCTGACCCACCACCACGTCGGCGGCTTGCCCGTTCTGCGTCGGAATGGAATTCCAAATCAACACACGGTTGTTGCCGAGGTCGGTCACGAAAAGGCGCTGCCCGTCCGACGTTACGGAAACCGGATTAAACAGGTTGCTGGCGGTTGGCGGAAGATTGCTGGTGGTGGAAGGCGGAGCGGTGGTGAAGTTCGGCTCGCCCAATACGAGATCGGCGGCCTGATTGTTGGACGTTGGGATGCTATTCCAAATCATCAAGCGGCTGTTGTCCGTGTCGGCTACGAACAACTGCGTTCCTTGTACCCAGACGCCTTGCGGACCGCGAAACGTGGAACTGGTGAGCCCGATCGCTGAGGTAGTGAAATCCGATTGCCCGAGCACGATGTCGGCCGGTTGATCGATCGTGGTTGGAAGCGTCTTCCAGATGAGAACCCGGTTATTGTCCGTGTCGGCTAGAGCCAAAATGTGCCCGTCGGAAGCAATAGCAGTGGGGTTACGGAAGCCGAACTGGGTCGTATATGGGTTCGTCGTGGTGGTGAAATCCGGCTGGCCCAGCACCAGGCTGGCCTGCCCCACGGACGGGTTCCCGATGCAGACCGGGCAGCGGCTACCCTGGGGAATCTCGGCGGTCGGAGCGTAGACGTAACGCGAAATATCGGTATAGATCAGGACGCGATTGTCGTTCGGCGCCAGTAGCCCGTGGGGATTGGAATCCACCACGAATAGCGTGTTGTTCGCGTACGCCACGCCGTCCACGGCGCCTAACTGAGCGGCCGACGCAGTTGGAAGGTTGCCGCCTTCATATGTAAAAGTCGGCTCGCCGAAGACCTCTCGCGCGGCTTGCCCCGTGAGAAAATCCACCTGCGCCTGTGCCGGAAACGCCACAGCTGTGGCCAAAAATAGAAGAGCGAGATGCTTCATGATATAAGACTTAAGTAAGGTACCGCCCCAGTATAACAATCACTGACGAATCGGGAAATGCGCCGGTTTCCAGTTTCTAGGGTGCTCAACTGGGTGCTCAACTGGGATGAGCTCAGGACGCCTTCACCTTCTCCCGCACATTGAATTCCAACTTCCAGCGCCTCCCATCGCGCGCCACGGACCAAAGCTGCAGCATCCCGGTCTCGGTGACGACAGTTTCGAGGGTCACCGGAACGAATTCTCCGGCGCTGCCGGCGCCTCCCGGTTGGCTGGCGGCGCCTAGGGTCACTTCCACCGGTGACAACTCCTCCAGTTCATCGCCGGTGTCATCCAGCAGCGCGCCCGCCGCGTCATTCTTGCGCACAGCGGACTGAAAGAAGCGGAACTCGGCCGGCTCTCCGACGATCAACCCAAATTCACGCTCGCGCAGGTCGACGGAAGTGCCCTCTTCCATCCCGAACGGCGCAACCGTGAGCGCCTTCAGGGGAGTACGCATGCCGGGGACCGCGGGCATGGAGCTTTCGATGCCGACATAATACGTGCGCGGCACTCCGCCGCGAATCCGGATTCCATGTCCCGCCCGAGCCAGTCCGTAATAGGCAGCGCCACGGGCCACCGCATGCATCAAATCCTCGCCCAGCAGCGGAGTCACGGGACCGAGACCCTCGTCAGCGAGCCAGCCATTCAAAACGTCGAGAATCCTCCTCCGCACCACTGCCGCGCGCAACACACCGCCATTAAACAACACGTGAGTGGGCGCAGCCAGTCCGCTCGCGCCCCGGCGCACCGAGCCATGTTCGGACTGCACCGCCTGCTGCCGCAAGAAGCGTGCCAGGTGGCGCGTGATCGCCGCGTCGGCCGCATAGGGCAGCCCGATCTCCGCGAGTCCCATTTTGCGCCGCTGTGGCATGTCGTGACTCGAAACCGGGGGCAAAAAGCCTTCATCCAAAATCCGCTCGACATCCTCGGCCGCGAGCTTGGTCTTAATTGTTCCGCCGACCAGTCCCGTGCCCCGCCCGAGAATCGTGACGGGCTCTTCGCGCTTCTTGTCATCCCGCTTCTTGTCTGGGCCTACGAGCAGCCGCTCCTTGGCCAGCCGGCATTGCTGCCACAGCGCGTGCAACTGCATCGAGTCCAACTTGGCCCCTTTGGCGGCCAATTGCTGCTCGATATGCCGCGCCAGCGCCAGATCGATGTTGTCGCCGCCGAGTAAAATGTGTTCGCCCACCGCAACGCGCTCCAGAGCGAGTTCACCAGACTGCTCCGTTACGGCGATCAAGGTGAAATCCGTGGTGCCGCCGCCGATGTCCACCACCAGGATCAGATCGCCCACCGCGACGCGCTCGCGCCAATCGGAGTGCCGCTCGATCCAGGCATAGAAGGCTGCTTGCGGTTCTTCGAGCAGCAGCAGGTTTTCGTAACCGGCCTGCTCGGCGGCCTTCAGTGTAAGCTCTCGCGCCACCGCGTCGAACGATGCGGGCACGGTCACCAGCACTTGTTGCTGGGTGAACGGAGCGTCCGGCACCTTCGAATCCCACGCCTGGCGCATATGGTCCAGGTAGCGGCGCGACGCCTCCACCGGCGAAACCTTCGCGACGCCCTCAGGCGCATTCATCTCTGGGCCACCCTGCTCTGGTCCACGCCAGGGCAGAATCGAGGCAGTTCGATCGACACCGGCATGCGAGAGCCACGATTTCGCGGATGCCACCAGCCGGTTGGCCACCTCGGCGCCACGCTTCTGCGCCAGCGCCCCAACGACAAACCGCGGCGAATCGTCCCAAGGCAGAGCGATCGATCCAGCCGGAAAATCGGCCGGTCCGGGCAGATACAAAAATGACGGCAACAGCGGCTCGTCGCGCACTTCACCCGGATTCACCAACTGCGAGATCTCGAATAGCGTTACTTGTGGTCGCTCGCCCGCGTCGCCACCTTGCTGCGCAAAGGCCAGAGCGCAGTTGGTTGTTCCCAGATCGATTCCGATGACGTATTGATTTGGCAAGGCAGGTAACGGCCGCGCTTCGCCGGCCCATAACTCAAGCACAAGTGTAACGCGCGAATGCGCCGCGGGGCGGATGCTACAATGATTCTCTTTGTCACCGACGGATAACTTGATTCGAGCGGCCGGCCGCTGGTTCCTGCACTCAGGAATTCAAGAAGCGAGTGGCGGCCTGGCACGCTACTACCGCCTTGACCTCGGGCAAAGCGCCCGCGTCTCCACCGAAATCACCGGCTATGCGGTGGGCGCTCTCCTCTTTCTGCATGAGCGCACGGGCGACTCCGCGTATCTAGCTGCTTCGCTCCGCGCGGCACGCTTTCTTACGCGCGTGGCATGGGATGCGAAGCTTGGCACTTTTCCGTTCGAGCACCCGGTGACTGCATCGGGCCCGGCGCTCGCGTATTTTTTCGATTGCGGCATCATCGTGCGCGGCCTGTTGTGTGCTTGGCGCGTGACCGGGGAAACCGAGTTCCGCGATATCGCCATTGCCGCCGGCCGGGCGATGCTCACTGACTTCCAGGCAGGCCAGGCAATCCATCCGATTCTGGCGTTGCCGGACAAGCGTCCGCTCGCGTGGGAACCGCGCTGGTCGGCGAGCCCGGGATGTTATCAACTGAAATCGGCGATGGCGTGGCACGAGCTTTTCGAGGCTACCGGTGTTCGCGAGTTCCTGTGCGGCTATGAAGCGGCGCTCCAAGCTGCCCTCGAAAACAATCGCGCGTTCCTCGCCGCGGATTCAGACCCGCTGCGTATCATGGATCGCCTGCACGCCTACGCGTATTTTCTCGAAGGGCTCCTGCCGGTGCTCGATCGTCCCGAATGCGCCCAGGCGTTTCGCGATGGCGTGGACCGTGCCTCACGGCTCCTTCGCGAGATCGCGCCCGTTTTTGCCCGCTCCGATGTGTACGCGCAATTGCTGCGGGCGCGCCTCGTGGGGGGGGCGCACGGCGTGCTGCCGCTCGATGAAATCGCGGCCGCGCATGAGGCGGAACAGGCGGCCAGTTTTCAGATCGCCTCCGACGATCCCCGCGTCTCCGGCGGATTCCTGTTCGGCCGTAAACAAGGCGAGGCGCTGCCATTCGTAAATCCGGTTTCGACGGCGTTTTCCTTACAGGCGCTGGCGTGGTGGGGAGACAGGCTAGCAGCCCGCGACACAAATTCCGAAACACCGCTTACTGACGTGCGCGGCTCAGCAAATTCTGCGCGTTACGGAGCCGCGCGCGTGAGCAAGCGGTTCGACCACGGCCTGTTAATCTAGCCTAGCTTGATCGCAAACGCGACGTAATCTAAGCTGCCGAAAAATTCCTTGCGGAACGCCTCCGGCAACTCCGCCAGCGACGGCATGCTTTCGATGGCCGGCGACAAGCGCTCGATTTCGATAAGTCCGAAGCCGGCCTCTTCGAGATAAAAGCTGGTAAGCACCGGTGGGATTGGATGCTTATGCGTGGGATCGATGTAGAAGTGGGTGGCGAAAATCGCGAGACACTCGGGATTGGGCGTTTCAAGCGCCAGCAGGCCGCCCGCGCGCAGCTTGGCATGCGCCAGCCGGATCATCTCCGGGAATCGTCCTTGCGGCAGATGCTCCACCACCTGGCAGCAAATCACGCCACCCACCGATGCATCCGGAAGATCGCTCAAGTAGGTGAAAAGATCCGCCTTTTGGGCGTCCAGTCCCTTGGCTAGGCACAGCGCGATCGAGTCGTCGTTGGAATCGACGCCCCGCGCCGTGATACCCGCGTCCTGAAGGATCTGAATCATCTCACCGCGTCCGCAGCCAATGTCGAGCACCGGCGCGTGCTCGCGAAAGCGCGTGGCGTACATCTGCTGGCGAGCGCGGATGTCCTCTTCGGACCCGCGAAATTTCTCCGCAAACTTAAGCCAATCGACATTCGCGAACTCCGCCGGAGCACTCTCGGAAACGCGCTCCACGGTGCGTGCCAGCGAGGCTTTTTGCCGCACCATCCGCAGCTCGGAATGAATGATCAGCTCGTATTCGGCTCGCGCGCGAGCCAACTCGGTCCAGAATCTCTGCTGCATATCCTCGTTCAGGCGCAGCATCGAACGCTCCAATTCGGCATGCTGCGTTCTGGCCTGGTCGGCGAAGCGATGATGAAACGCCGCCTGCAGCTCGGCAACGCTCCGCAAGAACTGAATCTCCGTCGTAGCGAGCTTCTGTTCCCAGCCCGCGCGCCACTCAACCCAATGGGACCGGATGTCCTTCAGCTCGCGAGCCTCCTCACGCAGCTCACCCCCTTCCCCGCGCAGTATCGAGGTCTCTTGACTTAGCTTGGCCGAAAGCAGCGACAGCGCCCGTCTGCATTCGTTCAAATTTTCCAAGGTGGCTTGCACGCACGCCATCACGCCGCGGTTGAACTCCACTTGTTCGCGCACGTGCCAATCCAGCGCCCGCGCGATGCCGCGCTTCAGCGTCTGAACGATCGAATTCTTTAGCCCGCCGGACCGGGGATTCACGGTCCCGATGCTCGCCACCTTAGCTTCCGTGGCGTCGCGAGCGTGCAGCAGCGGCGTCAGATCCGGCAACGGGATGGGCTCTTGGGCCGCGCCGTTGGGAATGCCCGCGCGCACGCGCTGCCGGATTTCGGCGATCACCGCCGCGAGTTCTTCACCCTTTGGATCCACGTTTCCTCTTGCTCCAGCTGGCGGTGATTCTTGTGAAGACACCGCCGCGCGGCGTAAACTCGCCCGTCAGCTCGGCCTCCATCGGCCGGCACGCCTTTACCACATCGCGCAAAAATCGATTCACCACGTTCTCCTGGAAGATTCCCAGATTGCGATACGCGAGCATGTACATCTTCAGCGACTTCAGCTCCAGACATAGCTGGTCGGGAACGTAGCGCAGCGTCAGCTCACCGTGATCCGGCAGCCCCGTCTTCGGACAAACCGAGGTGAACTCCGGCAGGACGATCTCGATTTCATAGCCGGGATACTGGTTCGGCCAGGTCTCGATCTCTGGCAGGACAGCGTGAACTCCCGCGCTGGCATGTTCATCGGTATATTGACGTTTCATTTGGGGGGAATCAGCATACGCGACAGCAAATCGAGGAACAGCCCGACGTCGGTGACCACGCCGACGGCTTGCCCCGTGCCGCGGTCGCTCACCTTGGTTGCCACGGCCGGATTGATGTCGACGCAGACGATCTTCACCCAGCTCGGCAGCATGTTTCCGACCGCGATGGAGTGCAACATCGAACCCAGGCAGAGCACCAGTCCCGCGCCCTTCAAATGCTCGGCATAGGCGTCTTGTGCCAGATTCATGTCGGTGATGGTCTCGGGCAGCGGCCCATCGTCGCGTAGACTGCCCGCCAGCACAAACGGCACGTTGTGTTTAACACATTCGTACATGATGCCAGTCCGCAGGCGCCCGCTTTCCACAGCGCCGCGAATTCCGCCGCAATTGTAGATGGCGTTGATGGCGCGCATGTGATTGCGATGCCCGTGCTCTTCCTGCCGGCCGTCGCTTTGGCGGATCCCGAGCGAAGTTCCGAGCAGGGCCGATTCGATGTCATGCACGCCCAGCGCGTTCCCGCTCAGCAGCGCGGTGATGTAGCCTTCGCGAATCAATCGTGACAGCGGCCCAGCACCGCCCGTATGCACTACCACCGGTCCGGCCACGGCAATGATGCCCTGCCCCGCCGCGCGAGCCTGCTCGATCAACGCCGCGGTTTGTTTGACGGCCGTTTCCACCTGCCGCTCGGACGAAATGCCGTTGCTCATGAACGCGAAAGCCAGCCGGTCCCGCTCCTTGGACTCCGGCACTACGCGAATACCACGCATCCCGGTGACAACTTGATCGCCGGCTTTGATGTCGCGCAGGCGCCGGCACCAGGCTTGCTCTTCGTGCACCACGATCAGCGCGTCCATGCGCTGATTCTGGACTTCCACCCACTGCCCGCCGCGACGCACGTAGGTTTTGTGATTGGTGGTGGAGTAAAAATCTTCTGGAGCGCAGCAATCGCGCTGCACGGTGAACAGCTCGGCGTCGCCGGATTCCACCATCGCGCAACCCAGCCCGAGCAATTGCGACAGGATCTTCTCCATCGACTCGGCGTCATCGGTGTCGATCTTCAGCCGCAGATAGGATCCGTCGCTATTGGTGCGTCCAATGCGGAACTGTTCCACCTCGAAGCGACCGCCGAACTCGACCACGGTGTCGAAGATCTGCTCCATGATGTGGGAGTCGATCAAGTGGCCCTGGGCCTCGACGCGCTCTTGGAGTGGGAGGGGCTGGCTGTGCGCGGTCATGGACCTGGTTTCCAACTTGCTGATTTCCAACTAATAGGATACCCGCTATTGGAGCGGAAACTCGACTTTGAGGCCGGGGAAGCGCAGAAAGTCGCGGTCGTTGGTGCAGAGCGTGGCGCCGTGTTCGATGGCCAGTGCGGCTAGGTGAGCGTCAACGATCAGGGATCCTCGAATGCGGTTCTTGGGCAGGAAGCCACTCAGAATTGGCCAGTGTCTCTCCGTCGGCGAAACGATCGATACATTGCTCCGGGTTAGCCAGGTCGAGACGATTTCCACCGCCTGTCCGAGGTCATACGGCGTCGCCAAGATCTTCGGAGCAGTAGCAATCCTTAAGAAACCGAGCAACGTTACCCAGGAAAGGCCAATCGCTTCTCGACCTGCAAACAGTTCGGTGAGCCAGGACAACGCAGCTTGGTGCTCTTTTGCAGCCGTGTGATATGCATACAGCAAGAGGTTGAGATCAACAAGCTTCACTTGTAGTCCGGTCCCTCGATCTCTTCGATGAGGTCCCATGGCTTGTCGAAGCTGTAGCCCGGTTTCAGGCCCATGTCCCGTGCCCGGATTTTGAAGGGCTTGGAGGCTCTGATTTTCTGACGCGAAACCAGCCCAAGCCGCAAGGTCTCGTTCACGATTTCCTTGAATGACTCTCCAGACTTTCGCATCTCCGCCTCAAGCTTGGCGCGAACGTCTTCGTACAAAGTGATGGTAGTTCTGATGGGCACACCTTGATGCTAAGGCGCTGGCATCATGATGTCAATCCTACCGCTCCGCGAGCCACGCCAGGAACAGACCGTCCGGCGCGACGTCTTCCCAATAGGAAATCGGACGGCTGGAAACCTTCCTGCAGTGCCGCTCGAGCAGCTTCTCGAGCTCCTTCCGGCCGAACCACTTCTCCCACTGGGGTGTCTTCAGCCGTCCCCACTGCTTCGAATTCTTGTCGATGATCACGATACGCCCGCCTGGCCGCACCACGCGGCACATTTCCGCCACCGCAGCCTCGATCTCAACTGCGTGCTCCAGCGATTCGGTCGCATAAGCGCAGTCGAAGACGCCGCTCGGAAACGGAAGGGCAGTCATAGATCCCGCGCAGGCGCCGACTCCCGCGGGTACGTGGTGCAGCATTGCCTCGGCCAAGTCGAGCCCTACGATAAACGCCCGCGGATAACGCTCGGCGAGCACGCGCGCAAACCGCCCCTTGCCGCAGCCCACATCCAACACGCGCTTGGCATTCAAATCGCCGAGATATTCGAGAATCAGTTGGACATGATAGATCCGCGGATCGATGGTGGATGGAAAATTCTCCTCATCGGCCGCCGCTTCGTTGAAGTGCCGAACGATATCGCGCGACGGAATCGCCGGCGCTTGGGTTTTTTTCCAGAACATCAGCCGCGCGTCAGGAAAATCGGGAGTCCGGTCTTGTTGGCGTAATTCGGACGATAGCGCTCAGTGTTGTACATTGTGGCGACGTCCACATGCCGTGGACCCAGCGCGGGATCGGGAATAGCCGCCATTGCGTAACGGCCGTCCACCAGCGCGGCCATCAATCCGCTCTGATTATCGAGCACCGCCTCGAGCGCCATGGTGCCGAATGTCGAGGCCACGAGTTTATCCACAAAATCCGGCACGCCGCTGCGCAGATCGTAGGTCAAGTCGCTGACGATGGTCTCCTCAGATGAGCGAGCATGGATCTCGCTGGCCAGCGCCTCCCCCACATTCTCCTTCTTGCGATGGCCAAATGCATCAGGTTCGCCGTATTCCCGCACCTGATAGCCCTCCCACTCCGCGCCTTCCGACAGAATCACCAAACAATAATTGCTTGGATTGTTTTTCTTGTCAGTCATCAGGAGGTCGATCAATTTCTCCAGATTGACCTTGTATTCAGGAATGCAGCAGCGGATGGATGCCACAAACGCCGTGTAGAGCGACGTAAAGCCGGCATCGCGCCCAAACACGCGAAAAATGCCGATCCGCTCGTGCGAGCCTACCGTGGTTCTCTGCCGCGCGATGGCGTCGGTCGCGCGCGTGATCGCGGTGGAAAACCCGATGCAATATTCGGTGTTGCGGACGTCATTGTCCATGGTCTTGGGCACCGCAATCACCTTGACGCCGAAGCCGTGAAGTTTCGCGGCATAGCCCAACGTGTCGTCGCCCCCGATCGCGATCAAGGACGTAAGCCCCAAAGCCTCGATGTTCTTCAGCACCTGCGGGCTCAGATCATGGACCGTGGATGTCTTGCCGCCTTTGCTGACCTCTTTTTGCGGGAAGCTCTGCCCCTTCAAAAAATCCGGAAGGCTCAACATTTTCGCTGGATTGGTTCGGCTGCTGTGCAGGACCGTGCCGCCATACCGGTCAATCGTGCGCGTATTCAGGCGCGTCAGAGGCAGGATGTAACGGTTCTTGCTGGCTGCGTCGGACAAATCGACGTGCGTGAGCCCTTCCCAGCCGCGCCGAATGCCCACTACTTCACAGCAGTTCTCGGTGGCTCGGTAGGTAACTTCTTTGATGACGGAATTAAGGCCGGGAACATCGCCGCCGCCCGTCAAGATGCCAATGCGCTGAGTCGCCATGGCCTATTTTACTCTCTTAACAGACGACCTTCCCGCTCCGGGTTGGAGGCAGCCCGAAGCGGGAGCGAGCGAGCGACGCTCTCAATTAGCGATGACCGCCGCCGCGACCACCACCGCCGCCACGGAATCCACCGCCGCCACCGCCGCGAACTGCACCACTGCGGAATCCACCGCCGAATCCGCCGTAACCGCGACCCGCGTAGCCGCGACCACCGTAGTAGCCGCCGCGGTATCCGCCCCAACCGCCCTGGTAGCCGCCACCCCAGCCCCTATAGCCGCCATAGATGCCGACGCCGCCGTAATAGGGATAACCGTAGCCATACGCATACGGATAAGGGTAGCCAGAGTACGCGTAGCCATACGGATAATAACCGGGCACGCCCACGCCGACACCCACGCCAAAGCGCACCGCGGCATTAGCTTGTGGCGCGCCAACGAACATCAGGACGCCCGCTAACGCTAGGATCGGGAGCCCAAGTTTCTTGAATGTTTTATTTAGCATATAAACCTTCCTGGAGGCTAACTCCCATCGCCTCTCCACTACATTGGATGAGCGGGGCGCGTCCCGGTTGCATTGTTGGCTAACTTTAACAGAGGGCTTGAACATAGGGCTTGACATTTCGCCAATTGTTCTCCTATGATTGCCAAGTACTTTGATTCTCCCTTACAAGGAACCCTAAATGAAAATCAGCGAAACCCTGCTACCTGAATTCGACCAGGAGATGGCCAACACGCGCAAGGTGCTCGAGCGCGTGCCTGACGGCAAAGGCGATTGGAAACCGCATCCCAAGTCGTCTACGTTCGGCGCCCTGACGGCGCACATCGCGAACATGCCCGATTGGGCCGGTCTGACCATGCAAAGCGATTCTTTCGATTATGCTCCCCCCGGCGCACCGCCGTACCAGACTCCGAAATTTGGATCAAACAAAGAACTGCTTGCCGCCTTCGACAAGAGCGTCGCCGAGGCGCGCGCCGCGTTGGCCGCCGCCGACGACAGCAAGATGCTGGGGCCCTGGACATTGATGGCCGGCGGAAAAACGCTCATGACCATGCCGAGGATCGCGGTCATCCGCACCTTTGTGATGAGCCACACCGTCCATCATCGCGCCCAACTGGGCGTATACCTGCGGTTGAACGACATCCCTTTGCCGCAACTCTACGGGCCGACCGCCGACGAAAAGTAGTTATTACAACACGTCCGCGAAGCCGCGCTTCAGATGCCGGAAGAAGAGGCCGCCGACGACGAATGCCGTGATCGCATAGGCCGCGATGATCGCGAAATCGTGCAGGCTGGGGACGCGGTATGACAGCAGCCGGTCGCGATAGGCGCGCACCAAGAACGCCAGCGGGTTCAAGTGCAGGATAAACCGGAAACGCTGCGGTATTTGCTGCTCGGTGAAGAAAATCGGCGTCGCCCAGAACCAGAAGACCAGGATCACCGAGAGCACTTGCGCCGTATCGCGGAGATATACCTGCAAGCTGGCCACGATCCAGCCGATGCCGATGGCAAACACCCCGATCAGCAGCATGTAGAACGGCAGCAACAGCATCCATAGGCTGAAGTGTGCCATCGCCACGCCCAGGATTCCGATCACTATGGCCACCACCATTAAATGGCTGATCAGCGACGACAAGAAGATGGACACCGGCACGATTTCGGCCGGGAAAACGGTCTTGGTGATGAGGGTGGCGTTGTCCACCATCGACGATGCCGAGCGCGTCACCGTATCCTGGAACAACAGCCACGGAAGAAATCCGCAGAACAGGTACAGCGGATAGTTCTGCGTCGATTCGTTGGGCGGAACCTGCTGTTTGAGACACACTTGGAACACGAAAACATAGCTCAGCAATTGCACCAGCGGCTGGATGAGGCCCCACATCCATCCAGCGGTGGATCCGATGAATCGCTGCTCGAAATCGCGACGGACCATTTGCAGCAGCAGCGTGCGCCGGTGGATCAGGTTGAGGGCGAAGTGGCGTCCGGGAAGTGGCATTGATATCAGGCTACGCCTCCCAGGTTACTATGGTGCTGCCGTTTAACCAAAAGAGCCGATGAAAGCCTGCGTTCTTCATCACCCGGCGCCGATTGAGAGCAATCCGCTCGAATACACTGACGTGCAGCGGCCCGCGCCCTCCGGAACCCAAGTTCTGGTGCGTGTGAACGCGTGCGCCGTTTGCCGCACGGATCTGCATGTTATCGAGGGGGAACTTGCGCCACGCAAGTCGCCCATCACGCCGGGGCATCAGGTTGTTGGCGTTATCGAGACCATCGGCGAGCGAGCGCAGCAGCATGCTGTAGGAACGCGCGTTGGAATCGCCTGGCTGCATTCGACCGACGGCACCTGCGAATACTGCCGCGCCGGAAAAGAAAATCTCTGCAACGATCCGGCGTTCACCGGCTGGACTGTGGACGGTGGTTACGCCGAGTACGCGCTGGCGGAAGAAAACTTCGTCTATCCGATTCCAGAAGGCTTCGACGATCTCAAGGCTGCGCCGCTGCTATGCGCGGGCATCATCGGTTTTCGGGCACTCCGGCTCTCCGCCATCGAACGCGGCGGCCGGCTGGGCTTGTACGGATTTGGAGCGGCGGCCCATGTGGCGATTCAAGTGGCTCGGCACTGGGGCGCCGAAGTCTACGCCTGCACGCGCGATGAGCGGCACCAGAAGCTGGCGTTGGAATTGGGCGCGGTGTGGGCGGGCGGGACGGTGGCCGAGCCCCCCAAGAAACTCGACAGCGCGATCATCTTCGCGCCGGCCGGCGAGATCGTGCCCGCGGCGCTGAAGGCTCTGAGAAAGGGCGGGACACTGGCGCTGGGCGGAATCCACATGAGCGCCATTCCCCCGCTGGACTACGATCTGCTGTATGGGGAGCGCGTGGTTCGGAGCGTCGCGAACAACACGCGGCAGGATGGGCATGATTTTCTGAAAGTGGCCGCCGAGATTCCCGTTCACATCTCGACTGAAGTCTTCCCGCTCGAAGAAGCGAACCGGGCGCTGAATGCGCTGAAGAACGACGCGATTCGCGGCGCAGCAGTTTTGCGGATTCGCTAATTCTTCACGGCGATCTTCTGGCCGTAGAGTTTGCGGTACACTTCGGCGTTGCGCAAAACGCTCTGGACATATACGCGGGTTTCGTTGAATGGAATGCTCTCGACGAATTCGGCGGGCTCGCGGAAGTTGCCCGATGCCATCCACTTGTTCACGTGCGACTTGCCCGCGTTATAGGATGCCAACGTTGCTTCCCACTTGCCTTCGAGCTCGTCGGAAAGCTGCTTCAAGTAGTAGGTGCCCATCTTCAGATTGGTATCCGGAGTGAACAACATCGCGGTGCTGTAGCGCGGGATCTTGAGTTTTCTGCTGAGCTGGCGGCCAGTAGCGGGCATCACTTGCGCGAGGCCGCGGGCGTTGGCGCGCGAGATCGCCTTTGGATTGAACTCCGACTCCTGCCGGATCAGTGCCGCCACCAAAAATGGATCAAGCCCGTTCGCCTTCGCGAATCGCTCCAGCTCCGCGCGATAAGGCAGCGGAAATGCGAACTTCCAGAACT
>Ga0182015_10002837_pt1 | contig 20205 bp, 20 predicted proteins | sample 712P3MmetaG_FD_120478 | JGI IMG/M metagenome (GOLD analysis project Ga0182015, IMG submission 120478) | Permafrost microbial communities from Stordalen Mire, Sweden - 712P3M metaG | ecosystem: Environmental > Terrestrial > Soil > Wetlands > Permafrost | place: Sweden: Stordalen | collected...
AAACGCGTCGCCCTTCGGGCGCCGCAGGGCTTCGCTCCGACCTCGGTGCGGGAGGTGACTCACCGACGGGGTGGGGCCAAATGAAAAGATCAAAAGGGGCCAAATCAAGTTGACGGAACCAACTGATTCTCGAAGCCGATGGCAAACACGTTTTGACTGATAGCTGGACCAGCTTTGGCGTTGTGGGCGGACTGGGGCTGGTGCTACTGACACACTGGAAACCGTTCGACCCGCTGGTTGCCATTGCGGTTGCCGGAAATATCCTCTGGTCAGGAGGAAGCTTGGTTTGGCACTCGGCTGTCGGGCTGATGGATTATTCCGATCCTGAAGCTGGTCGGAGGATTCGCGAGAAGTTGGATGCGATTTGCTCTGAATTGTCCATTCAATACCACGGTGTGCGTTTCCGAACCACCGGACACCGCCAGATCATCGAAGTACACTTATTGTTCCCGCGCCTTACGTCAGTCAGCGAGGCCCACCGTCTCGCAACTATTCTGGAAGAACGCCTGCCGGCCGAACTGGGGACGCCCACTGAAGTCACGACTCACCTGGAGTCTTTAGAAGACCATGCTGATGTCCACCGCGAGCAGCACTACACGGGGAAACCTGAGTAGGGCTCGGTAGTGTAGTAAACGCTTGGAATTCGAAGCTTCCAGATCATCAACTTGTGCGGATTTTAGCTCGCGCTCTGGAGTTGCTCGCGAGCCACCTTTTGACTGGGGTGGTCGTCAGGAAGGATAGCTTCCGGTTAGCCGAGCATTCGAGAGTTGACACTGTTCCTAAACTGCGGGCCGCCCCGTCCAAGATCCCCAATTCCGGGCCGCTTGAGGACAATTCACCGTAGCAGGCCGCCGTAAGTTATTTCAGACTCTCTACGTAGGCGATCAACGCCTTCAAATCATCCGGCGGAAGATCGATGGGTGGCATGCCGCCAGCCTTCATTTTCGCTGTGAAATGTTTGAAAAGCTCGGCTAGCTGGTCAGGAGAGAATTTTGCGTTTATGCCAACAAGCGCCGGCGCTGCGGCCGTGCCCACTCCGCCATCCCCGTGGCAGGCGTTGCACGAATGCCCTTCGAAGATGGTTTTCCCTTTCGCGGCTAGCGGGTCCGCGAGTATCACATTTGCCGCCGCGAGCGACGCGGAAGAAAGTTCCGGCTCGAATGGCTTGCGTATATATGCGTCTTCTTCGGCTCTCTGCTTTGCCAATTGCTGGGTGACTCCAGGGTCGTGCTGGTCCAGATACTGACTGCGCTGACCGAGGCCCACCAGCGAAAACACCACGATTGAGTACGCTGCCATCGCGATGGGGCGCTTCCACGGACGGCGTTCGACACTGCGATCCAGAAAAGGAAGCGCCAGGATGGCCAGGACGAGCAGCATTGGAATTACCAGCACGCCGACGATCGCGATCGAACCGTGCCAGTATTTCAGCCACTGAAATATGGGCAAGTAATACCACTCTGGCCGCGGCACATACTGCGCATCCGCTGGGTTGGCTGGCGGCCCCAGTTGCATCGGAACGAAGAAGGAAACTAACCCGAGGCCCGCAATCAGCAGCGCGGTCAGGGACAGATCCATCAGCACCTGGCGAGGGTAGAAGAGTTCCGATTTCTCCTTTGGATGGTACGGATCTTCGTCGACCGGTCCGGCCGCGCCAGCTTTGCGGAAAAGGAAGATGTGCGAGGCCACGAGGGCGAAGATGCACGCTGGAATAAAGAAAACATGGGCCACGAAAAACCGGGAGATCGTAAGCGTTCCCATCTCCGTGCCACCCCGCATCAGGCGCTTGATGTACTCCCCAATCACGGGAACTTCGCTGACGGCATTCGTTCCTACGGCGGTGGCAAAATAGGCCCTCTGATCCCAGGGGAGCAGATAACCAGTGAATGCCATTGCCAGGACCAGACTGAGGAGGACGCACCCGGAGAGCCAGAGAATCTCGCGCCGCCCTTTGTACGATCCGTAGATGTAGGTTTGCGACAGGTGCAGGAACAGAACAACGACCATCGCGCTAGCGCCGTAGGCGTGGAGGCTGCGAAGAAACGACCCAGCGGTGACGGTTTTAGTAATGTAGGCGACCGTAGTGTGCGCATGGTCGGCGGATGGGACGTAATAGAGCGCAAGAAAGATTCCAGTGATGACTTGTGAAAGGAAAATGAATAAAAGTCCCGAGCCAAATATGTAAGCGAAGCGCGCGCCGCCAGGAATGGGTTCATCAAGAGCGCTGCGCAGCAAGTCATCCAGGCCGGTGCGGCGGTTCAGCCATCCCCATAGTCCCGACTCGCGTCGTGGAGAGGGGCCACTTTCGCCCTGGTTGTCGAATGCGTTCCCTCTCAACCTATGACTTCCTTGTCAGAGACGAGTTGCCGGAAATACTGGAAGCGTACCAGCAGTTGGCCGTCTTGAACCGACGTTTCCAGGGTATCCATTCCCCGCAGCGAGGGCCCGCTAATGCGGGCTCCATCCGCCGCAAAAACGGAATCGTGGCACGGGCAGACAAACTCCTTCTTATCCGCGTCCCAGGGTATGGTGCAACCAAGGTGCGGACAGATGGCGCTGAGAACGCAAAGTTGGCCCTGGCTGTCTTTGGTCACGTAGACCACCTTTTCGGAGATCGTTTTACGCCAGCCATCCACTTGTTCCATCTGAATCGTGTGCATCACGGGCTCAGTCAAGGACGAGAACTCGTTGAGTTCTCCCAGCGGCGAATTCTTAGTTTCGGTGGTCCGGCGCAACAACGGGAATAGGGCAAAGCGAACGAGTGGCACAGCAAGCAGTGTACCTACAAAGAATGAGCCGAGTCCCAGCAACACTCCGAGAAACGAGCGCCGGCTTTCGACAGGCGGTCCGGTTGGCGAAACCTGAGGGTCGTGGGTTGTGAATCCGCCTCTGAACATGCAATGCCTCAATGGCCTCGAGTCGAGCCTTAATGCCCTTTAAGGCCCATTTGTCACAAGGGGTCATTTTTTGAGCGGTAGGCTTCGGATGTAAGTTATCAGCTTCTGTATATCGGTGGGTTTGATCTTGGCGCCAAACGCCGGCATTTTCCCTCTGCCCTTGGTGATTACTTCAGTGAGCGCGGCGTCGCTTTGGTTCCGGACTGCGTCGGATCGCAGATCCTTCGCATGGAATGCCTTGCCGGGTCCGGTGTCGCCGCTGCCGTCGGCTCCGTGGCACAGGTCACAGTTCGCCTTGTAAATTTTGGCGGGATCCATTTCGGCCTGGGTCACACTCGCCATAGCCATACAACTCAGTATGCTTGCCGCTAGGAAGCGCAGAATATGCTGTCGCATGTTTTCTCCAATCATCTGCCGCAGGGGCATACAGGATTTCCTTAGGCTAGATCCCCCGCTTATTCAATGTTGCTTTTCTTTCAGGGTAGAAGTCTACAACATTGCAAAGTGATCGCGAAAGCGACGGGCCCCGAACACGGCTCTCTGCGTGACAGAGGGGCATTATGGAAAGTGGAGCTACATCAGCCCCATTTGAGAACTCTTCGAGGAAATCACACGGCTTGCGCTATGCGCTCTCGCCTTGCTTAGTGGTCTCTTCACGATCCCCCGGAGCGGGTGATCCGGCATCCTGGCGCTTGTGGACGTGCTTGAAGTGGCGATCAAACTCTTGTTGCAGGTTCTTTCCGTATTCCTCGCGGGTGGGACGGTGCGTGATTGGCTTTACCTTGAACGTCACGTCGGGGCAGGCAGTACACTCTCCCTCGACTGGAATGTCGCCTAGCCATTTCGTGACGCGTAATGAGGGCTTCTTCATACGTTTTACAGTTTCCCACGGGCCAGCACCGATTGCTAGACCTTGGATCTAAAACTGCGCGCTCCTTGCCTTTGGGGCGCTTTGCTTGCGAGAATCGAGTTGATGAATCTCGTCATTAATGGGCAACCTCGGGATTTCGATTCCCCGCTTACTTTAGCGGGGCTTTTGGAGGTGTTGGGGATGAAGTCGGACCGCGTCGCTGTTGAGTTGAATCGGAGCATTGTTGCCCGCGATCGATGGACGGAGACTGGGCTGGCTGACGGAGACCGGTTGGAGATTGTCCATTTTGTGGGCGGTGGTAAATCCTCTGCTGGGCTTTGAGTGTGTGCGTGAGAACTGATCTTTCGTCCTGCTGCGGATGGTCGGCTTGGCACTTTTCCGCTCGGCTTCAGAGGTTGCGGAAAACCTGGGCGTCGGGGTCTTGTGCCTGCGAACTTCCGGCTTTTTCCCACTGTTTCGAAAATCTAGTTTACTCACACACTTTGGGTTTCGCCGACGCAAGCTTATTTTCCTAAAGGGAACTCCTCTAGTCACCCCTGTTTTAACAAATTGACCGTTGACTCCTCTCGATCCGGACCTAGAATATTGCAAACATTTAGCTTGGTAATTGTTTGAAACATTTCGGGGCCTGCATGCAGCAACCGTTCACATCTCGCGATGTAGTATCGCTTACCGGGATTACGCCGCGGCAACTGCAATGGTGGGATGAGCGGCGCATCGTGGTTCCGGCGCGGGAAGGCCGGCGCCGGCTGTATTCGATGGAAGATCTCGCGGAGATTGCGGTGATCTGTCAGTTGCGCCGGCGGGGCTTTTCTTTACAACGGGTGCGCAAGGTCATGCGTTTTCTGCAGCGGGAGTTTGGCAAGCGGTTGGCCGAAACGGTCACCGGGGCTTCCGAATATCACCTCCTTACCGACGGCAAAACGCTTTATCTCGAAACTTCGCCGCGGCAGATTGTCGACATCCTGAAAAATGCGCGGCAGCCCATGCTGACGGTGTGTTTGAGCGATGCGGTGCGGCAGGTGAGAGCTGACATTCGAGCGAGAAAAAACAGCGGGACATGTTCGTCACATTCATTGCGAAAAGCGAGGCAGGCTTCATAGCAAGGAAGTTTGGTTCCACAGAGCGGCGCCATTGCTTGGCCAAAACGGAGGAGGCGACATGGTTGCAGAACTGGACGTCCTAAGCCAGTGGATCCCCGAACAGATGCTTCCCGGCACCATTTTTGTGCTGGAGAATGCCGGCCGCGTCGGAGAAAAAGACGATCCTTATTGGGCCGTGCTCTCCTGCCCTGAATGCGGCACGCTGGGCCTCATTACCCGCAAACAGTTGGCTGGATTGCTGCCGGTAATTTGCGGATCGAATGAGTGTCCAGCGCAGTTTTTTATTAATGACAGCCAGGTAGTGACGCGGAAGCCGTTCTAGTAATTTTGTGTGGCGCGGCCGCCTCGCTCGCGTTGGTTGCTGGCTTTGAAGGGGCGGCTTCAGCCGCGCCGAAAAGCCAAAATAAATAATGAGGGAATTTAGGCAGCGCTTAAAGGCGCATAAATTCTGCAACTGGCATCGCTGAAGCGACGCCCTGATAAGAGTCTCCGGATTACGGCGCGGCTGAAGCCGCGCCCCTTCAAATCCCGAGAATCGACAGTTCCTGGCAAGCCGGCAGTGCACATCGATCTAGCGCTGGCTTTTCACTCGATCCAACAGCACCGGGACCTGCTCGACGATCTCGATGTCGAATCCTTCGAGGGCGGGGACTTTTCGGGGATGGTTGGTTAGCAGGCGAATGCGGCGCAGGTTCAAATCCGAGAGGATTTGCGCGCCGATGCCGATTTCGCGCTGGGTTTTGCGTTCGCTCTCCGGCAACGATGGGAGACGCTTGTCGCGGTGGAACGTCAGCATCTTCCGGTCTGCGATGCTCTCGACCGAAAAACCTTTTGAAGTCTGATGCAGATAGATCAGGGCGCCGCGGCCTTCGCGGGCGATGGCTTGCATCGAACCTTCAATGGTGGCGTGACAATCGCAGGCTGTCGATCCGAAGACGTCGCCCATGACGCAATGGGAGTGCATGCGGACCAGCACCGGCTCGTTGCTTTCAATGTCACCGCGCACTAAGGCTACATGCGATTCGCCGCCGTCGACTTCACTCTCGTAAGCGATCAGGCGGAACTCTCCGTATTGCGTTCCAATCAACGCTTCGCCCACGCGATGCACGTAGCGCTCATGCTGCATGCGGTAACGGATCAGTTCGGCTACCGTTAACATCTTCATGTCGTGGGTTTTGCAGAACTCGACGAGATCGGGAATGCGCGCCATGGTGCCGTCGTCGCGCATGATTTCGCAGATCACTCCGGCGGGAATCAGGCCGGCCATGCGAGCCAGATCGACCGAGGCTTCGGTTTGTCCGGCGCGGACCAGCACGCCACCTTTACGGGCTTGCAGCGGGAAGACGTGGCCGGGGCGGGCGAGATCAGACGGGCGCGTGGCGGGATCGATCGCAACTTGTATGGTGCGAGCGCGATCGAAGGCGGAAATTCCGGTGGTCACTCCGTCGCGGGCGTCGATGGCTTCGCAGAATGCCGTGCCGTAGTTGGAGGTGTTCTCGGCGCTCATGGGGCCGATTCGCAAATGATCGAGCCGCTCATCGGTCATCGCCAGGCAGACGAGACCGCGACCATATTTCGCCATGAAGTTAATCGATTCGGGTGTGACCTTCTCGGCGGCGAGCGTGAGATCGCCCTCGTTCTCGCGATCTTCATCGTCCACTACCACGACCATGCGGCCGGCGCGAATTTCTTCGACGGCGGTGGGAACGTCGGTGAATGCGGATTGGGGCGTCATTACAGTGCGATTGTAGCAAACGGGCTGCGCAAGACCGGATTATGGTTTGGCTAATTCATGTTCGGCTCCGCGGAAAAGCCACCGCAGCGAGCGTACTACCCAACGGGCTAAGACAACGATGACGGCGAGCATCGCGCAGACAATGACTATGGTCGCGTACGGATGCTGAGTGGCGAACCAGGTCAGGAAGATGGCCAGACCATCTTCTCCGAGACTTAACGTGATGTTCGAGAACGGTTCGGGCGAGGGCGTTACTGCGGCCCGGATTGCGGTTTTGCCGCCGTGCGAGGCGAGCGCGATGGCGCCGCCGGCAATCGTGGCTACGAGTTGTTCTCCTGGAGAAAGTGTCGCGGTCGCGCCGTAGGCAAGCAGAGCCGCAATGGGGATACGGATGAACGTGTGCAGCGCATTCCACAGAAGGTCAAAGGCAGGAATCTTGTCGGCGAAGAATTCGACCACAAACATTACGCCGCTGGCTGCGATCACGTACCAGTTCGATACCAGTTGCAGCGCGGGCGGCAACGGAAGCAGTCCGGCGTGGGCGAGCAGTCCCAGCGTGACCAGGGTGGCATAGACGTTCAGTCCGGCGGCGAAGCTGGTGGCTATTAATAAAGCTACAAGCTCGCTGGGCGGAATCGTGGTAATGGTCAAGGGAGACGCCAACTGGGCCTCGACTGTTGTTAATTGCAACAAAAAGGGCCGCCGCTTCGGCGACCCTCAATAATTTTGTTCCTCTATTTAGAGGGTAGATTCGATTTCGAATCCCCAAGCTTCAAGCAACGGCTCAGGAATGTACTTCGAATTCTTGTTGCGTCGAGCCCATTCGCGAAGACGGGTTGAACGCAGGTATTGGTCCGGAGAAAGCTTGTACTCACGTACCACTTGTTCAAATTCCGTAATAGTAGGAGTGATGGGTCCAATGGGTTCCGGCTTGCCCCAGTTAGGATTGCCGCGCCGCTTAGCCATAGTTATAACCCCTCGATTATGAGATAAACTTCCACTGGTAAAAAGTTAGATTCATTCCGCACACGCCGGGATTCATGCTGGGCGTGGACTAAACCTGACCGAAGGCCCTGACACCGGCCCCGAAGGTAAACGGAAGGCTTTGATTCTATGGATGTTTTGCCTGAAAGTCAACAGAAATCGTAAGCGATGGTTGAGCCGCGGAGGGTGAAGGTAAGAATTCCATAGTAAATGGATTGTCGCCGTGTGCTGCGATCGCGAATGATGGATACGCCGCAGTTTTTATCCGAGAACGTTACGGAATTTCATAAGACAAGCTGGACGCGCGTGGAGTCTAGTCGCCGTTCCTGCGGGGCCTGAGTCTGAGTTTCGCTTTACCTTACGCCCTGGGCTAAGTTTGTGCCGCCTCTCCGGGGGTGTGTGCTCTCAATGGCATCCCCGTACTGCCCCGAGATTACCGTCGTAACTCGGGCGTGACCGCCTATCATTGACCACACCGTTCCACCAACCTACATTTATTAAGGAGGCGGTACCTGTGAAGGATATCTACGAAGTACTCCGCAAGAAACAGGCGGAGCAGGCTCAGTTGGGCAAGCAGATCGAAGCGCTACAGAGCGCCGCCGAGCAACTACGCAGTGTGGCTCATCTACTCAACGAAGAAGAATCCCATGGGGAAGGCGTCGTTATCGGCGGCTGACCGGGTTTATGGAATCTGCGGCTATGAATCTGCAAGCTCTGGTTGTATGTGCGGACGACAAGATCATCCGGGCGCTGCGCCGCGTTCTGAGCGATCTGGAAATAGCGGCTGAGTTCTGCAATGACGCCGATTCCGCGGTCCGGAAACTGACTCGTCGGCGATTTGAATCCGTTATCGTCGACTGCGCCGAACCGGATATCGCTGCCAAAGTGTTCGCCAGCGTCCGCTCCGCTTTGTGTAACAAGCGTTCCATCGCGGTTGCCCTGATCGACCGGCAAAAGGCGGTGCGCACCGCTTTCGAGCTGGGTGCACATTTTGTACTTTACAAACCCATCTCCGCGGAACGTGCCCAGAACAGTTTTCGTGCCGCTCGCGCTTTGATGAAGTGCGAACGCCGCCGCAATGCGAGGGTGCCAGTAGAGATTCCCGTGGCTTTGACGGGAGATCGTGGTACTCCGCAGCGAAAAGCGGTCAGTTGCGACCTTGGCTTGGGCGGAATGTCTCTTAAACTCTCGCGACGCGCTTTGAGTTCTGGTGCTTTGCACGTCAAATTCGAATTGCCGGGCGCAGAATGCAGCATCGAGTGCGCCGCAGAAATTGCATGGGATGGCGGCGGATCGCAGGCGGGCGTTCGGTTTGTGAATCTCTCCGCAGCCCAGCGTGACCACCTCAAGGCCTGGTTAGGCCGGCATGCCCCTACGATGGAGCCAGACGATCCGCCGGCTCCCTGCAAGCTCACTGACCTTAGCCCCCGCGCCTGCTACGTCGAAATGCCTTCGCCGTTTCCGGTTAACTCCAGAGTCAGCCTCACCATCCGCCTGCCAAAATTTGAGAGTCAGGCGCAAGGCGTGGTGCGCGTGATGCATCCCGAGGTTGGCATGGGAGTCGAATTCATGCGAACTACGGACCCGCAGCGCAGCCAAGTGGATAAATTTATCCACAATCTGAAAACCAGCACAGCGCAACCGCAGCTGGTTGTGGAACCTGAAGGCATGAACGACTCCGAACCGACCGAGGCAGATACGCAGGCTTGGGCAGAAAGCGAAGATCGCTTACTGCAACTCTTTCAGAAAAGTACCGACCTCACTGCCGCAAGCTTCCTGAACGTGCTGCGCAGCCAGCGCGAGTCCACTGCGCTGAAGGCCCAGGCTGCGGCAGCTTCAGTGTAAGCCAGCCATACCGTTTTAACATTGTTGCGATTGATCAAGCGCTTTGACGGCGAATATACCGGTTGGGAATCCCCGGCAGTGACGCAGTGACGAATCGGCTTTCGATCACTTGACGCTAAATCGCCTTAGCGCTCACTGACGAGCGGTCAAAACGTGTAATGGCCTGTTTTCGCCAGTCTAACTAAGCCAACTGGGTGGTGTCAGGATTTCAGGTCATGCAAGTAAACGCCTTGACTGTTGGGGCGAGGATTGCTGTGGGTGCCGTGCTTGGGCTTGCAGCTCTCGTCGCACTGTTCGTGATTTCAGTCTGTGTTCTGAGCCAGATGACACGACTGGATTACACCAGTTCCATCACTTCGTTAATTCTGTGCGCAGCGTTGGCACTGGCTGTATTCAGTGCCGTTGAGGTGTACGGCCCGTTGAAAGCCAGCGTCACGGGCGAGAACAGAAAAACTTTCACTACGATTGCGGGGTGGGTGAGTACGCTCCTTCCAATCGAGACCTTCAACAGCGCAAGGTTGCGCGATGGCCTGCTTACAGCAATTTGACCGCGGGGGGGCACTCCCTACTGAAGCACCCGAAAGGCTACATTGCTCTTCAGAGTTTTGTCAGGGAGCGTTACCTCAACCGTCCCGCTGGTTGCTCCGCTGGGGACGGTCGCCGTGATCTCGGAGTCTGACGCCACGTCAAAGTCCGCTGCCGTGCCGTTAAAGGTTACGCCGGTTGCTCCTTGGAGATTGTTGCCGAGAATCACGATCTTGGCACCTACCTTGCCATAACCTGGTTCCAACGCCACAAATGCTCCTAACCCGACCGACAGCTTGAACACCACCCCGCCGCCTGGGTCTGAGCCTCCGGACTGTGTTGTCCCGTAAAAGGTCCCATCGGTGGCCTGCAGCAGTCCGGCGTCTGGATTATCTCCATCGTCGTAGTCAAAGCTGTGTAGAGTGCTGGCTTTTCCCTTGGGAGTGACTTTGAAAACGGTACCGACGCCAGCCGTTCCCCCGAAGTACGCTGTCCCATAAAAATTGCCATCCGTCCCCTGAATAAGCGTGTTTGGTTCGTTGGCATTGACGGCCGACACATTCCTAAATCTCCCTTGCAGCGTCATCTTGAAGAACGCTCCAGTGAGGGAGGTCCCGTACAGATTGCCATCCGCAGCCTGGATTAGACCCGCCCCGGGATTGTATCCGCCGGGGCAGTCCCCGTTGGGGCAAAAGTCAAAAAGTGTCTTAAACTCGCCGGACGACCTAATTTCAAAAATTGTTCCGCACGCGTAATTCGGCTCGGTGCAGTCGTGATTGCTTCTCCCGCCTCCGGATGTGGTTCCGTAAAACTTTCCGTTGGTGGCTTGCACCAGACTACCGAGCGGGAGGGCGCCGTCAGCGCAATTTGTGTCCTTGCAGAAGCGGTGGAGCGTCGTGAAAACGCCCTGGGCCGTCATCTTGAAGATTGTGCCGCAGCCGTACGGCTCGTCATACCAGCAGCCCCCGGCAATGCCTCCCAGCCAGGTCATCCCGTAAAAGTCGCCATCGCTACCCAGTATGAGCGCGGCCGATGGGGACGCACCGTCAGCGCCATGGAATCGGTGCAGTGTGGTCAACTTTCCTTCCGCCGTAATCTTGAAAATAGTGCCGCAGCCGCCGTCGCAGGTCAGATCGGCGCCCCCAAACGTCGTTCCATAAAAACTCCCGTCCGGAGCCTGAACCAGCCCCGCTGACGGGTAGCCTCCGTCGGCGCAGTTGGCTAATGCACAGAAGCTGTAAATAGTGTTCAGTTCACCGCCAGGCGTGATTCTAAATACGGTCCCACAGCCATGCTGGTCACCGCAAGATGCACCGTCCCCGCCGCTGGCGGTAGTCCCATAAAAGCTTCCGTCCGTGGCTTGGATGAGCGGCGCAGTCGGCGCAGCGCCATTCGTACCGTTGAAGTTAATCAGGACGCTGAAATCTACTGCTGCGGATGCATTCGTGGGCGTCGAGGGGGCGAGTACAGCGAAAGCGATCCCTACGAGGACTAAGGCTTTGTGCCGGAGCATGGCTGACCTCCAGATTCGATTGGAGATTCCACGGGTAAAGGAACAGGAAAAGCACAACCCACAACCGGCAATCAGTATAACGCCGGTGTCAATTGGCTATAAATCGCTATTTCACTTATTTGACCGGGCTCCCATCGAGATGGCTTGATCTCAATCGAACTCACGGCGAGCCAGCCCATTCATTTCGCCAAACCAGGTCTCTGTCCACTAATTTGCAACCTTTGGAATGGTGCCCGGGACCGGAATCGAACCGGTACGGAGCTTTCGCCCCTCGGGATTTTAAGTCCCGTGCGTCTGCCAGTTTCGCCACCCGGGCAATTTCTGATGGTCTCGTATTGAATTGAATGGCACCACCGTTCGCCAGTTTAGCACCAAGTTTACAACCCGACCGCACACGGGTATTGAGCCGTCGAAGCGCACTCGTAGAATATAGAATGCGGGGGCAATCACATGAAAACGCTCTTCAGTTTTCTTATTTTGCTGTCCACTTTGCATTGCTTCGGGCAGAGCAATAGTCGACCGGCTTTGAGCGCTGCCACGCCAAATGCCTTTGCTCCCGTGCCAAGTCATGGGACGTACGATGTAATCACCTATGGGGCAAAGTGCGACGGATCGAGCGACGACACGGCGGCTATCCAGTCCGCAATCGGCGCAGCATCAGGCGGCGGAACCATTATTTTCCCTGCAGCAACTTGTGTAGTTTCCCCGCCAACGACTAATTACATTCTAAATTTAGGCAGCGGAAGCGCCACAGTTCGCGGAATGGGTGCAGGTGCTTCAGTACTAAAGGTGAAAGCTTCGGCGGGCGAGTACAAGACTGTCTTTGGCCCGTACCAAGGTACGTTTTCCAATGTGACGCTGACAGATTTCACAATCAATCAAAAACACTTCGAATAATCCGGTTACATCAAGCATCATGACCTACCCGCGCATGGTCATTAACTCTACTACTGGCGGAAACAATCTGACAGTCAGTAACTTGGAAGTGCTAGACATCGGTTCCATCTCTCTCACTCATCTGAATTTGATCAGGGAGATGCCCGCATGACGCATGTAGCCGCGCAGTTGGCGGCGGCTATCCGGTGTCGGCCACAATCATGAGCGAGTATGCAGGTAAGGTCTCGCGCGGGATGCTTGTCACGCTGGTTTTCACCTGTGCAGGCCGATTTCGTTCTTACTTTTGAGGAGAAAGTGGCGCTGGGGCCTTAAGCATGGCGGCATTCCTGCCTGATAAAATAGTTACTTGTCCCCTCGAAAAAAATCTTCGCCGCCCGCGGCCGAGAGTGCCACTATTGTGGCGGTTTCGGATACGCCGCCGTCTGCGCCGAAACCAAAACTGGTCTCAGCCGAAGCCGGATGCATTTATCTTATCGATACCATGTCTTTTATCTTCCGCGCTTATCACGCCATGGCGCGGCAGCGCGGCATGTCGACGAAGACGGGCCTTCCTACGGCAGCAACATACGTCTTCGTCAATATGTTGCGTAAGTTGCGCGACGACTTTTCTCCCGCCTACCTCGCCGCCGTTTTTGACGTAGCCGCACCCACCTTTCGCGATCAACAAGCGGAAGGCTTAACCAGCGTGCGCCGCTTCGACCTGAAGACCCAGACGTTTCAGGAAATCAAATACCAGGGTTACAAAGCTAACCGGAAAGAAATGCCGGGAGACTTGGCGCAGCAATTGCCGTATATTCGCCGGGCGCTCGAAGCCTACCGAATCCCCATTCTCGAACTCGGAGGCTACGAAGCCGACGACGTTATCGGCACGCTGGCGCGCAAGGCCGTCGCGCTATCGTATTCCGTGTACGTGGTTTCGAGCGACAAGGACATGCTGCAACTGGTGAACGACCGCGTATGCGTTTTGAATCCGCCCAAAGATAATCTGATCTGCGATGCAGCCAAGGTTGAAGAAATTCTCGGCGTGCGTCCCGAACGCGTAGTGGATGTGATGGCTCTGCGCGGCGATTCCATCGATAACATTCCCGGCGCCCCGGGAATCGGCGATAAGGGTTCGGTTGAACTGATCAAACGTTTTGGTTCTGTCGAGCAGGCGCTGGATCGTGCAGCCGAAGTTGAGAAAAAAACATACCGCGAGTCGCTGCAGAACAATCGCGACAACATTCTGCTGAGCAAGACGCTGGTTACCATCGATTGCGACGTACCCATCGAACTAAATGTAAAGGCGATGAAGGTGGGCGATCCCGATATGGAAGCGCTTCGCGCTCTGTTCACCGAATTGGAGTTCACTTCGCTATTGAAAGAGCTGCTTCCCGTGGTCGAAGTGAGCGATGCGCATTACACGGAGGCTAAGACTGCAGCAGACGTCGAGGCTGTATTGAACACCCTTCCGGCGGGAAGCGCGCTGGCGATCGCTGTCGAAGCGGAATCGAACGTGATCGAAGAAGAGGAACCGGAAGAGGAAGAATCCGAAAGCGGCATGTTGCCGCTCAGCTCTGAGTCTCCGGCGATCGAACGGCCGCGCGACATTGCCATTTCATCCAAGCAGGGAGTAGCAGTCACTGTTGGTGCCATGGCACAAGAAGCAACGTCGAAGCTGAAGTCTGCCCTGACAGACGCGAATCTGCCCAAGGCCATTCACGATTACAAATCTGCGACGCACGTGTTGGAACGTCGGGGAATCACGCTCCAGGGCGTGCGACATGATCCAATGCTGTATTCATACCTGCTTGATCCAACTTACTCGTCGCATCGTTTGGCCGACGTAGCCTTGCGGCGCTTCAATCTCAAGCTCAGCGGAACACTGCCCGAAGCCGCCGACATCGCCGGCCGGCTCGCAACTGCGTTGCGTCGCGAAGCCGAAGAAGCTGGACTGATTAAACTCTACGAAGACGTCGATCTTCCCCTGGTTCCGGTGCTGGCCCGCATGGAGCACGCCGGCGTCAAGATCGACCGCGCGGCGTTGTCGGACATGTCTGCCCGCCTGGAGCGTGAGATCGATGCCAAGGCGAAAGAGATTTACCAGTGCGCCGGATGTGAGTTCAACATCAGTTCGCCGAAGCAGTTGGGCGACGTGCTTTTCAACAAACTGAATCTACCGAAGCCGGTGAAATACGGCAAAGGAAAGATGATTTCTACCGCGGTCGACGTGCTCGAAGGATTGGCTGCCGAACACGATGTACCGCGTATGGTGCTCGAATACCGGCAATTGACTAAGCTCAAGTCAACTTATGTCGACGCCTTGCCCGCCCTGCTGAATCCCGCCAGCGGCCGCTTGCACACCAGCTTTGGTCAGACGGGCACGGCGACGGGAAGATTGTCGTCTGCGAATCCCAATCTGCAGAATATTCCCATTCGCACCGAAGTGGGCCGAGAAATTCGTGCGGCCTTCACTGCAGAGGCGGGTCATGTGTTGCTGGCCGCAGATTATTCGCAAATAGAGCTGCGCCTGCTGGCGCACTTCTCTACAGACCAGTTGCTGGTCGAAGCCTTCCGTCGCGGTGACGACATCCACACACTTACTGCCTCTCAAGTGTTCGGTGTGCCTCCGCTGATGGTCACGCCCGATCATCGCCGAGCAGCGAAGGTGGTGAATTTCGGCATCGTATATGGACTCTCTGCGTTTGGTCTCTCGCAAAAATTAGGCATCGAGCCCGCCGAGGCCAAACAATTCATCAGCGCCTATTTTGAAAGATACAGCGGGGTACGCGCATTCATTGATCGAACCCTCGAAGAAGCCCGGCGCGAGGGCAAAGTCAAAACGTTGTTTGGACGCGTGCGTCCCATTCCCGACATCAATAGCAAGAATGCCAATCTGCGCGGATTCGCCGAGCGCACCGCGGTCAACACGCCGTTACAGGGAACTGCCGCAGACTTGATCAAGATTGCCATGATTCGCATCGATGCAGCTCTCCGCGAACAGCGGCTGACATCTAGGATGACGCTCCAAGTCCACGACGAGCTGGTATTCGAGGTTCCGGAGACTGAAATTGACGTGATGCGCGCTTTGGTGCGCGAACACCTCGAAAACGTTCATCCGCTAATCGTGCCACTGCTGGTGGAAATTGGCGTTGGTAACAACTGGCGCGACCTGCAATAGCGACAAAACCTCGCGGCGAGAAACGTCTCAGCCCGCCAGCACGAGCGACGACGCTCGCGCCTACATTCACTGCTCTCGGTTCACTTCCCGCTCTGCGGCCTCGCGTAGCATTCTACGATCACGAGAAGTTGCAATCCTGCGCGCACGAATGAGCCTTCGCAATCCAAACCAGTAGACGAACCAGACTAGCGTGAGGATTGCCGCCAGTAGCAGCAACAGATTCCAGATCGCAGCGGCGTTGGAGAGGAGCATCTTCATAGGTAGCAGCACTGCTGAGTTTTGCAAATCATTAAGCGCCCAGCGCATTCTTAATGGCGCCGGCAATATTCCCCGCCAGCGCCTTCATCTTTTCTTCCGACTCCGCTTCCACCATGACTCGCGCCAGCGCCTCTGTGCCCGAGTAACGGACAACCACGCGTCCATTGCCATCGAGTTCGCGTTCCGCGGCTTCAATCGCCCGCTGTATTTCGCTCACTTCGGAAAACGGTATTTTCTCGCGAACCCGAATATTCTGAATCACCTGGGGAAAGACCTTGAGATCGCCGATCAAGTCTGCAAGAGGCTTCCCGCTTCGCGCCACAATTTCCATCACTCGCAACGCGGTTAACAGGCCATCGCCGGTGGTCGCTTCCCCATCGCGAAAAATAATATGGCCAGACTGCTCGCCGCCCAGAATCGCGCCTGTCTTCAGCATCTCCTCGAGAACATACTTGTCGCCGACGTTGGCCCGCAACATGCGAATGCCAGCCTTACGCAGCGCAATTTCCAGGCCCATGTTGGACATGGTAGTGGCAACAATCGTCGACCCGCTGAGAACGCCGCGAGACCGCATGTCGCGCGCGACCAGCAAAAGCACGGCGTCGCCATTGACCACACGACCGTTCGCGTCGCTAAACAATGCGCGATCGGCGTCCCCGTCAAAAGTAACACCTAAATCGAATTGACCCTGCTTCTCGGTAACTGCTCGGGCTAGCGTCTCGGGATGAAGCGCCCCGCAGTTTTCGTTGATGTTCTTCCCGTCAGGGCATGCGTTGATGAAGCTTGCATTTATTCCGCACGTGCGAAACAGTTCGGGTGCCTCAGCCGTGGCCGCGCCGTTAGCGCAATCTACCAGCACTTTTACTCCGCCCAGATCCGTTTTCACGTTATGCGCCAGCCATTCTATGTATGCGTGGCGAAGGCCGGCCTCGCCGGGCAAGCTGGGAGCAGGCTTTACGGGCGCTTCAACGTGGCGCTCAGGATTCTGCAGCAGAGCAAAAATTTCCTGCTCTATGGCCAGTTCATGCGGATCAGGCAATTTGTATCCGTCCCCCGAAAATACCTTGATGCCGTTATCCGTCCATGGATTGTGCGAGGCCGAGATCACTACGCCGGCAGTACACTTTCGCGAACGCGCGAGGTACGCCACGCCCGGAGTCGTAATGACACCTGCGCTATGCACTTCACATCCGCTCGAAACCAGTCCCAACAACACTCGGTCCGCGATCCAGCCACTAGATTCTCGCGTGTCTTGACCAATCAACACCTTGGCATGTGCATCAGTGCGGATCAAATCATGACCGAGCGCACGGCCTATGAGATACGTGCTTTCCATCGTCAAAGGGAATTCGCCGGCTACGCCACGAATGCCGTCGGTTCCAAAGAGCTGCCTTGTCTGGGCTGTCATTGTGGTTTTGCGGTTTGGTCGCTGGTACCCGAAGCTTTCTGCATGATCACGGTTATGCGTACTGGATCCGGGCTCGCAACCTGGATGAGGGCGTCAGAAACGTAAGCATGACGGGTGAAGGTTGCGCGGTTGATGTCGCCGCTCACGTCCACCGGATCGGTAATGGCTGACTCCACCGCTTCCACGTGCTTTTTCGGCCCGCTGATGGTGATAGTTGCGGGATCTATAGCGATCCGCTCTATGGAATAACCTGGAACAAAAGTGCCGATGACGCGTGGTTCGACGGGAACTTGCCGAGTCAGGCGCGCGTCGAATATAAGATGGAACTGGCTGGGAACGACCTGCACCACTTCGAGTTCAGACGGTTCGTGAATCTGCTGCGCAGTTAAATCGAAGGTGCGCTGCCCGGGTTTTATACCGCTCAGTTCGATTTCCGCGTAAACATCGGCTGGCTGAAGATGGCGCACCACGCGCTCCGGACCACGAAGCCGAATCTGCGCCCGGGGAATATTTTCTGAGCTGATTTCCAGATTTTGCGGGATATTATGAAATTCAATCGGCACATCGACAGCAATTTCCGCCACCGGATCGCGAGCCACCGCGAGCCACAAGCCCACAGCCAAAGCCAGTGACATCAGCTTGAGGCCCAGGTTGTGAAGCACGTGGCGCTGCAGAAAATCTCGCATGGCCTAGCGATCCGTCCCTTGCTTCCAGCGCGAGTCGGCGGTCCGCGGCAGGGAAATTCTCGAGCCCTCCGCTGCAGAATCCTCCGACGTCTCGCTGCCATCTGAAATCGGCGTAGGCAGCGTGGATGGAGGCACATAACGCCGCAGCAGTTTTCCCAGGCGATCCCGTAATTGCTCGACCGTCAGATCACGCTCGATCTTTGCTGCAACTGCCAGGCTGATGCTACCTGTCTCCTCAGAAACAATCACGGCGATGGCATCAGTCTCTTCGGTCACGCCAATACCAGCGCGATGCCGCGTGCCTAGTTGGGTCGAAAGAACAGGATTCATCGACAGGGGTAGAAAACAAGCGGCTGCCGCGACGCGATCATTCTGCACAATCACGGCGCCGTCGTGCAGCGGAGCGCTCGGCCGAAAAATGGTTGCCAGCAGATCGTAAGAAAGCCGGGCATCAAGCGGAACCCCACTCTCGATATAAGTACGCAAGCCAATTTCGCGCTCGATGACAATTAAGGCGCCGGTCTGGTTCTGGCAAAAAAGGTTTGCTGCCAGCACGATGTCGTCGTAAGCATCCGCCTCCGAACCCGTGGCCCGGCTCAGCGTAAGTCCGCGCCCCAGCCGCGCCAAGCCCTGCCTGATTTCGGCGGCGAAAACCACGATAAGCGCGAACACCGTATACGGCAGCAACGTGGTCATCAGCCAATTCAACGCGGTCAAATTGCCTAATCGGGACACATAAAAAGCCAGTGCCAGCGCTCCCACGCCGACCACCATCAGGGATGCGCGTGTGCCCTTGATCAGGGCAAGAAATTCGTAAATGATGACGGCGACCAGCAGAATATCGATGACCGAAATCACCGACAGATGTGGCCACGGTGCTGAAAACTGCGTCACTCACGGCCCCTTTCGAATGATATCCGCTTGGCTAACATCTCATTGTAATCCACGACTCAAAGTCACAAGGACCCGAGAAGCCTCCGTTGGCCCGTACACATTCATATTCGCGCTGGTTATTGCATAGTCAACGTGGACACGCTGCTTTGAAGTCCGTTCCCGCCGCTATAGATTGCCGTAATTTGATATCCTCGCCACACCGCTGCGGGCAAAACGCTGGAAAGTGTCGCTTCTCCTTCTCCATCAAGCTTCCGGGCCGTGCGAAAAGCATACATGAACACGAAAGTGACCTCGCCGGTGGTTACAGCTGCGGTTGATCCGCTTGCCGTGACCTTAGCCTTTACGGTGAATCCTAGCTGGTCTGCCCTTTGCTCTTGGTGCCGTTCCACCACGGTCAGCACGGTTTGCGTCTCAACGTCGCTCGGATCGTTGACCATTTGGATCAGCCCGTCGGACGTGCTGCCGATATAATTGGTCGCGGCATCCCCCGCAAAATTTGCAGTAATGAAATGCGCCCCGGGTTTCAGTACATTTATGGAAAACGTCGCCGCGCCCGCAGTCGTCGTGTGCGCCGTCCCAATCAAGGTCTTACCCTCCAGGAAGGAAACCGTTCCCGCTGGCATGCCGCCAACTGCGGAAACCAAAGCCACGAATGTGACCTGCTTTCCTACCAGTGAAGGATTGGGGGACGAATCAACGAGTCTCGTTGTGGTTGTCCGCGCTGGCGGACCTGCTGCCTGATTGACCGCCGGCTTCGGTTTCCGCGGTGATGGAAGGAAGTCCACCTCACCCCGATACACCGGCAAAGCAAGCAACGCGGCCATTAGGCAGGCTGCCGGTAGGTTGGCGAGCCGCGTTTGCCACAGGTTCCGCACAAACAATCCCGCTGTCGCGACTAAGGAGCCTGCCCAGAGGTAAAACCCTACTCGCAAACCGGTCGCCCCGGAGACGACCGGAATATACGCAATTACGATGGTGGCCGCAGTCCCGATCGAAAACAGCACTGCATAGATGCGCCCTTCTCCTCCTTCTAATTGTTTAAGTTCGAATGGCGCAATCAGCATGAATAAATTCATCCACACCAGCCAGATCCCTGGAATGAAGATCATCCACGCACCTTTGACGGGCACGAAGAAAAGAACGAGTGCAGACCAGGCGACTTCCCATCCCCGCCCAGGCCTTTGCTCCATGATCGAAACCGCAGGAAGGAGGAACGAAATCACCCAAACCGAGATGAATATCCAGAGCCAAACGTGGACGGAGGTCGGAATCGTTCTTACAGGAGCTTTTGTGGTGGGAGTTTCCATCGGAGAGCTGTCGGCCGCGGGTTCCATCTATTCTCCGTATATGCCGAAGTACCGCGAACGGCCAAACCGAGTTGCTAGGAGGACGCCTTGCCCGTCAGTTCAATCTGCATTCCCTCAGAGGC